>Ga0214471_10002258_pt1 | contig 15139 bp, 6 predicted proteins | sample RVTome_5_FD_207665 | JGI IMG/M metagenome (GOLD analysis project Ga0214471, IMG submission 207665) | Soil microbial communities from uranium-contaminated site in the Upper Colorado River Basin, Wyoming, United States - RVT142D155 | ecosystem: Environmental > Terrestrial > Soil > Contaminated >... | reverse complement strand
TGCGCCTGGCCCGGCGAGCTCGCCCTCGACGTCGATCGAACGGGTGGGCGCTTCGAGCTTGCCCTACGCGTGGATCGAAAGCAGCTCGTCCGCTTGCCGGGCTCCGCGGGGCAGTGGCCGGCCGACGTTCGCGTCGAAGGAAGGCTCGTCCCGGTGCTCGAGGAGAGCTCGCTCCCTGCGGTGCTGCTCGACCGGGGCACGCACCTCGTCGAGGGGAAGTTCATCTGGCAAGAGGCGCCGGAAGGGTTGGACATCCCGCCGTCGACGGCGCGCGTCGTGCTCAGCGTCGATGGCCGGCCTGTCGTCTTCCCCAAGCGCGACGGCGCGCGGTTGTGGTTGCGTGCGACATCCGAAACGAGCACGGAGCGCGAATCCGTTTCGCTCGACGTCATGCGCCGTCTGGCGGACGGCGTGCCAATGCTGATGACGACGCGCCTCCTCGTTCGGGCGGCAGGGCGCGCGCGCGAGCACACCTTGAAGAAGGTGCTCGTGGCGGGCTCGGTTCCGCTCAGTCTGACCTCCGAGCTGCCCGCGCGGTTCGAATCGGACGGGTCCCTGCTCGTCGAGCTTCGCGCCGGCACCCACACGATCGAAATCGTGGCGCGCGTCGAAGGGCCGCGCGCGCGCTTCGGGCCCGGCGAGCACGCCGAGCCTTGGCCGGACCACGAAATCTGGGTTTTCGAGGCCAGGCCGGAGCTGCGCGAAGTGGAACTGTCCGGAGCGCCCTCGGTCGATCCGACCCGCACGAGCCTTGCCGAAGACTGGCGCTCGCTGCCCGCGTTTCGCTTGAGTCCCAAGACGGTGCTCGTGCTCCGGGAAACGCGGCGCGGCGAAGCATCGCCGCCGCCGAACCAGCTCACCCTGGCGCGCACGCTCTGGTTGGACCTGGACGGCGGCGGCTTCACCGTGCGCGACGAGTTCACCGGGCGGTTACGGCGCGACTGGCGACTCGATCTCGTGCACGGCGAGCTCGGTCGAGTCAGCGTCGACGGCGTCGATCGGCTCATCACGCTCGACCCCGAGCGAGGGCGTCGCGGCGTCGAGCTCCGCGAAGCCCAGCTGTCGCTCGTGGGGGAGTCGCGGCTCGAGCGCCACGCCGAGTTTTCCGCGGTAGGTTGGTCCGAAGACGTCCAGTCGCTTTCGGCTCGACTCCAGCTGCCGCCGGGCTGGCGCTTGTTCGCGGCCACCGGCGTCGACAGCGCACCGGGGACTTGGTTTGCGAGCTGGGACTTGTTCGCTCTCTTCTTCGTGCTCGTCGTAGCGCTCGCCGTGGCGCGGCTCTCGACGCCGGCGTGGGGAGTCGCGACGCTCGCGGCGCTCGTGCTCTGCCACGGAGAATCGGGCGCGCCCAAGTACGTGTTCATCGGACTACTCGGCGGCTGGGCGCTCTTGAGCGTGATTCCGAGGGGGCGAGCGCGCAGCGCGGTGCGGCTCGGCTGGTTCGCCTCTGCGCTCACGTTCGGCGTACTGTTGATCGACTTCTCCGTCGATCAGGTGCGCCACGCCATCTATCCCCAGATCGACGCCGAAGCTCAGTCCAAGCTCGGCCTCACGTTCGTGTCCGAGACGAAGTTCGCACACATGGAGCCCGCCACCGCTCCGGTGGAGCTGGCGCCACGAGCGGATACGCCGAAAGACGAAATACTCCGGCTCGGCAAGGGCATGCCGCTCGCGTCGCTCGGACGTGAAGCCGAGCGCGTGGAAAAACCGCAACCAGAGGCCTCGAAACGACTCGACGAGCAGGACCCGAAGGCCGTGATCCAAACCGGACCCGGGCTCCCCACTTGGAGCTTTCGCGAATGGACGCTCGGTTGGTCGGGGCCCGTCAATCAAACCCACGGCGTGCGCTTGTTCCTGATCTCGCCGGGCGTCGAGGCGGTGCTGAGCTTCGTTCGCATCGTCCTTTTGGCCCTGGTCGGCTGGCACGTACTGCGCCGCACGCCGCTCGGCGCGGCGCCCACCGCGCCGAGGGGCGGCACTGATCGGCCTCGGGGCAAGACCAACCCCAAGCCCAACGTGGCGGCGGCAACCGGCGCGGTAGTTGTCGCGCTCGCCCTCTCGATCACGAGCGGCGCGGGCGCCGCGGTGCCGGACTCGAGCGTCCTCGACGATCTCAAGTCGCGCCTCTTGCGACCGCCCGCTTGCGACGGCGATTGCGTCTCCATTTCCGAAGCCACGCTCGCAGTGGAAAAGAACCGACTTCGGATCACGCTCGAGGTTCACGCCGGAGCGCGCGCCGACGTCAAACTCCCGGGACCCGCAACGAGTTGGGTCTCTTCGAGCCTGGAGGTGGACGGCAAACCGAGCCACGACGTCGCCTTGCTCGACGACGGGTTCCTCCATCTCAGGGTCGAGCCAGGACGCCATGCCGTGGTGCTCTCGGGGCCGATTGCCGGGGACGAGCTCACGCTCGCCTTCGAGGAAGCGCCGCACCGAGTTCGCGTGGAGGCCGACGGCTGGGACGTCGACGGCGTACGCCAGAACGGAACGGTGGCCGGTTCGGTGCGCCTCTATCGCCGGCTCGAACGCGGTGCCCAAGCGGAGCCGGGGAGCGGTGCCCTGCCGGCGTGGTTCGAGCTCGAACGGCACTTCGAGATCGGCGTCCGCTGGACCGTGCGCACGGTGTTGCGGCGCGTGAGCCCGGCGAGCGCACCCGTCGTCGTGCGCGTTCCGCTGCTCGACGGCGAGTCGGTCACCGAAGCGAACATGGAGGTCGAACGCGGCGAGCTGGTCGTCCCTTTTGGCCGCGACGAGTCCCAGAAGAGCTTCGCTTCGAGGCTCGAGCCCGCCGAGAAATGGTTGCTCACGGCCCCGAAGAAAAAGCGGTACAGCGAGGTCTGGATCCTCGATTGCGGCATCGTCTGGGCCTGCTCGGCCGCGGGCGTACCGCCCGTCGAACGCCTCCACGAGGGCCGCTTTCGGCCCCTGTATCGACCCTGGCCCGGCGAAACGCTGAGCGTCGCATTCGAGCGTCCGGCGGGTGCGCCGGGCGCTTCGACGACCATCGACGGCGTGGAGCTCCGCTTGGAGCCCGGCAGGCGGCTTCTCGACGCCTCGCTGGCGATCGACGTTCGCAGTAGCAGCGGCGGAGCGCAATCGATTCGACTGCCCGAAGGCTCGAAGCTCACCGCCCTGCGCGTCAACGGTCAAGAGCGCGCGGCAGAGCTCGAAGGGCAAACCTTGCGGGTATCCCTGGGAACGGGCCACGAGCACATTCAGATCGAATGGCGACAGGCGCTCGGGCTGACCTCGATGTTCTCGGTTCCAGAAATCGATCTGGGACGTCCCGCGGCGAACGTGCGCGTTTCGGTGGGGCTGCCGCGCGACCGCTGGCTCCTGTTCACGACAGGCCCGCGCTGGGGGCCCGCCATCCTGTTTTGGGGATACCTCGGCGTGGTTCTCCTGGCAGCCATCGCGCTTTCACGGTTCTCCGCGAGCCCGCTCCGGCTCTGGCAATGGGCGCTGCTCGGGATCGGTTTGACCCAGGTGCCGGCGCCGGCCGCGCTCTTCATCGGCGCGTGGTTCTTTGCCGTCGCGTTCCGCAAGAAGCTCGTCACCGAGAGCGCGCTCAAGCACGACGCCGTGCAACTCCTGCTCGCCTTCGCCAGCGTCGTCACTCTGGTGCTGCTCGGCGTCGCCGTTTACCGCGGGCTCGTCGTGCAACCGGACATGCAAGTGACGGGCGGCGGCAGCACGCAAAATCAGCTGCGCTGGTACCTCGACCGCACCGGCGCGGCGCTGCCGACGCCGAGCGTGCTCAGCTTGCCGTTCTGGAGCTTTCGCGTGTTGATGCTGCTCTGGGCGTTGTGGCTCGCGATCAGCCTGGTCGGCTGGCTGCGCTGGGCGTGGTCGAGCTTTGCGACCGGCGGCGTGTGGCGACCGCTCGGTCTGGTCTCGCCGTTCGGCTCCCGGCGCCGCAACCGGCGGCAGGAGGATCCGCCCGCTCCGCCGGCAACGCCGCAGCCCGAAGCCAATCGCGAATGAAGGGACCCGAATCGGAAGGCGACGCCGACCCGAGAGCCACCATGCGTGAATCCGCCCGAGAGATCGAGTCCCCGAGGTTCGCCCTCGTCGCTTTGATCCGCCGCAAGGCGGGGGACGACGGCGCCTTCGAACGCTTCGAGGCAGAGGCCGTCCGCCTCATGAGCGCGCACGGCGGACGCATCGAGCGCCGGATGGTGTGCGAGCCCGCGGGCGAAGGCGGTCCGGACGAAATCCACTGGGCGTCGTTTCCGAACCGCCGCGCCTTCGAGGAATACCTGGACGATCCGGCCGGCCTCGCCCGCGCGGGCGCGCGCTCCGCCGTGATCGAGAGCACCGTCCTCTACGCCGGCGACGAAGCTTGCATGTTTTCGCCCAGCGAGCCGCTCGATGGCTCCTTGACGCCGGTCCCCGCAGCCGCCATTCCGAAGGCGACCGTCGTGACGCGAAAGGCCGCGTATTCGGGCGCCCCCTGGGAAAGGAACGTCGCTTACTGTCGCGCGCGCCGCGTCGGAGACCGCGTCTTCATTTCGGGAACCTGCGCCGTGGACGACGCCGGCAATGCCGTGGCGGCCGGAAACGTCTACGAGCAGGCGCGCCACGCGCTCGGACGCATCCGCCGTGCGCTCGAAGAGCTCGGCGCTTCGCTCGACGACGTCGTACGCACGCGGACCTACCTCACCGACATGAGCCGCTTCGACGAGTTTGCGCGAGCGCACCGCGAGGCGTTCGACGGCATCGATCCGGCCGCGACCTGCGTGGAAGTTTCTCGCCTCGTCGCGCCGGAGCTATTGGTGGAAATCGAAGCGGACGCGGTGATTGCGCGCCCGCCGCCGTAGCTCGGCACCCAAATGTGCAACCGCCGGGCGCGCAGCGCCGTCGATTTCCGAAGCCGAACCCCGGGCAACGTCACGCGGCGAGAGCGTGGATCCGCAGCCGAGAAAGGGTGGGAGGCGCGCTTCTCGTCGTGGGGAATGCCGTGCGCTCACGTTGCGGCGCGCCGCCGTGCTCACGCCGCCGTGCTCACGCTGCGCGCGAAGCGCCGTTCGACTTGAGCTCGCTCAATATCGCGTCCACGTTCTGCTTTGCGTCGCCGAAGAGCATGCGCGTGTTTTCATGGAAAAATAGTGGGTTCTCGACGCCGGCGTAGCCGCTCGCCATGCTGCGCTTCATCACCACCGTGCGCCCGGCCTTCCACACCTCGAGCACCGGCATTCCGAAAATGGGGCTCGACGGGTCGTCGAGCGCGCCGGGGTTCACGATGTCGTTCGCGCCGATGACCAGCACGACGTCCGTGGTCGGAAAGTCCTCGTTGATCTCGTCCATCTCGAGCACGATGTCGTAGGGCACCTTTGCTTCGGCCAAGAGCACGTTCATGTGGCCGGGTAAACGACCGGCGACGGGGTGGATCGCGAAGCGCACGTCAGCGCCACGATCGCGCAGGAGCTTGGCGACTTCGAAGAGCGGGTACTGCGCCTGGGCGACGGCCATACCGTAGCCAGGGACGACCACGACACGCTTGGCGCCTAGCAGGGCCTGCGCCGTTTCCTGCGCGCTGATCGGCACGACCTCCCCTGCTTGTTCTCCAGCTCCCTTGGCCGGCATCGTTCCTTCGGCCGCGCCGAAGCCCCCTAAGATGACGCTCCAGAAGGAACGGTTCATGGCGCGGCACATGATGTAGCTGAGGATGGCGCCGCTCGAGCCCACCAGAGCTCCGGTGATGATAAGCAGGTCGTTGCTCAACATGAAACCCGCGGCGGCGGCGGCCCAACCCGAGTAGCTGTTGAGCATCGAGACGACCACGGGCATGTCCGCGCCGCCGATCGCCATGACCAAGTGGATGCCGAGCACGCACGCGAGCCCGGTCATCACGCCGAGCGGCACCAGGCCGTCCGGAGCCTCGGCGCCCACGAACTCCGCACCGAGATAAACGGAGCCGAGCAGCAGCGCCAGGTTCAGCCAGTGGCGCGCCGGCAAGATCAAAGGCCGGCTTCCGATTACGCCCTGAAGCTTGCCGAAGGCGATCACCGAGCCGGTGAAGGTGACGGCGCCCACGAACACGCCGATGAAAATCTCGAGCTCGTGGATGACGGCTTCGACCCCGGTAAAGTGGCTGGCCGGATCGAGGTAGCTCGCAAAGCCTACGAGCACGGCCGCGGCACCGACGAAGCTGTGGAGCATGGCCACGAGCTGCGGCATGGCCGTCATCGCCACGCGGGCTGCCAAGAGGGCGCCGATCACGGCGCCGATCGCGAACGCCGCCGCGAGCACGCCGTAGCCCGTCACCGTGCGGCTCGCCGCGGTGACGCTCACCGCGATGATCATGCCGGCGATTCCGAACGCATTGCCGCGCCGCGCCGACGCCTGGGCGCTCAGGCCGCCGAGGCTCAGGATGAAGAGGATTCCGGCGATCAGATAGGCGACGGTGACGAGGCTATCGGGCATGACGCCTACCTTCGGAACATCCGCAGCATGCGCTGCGTGACCAGAAACCCGCCGGCGATATTGATGGTGGCCAAGAGCACGGCCATGGCACCCAGAATGGTCACCGGCGACGCGACGGGGCCGGATATCTGCAGCATGCCGCCGATGATGATGATGCCGCTGATGGCGTTGGTAACGCTCATGAGCGGCGTGTGGAGCGCCGGGGTAACGTTCCAGACCACTTGCCAGCCGACGAAGCAGGACAGAGCGAACACAGTGAGGTGCGAGAGAAACTCGCGCGGCGCGTAGGCGCCGATCAAGGCGAGCAGGGCCGTGAGCGCCGCCACGACCACGACCGTCCGGGGGCCGCGCGCCGCCGGCTTCGTTTCGAGAGCGGCGACGGGGGGACGCGTGGCGGGAGCCTTCCGCGATTTCGGCGCCTCCAGCGGGCGTTCCACCTTGGGCGGCGGCCACATGAGCTCCCCCTCGCGCAGCACGAGCGCGCCGCGCACCACTTCGTCGCTGAGATCGATGTGCCAGCTCTTGGCGCCGCCCATGTCAGCGAGCAGATGGGTCAGGTTCGCCCCGTAGAGCTGGCTCGCCGTGGGCGCCAGGCGGCTCGGCAGATCGACGTAGCCTATCATCGTGACCCCTTCGTGCTGCGTCACTTCGCCGGGTCGCGTGAGCGCGCAGTTGCCGCCCGCCTCGGCAGCCAGATCGACGATGACCGAACCGGGCCGCATGCTCTTGACCATTTCTTCCGTGATCAAGACGGGTGCCGCCTTGCCGGGCACCAGCGCCGTCGTGATGATGATGTCCACGTCGCGCGCCTGAGCCGCGAAAAGCGCCATTTCGGCGGCGATGAACGCGGGGCTCATTTCCTTCGCGTAGCCGCCTTCGCCCGTGCCGTCCTCGTCGAAGGTGAGCTCGAGGAATTCAGCTCCCATGCTCTGAACCTGTTCCTTGACGAGCGGGCGCGTGTCGAACGCGCGCACGACGGCGCCGAGCCCGCGCGCGGCGCCAATCGCCGAAAGGCCCGCGACGCCGGCGCCGATCACGAGCACCTTGGCGGGCGGCACCTTGCCCGCCGCCGTCATTTGGCCGGTGAAGAAGCGACCATAGAAGCTCGCGGCCTCGATCACGGCGCGGTAGCCGGCGATGTTCGCCATGCTGCTCAGCGCGTCCATCTTCTGCGCCCGCGTGATGCGCGGGATCTGGTCCATCGCGAGCACCGTCGCCTTGCCCCGCGCCAGCCGCTCCATGAGCTCCGGATTTTTCGCCGGCCAGATGAACGAGATCAGCGTCGCGCCTTCACGCAACAGGTCCGCCTCGTGCTTGCGGAGGGCGGGATGCACGTCGGGCGGCTGAACCTTGAGCACGACGTCGCCTTGCCGCCAGAGCTCTTCCGTATCGTCGACGATGGTAGCGCCGACGCTGACGTACTCGTCGTCTCCGAAAGCCGCGCCTTCGCCGGCGCCGCGCTCGACCAGAACTTCGAAGCCCAGCTTCATCAGGCGACCGGCAGTTTCCGGAGTCGCCGCAACACGCCGCTCGCCCGGGCGCACTTCTTTGGGGATCACGAGCTTCATGTCGGTGCCTCCGAGGCGCCCATGAGTATCAAAGAAAAGGCCAGGGTTGTATCGGCCCGTCCGGGCACCATGGCGCGCTCTTTCTCAAAGCTCCGCGCTACCCTCGCCATCGGTCGCGCCGAGCGCGAAACCCGGAGCAAGACCGGGCTCGACGGCCGGAGCGGTTTCCGGCTGCGTCTCCGCCGGGGGCGCTTCAGCGGGCACTCGACCCGGCCGCGCACCGGCCATCATGACGGGAGCTTTTCCGCGGCGCGAGCGATCGAGTGGAGGTGTTTTCCACATCGGTTCGATTACCAGCCCTAGCGCGTGTGCAATGTGGGGAAGGTGGCTGCAATGAGCGCGTTCGTCGCCGCCCTTGTACGACCAGACGTAGAAGTTCCCGGCGTGGGCCTGCCCCTTGAGCGCGTAGCGACCGGCTTCGCCGTCCGTTTTCGACGTCGAAGCAAAGGGCCCCACCACCACTTCGCCGGGCTCGACCTCGATGAAGCCCTTCGGCAGCGCACGCTGCGCGGCGGAAACGGCTTCGCGCGTGAGCCCGAGGCTCTTCAAGAGATAGTCCGCGGTAAGCTCGGTCGAGGGGTAGCTCACCGGGTCGATTTCCGAGTGCGTGAAGATGAAGATGCCGCGCCTCTCCACGGCTCGTTCTGCGTAGGCCGCCGTGGGAGCGATCGCCGCCCCGGTGACGGCCGCGACTCCCCGAGCGTGCGGCTTGCTCAAGTCCCACCCCGCGTGGAGCCCGTCGAGCAACACGACCGCGTCCACGCGATCAGCCGAGTACTTCAGGATCTCGTTGATGGCGCCGTACCCGGCGCTCCACGCGCTGAGACCCAGGCGCCGGACGTGCGCGCGAGGATCGCCGGTATGCTGTCGCAGCGCTTCCGTCACAGACGCTTCTATGATCCCTAGGCTGTTCGGCGCGCCGAAGGCCCGGGCATAGGGGCCGCTGGCGAGCCCCTTGTCGAAACCGACGAAAACCACGCCGCGCGCGACCTGAACGAGCGTCTTGCGCAGGGCTTCGTGACCATGGAAGTGCAAGAGCACGTCGAACCCCATGTCCTGGGTGTGCCCGCCGCGAATCGGGATCAGCATGCGGCCGCCCATGCGAACGTTGCGGTACGGCTCGTACGGACCCATACCCGCGGGGTCCGGCGGGTTGCACTCGTGAAACCCGCGCTCGCGCAGCGCGCGCGTCAGAGGCGCGGGTTCGCGCACCACGAACTCGGGTCCGAGGTCGGCCGCGGGCGGTGGCACCCAATGCGCGAGCCGCGCTCCCTTTTCGCCGTACAGCCAGGCCACGATGAACCAAAGGACCGCGCCGACGATCAACGTCGCCGTCGAGGCGGCGAGCGCGCCCACGACGCGCCGTCGTCGCTGGTCCCCGCTCAAGAAGCCGAACTCGCCGCCTGCCACGGGGGGTACTCTAGGGCTCACGCCGCCGGAATGCGACTGGGTTCGCCTTTCCGCACCGCGTCGGGCCAATCTGCCGCAATCGCGACGACGACACGGTCGCGCCCCGCGCGCTTGGCGCGGTAGAGAGCGGCGTCGGAGGCCCTGACCAGTGCATCATTGTCGGTACGAGGTGAAAGATCCGTGCCAGCCACGCCCACGCTGCACGTCACGGGTATGCGCTCGGCTCCATAGGCGACGGGGCCATCTGCCACGAGGCGACGCACGCGCTCGGCGACGATGGCGCCGAGGCGTACGTCGCAATCGGGCACGAGCACCATGAATTCCTCGCCGCCCGTCCGGCCCAGCGTATCGTAGGCGCGAATTCCGCTGCGCATCCGCTGCGCCGCTTCACGCAGCACGGCATCGCCCGCCGCATGTCCCCAGGTGTCGTTGATGTGTTTGAAATGATCCAAGTCGACGCTGAACACGCACAGGTGCATCTGGGTACGCGCGGCGCGAGCCACTTCGCTGGTCAGCGCTTGCATCATGGCTCGCCGGTTCAATAGTCCAGTGAGCGCGTCTTGCAGGGCCTCGACGCGCAATGCCTCGCGCGCGTGCACGAGCTCGCGCTGCAGCTCGATGATGCGACGGCCGGTGCGAAGCCTTAGCTCGAGCTCGACGGGGTTGCACGGTTTGACGATGTAGTCGTCCGCGCCGGCTTCCAAACCTCGCACGATGTCCGCCTTCTGGTCCCGCCCGGTGAGCAGAATCATGTACACGTACGGCTCGTGGCCGGCGGAACGCACGGCGTTGCACACCTCGACGCCGTCCCGCTTCGGCATGACCCAGTCGACTACCGCGAGCTGAATCTCCGGGTCCGACTGCAATGCGACGAGCGCCTCGTCTCCGTCGCGCACGAGCACGGGCTCGTACCCCCAGCCCCTGGCCCAGTGCTCGAGCATGGTGCGCGAGATGGGCTCGTCCTCCGCAAGGAGAACTTTCACGAGACCGGACCCCTTGCGCAAGGGACGCCGGAGGCGTCCACAACGCCGGCGGCTCGGATTCGAACCGGTGGGATTCGCATCGACGGATGAAACGGCAAATCTCCGCGGCACTTGAGGGGCACCCGGGAACCGCCGCATCGGCTGGCGCGCCGGCGACCCCTCGCTCGACCCGACGGCGCCAAACTCCCAAGCTTGGGCCAGTGAATCCGCGCGCTCCCACCTTGGCCGCTCTGGCTGCCTGCGCCGGCTGTGCGCCCGAGCCCTCGCATCCCGACGGAGCCTTGCCGGCCTGCAGCGTCGAGGCCAGTTTGACTCGCGTGCAGCCGGCTTCGCTCAGGGTCGAAGCGACCTGCCAGGGGTTTGCCGTGGAGCGGCTGCGCGCGCCGGCCGAGACGGGCTCGTTCTTCTCGGAGGTTCAGCTCACCGAGTCCGTACCGCTGACGGCCGACGGCAATGTCTGGCGTTTGCCCGGGCGCTCCTCCGCGCTGCGCTACCGCTACACGGTTGGCCTCGAGGCGATCGCGGGCGCCTACGACCACTTCGACGTCGCCGAGCGGTCGGGGGACTCGCTCATCGCGCCTGCTGCGAGCTGGCTCTTGAGGCCCGAGCCGGCGCCGCCGGGGACTCCAGTTCGATTGAGCGTGCGGACGCCGCCACACGCGCGCTTCGTCACCGGCCTCACGAGACGTGAAGGCGCACACTTCCTTCGAAGCGAACAACTGCGCGTCGCGACCTACGGCGTGTTCGGAAGCTTTGCGACCTACCGCACCGCGATGGAAAGCGTCTCGGACGACCCGGCCGAGATACGAACCGTGCTCCTCGACGGAAGCATCGCGGCCGGCGGGCAGAGAGTCGTCGCCTGGGTCGAACGCGGAGCGCGCGCCGTTGCGGGCTTCTACGGCGGGTTTCCGGTTCCCCGCGCCATGCTGGCGATCGTGCCGCAACGAGGGCGGCGCGGCGTTCTCTTCGGCAAGGTGCTGCCGCAGAGCGAGCCCGCGATCGCCGTGTCCGTCGGCGCAGAGACGCGCGAAAGCGACCTTTACGGCGACTGGGTGCTCGTGCACGAGCTCTTTCACCTCGGTTTCCCTTCCTTCTTTCGCGAGGGACGCTGGCTCGACGAAGGGCTCGCCACCTACTACGAGCCCCTGATCCGCGCGCGCGCCGGGCTCGCGACCGAAGCGGAAGTATGGAGCGAGCTGCTTCGGGAAATGACGTCGCGGATCGCCGCCGGAGGCGACGAGAGCCTGGAAGCGGCGCGGGACTTCCGGCGCGTGTACTGGGGCGGCGCCGCGCTGTGCCTGATTGCCGACGTGTGGCACCGAAAGCGCAGCGACGGGGCTCGCGGCCTCGAAGACGGCCTTCGCGCGCTCGTGCGCGGCGGGGGGACCGCGGACCGCGTGTGGTCGCTCGACCGGGCCATCGATTTCATCGACGGCGCGCTCGACGCCACCATCCTACGCCAGCTCGCCGAACGACACGCGCACCGCGCGGAGCCCATCGCCCTCGCGGACACCTGGGACGCGCTCGGAGTTCGAATCGACGACGGACGGCTGGAGCTCGACCCGAGCCCGGAACGCACACGGCTGCGGAGGAGCGTGCTCTTCGGCACTGAAAACATGCGCAGCGGCTATCGCTTCGAGCAGGCTCGAATCAGCTCGAAATGAGCCGGCAGGCCTGAACGGCGCTACGCTCGACGTCCGATGCAGACACGGCCACCGCCGGCGCCGCGGCCTCGCGACCTCGGCAAGCTCGCGGCCCGCCTGTTCTGCGCGCTGTTCGCGCTGGTCGGCGCCGTTCCCTTCGGCGCGGGCCTGCTCGTGCGCGTGGCAGCGGTGCAGGACTGGGCAAAGGCCGAGGCGGCCCGCATTTTGGATCGCGAGCTCGGCGTGCGCGCCGACTACGACGTCAGGATGCAGGCCTGGCCGCTGCGTGTTGCGCTGGAGAACGTCGTCGTGCCCGCGAGCGACGGCAAGGGTCCGGTGCTCAGGGCCGACGCGGTCGCCGTCGAGCCGAAGCTCTTTTCACTGCTGGCGGGGCGCCTCGACGTCGGCGACGTGGAAATAGAGCGACCGCGCGTTCGAGTCGTGCTGCGCGACGGCAAGCTGAAAAACCTCCGCTACCGCAGCTTCGATCGGCCCGACTCCGGGCAGGCGCTCGAACGCGCGCCATTTTCCTCGCTCGCCGTCACCGAAGCGTTCGTCGCGGCCGACGTCGACGGCCTCGAAGTCGAAAGCGAGGGCATCGACATCGACGTCTTCGCCGAAGACAACTGGGTGTTCGAAGCCGCGCTGCGCGTTGGTCAGACGCGCTTCGCTCGACGCCGGCCACTGCTCGAGCCCGGCAAGCCGGCCGCACGAGCCGTCGACGACGACGTCCTCTGCCGGCTCGACCTGCGCCTGCGATCCGAGCCGGGCGACCTCTTGATCTTGCGCTTCTCGGCCCTCGGCGTCGCCGACGATCGTCCCGCGCCGAACACCACTCCGAGCTGCGAGCGCGCGCTCGCTCGCGAGGATCCGTCCCGCGTGGCGTTGCGGCTGAGCCAGCTGCGCGTCCGCTACCCCGAGAATCGCCCGACGTTGATCGACGGCCACGTGCTCGTGCAGGCGCCCGCGTCGCTCACCAACCGCTTCGTCCGCACCATGCCGCTCACCGGCTCCGCCAGCTTCGCCGGGAACGTGCGCTTCGACAGCGCTAGCCGGCTCCCGGAGCTGCGCGGCAGGGTCCGCGGCTCCGGCATTGCTTTCGGAGGCTACCGCCTCGCCGCCGAGCTCGACGCCGACGTCGTGCTAAACGGCGAGGTCATCAAGGTGCCGCGCTACTTCATGCGCTTCGCCGACGGACGAGTACGTTTGACGAACGCCGAGATCCGGCCGCTCGCGCCCGGCGTGCCGATCAAGGTGGAGCGTGTCGACGGCGACGGCATGCAGTTCGAGGGCTTGATGCGCGACCTCGACGTGACGCCGGACACCATCGTGCAGTGGCGTCTCACCGACACGCGGGTCACGGGTATCGACGGCACGCTGAATCCGTTGCAGCTGGACGCCGCGCTCAGCGCCGAAACCCGCGACTTCGAGGTCTTCGACCGGTCTTTCCGCGACGAGCACCGAAGCCACATGATCGGGGTCAAGGCGGCGCGCGTGAAAGGCAAGCTTCGCGTCGTGCCGGAAGCTTTTCAGATCCGGGACGCGGCCGTGAGCTTCGGCAAGAGCTCGCTGTTCGTGAAGCTCGTCTCGATCGGTTTCGCCAACGAAATCGAGCTCGACGTTGCCAAGGGCTCGAAGATCGATCTGTCCGACGTGAGCCCGCTGGTAGACATACCGATGGCGGGAAAGGCCGAGCTCGGCGTCGAGATGTCGGGGTTGGCGTCCGATCCGGTGCTCACCGGCCAGGCCAAGATCCTCGGGTTCGAGTTGGGCGGATTCCCCCTGGGCGACGTGCTCGAATCGCAGCTGAAGTTCCGACCCTTGGTGCTCGAGCTTTCCGACGTCAAAGCCAGGAAGGGCAAAAGTCCGTACCTGGCGAGCTCCGCGCGGCTCGATTTCGGAGGCGCCGCGACGATCGAAGCCGACGCCGCCGTGCAGAGCCCGGGCATGTCGCTGCGCGACTTCTTCGCCATGTGGCACTTCGACGCCGACCCCCGCTTCGCCGACCTCGACGGCACCGGAGCCGTGGAATCGCGCGTGCGCTACGCGCTCGGCGGTCCGGAAGATCGCTGCGGCGGAGGGCGCCTGCGCGTCACCGGTTCCGCCCGCTTCGAGCCGCTCGACATGTTCGAGGAGCGCTACGACTCCGCGCAGGCGGACTTCGACTTTCACTGGATCGATCGCGACGCGAGCTACCTCGGCATCGAGCTCGACGTCCCGAACGTCACCTTGCGCAAGGGGCCCGGCGTGCTCTTGGGTTCGTTTCACATGAGGCCCGGCGCGGAGGTGCGCGGCCAGATGGTGGGCACCGCGCTGCCGCTTTCCAAGCTCGACGCCTTCGGCGCCCTCGGCCCCCTGCTCGACGCCGAGATCGGCGCCGTCGCCGAAGTCGGCGGCACCCTCGACTCCCTGACGGCACTGGTCAACGCCCAACTTTCGCCGCTTCGCGCCGGGCAGGGGACGTTCCCCGCCTCCGAGCTTACCGTGCGCCTCGACCCCATCGCGCGGCCCCCGAACGTCGTCGGCAAGACGCGCTGCGGCCGGCCGAAACCGGGCGAGTTCGACGCCGCCGAATGGAAGCAGGATCGACCCCAGGGCACCTTCGTCGCATCGGGCCAGCTCTTCGGCGGCCAAATCGCGTTCTCCGATCTTCACGTCAGCCGGCAGAGATCCAAGGTCGTGCGCGGCGAGCTCGCGCTGCGCGGGCTCGACGTCGGCGCCGCCGCCGCTCTTGCTTCGTTCGGCGGCGGTGAGAAGTCGGCACTCAGCGGCGAGCTGAGCGGACGCGTCACCCTCGACACGTTTTACATGCAGCGCGCCGCCGCGTCCACCGCAAGCCTCGACCTCCGCGAGCTCTCGCTCAAGAAAAACGGCGTCACCCTCGCGGTCGCGCCGGGCAAGAATCGTATCGCGCTGCGCGACGGGCGGCTCGAGCTGCCGTCGCTCGCGCTCTCGGTCAAGACGCCCTTCGGGCACAGCGCGGTGTTCGACGTGAAAGGCGCGGCGCGCGATCTGACCGGAGATCCGAAGCTAGAGGCCGAGCTCGTGCTTCGGCCGGTGCCGCTCGAGACGTTCGCGAACCTTCTGCCTCGCATCGAGAAAGCGAAGG
>Ga0214471_10002257_pt1 | contig 15141 bp, 12 predicted proteins | sample RVTome_5_FD_207665 | JGI IMG/M metagenome (GOLD analysis project Ga0214471, IMG submission 207665) | Soil microbial communities from uranium-contaminated site in the Upper Colorado River Basin, Wyoming, United States - RVT142D155 | ecosystem: Environmental > Terrestrial > Soil > Contaminated >... | reverse complement strand
CGGGCGCTCAAGCTGGTGGCGGTCGGCTGTCTGGTTGCTTGGGCCGCCTTTCGTGGTTCCGAGGCAATCGCCGGGTCCCAACCGATCCAGACCAGTGCTCCGACTCCCTACGCTCGATTGGGCGAGCTTCGACACGTACGCCTCTGGGCTGCGTCGACGCTTGGCTTCGCGGCGTTGGTGCAAGTGGTTTACGGCGTCGGTGTCGTCGGCGAGCACCCACGGCTTCCGCCGACTCTGGTTGGGCCCTTGTTTTTCGGCTGGCTCGTTCTACCGACTCTTGCTTTGGCTTGGCTCGCGTACCGCGAGTATGAACGCTGTGGCCGATTGCGTACCTGGGTTCACATTCCTATTGCCGTCCTCTGGGCTGGCTTCGGTGCCGCCGCCGGCCGCCGGGCAGCTCCTGTGGAGGTCGCCTTGGTTCTAGGGCTCGTGTGGCTGTCACTGCCCTCAGTTTGGGCTCGGGTGCGCCCGAGGCAGCTGACCCTCGCTCTAGGAGGCAGTCTCGCGAGTTTGGCGATGTATGGACCGATATCCCATCTCATCCGAGGAAGCTCAACATCGGATGGACTGGACATTCTGGAGGGCTTATCATCGGCGTATGCGCGGCTCGGGGGTGCGAATTTGTTGGCACCGATCCTTGAACGGAGCGGGGCATTTATAGACGTGCACGACCTAGTCTTGAACTATACGACAACAATTAATTATCAGGTGTTTGGCCTACCACAAGGCACTACTACTGGATTCGCTACTACCATCTGGGGTGTCGGTGCACTTGCCGCTGGTTTCGCCGGTGTTGTGGTTGCCGCCTTGGTCATAGGTGTTGCGGCCTTTGGACTTGAAACGTTAACGCGCCGTGGACCTGCCACCCGATATGCAGACCTGGCCGCCGCGGTACGGGTTTCGTTCCTGATCGCAGTCTATAGCGTGATTCAAGAAGCCACAGTCGAACAGGGCCTGAAGAGGATTGCTGTTATTGTGGGGTCATATATGTTGATTGTTTTCATCACGCCGACACGAATCGACGCTTCGTGACTGTCGGTATTGGAATCATTAATTTCCGACGCCCCGGATCGAGCCGGCAATTGGCCGAGCGATTGTCGACCCTCAGAGCAGTCTCTAATGAGTCTTTCGACTTGGGTGGCATCTGGATCATCGACAACAGTGGCGACGTGGGTGAGATCGTGACGCTCGGGATTCAGGTCATACGCCTAAACAACCCGGGATACGCGGCCGCGGCTAATGAATTTTTTCGCGTCGCGCGTGCGGAGGGGTGTACTCACTTGCTCGTGCTGACTCACGAAGTCGAGTTCGAGCCTGCGATTGTCCCAAAGATGCTATCAAGATTGCGGTCGGACCCGGCTTTGGGGGCAGTTGCGCCGACGCTTGTTGACTCAGCCGGTCGTGTGCTGTCTCGCGGCATTGTCTGGTCCGAGGCTGCGCCCATCCCTCGACATGTAACTTCGCCCGGGGACTCCGTCCGAGCGGTAGACGGGGCGGTATGGATGACCAGCGTCGATGTAGTGGACGCAATCGGGGAATTGGATGAATTTTTTTTCCTATACTATGAAGAGACGGATTGGTTCGCGAGAGCCAACGCAGCTGGCTACTCAGTTCAAGTGATGCCCGGCCTCACGTCTGTTGCGGCGTCGGCTCCAGGAGCAGATCGGGTCTACTACATAACAAGGAATGGCGGGCATTTCCTCGTCCGTCACGCGACGCCGGCTGCGGCGTTCTGGTGGTTGATGAAGTCGCTCACGTTGGGGCTCACGCGAGACTTGCTTCGTTGGGGCTGCGTCGACGATGCGGACTCTTCGTTTGCCGTCGCCCGTTTGGCCGGGATTCGCGATTTCTTGTTCGGGCGCTGGGGTCCACGACATGAAGCGGGCCGACGGCCGCTTGAGCCGACCACATGACTCGAGTGCTCGCGCTCGCTACCGAGGCGTCATCGCCACCGACTAATGGTGTCCGCCGTAAGTTGTTCGAACTATCGAGAGCTTTGCAGCGCTCACATAGCGTGGAGGTACGGGAGCTCGTCTGGCCAGGGCTAGATTGGCGAGAAGTCGTCGCTTCGGTCTATGACTATCACCCGGACATAGTTCACTGTGACACATTCCTCTCGGGGCGCCTCGTCCGACGATTGCGTTCTCATACGAGCGCCACGATGATCTGGTCGTTGAATGACGCCTACTCGCGCAATCTCCGTCCGAGCACGGGCCGATCAATCGGATTGCGCACGTTCAAGTTTCCCCTCGCGGCGCTAGCCGAGTTGGCTTGGTCGCAATCCTTTGATTACGTAGACGTTGTATCCGCGGCGGAGGCTGACTGGCTCAGGCGGCTAGGGGTGACAAATGTGCGAGTATTGCCCATCGGTCGTCCGGAGATCAGGGCCAGAAAGCGACCTCAAGAACGCGCCGACTTTGCCTTGGGCCTGATGTCGAGTTTAGATGGTCAATATGGCGAGGCCGCGTGTGACTTTGCGAGAGCGTTAGTTGGGTCGGGGGCCTTTGAGTCGAAGGACTTGCTCGTTGTGGGTCGCGGAGAGCACGCCAGAGGGCTTAGCTCTAACGGTGTCGCCGTGGTTCCATATGTCGAGAAGCGCGAGGAGTTCCTCGGGCGAATTCGTGTTGCAGTCTTGCCGCTAGACCGTGACCTTGGACTACCGAACAAGGCGCTCGAAGCACTGGCCTATGGGACGCCGGTGGTAGGGCGTGGCCAGCTATCCGCGCTTGGGGCTGCGTGGGAAGGACGCGCCTTCTTCCGTGAGTCGACTTGGACCGACGTCTTGGGTGTCGCCTCGTGGCTTGTCTCTGACGGTGCAGCATGGCAGCGTGCCTCAGTGGCCGCTTCGACGATGATGGATGAATGGCCGACTTGGGACGAAGTTGCGCGGCGGTATCTGGATGGGTGTCAGAGCTAGGGAAAACCTGTGTGCCACCGCCGCGGGGCGGCGGCTGAACGTCGCGGAAATCGTCACGGGAGAGGCCGTGCGTGGCACGCGGCCAGGTCTCCACCGGGCCGACCGAGACCATCAACGGTCTGGCGAGTGCACCTGGGTCGGTAAGGAACTGCTACATGATGTCTGCGCCGCGGACACCTTCGAGTGCGCGACCGTCCGCTGGCGGTTGTGAGGCGACACCCAGGCCAGGATGAGGTGTGGGGGCGTAGAGCGACAAGCACGTTGGGCGGGAACTATCCGTCACTGTGTCATCGGGGGGCTTACGAATTGGCGGCGCGGATCGCCGCGCGTGAAACGTCGAACAGGGTCAGAGTGTCACCGGGGGATGCGCCCGACCGGAGGCTCTCGATGAAGGCGGCGACTGCCGCGCGGTGTCCCTTGTCCTGTCCTGTGCCGAGTCGATGTGCCCACCGACGCCTGCCGAATCCGGCTAGGTCCAGCGAACGCCAGTTGTCGATTCGCGCGACGCGGCCGCCGGCGAACACCTCCACGCGCTCCTTTGGGAAGCTCGGATGCCCCGTCGCGATGTACAGGACGCTAGCCAATGATCCATCTGCAAAGGTCACGTTCATCGAGGCCGTGTCGCGCTTGGGTGACTTCAGGAAGGCCGACGTCACGTCGACGGTGGGTGAACCCGTGATGTGACGAGCCAAGTCGAGGAAGTGAACGGCTTCACCGACGATGCGGCCTCCGCCAACCTCCGAGTCCTGCGTCCAGTCGTCCGCGGGGATGGCGCCGGCGTTGACCGTAATCGCGACCATACGCGGTCCGGCAACGTCGGCCAGCAGGTCGACCAGCTCGATCGTCAACGGCGCGTAGCGTCGGTTGAATCCAACCATCAACTGCGGGGGTGCGTCGCTGGATCTCGACGCGGCGTAGGCGGATTCCACGGCCTCCAGCTGGTCGAGAGTCAGGGCAAGTGGCTTCTCGCAGTACACGTGCCGCTCGGCCTCGAGCGCACGGATCGTAAGTTCCGCGTGTGTGTCGTGTCGCGTCGTGATGAACACGGCGTCGACATCGTCATCGAACGCGGCTGAGACATCCGTCGACGCGCGGTGGAAGTTGAACCGTCGGGCACACAGGGCGGCTGTCGCGCCGCCCTGGCTGACGATGGTGTGGAGGACCGCATCCGTGTCGGCCAAAGCCGGAAGCAGCGTCTGCTGCGTGTAGTTGCCGGCTCCGATGACAGCAATGCGGGGTCTGGCAACCGGTCGGTGGCTGGGTTGGAAGGGGGCCTCGACCGTGCGGACGAGCAACTGCTCGTCCGTCGCCTCCTCGGTGTGCGGGTAACCCAGGGCTAGCCCTAGGACGTCTGGATCGCTCGCGAGCCTCATGTAGCCCTCTGCCGCATGCTCAAGGGGAAGCCGATGGGTGATAAGCGGCTGCACGTCGACACGACCGTCGGCTACGAGACGGGCGAACGCTTCGAAGTTGCGTCCTGCGGTCCAGCGCACGAAGCCGACGGGGTAGTCGTGCCCCTTCTCCTCGTACTCGGCGTCGTAACGCCCGGGCCCGTACGAGCAGCTCACCTGGAAGGTGAGCTCCTTCTCGTAGAACTCATCACGCGACAGCTCGAGGCCGGTCACGCCGACGAGGACGATGCGGCCGCGCTTGCGGCACATCCGCGCCGCTTGCCGCACGGGCTCACTGGACTTCGTCGACGCGGTGATGAGCACTCCGTCGGTGCCAACGCCGCCGGAGAAAGCAAGCGCTGCGGCCACCGGATCGGCGGTCTCGTCCAACAGCAGGGTCCGCGCGCCGAGATCCGCGGCCAGTCGGACCCGGTCCGGGTCGAGATCGAGTCCGAGCACCTCACACCCGGCGGCCCGGAGGAGCTGGATGGCGAGCAGCCCGACTAGACCGAGGCCGGTGACCACGAAGCGCTCACCGAGCGTGGGTTCCGCTAGGCGCACACCCTGAAGTGCGATGGCGCCGATCGGGGCGAAGGCTGCCTCTTCGGCTGTTAACGAGTTGCCATCGGGTCGGCCTGGGACCTTGACGACCAGGTTGCGGGGGACGCTGACCACCTCGGCGTGCGGACCGTTGGACACGACCCGGTCTCCGGGCGTCAGGTCATCGACGCCCCGACCCACCTCGAGCACGACACCCGCGTTCGCGTATCCCAGCGGGATAGGACGTGCGAGCTTGCTACGCACGGCTTGAAGCGTGGCCGCTATCCCGTCGGTGCGGGCCTTGTCGATGACCTGCTGGACCCGTTCGGGTTGCTGCCTAGCCTTCTGCAACAGGTTGGCGTTGCCGAACTCCACCAGCATCCGCTCGGTCCCGGCGGACACGATGGAGGCTTGAGTGCGGATGATGACGTGGCCAGGCGCTGCCTGGGGCGCGGGCACGTCGATGACCTGGGTGGTGCCGTCATCGAGGCTCTGGAACACCTGCCTCACGGGCTCCTCCTGGCAGGCCGCGGACTCTGACGGACCGTACCGCCGCCGTGGAACGACGACGTCGAAGGCCGCACCGATCCTCGTCAGTAGCATCCCCCAGGAACACGACGGGAGAAGCGTGCGCACAGTCATCTACGGCGCTGGGGGGATGGGTCGCGAAGCCCTGGCGTGGCTCCGCGACGTCGATGGTCGCGCTGACGTCGCGGGGTTCCTCGATGACGATCCCGAACTGTCGGGGTCCCGGGTCGCTGACCTGGCTGTCCTGGGCGATTCGGAGTGGCTCGAACCCGGTGTCGATGTGGTCGTGGCCGTGGGAGCTCCCCGCGCGCGCCGAGCGGTCGTTGAACGCGTTCTCCGGCTCGGCGCCAGCCTTCGGACTGTCGTACACCCTTCCGCATACGTGGGGGCCCGGACCACGATCGGTGCCGGCTCGATCGTGTGCCCGAACGTGACCCTGACGGTGGACATCACCATCGGGGATGCCGTCATCGTGAACTACGGAGCTCGCATCGGTCACGACGGGCAAGTCGGTGACTACGCGTTCGTCGGCCCCGGGGTACATCTCGCTGGCGCCGTGTGCGTCGGAGAAGGGGCCGAGGTCGGCATCGGGGCTTCGGTGATCCAGGGGATCCAGGTGGGTCGGTGGTCACGCGTCGGCGCGGGTGCCGTCGTCGTGCGCGATGTCCCGGATGATGTCACCGCCGTTGGGGTCCCCGCTCGTCCCATCAGCTCAGCCGCGGGCGAGGGAGCCTCGTGATCTACTGGGTCAACCAGTTCGCGGTGGCGCCCGATCAGCCTGGCGGGACGCGGCACGTCGAGATGTCTCGGGAGCTGGCCGCCCCAGGGCAGCCGGTCACGCTGGTGGCCAGTGACCTGAACCTGAACCTACGTCGGTACCTCCGGCGGACCGGGCCGTCAGACCGGCGGCGTGTCCGGGAGGTGATCGACGGGGTCCGGTTGGTGTGGCTGCCGGCGGGCAGCTACGAGCGCAACGACTGGCGGCGTGCGTTCAGCATGGCGGTGTTCGCCTGGCACGTGCTCCGGTACCTGCTGGTGGCGCCGAAGCCCTCTGGGACCGTGTTCATCGGCTCGTCACCGCACCTCCTGGCGGCGGCTGCGACCTGGGTCTCCGCACGGCTGCGGCGCGTGCCGTTCGTGCTCGAGGTACGGGACCTGTGGCCGGAGTCGATGGTCGGTGTGTCCGAGGCCAGCGGCGGACCGGTCGTTGCCGTGCTGCGCGTCCTGTCTGACCTGCTGTACAGGCGGGCCGACGCGATCGTCGTGCTGGCACGGCCCAACATCGACCGGCTCGTCGAGCGTGGAGCGGTTCGCGAGAACATCACCTACATCCCCAACGGCGTCGACGTGGCGGCGTTCGAGGACGCCGATCCCGAGGCCCTGTCGCTCGATCTCGACCCGGACGAGCGGATCTTCGCCTACACGGGCGCTCACGGCCCCGCCAACGGCCTGGAGGTCGTGGTGGAGGCCGGGCGGATCCTCCAGGACCGCGGTATCGACGACGTGCGGCTCCTGTTCGTCGGCGACGGGCCCGTCAAGGGCGACCTGCGGGCGCTGGTCGACCGCCTCGGCGTGAGGAACGTCACGCTGGCCGACCCGATCCCGAAGGCCGAGATCCCGGCGTTGCTGCAGCGCTGCCACGGCGCGTTGATGGTGCTGGCTGACGTGGAGGTGTTCCGGTACGGGGTCAGCCCGAACAAGCTGTTCGACTACCTCAGCGCGCAGGTGCCTGTCGTCACCAACGTCCCCGGCGAGGTGGCCCGCATCGTCGAGGAGTCCAGTGGCGGGGTCTGCGTGCCGCCGGCCGACCCGGAGGCGCTCGCCGACGCCATCCAGAAGCTCGCCGGTGAACCGCGCACGCGGACGGACGCCCGAACGTGGGTGCGAGAGCACCACGACCGCCGCCGTCTGGCCCTCGACCTGCAGCGCGTCGTCGAGTCGGTCAGGTAGTGGGCTCGTGGAGTTCGGCGGGTTGGCCCTTCCCTCGGAGGAGCCCGGCCAGGACGGCCCGTTCGTCCTCGGTCAGCCAGGGTCGGACAGCCCGGACGATCGACGCGACGACGTCGCTTCGACCGTCCACCCCGAGGGTCGCCAGGACGGGACCCGGCCGGGCCGGGTACCGCACGACCTCGGTGGGTTCACGCTGCGCGTAGTGGTCGGAGACCCAGCCGGAACCGGGATCGTCGTCGGTGGGAGCCAGCGTCGGCAACGTCGCGCCAGGCGGTCTCGTCCCGGAGAGTCGCGCCTCCTTCCCTGTGTTCCAGCGGACGACGGCGTCGACATCTCGCGCGGTGTCGACCACCGCGTACACATCCCGCTCGCGGGCGACGACGCGCACGACCTCGCCGCCTCCGAGCGGCCGACTCGCGACCACGGTCTCGGTGTCGCCGTGCATGCCGTGGTGCAGCAGTTCGCCTGGTGTGGGTTGCGCGACGAGGAACCGGCTGAGGTGCGTTGCCTCGCCTGGGAGGTGCGGGCCACTGTGGATCTCGGGGCCGACCAGCGCGTTGCGCCAGGGTGCCGGAGCCGTGTACCGGAACGTCCCGGGATCACGCACGATGTTGCGGCCGTCGACGAACAGTTCGATCGCGAGTTGGTCGAGATGGGCTGCCCGGTGGCGTCCCGTGCCCACCCGCATCATCAGCAGCGACCGTGGGCCACGCATCGTCACGTATGTCGAGGTGGCGTCGGCGACGTCACTGTCGGTCCGTCGTACCGGAGGCAGGGCGAGCCAGATCGGCGCTTCCCACCGGTCCGGTTCTGCGTCTACGTGGCCGAGCAGCGCGAGCGTCGGACGGAAGTCCCGGTAGGCGGCCTCGTCGAGCGGGAACAGCAGCGCCCCGTCGTTGGCGCCGTAGTTCGGTGCCCAGCCGGACACCGGGTCGGTGCAGCGCGCGAGGAACTCGCGGGAGTCGGTCAGGGCCTGTACGACCCGCGTGTGTGCCCCCGGCGGCAGGTCGGGCCGGACGGTCAGCAGCCACGCGAGCGTGTGGATTGCGAGCCGGTGGTAGGTGAAGCTCTGTTGGGCGTACGAGCCATCCTCGTAGAACTGGTCGTCGAGGACCTCGATGAGGTAGCGAAGGAGCTGGCGTTCGTCGTCGGGGCGCATCGAGAGCAGGAACACCAGCTCCGAGATCGCGTGGTTGTTGCGCTGGGACAGCGCGTAGCGCACCGTCGGCCGGACGCGCGCCTGCGAGGCCGCCAGGAGCCGTCGGGCGAGGTCGAGCCGCTGGGGTGTGGCGTTCGGGAGGTCACCGAAGGTCGCGAGGCCGAACTGTAGGGCGATCGCGCGCAGGCTGGTCTCCTGGCCGCAGCGCCAGTTCACGCCCACGTTCGGTGGGTTGTGGTCCGCCCAGTCCTCGATCGCGTCCCACCAAGCCTCGGGCCAGCGATCCTCGCCGGTGAGGATGTAGGCCCGCGCGAACAGGCAGGTGAAGGGCAGGCGCGACAGTTCCCAGACGTCCTTGATGTCGCCGATCCGGGGGTCGTCGTCGGAGATGTGGCTCCAGTGGACCGGCGGGTAGGTGTGCCCGGTGAACGGGTTCGTGTGCCACCGGGGCGGCCATCCCACGTCCTTCCACGCCCAGCCGTACAGCTCGAGTTCGCCGGCGAGGACCCGCTCCGCGCGGGCGACGACGGCCTCGCGGAGCTGGTCGAGGTCGGTCAGCTGCGCGTACTCGTCACGTACGCGGTCGAGGTCGAAGCGGAACGGCCAGGTGCTGGGATCGAACGACGAGAAGTCCCCCCTCGCCGTCGTGCGGCGCGCCAGCCAGCCCGACCGGACCCCGGCGACGTGCACCGCACGGCGCGCTAATCCGCGCCACCCGAAGGCGTGCAGCACGGTGCGTGCGACCGTCGGTACGTCACCTGCCTCCAGAACGCGCCCCCTGGCGTGCGTCTCCGGTCGAGGGTGCCACGGCGAGTACCGTCCACGTGATGCCGCCCCGCCCTGACACCGAGGACGACGCCGCCAAGCGTGCGTTCGACGTCGTCGTGGCGGGCGTCGGGCTGGCGCTGCTGTCGCCGGTGCTCGCTGTCATCGCCCTCCTGGTGCGGGTCCGGATGGGGCGCCCGGTGCTCTTCTCCCAACGGCGCCCGGGGCTGCACGGGGAGCTATTCACGCTGCGCAAGTTCCGCACGATGACCGACGAACGTGGGCCAGCGGGCGAGCTGTTGCCCGACGACCAGCGATTGACGCGCATCGGGTGCTTCCTACGGTCGAGCAGCCTCGATGAGCTGCCGGAGCTGTGGAACGTGCTGGTCGGTGACATGTCGCTGGTCGGCCCACGTCCCCTGCTGCCCGAGTACCTCGAGCTGTACAGCTCCGAACAGGCCCGGCGCCACGACGTCCGGCCTGGGATCACCGGGTTGGCGCAGGTCGAGGGGCGCAACGCCGCCTCCTGGGAGGAACGGCTGGCGCTCGACGTCTGGTACGTCGACCACCACACCCTGTGGCTCGACCTGAAGATCCTGGCCCGCACCGTCCTGACGGTCCTCACACGCCAGGGCATCAGCGAACCTGGTCATGCCACGAAGGACCGCTTCCGCGGAAGCGCCTAGTGCCAACGAGTGCGGCCCGCACATGCCTCGTTCGCGAACGGTCGTTGCTCGCTGCGTCACGCGTCGCGCAGCTTCGATCTCACCTCGGCGGCGACCTCGTCGACCTCGTCGTCGGTCATGGACGAGCCGCTGGGCAGACACAGGCCACGTTCGAAGATGTCACCGGCCACCTGGCCCCCGCGTAGCTCGGCATCGGCGTACACCGGCTGCAGGTGCATCGGCTTCCAGATCGGGCGTGCCTCGATGCCCAGGCTCGCGAGGTGGAGGCGGATCCCCTCGCGGTCGGTGCCCGCCACTTCGGGGTCGATGGTCACGCAGGTCAGCCACGCGTTGGGCTCGCCCCGGTCGTCTACGGGCTGGAACGCCAGGCCCGGCAGGCCCTCCAGGTGCTCGCGGTAGCGCCGGCTGATGGCCCGGCGGCGCGCGACCTTGTCGTCGAGGTTCTGGAGCTGGCCGCGCCCCACGGCGGCGAGCAGGTTGGACATCCGGTAGTTGAAGCCGACCTCGGTGTGCTCGTAGTGCGGGGCGGGTTGACGTGCCTGGGATGCCAGGTAGCGGGCACGGGCGGCGGCATCGGTGTCATCGGTCAGCAGCGCACCACCGCCGCTGGACGTGATGATCTTGTTGCCGTTGAACGAGAACACCCCGAACGTGCCGAAGCTGCCGGCGGGGCGGTTGCCCCAGGTCGCCCCCACCGCTTCGGCGGCGTCCTCCACGACCGGCACGTCGTACTGCGCGGCCAGCGGGATGATGCGGTCGTAGTTGCAGCACTGCCCGTACAGGTCAACGGTCACGATCGCCGCAGGCAGCCGGTTGGCTGCCGCGTCGGCTGCGAGCTGTGCCTCGAGGAGGTCGGGGTCGAGGTTCCAGGTGTCGGGGTCGACGTCGAGGAACACCGGGTCGGCACCGACGTAGCTGATGGCGTTCGCGGTGGCCGCGAACGTCAGCGTGGACGTCATGACCCGGTCGCCGGGGCCCACCCCGAGCTGGAGCAGAGACAGGTGCAGCGCGGCCGTGCCGCTGGAGAGCGCGACCGCTTCGGCCGTCCCCGCCTGCTCAGCCAGCTCCCGTTCGAAGGCGTCCACGTGCGGGCCGAGCGGGGCGATCCAGTTGGAGTCGAACGCGTCCAGCAGCAGCTTGCGCTCGTCCTCGCCGACGTCCGGCGGCGACAGGTAGATGCGGATCGGCGGGGCGTCGTCGCTCACGCAGCGGTGTCCTCGGGTGGGGCGAGCCGCGTCACAGCCGCTCGACGTGTGCGGCGGTCATCTCGCGGCGGTTGCGGGTGTCCAGCACGCGCTTGGATGCCCGCTGGACGAGGCCGTAGTCGAACACGTCGTGGTCGGTGACGATCAGGGTGAGGTCGGCTCCGGCGAGCAGCTCCTCATCGATGGCGCTCTTGACCTCGACGCTGGCGTGCACCTGGGGGTGCTTCACGTAGGGGTCGACGGCGACCACCGTCGCTCCGAGGCTGCAGAGCCGTTCGATGATCGGCCCCGACGGCGCTTCGCGAGCGTCGCCCACGTTCGGCTTGTAGCTCAGGCCGAGGATCACGATGCGGGAGCCGTTGACGGCCTTGCGGTCCCGGTTCAACAGCGCCTGGACCCGCTGGACGACGTAGTGGGGCATGTGCTCGTTGATGTCGTTGGCGAGCTCGATGAAGCGGAAGTTCTCGCCCAGGTGCTGCTTGACCCGCCACGAGAGGTAGCTGGGATCGATCGGCAGGCAGTGGCCGCCCACGCCGGGGCCGGGGGTGAACTTCATGAACCCGAACGGCTTGGTGGCGGCGGCGTCGATGGCGGCGGTGGCGTCGATGCCCAGGTCGTGGGCGAACATCGCGATCTCGTTGACCAGCGCGATGTTGACGTGGCGGAACGTGTTCTCGATGATCTTGGCGAGCTCGGCCTCGCCACAGCCCGGCACCGGCACGACCTTCTCCACGAAGGCGCCGAAGAACGCGCTGACCGCTTCCAGGGACCGTTCGTCGACGCCGGCGACGATCTTCGGGGTGTTGTGCAGCCCGAACTGCGGGTTGCCCGGGTCGATGCGTTCCGGTGAGTACCCCAGCAGGAAGTCCGCGCCGGCCTTCAGGCCGCTGCCGTCCTCAAGGATCGGTGCCAGCAGCTCCTCGGTCGTCCCCGGGTAGGTCGTGGACTCCAGCACCACCAGCGTGTCGGGGCGCAGGTGCGGGGCGAGCATGCGGCCGGCGTCCTCGATGAAGCTGAGGTCGGGCAGGGTCTCGCGCAGCGGCGTGGGCACGCTGACGACGGCGACGTCGAAGCCGTCAAGCGCCGCGGGGTCGGTGGTGGCGCGGTAGTCCCGGTCCAGGGCGGCGCGCAGGGTCTCGTCAGGGACGTCCTCGATGAAGGACTCGCCGGCCTGGAGCCGCCTGGCGCGTTCCTCGTCGACCTCGAACCCGGTGACGGGGAAGCCCGCCTCGGACGCTCGCATCGCGACCACCAGGCCGACGTAGCCCTGCCCGAGCACCACGATCTGCGCGGTGCGGTCGTGGATACGGTCGAGCACGTTCGACGGCATCGGAGTCCCCCGGCTGAGCATCGGCGAGCCTACCGCCCGTCCCCCGTAGCCAAGGGCCTGCGTTCTACGTGTGCGCGAGGCAGCAGACCGACCTGACTCGGGAGTCGTGAGACTGCCGATCAGGCGTCGAAGACCGTCGGGGTCTGAAGCGTCCGCTCGAGGCGGGGCATCGGCTCGGCAGGGGCGTCGAGGAGTTCCTGGAAACTGTCCCAGTCGTCGTCGCTGAGCAGGAACCAACGGCGATCCGCCAGCACCTTCTCCGCTTCTGATGTCGCGCTCTCGAGCACGAAGTCCGTCACGCTCTTGTCCTGGGCGGCTGCAGCGCGCTTGATCAAGAGCTGCTGGGCGGTCGATGCGCGCAGGTTGAGGCGCGCATCACGCTGGTCGCGCTCGCTCGACGTGGTCCGGCTGGCCATGGCATCCTCGCGCGCTCTACTCATGTACGCACACTGTGCATACATTTCTGTGACGTCAACGTACATACGGTTGGCGACCTTGGCAACCCCCGACGTGGGCGTGTGGACGAGCCGTCAACCCACGGACCCATGGGACTGGCGGATCCGCTTCACCAGCCAGAGCAGATGCAACGGGTCCGTCCGGGACTCCGCGAACTCGCCGAAGTGCAGGTAGAAGCTCTTGGCCGACTCGTCTCGGGCGTGGATCAGCAGGGCCCGGAAGCCCACCTCCTCCGACACACGCAGCACCCGTCGCAGAGCGTCGACGAAGAGCCCTCGCCCCAAGCCGCTTCCCTGTTCGCGCTCGTCGACGGCGAGACGGGCCAAGAGGAGAACGGGGATCTGGGTCGGCACTCCGCCCTTGGTGATCTCGGCGGGCGCGTTGGCCCGCTCGACGCCTCCTGTGGCGAGGGCGTAGTAGCCGACGACGCGCTGGCCGCGTGTCGCCACGTACACCGATGCGTTGCCTGCCCGCTGGTTCATCCACGCCCAGCGGTGGAGCCACACGTTCAGCTCTTCCACGCCACAATCGAACCCATCGACCTCGTGGTCCCGGGGGTGAGCTTGACGGGCGGGGAGAGGCGGTCGTCCACGGCGGGCCGATCGGCTGGCTTGGCGCGCCGCGGCACCCTATCGCTGTGCCTTCTCGTGCCGCCGACTGGCAGCGGTGGGTCCTCCCGCACGGCGGGGAGGTGGTCGCGCTCGGCTGGCTCTAGGGTCGCGACCCAGAGCGTCGGGGTAGCAGGCGGTGCGCCACTACGCTTCGCGCGCCGACCCAGGGGGAAGCTGCTGTTCGAGCGCAGAGGTAGGGGCGATCCGCGCATCGCGGTCGTCGCTGCGGCGCGTCCGAACTTCATGAAGGTTGGTCCGATCGTGCCCGCCCTGCGCGACAGGGGCGCGCAGGTCGAGCTGGTCCACACCGGCCAGCACTACGACCAGACGATGTCCGGCGGGTTCTTCACCGAGCTGGGCATCGCTGAGCCCGACGTGAACCTGGAGGTCGGCTCCGGCACGCACGCGGAGCAGACCGCGGGTGTCCTGATCGCCTTCGAGAGCTACCTCGCCGAACGCGAGGTGGACGCGGTGGTGGTCGTGGGTGACGTAAACTCCACGATCGCGTGCGCGATGGCGGCCGTGAAGCTGCACGTGCCGGTGGCTCACGTCGAGGCCGGGCTGCGGTCACGCGACTGGACCATGCCCGAGGAGGTCAACCGGGTCCTGACCGACCGCATCTCGCGCTGGCTGTTCACGACCTCCGCCGACGCCGACGAGAACCTGGCAGCCGAGGGCGTGCCGGCCGAGTGGGTGCACCTGGTCGGCAACGTGATGATCGACACGCTGCTGTCCAACATCGACCGGGCGCGCGAACGTGGGGACAAGGTCCGCGAGCGCCTCGGGCTGGACGGTGCCTACGGGCTGATGACGCTGCACCGCCCATCGAACGTGGACGAGGCGGCTTCGTTGCGGGCGCTGCTCGGTGTGCTCGGCGAGATCGCGGCCGACGTCCCGCTGCTGTTCCCCGCGCACCCACGGACCGCCAGCCAGCTCCGCGAGTTCGGCGTCGAGCTGCCCGACGCTGTCCGTGTCATCGAACCGCTCGGCTACCTCGACTTCATCGGGCTGATGGACCGAGCCGCCATCGTCCTGACCGACTCCGGGGGCGTGCAGGAGGAGACCTCCGTGCTGGGCGTCCCGTGCCTGACGTTGCGCGAGAACACCGAGCGCCCCGTGACCTGCGACCTCGGGACCAACCAGCTCGTCGGCACCGACCCCGACGCCATCCTGCGTGCCGCGAAGGCGGCGCTGGACAGCCCCACCGCCCCCGCCCAGATCCCCCTGTGGGACGGCCAGGCGGCGGGGCGCATCGCTGAGGTCCTGGTAGGGGACCTCGCGGCGTAGGCCGGTCGTCAGCGGTCCGATCTGCCTCGCACGGCTCGGCTGGCGAGCGCCCACAACAGGCGCGTGAGGCGCCGGAAGCCTTGCCACCACCAGGAGGCGTACGCCGGGATCGTGCCCTGGACACCGCGCGCTGCGGCCCACCGTCGGACGTCCTCGCGGGGGGCTGCCCAACGGCGGTGGAGCCATGCGATCTTGGCTGTGGAGGGAGCGTTGCTGGTGAGGAACTGGCCAGCGACAGCCTCGTTCGGCAACCCCCTTCGGAGGAGGTGGGCCGCAACTGACGTGGCGCGGGGAAGGCCCAGCTTCTCGGCCAACT
>Ga0214471_10002256_pt1 | contig 15145 bp, 11 predicted proteins | sample RVTome_5_FD_207665 | JGI IMG/M metagenome (GOLD analysis project Ga0214471, IMG submission 207665) | Soil microbial communities from uranium-contaminated site in the Upper Colorado River Basin, Wyoming, United States - RVT142D155 | ecosystem: Environmental > Terrestrial > Soil > Contaminated >... | reverse complement strand
TCGAGGAGCGAGGTCTGCGCCAGGTCTCCGACGAGTCCGCGATCGAGGCGCTGGTCGACCAGGTGCTCGCCGCGAACGACCAGATGGTGCAGCGATACCGCAACGGCGAGGAGAAGGTGCTCGGCGCGTTGATGGGTCAGGTCATGAAGGCCGCGAAGGGGCAGGCATCGCCGCAGGTTGCGCAGAAGGTTCTGCGCGCGAAGCTCGGCTCCTGAACGATCCCCGCATGAAACGCGCGACGGTGCTCTCGCTGCTCGCCCTGGTCCTTCTCGGCCTGGGCGCGAGCAGCGCGCGCGCCCACCCGTTCGGGCAGCAGCCGGTGCTGTTCCTGGCGCGAACGCAGACGGGGATCGCCGCGCGGTGGGTCGCGAACCCCACCGAGTTCCAGGCCCTGAGCCAGCATCTCGGGCTCGGACCGGTCTCGATGCGCGCGCTCGCCGGCCAGCCCGCCTTCCAGGACTACTTCCGCGAGCGGCTGCGGATCGAGGGATGCTCGAGCATCGTCACCGGCATCACGCCGGTGACAGACGGCGGGGTCGTTGGCGTCGTGTTCGATTGCGGCGAACGGCCCCGCCGGATCACCCTTCACGTGACGTTGCTCCAAGACATCTCGACCAAGTACGTGAACCTTGTCACCGCGCAGGCCGGCGCCGACGACGTACGCGGCGCGCTCACAGGAGACACCACCACGCTCGAGATCGATTTCGGCGCGGCGACGTCGGAGGCGCCGCCGTTCACCGGCGGGGAGGCGGAGGCCGGGCGCGCGCAACGCATCGTCGCCGCGCTGCAAGGCACGGGATCGATCTGGCTGATGCTGGGGCTGGCGTTCCTGCTGGGACTCTTCCACGGCGTCACGCCGGGCCACGGGAAGACCATCGCAGCTGCATACCTGGTCGGCTCGGGCGGGACGACGCGGCAAGCTCTGGCGCTCGGCGGCGTGGTGGCCGGGACGCACGCTCTGTCGACGGCGTTGATCGCAGCGTTCCCGATCTGGCTGGGCAGGACGCAGCCGCCCGGGTCGCTGTCGTCGTGGCTTGAGATCGCCGCCGGCACGCTCATCCTGATCCTGGGGGTTGCGTTGCTGCGGCGGCCACGGCACGGTCACGATCACGACACGGCGGAGGCCGAGCCGCCGCCGCTGCGCCGCCTCGCCGGGATCGGCTTCGTCGGGGGGCTGGTGCCGAATCCCGAAGCGCTGCTCGTGGTGCTGGTCGCGTTCTCTCTCGGACGATGGACCACGGGGGCGGCGCTTGTGGGCGCGTTCAGCGTCGGCCTCGGATTGGTCGTGCTCGGCGTCGCGCTGGCGGCCGTCCGCGGCGGATCGTTCATCCGCCGCCTCGGCGGCGGCCGGCTCGCACGCTGGGCGCCGCGAGCGGCAGCCGCCGTGTTCGTCCTGATGGGGACGGTTGTGGTGGTTCGAGGCGCCGTCGGCCTGTAGGGGGCGCTGCTCTGGTCCTTGTGACGGATCGTGAGGACGTCTACACTCGCGCGACGATGGAGGGCGATCGTCCCGGCGAAGCCGGGAACCATGATGGGGACGAGCACGGGGACCCGGTCGATCCGGGCGCATCCCCGGCCGCGGGCGATGAGCTGATCCCGCGTTCCGACCCTGAAGGCACGACCGAGCCTCTCGGCATGGGGCCTCCCGCCGGCGTGCCTGGAGGCTACGGCGTCACTTCCGAGACCATCGTCGAGCAGCGCGGCTGGTTCTCCGGCGCGCGCCTCACCGCGCTGATCACCGCCGTCGTGCTGGTGATCGCGGGAACCGCCGTCGCCGTCGTGTTGTCCGGCGGCGGGTCGAGTCAGCTCGAGGAGATCGTCCCGGCAGGAGCGCTGGCGTTCGGCGAGGCGAACCTGCTGGCTTCGGGCGAGCAGCAGGACGCGGTGCGCTCGCTGGTCGAGCGCTTCCCGATCCCACAGGGTCAAGAGCCGGGCGAGGCTTTCGAGCGCTTCCTCGACGAGGGGCTCGCTGAGGAGGGGTTCAGTTTCGAGCAGGACTTCAAGCCCTGGCTCGGGACCCAGATCGGCTTCGTCGTCACCGGGTTGAGCCTCTCGGGTGGTGCACCCATGCCCCAATGGGCGTTCCTCGCAACCGTCAGAGACGAAGGGCGCGCCAAGGCCACACTGGATCGGATCAAGCAGACCGAGGATTCGATGGCCTACGCGATCCGCGAGGGCGTCGCGTTCGTCGCACCCGACCTGCTCTCGCTCGAGCTTTCGCTCGGGGCTGTTGACGGCAAGAAAGGCCCGCTCTCTGAAGACTCGGGATTCACCTCTATCGTCGATCGGGTTGGCGACGACAACCTTGCCGTTGTCTATCTCGACGGCGAGCAGCTCCAAAGCCTGATCCCACCCGGCTCTTTGCCGGCGTTCCCCGGCATCCCGGACTCCTCAGGCCGTCAGGTGATCGCGCTGCGGGCGGAGGAGAACGCGCTCGTCCTGCGCGGGTTCAGCACGAGCGCCGGTCCCGGGGCTGTGGGCACGCCGGCGCTGGTCGAAGCGGCACCCGATGCGATCCTGGGCGCGCTCACGCTGTTCGACCCGGCCACCTTGTTCGAGCAAGGCATCGAGTTCGCGGGGCTGTTCCTCTTCGGCTTCCAGGAAGGGTTCGGCGGTGGTTTCGACGAGTCGGTGCAGCTCAGCGGACGGCAGATCCCGGACGCGCGCAGCGCCCTCGATGACTTCCTGCGCGAGACTCTCGGCCTCACGCTGGACGGCGACATCCTTCCCTGGCTCCACGGAGAGCTATCGGTCGTGGTCGGTCGCCTCTCGTTGCTGCAGCCCGAGATCGGCGTGCTGATCGAGTCAACAGACGATGCGGCCGCGGGACGGACGATCGACGGCCTCCGCGACAACCTCGGCAGGCTCGCGAGTGGGGCCGGCTTCGAGGTCACCTCGGCTCCCGGCGGCTTCGCGATCCTGATCCCGGACGCCGGCACGACCGTGATCGTGCGGCGCGTCGCCGGCAAGGTCGTCATCGCGAGCAGCGATACCTACGCCGACCAGCTGCTCGCGGCGAGTCCACAGTCGCTGGCCGAGGAGGCGGTGTACCGGCGCGCGGTCGGCGATCCCGGCGTCGGTGGTGTGTCCTTCCAGATGTTCGTGCGCATCGACCGCCTGGCTTCGTTCCTCCAGGTGCTCGTGCCTGCGGGTGAGTACGCGGAGGCCGAGCAGTACTTCGCCCCGCTCGAGTCGCTGGGCGTTCGAGCCACCAACACCGACGATGGATCCAGCTTCCGCATGGTGCTGACCTTCAAGTAACGGTGCCAACCTTGCAGTAACGGTTCGGCCCTCAGGTAACGGCTCGGCCCGCGCGCGCCCAGCAGGTATCCTCAGGCGTATGCCCGACACCCGCTTCGACACCCGTCATCGCAGCCGTGACGTGACCGAGGGGCCCGAGCGCGCGCCCGCCCGCGCGATGCTCCGCGCCGTCGGATTCTCCGACGAGGATTTCGGCAAGCCGCAGGTCGGCGTTGCGTCGTCCTGGAACGAGGTCACACCCTGCAACATCCATCTCAACCGCGTTGCCGCCGCGTGCAAGGAGGGCGTGCGCGCCGCCGGCGCGGTCCCGGTCGAGTACACGACCATCGCCGTGTCCGACGGCATCTCGATGGGCCACGAGGGCATGCGCGCGTCGCTGGTGTCGCGCGAGCTGATCGCCGACTCGGTCGAGCTGGTCGCGCACGCCGAGCGCTTCGACGCGCTGGTCACCGTCGCCGGCTGCGACAAGTCGCTGCCGGGGATGGTGATGGGCGCGTGCCGGCTGAACCTGCCGAGCGTATTCCTCTACGGCGGCACGATCCTGCCGGGGACATGGGGCGGGCACGACGTGACCATCCAGGACGTGTTCGAAGCCGTGGGCACGCATGCCGCCGGCGGTATGACCGACGAGCAGCTGCTCGAGTTGGAGCGCAACGCGTGCCCCGGCGCCGGATCATGCGGCGGCATGTTCACCGCGAACACGATGGCCGCCGCGATCGAGGCCCTCGGGTTGTCGCTGCCGGGTTCCAGTGGTCCGGCGGCGGTGGATCCGCGCCGTGACGAGTACGGGCGCGCGAGCGGACGAGCGGTGATCGAGCTGCTCGAGGCGGGCATCACCCCGCGCGACATCCTGACCCGCGACGCTTTCGAGAACGCGATCGCGGTGGTGGTCGCCTGCGGCGGTTCGACCAACGCGGTGCTGCACCTGCTCGCGATCGCTCACACGATCGGGACCGAGCTGACGCTCGACGACTTCGACCGGATCTCGCGACGCACGCCGATCATCGCCGACATGAAGCCGTGGGGCCGGTTCGTGATGCTCGATCTCGATCGCGTCGGCGGCATCCCCGCGGTGATGCGCGTGCTCGCCGATGCGGATCTGATCCACACGGACGCGCTGACCGTGACGGGGAAGACCGTGGGGGAGAATCTTGCCTCTGTCTCGACGCCGACCGATCACGACGTGGTCAAGCCGATCAACGCGCCGATCCATCCGTCGGGTGGGCTCGCGATCGTGCGCGGCTCGCTCGCGCCCGACGGCGCCGTCGCGAAGATCGCCGGGATGGAAGGCGTCGTGTTCCGCGGGCCCGCGCGCGTCTTCGACGACGAGACCGACGCGATGGACGCGGTTCTGCACGGACGGATCGCGCGCGGGGATGTGATCATCATCCGCTACGAGGGTCCGCGCGGCGGGCCGGGGATGCGCGAGATGCTCGCGGTCACCGCGGCCGTCCAGGGCGCCGGCCTGGGCAAGGACGTGTGCCTGATCACCGACGGGCGGTTCTCCGGTGCCACGCACGGATTCATGGTCGCCCACGTTGCGCCCGAGGCCGTCGACGGCGGGAACATCGGCCTGGTACGCGAAGGCGACACGATCACCCTGGACGTGCCGAACCGCACGCTCGAGGTCGAGGTACCCGACGAAGAGCTGGCGGAGCGCCGTAAGGCATGGCTCCCGCCGCCGCCGCGCTACACCACAGGCGCGCTCGCGAAGTACGCGCGCCTGGTGAGCAGCGCCGCGCGCGGCGCCGTCTGCGACTAGAGACCCGGCAACGTCGGCTGGTCGCCTTGCTCCTTGCGCCGCTGCGCTTCCTCGATCGTGGTCGGCAGCCCGGACTCGCGCACGTATTGCTCGAGCGTTCCGGCGCGCGGCGTGAGCACCGCGGGCTGGCCGCGGCGGCCGAGGCGGCGCCGGGAGGCCGGGACGAACGCGCTCGTCAGGTCGCCTTCGGCGAATGGGCCGAGCACGCGGCCGGTCACCGCGTACTTGTACAGCGTCGCGTTGAAGATCCCGTTGACCGCCGAGGCGACGGCGAGCAGCAGCGTGAACTCGAACACCACCACGACGGTGCCGAGTACCGGCGACACCAGGAACAGCGGATAGGTGAGGAAGACGACCGGGATCGAGATCAGGAAGAACGCGATGCCGATGGCGCCGTTGCCGACGAACTGCTCGCCCCACCGTTCGCGGAAGATGCGCGCCGAGCGCTTCATCGAGCCGCCGACTCCTGCGGGTTCGTAGAGCAGGACCGGCACGACGAAGAAGGTGATCGCGCTCCAGGCGAAGTTCATGATCCGGCCGATCCACTCGCCGAGCGCACCGCCCCGAGACTGGATGACACCGATGATCAGCCCCACCGTCGCGGCGATCGCCGCCCATCCGAGCAGCTTGTCGAAGCGCTCCCATGCCTTGCGTATCCCATCGCCCAGCGACGGGTCACCGCCCTCGAGCCGGATCATCGCGGCGGCGATCAATGCGGCCTGGAAGAAGATGCTGATCGTGTACGCCGTGAAATAGAAGATTCCGAGCAGCAGCCAGCGCGCGTACGCCTCCCGCGGCTCGACCTCGATCTGGAACAGGCCGGATGCCCAGCCGGCCGTGGCCAGCAGCGCGGCGACCAGGGCGGTTGCCACCATCGCGATGACGGGGAAGACGAGCAGTTCTCGGTCCGCCCGCAGCACCTGCCACGAGGCGCCGAGCAGATGGAACCCCCTGCTGACCCGTCCCATGCCGTTCCTCCGGACCGTCGATACGTTCGCCATGTTCTGTTCGGCATGGGTCCGGACCGACCTTGAGCGAGCCTCACGTCGCAGGGTTCGAGCTGCTGCCCCTGAGCGCGCTCTGATCAGCCCTGACCTGCGGAGATGTTGACACTCCCGACCTCGACTGGCAGACTGCTCGGGTTATGACGACCGGAGGCACCCTCGAACTGAGCGTCGTAGTTACCGGCTGAGCGCGCAGCCGGATGCCGGCGCGCGCTGACCTCTCGCCCAGCGAGAGGTTTTTTGTTGGACTTGGACCTAACCTCACGAGGGAGCACGAACCGGCCGATATGGGACGGGGAGAGAGATGAAGACGGCGCTGCTGATCGTAGACATGCAGAACGACATCGCCCATCCGGATGGGCGGCTGTTCATCCCGGACGCCGCACACCGCGCCGAGATCATGGGCGGCGTCCTCGACGCCTTCCGCGAGGCAGGCCAGCCGGTGATCCACGTGGTGCGATCCCACCGACAGGACGGCTGGGACGCGGAACGGTTCCGGCTGCCGGTCTTCCAGGCCGGGCGCGGCTTCGCGGTGGAGGGCTCGTGGGGCATCCAGCCGCTGCAGCGGCTCGAGCCGCGGCAGGGCGAGCCGATCGTGGTCAAGCGCCGATTCAGTGGGTTCATGGGAACCGAGCTGGATCTGCTGCTGCGGCGCGCGCTCATCGGGCGGATCGTCGTCGTCGGCGTGTCGCTGCCGAACAGCCCGCGCGCGACCATGTTCGACGCGGTCAGTCTCGACTACGACGTGATCGCGATCGAGGAAGCGCTCGCCTCGGCCGGCGACGAGACGCGCGCCGCCAACTTCAAAGATCTCGCCGCGATCGGCATCCGCATCGCGACCGCGGACGAGATCATCAGAGAGATCATGCGCGCGGGAGACCGCGCGCCGACCGAAGGGACCACACGATGAAGATCACGGGAGCGCAAGCCGTCATGCGCAGCCTCGAGCAGGAGGGCGTCGAGGTGATGTTCGGCATCCCCGGCGGCGCGATCCTGCCGCTGTACGATCCGATCCTCGATTCGCCGATCCGGCACATCCTGTGCCGGCACGAGCAGGGCGCGGCGCACGCCGCCGACGGCTACGCGCAGGCGACCGGCCAGGTCGGGGTCTGCGTCGCCACGTCCGGTCCCGGTGCGACCAATCTGGTGACCGGGCTCGCGAACGCGTACATGGACTCGATCCCGATGGTCGCGATCACCGGTCAAGTGCCGACGCACGCGGTCGGCGGGGACGCGTTCCAGGAGTGCGACGCGACCGGCATCACGATGCCGATCACCAAGCACAACTTCCTGATCATGGACGCGCAGGAGATCCCGCGAACGATCAACGAGGCGTTCCATATCGCCAAGACGGGGCGCCCCGGCCCGGTGCTCGTGGATATCCCCAAGGATGTCCTGCAGGCCGAGATGGTGTGGTGGTACCCCGAGGAGCCCGAGCTGCCCGGCTACCATCCGGTGACGCGCGGCAACCAGAAGCAGATCCGAGAGGCCGCGCGCCTGCTGCTCGCAGCCAAGCAGCCGATCCTGTACGTCGGCGGAGGCGTGATCCGCGCCGGCGCGTCGGACGAGCTGCGGCGGCTGGTCGAGCTGACCGGCGCGCCGGTGGTGACCACGCTGATGGCGCGTGGGGCCATCCCCGACGACCACCCGCTGGCGCTCGGGATGCCGGGGATGCACGGTAACTACACGGCCGTCACCTCGATGCAGAAGGCGGACCTGCTGGTCGCCCTCGGCGCGCGCTTCGACGACCGGGTGACCGGCAAGCTCGCCGCTTTCGCGCCGGGCGCGCGCATCGTCCACGCCGACATCGACCCGGCCGAGATCGGCAAGAACCGCACGGTCGACGTCCCGATCGTCGGTGACGCGAAGTCGGTCATCCACGACTTGTGTGAGGCAGTCGAAGAGGCGATCGCCGAGCGAGGCCCGCCGGACTACGGCACGTGGATCAAGACGCTCGACGAGTGGCGAGCGCGCTACCCGCTTCGCTACACGCAGGAGGCCGACGGGCCGCTGAAACCCGAATACGTCATCGAGCGGATCGCTCAGCTCACCGGCGGCGAGGCCGTCTACGTCGCCGGCGTCGGCCAGCATCAGATGTGGGCTTCGCAGCACATCAAGTTCCAGCATCCGAACTCGTGGGTCAACTCCGGCGGTCTCGGGACGATGGGCTACGCGGTGCCCGCCGCGATGGGCGCGAAGGTGGGCCGGCCCGACCAAGCGGTGTGGTGCATCGACGGGGACGGCTGCTTCCAGATGACGTGCCAGGAGCTGGCGACGATGACCACCGAGACGATCCCGGTGAAGATCGCCATCATCAACAACGCGTCCCTCGGCATGGTGCGCCAGTGGCAGGAGCTGTTCTACGACTCGCGATTCAGCGCCGTGGAGTTCGGCTTCGATTGTCCCGACTACGTCAAGCTCGCCGAGGCGTACGGCTGCGTGGGGTTGCGCTGCGACAGCGCCGAGGAGGTCGACGCGACCATCGAGAAGGCGATGGAGATCAACGACCGCACGGTCGTGATCGACTTCCGGGTCGATCCGGCGGAGAAGTGCTACCCGATGGTGCCGGCGGGCGCGTCCAACGACGACATCATCCTCGGACCGGAGTACGAGGCCGCGCACGCGGACGTGCTCCACGACACCCCGGAGGCGATCGTCTGATGGCCCAACACACATTGAGCGTCCTCGTCGAGAACAAGCCGGGTGTGCTCGCGCGCATCTCGGGGATGTTCGCGCGCCGAGGTTTCAACATCCATTCGCTGGCGGTCGGCCCGACCGAGTACGACGAGATCTCGCGCATGACCATCGTCGTCAACGTCGAGACCAAACCGCTCGAGCAGGTGGTCAAGCAGCTCAACAAGCTGATCAACGTGATCAAGATCGTGGAGCTCGAGAAGGAGGCGTCGGTCGCACGCGAGCTGCTGCTGGTGAAGGTCAAGGCCGATGCCGCGACGCGCGCGCAGATCATCGAGATCGCCGACATCTTCCGATCCAAGATCGTGGACGTGTCGCCGAACGCGATCACGATCGAGGCGACCGGATCACCGGACAAGCTACGCGCGCTGACCGACCTGCTGCATCAGCACGGGGTGAAGGAGATGGTGCGGACCGGCCGGGTCGCGCTCGCGCGGGGCGACCGGGCGATCACCGAGCGGCCGTTGCGCCTGGCGGACAGGACGGCCGGCTGATGGCGACCATGTTCTACGAGAAGGACGCGGACCTGTCGCTGCTCGAAGGGAAGAAGGTCGCGATCATCGGCTACGGGTCCCAGGGGCACGCGCACGCGCTGAACCTGCGTGATTCGGGGGTTGAGGTGCTCGTGGGGCTGTACGAGGGCTCGCCGTCGCGTGCCAAGGCCGAAGCCGAGGGCTTGACCGTTCGCACGGTGGCCGAAGCGGCCGATGAGGCCGATGTGATCATGGTTCTGTTGCCCGACACCAAGCAGAAGTCCGTCTACGAGGCCGAGATCGCGCCCGGCCTGCGCGATGGCAAGGCGCTGTTCTTCGCGCACGGCTTCAACATCCACTTCGGACAGATCCAGCCGCCTCCGGGCGTGGACGTGTGCATGGTCGCGCCGAAGGGACCCGGCCACCTCGTGCGCCGCACCTACACCGAGGGCATAGGGACGCCGGCGCTCGTTGCGATCCACCAGGACGCGACCGGCAAAGCGCTCGAGGTCGCGCTCGCGTACGCGAAGGGGATCGGTTCGGCGCGCGCCGGCCTGATCGAGACCACGTTCAAGGAAGAGACCGAGACCGACCTGTTCGGCGAGCAGGCCGTGCTGTGCGGCGGAACCTCCGAGCTGGTCAAGGCGGGCTTCGAGACCCTGGTCAAGGCGGGCTATCAGCCCGAGATCGCGTACTTCGAGTGCCTGCACGAGTTGAAGCTGATCGTGGACCTGCTCTACGAGGGCGGGTTCGAGTACATGCGCTACTCGATCTCGGACACCGCCGAGTACGGGGACTACTCGCGCGGCAAGCGCATCATCGGCGACGGGACGCGCGCCGAGATGCAACGCATCCTGGCCGAGATCCAGTCCGGCGAGTTCGCCAAAGAGTGGATCGGCGAGAACGAGAACAACGACGCGCAGCGGTTCCTGGAGATGCGAGAGGAGCAGCGTGCGCACCAGATCGAAGAGGTCGGCAAGCAGCTGCGAGCCATGATGCCGTGGCTGCAGAAGGGCAAGGGCTGGATGGACGAGCTGATCGAGATCAGCGCGAAGGTGCCGCGAGCCAACGTCGAGCGGATGCGCGTGCTGGCCGAGGCGGCCGGTGTGACGCTTGAAGCGTTCGTCTGCGCCTCGTTCGAAGCCCGGGTCGAGCAGCACGAGGGCCTCGACGCGCTCAACGAAGATCTGACCGCGCGCGCCCGGCGATACGTCTGATCCGTTCGCTCGGTCCGAGCGCGACCCCGTTGCTGCGGCGGGTTGCTTCAGTCGGGCCAGACGTCGTTGGTCAAACGCACGGCGTAGAAGCCGAAGCTGCCGTCGGTGTACCAGATCTCATTGCGCTCGGGCACGAAGGCCGGGGCCGACATCGCGTACGCCGCATGCGGCGTGAACGAGCTGCTGGTGCCTCCTGGGAACGTGGTGGGTCCCGGCGGCGGGACGGGCACGTTGAAGTAGGCGATCTCTCTCGGCGCGAGCGGATCGGTGATGTCGAAGACGCGCAAGCCAGACAGGATGAAGCTGCAGGCCACGATCCCAGGGTCCTCTCGCTTCGGAACCGCGCAGTAATGCCCTGTGTACCCGCCGAGCATCCAGGTGGCCCCCGGATCGCCGGCGATCGCCGGGATGTTCTCCGGCTGATGGACCTCCAGACGGATGTCGCTGACGACGACGGGGGTCGTTTCATCCGAGATGTCGATGATCCGCGCGGCGCCGACCGGGTTGGCAGGATCGCCGGGGCTCGTCCCGCGCGCGAACTCGTCGATCTCGATCAAGTAGGGCCGGTCGTCGATCGTCACCGGGATCGGATGCTGCGGGATGCTCACGTTGCCCCACGTGACGAAGCCGATCTCGGTGACCACGGGGTCTGCCGCGCGGTCTTGCACTTGGCCGACGTCGAGGATCGTGACGCCGTCCCGACCGAGATCGGCAGCGTACAACCGCGTGCCGGTGTCGCTGACCGTGATCCCGTGGAAGTTGTACTCGCCCGTCCAGGCGATCGACGGCAGGGTGGGGTCCGACACATCCACCGCGGTGACCACGTTGCCCGCCGTCGACGTCACCCAGAACGTGTTTCCGTCCGGCGAGAAGTTGCCCTCGTGGCCCAGGACGCCCAGCGGCGTACTGGACCTCAGCACCGGGAACCGGCAGTCCTGAGCGATGTCGTAGACATCGACGATGCCGGGATAGAAGACGGGGTTGGCGAGCGCGGCGGCGAGCAGGCCTCGCTCGTGGTTGATGCTGAACGACTCGTGTGGCGACAGCATCGCCGGTGTCACCAGGTTCGCGGTCTTGATGGGTTCCGCGGGGTTGGTCATGTCGAGCACGATCACGCCCGGCAGGTCGGTGGACGCCTTGACCACATCGAGCGGGAACAGCAGCGTCGAGTCGTAGTACCCGCATTCGTGGCCGGCGGCGTCGACGTAGCGATGAACCTTGTATCCGCCTGCGCCACCGGTGAGTCCGCGCGCGCCGAAGTGGCCGACCTGCTGGGTGTTGCAGGTGTAGCCCTGCGCTGCTCGCCCCGAATCGACGTCGTCGGCGCCGACGCGGCCCTGCATGCCGGTTTCGGGCTTGTCGAACTCGCCGAGGCAGGTCGCGCGCGGGGTTGCCGGAACGATGGGCTGCTCGCCGTGCGCGGCGAGCGAGGTGCTGCACAGGGCCAGCAGGGACACGAGGGAGGCGAGGGCACGCCGGTGCTTTGGCATCAGGGTTCTCCTTCGGGCGGACCGTGGTCGATGGGTTCGACGACGTCGAGCAGATACCCTGCTCACCCCTCGGGCGAACTCCTCGGGCCCCAGACGATGAGGTCACAGCGAGCCGCCGGAACCGCGAACGCGAACCCCGGCGCGGCCGGTAGGATGAGGCCTCCGGGTGAACGGCGCGAGCGCAGAGGTGGGGTTGACCGTGCAGAAGCCTGAGATCTTGATGACTCCGGGGCCGACCCCGGTGCCGCCCGAGGTGCTGCTCGCGCAGGGCAGCCCGATCGTCTATCACCGCGGCCCCGGCTTCGGGAAAGTCCTCCGCGAGGTGACCGAGGGCCTGAAGGAGATCTTGGGCACCGGCAACAACGTGCTGACCTACTCCTGCTCGGGCTCGGGCGGCATGGAGGCCGCGGTCGTCAATTGCTTCTCGCCGGGCGACCGCGTCCTGGTCGTCAGCGTCGGCAACTTCGGGCAGCGGTTCAAGGCGATCTGCGAGACCTACGGGTTGGACGTCAAATACCTGGAGTACGAGTGGGGCCAGACGGCGAAGGCCGAGGACGTCGCCGCCGCGCTCGAGCCGGACATCAAGGGCGTGCTGATCCAGCACTCCGAGACCTCCACGGGAGTGGTGAACGACATCGAGGCGGTCGCAGCGGTGGTCAAGGAGCATCCCGCGCTGTACATCGTCGACTCGATCTCCGGGGTCGGCGGCGTATCGATCGATGTGGATGCATGGGGGATCGACGTCGCGATCGGCGGGTCGCAGAAGGCGCTGATGGGCTCGCCCGGGATCGCCTTCATGAGCGTCAGCGATGCGGCCTGGGCAGCCCACCGGACCGCGACGTTGCCCCGCTTCTACTGGGAATGGTCCGCGGTCAAGGAGTCCTACGAGAAGGACCCGCCGGAGACCCCGTACACGCCGGCCGTCCACCTGTACATGGGGCTGGCGGTGGCGATCAAGATGCTGCGTGAGGAAGGCTTCGACAACGCCTACGCGCGGCACGCTCGCATGTCGCGCGGCGTGAAGGCGGGCGTCAAGGCACTGGGGCTGGAGCTGTTCGGCGAAGACCCCGAGCGCGCGGTCTGTGTGACCGCCGTCAAGTGTCCGGAAGGGATCGACGGCAACCAGATCACCAAGCTGATCCGCGCCAAGTACGGGATCATCTTCGCGCCGGGTCAGGACAAGCTGAAGGGCAAGATCTTCCGCATCGGACACATCGGGTACCTCGACGAGATCAACATCCTGCAGGCGCTCGCGGTGCTCGAGATGGCACTCGACGAGCTGGGCTACCCGGTCAAGCACGGCGACGCGGTCGCGGCCGCTCAGGAAGTCTTCGCGAACGCATGAAGGTCAGCGCATGAAGGTCAGCGCATGAGGGTCTTGGTGGCGGAGAAGATCGCCGACAGCGGCGTCGAACGGCTGCGCGCCGAGGGGCACGATGTGGACGTCCAGACCGATCTGGCGCGCGAGCAGCTGCTCGAGCGGATCGGATCCTACGACGCGTTGATCGTGCGCTCGGCGACCAAGGCCGACGCCGAGCTGATCGAGCGCGGCGTCAACCTGAAGGTGATCGGGCGCGCGGGCGTCGGGGTGGACAACGTGGACGTCGATGCGGCGACCCGAAGCGGGATCGTGGTCGTCAATGCTCCCCAGGCGAACATCCTGTCCAACGCCGAGCACACGGTCGGCATGCTGTTATCGCTCGCGCGGAACATTCCACAGGCGAACGCCTCGCTGAAGGGTGGCGCTTGGGACCGCGCGAGGTTCACCGGGATCGAGCTGTACGGCAAGACCCTGGCGATCCTGGGGCTCGGCCGGGTCGGGACGCTGGTCGCGCAGCGCGCGATGTCGTTCGGCATGCGGGTCATCGCGCGCGATCCCTACGTCTCCAAGCAGCGCGCGGCCCAGATCGGGGTCGAGCTTGTCTCGCTCGAGGACGCGCTCGCGCAGGCGGATTTCGTGTGCGTGCTGGTCGTCAAGACCCCCGAGACCGTCGGGATGATCGGCGCCGCCCAGCTGGCGTTGATGAAGCCAACGGCGCGCTTGGTCAACACCGGCCGCGGCGGGATCGTCGACGAGCAGGCGCTCGCCGACGCGATCGCCGCGGGCACGCTCGGCGGCGCCGCGATCGACGTCTTCGCTGAGGAGCCGACCACGTCGTCGCCCCTGTTCGGGCTCGAGCAGGTGGTCGTGACCCCGCATCTCGGCGCCTCCACGCAAGAGGCGCAGGACAAGGCAGGAGAGACTATCGCCGAGCAGGTCGGCCTCGCCCTCCGCGGTGAGCTCGCGCAGTACGCCGTCAACGTGGATGTGGGCCGCGAGATCTCCGAGGTCCTGCGGCCGTTCCTGCCGCTGGCCGAGAAGCTCGGCCGGATCCTCACCGTGATCGCCGGCGACGGCCTGCACAGCGTGCGCGTCTCGTACCACGGCCAGATCGCGGACCAGGACACGCGCGTAACGACGCTCGCGGCGTTGAAGGGCATGCTCGCCGCGGTTTCCAGCGAGCCGGTCACGTTCGTCAACGCGCCGCTGATCGCGACCGACCGCGGGATCGAATACTCCGAGGAGCGGTACCCGACCGGCCGCTCGTACGTGAACGAGCTCGAACTGGCCTCCGACACCGGTGTTGCGGTTTCGGGCACGGTCGTCGGGGTGAACCACGAGCAGCGCATCACCGGCGTCTACGACTTCGAGGTCGAGATGCCGCCGGGAGAGAACATGGTGTTTCTGCGCTACGACGACCGTCCCGGAGTGATCGGTGCCATCGGCACGATCCTCGGCCGGCGCGGCGTGAACATCGCCGACATGCGCGTGGGCCGCCAGACCAAGGGCGGTGAAGCCCTGATGGCTCTCACGGTGGACCAAGCCATCGACCCTGAGATCCTCGAGGAGCTTGCCGAAGGATCCGGCGCCAAAGACGCGCGCTTCATCGTCCTCGAGTCGTAAACTCGTTGACGTGTGCGAGGAACCTGTGCCACAATCCGGAGCGATGAGGAACCTGCTGCTTACGTAGAGCGCGCGCGAGCTGCTCGTGCGCGCTGACCCTTCGCATCCGCGAAGGGTTTTCGATTTCCAGGGCCGGGAACGGGACCGACGGAGGAAGATATGGATCGCGTCACGATCTTCGACACCACGCTGCGGGACGGCGAACAGTCGCCCGGTATCAACCTGAACGTCAAGGAGAAGCTCGAGATCGCCGAGCAGCTCGCGCGCCTGGGCGTCGATGTGATCGAGGCCGGTTTCCCG
>Ga0214471_10002255_pt1 | contig 15145 bp, 16 predicted proteins | sample RVTome_5_FD_207665 | JGI IMG/M metagenome (GOLD analysis project Ga0214471, IMG submission 207665) | Soil microbial communities from uranium-contaminated site in the Upper Colorado River Basin, Wyoming, United States - RVT142D155 | ecosystem: Environmental > Terrestrial > Soil > Contaminated >... | reverse complement strand
AAATAGACAAGGTATTTCATTATCGTTCTTGATGCTTAACCAGACAGGTTGGATGTCCTTTCCGGCTAAATTCACACCGAACAATTCTTCACTTTCATCGTCGCTCAGAACAGATGCAGAAACAGTCATGCCATCTCTGCTCTGCGTCTGGGCGCGGCTTTTAAACGGAACCTCTTCAATCGGCTTTGGAGAGAAATTAGCACATCCTAGAACGGCTGTTAAGAAAATTATTACTATGGCTCGAATAATCATAATCAGACTGCCAACTGCCTACCTCGCCAAATTACGTGTAAGAACGTTGATTATTTAACTTCCCAAAGACGTTTTGTCAACGTTTTGCTGAATCACCAGATTAATTAAGTGCGTGATATAAAAGCCCCTATGAGATGATATAGAAGAGTCAACTCTTGATTTACTCTAAGTTATTTCACAGTGCCGAGCTTAGCGGCTTCCCATGCGGAAATCCCACCTACCAGATCGGCAAAATTTGAAATTTTATTCTGCTCAAGAAGGCTCGAGGCAATCGATGAACGATATCCGGAAGCACAATGTACAACAATCTTTCGATCTGGAAGTATTTCATAAATCCGGTGTTTTAATTGGTTCAAAGGTATGTTAACGCTCCCGCCTATCCGATTTTCTTTCCATTCGTCATTCGTCCTGACGTCAAGAATAAGTGGCGAATGCTTCGAAGAAAGCTGTTCGCGAAGTGTTAGTACCGTTATCCTGTCCGTACGCTTTAAAAGATCGGGTCGAGTTAGAAGTGCATGCATCCCTCCCTCAAGATAACCCTTAATATTGTCAAACCCGATTCGACCCAGTCTCATAACTGCTTCCTCCTCATGCCCCCTGTCGGCAATTATTACTATCGGCTTATCCCTTTCCAGCAATGTGCCAGCCCATGTTGCGTATTTGCCACCAAGTGCGATGTTAATACTCCCTTCTAGGTGTGCACCCTCAAAATCGACCGGCTCCCTGACATCTAAAATTTGTGCGCCCTCTTCTCTTAGATTGATGACCTTGCTCAAAGAGAGCGGCTTTAGTGCCTTCTTCATTGTTTTCATTAGTGTCAAGTGTTCTTTTGTATTGAGAATTGCATCATACGTGAAGTAGTCGGGCGCTTCGGGTTGATCAGCAGTAACAATCTTTATAAACTCTTCTCTGCCCATCGGTTGAAGAGCGTAGTTGTATTTTCTTTGAATGCCGATCGTTGATACAGTATCCTCACTCAGGTTCTTACCACACATTGAGCCTGCACCATGAGTCGGATAAACGAGTGTCTTATCCGAAAGCTTTAAAATTTTATTTTGAAGGGAATCGTACAGCATCCCTCCAAGCTCTTCTGCAGACCATCCCAGGGATGCCCTGAGATCAGGCCGTCCAACGTCCCCGATAAAAAGAGTGTCGCCCGTGAGAACTCCATAAGGTTCCTTCTCATCTTTGGCAAGATCATAAACTATTATTGATATGGACTCAGGAGAGTGACCCGGTGTCTCAAGAATCTCAAGACGCACCTTCCCAAATTCTATTGTTTGACCATCAAGTAACGGAGTAAATTCATACTCTGCTTTGGCACGAGACCCAAGACATATTTCTGCGCCCACACGTTCCTTAAGTTCGAGATGGCCTGCAACAAAGTCTGCATGAAAGTGTGTTAAAACGACATGGCTGATGTTAAGTCGCTGGAGTTTAGCATCAGCCAGATACTGGTCTATGTCTCGTTGCGGATCAACGATAACGGCAGTCTTACTCTCTTCATCCCCGATCAGATAGGATGCATGCGAAAGGCATCCTAGGTAATATTGTTTAAGAATCATATTACAAGTTAAGACAGCAGCCTTTTAAGATTTTTATAATACAAATCAAGGGAAATAAGTGTGTTATTTTACCCATAAATTTAAAAACAGTATTAGCCTGTATTCGCTGATGATCACCACAAATAATTAATAGCAGTCCTAAAATCGGAGCTAACCATTTTTATCCATCGCAAATCAATATAAATTGTATTATATAAATCTCTGAATCTTAACCCTGGGCACAATCAATACAGCGATCGGTATAAGGAAGGGCTTCCAACCGTTTAACAGAAATAGGTTTTTCGCAGACTACACATAGCCCGTATGTATCTTTTTCAATGCGACTAAAAGCCTCGTAAATTTGCTCTAATTCGAGTCGAATGCTTCCCTCAAGCACCTCTACCACTTCTTCATGTGACCGCTCTACAGCCTGCTCTTCGGAATCCTTATCGTGAGTTTCCCTGAGGGACTTCTCGACCTTTCTGAGCTTTTCCTGAAGCTCATCGCGTCTAATCATAAGTTTGTCAATCAATTCTTTATACTCATCCATAAAAGATCCCCTCTTTTATGTTTTTTACATCAATAAAACCATTTAATTATAACTAACTATTTCATAATACTCATTCTTTAGCAATCAAATAAATGCGGGGATATCAACCAATCAGGTTGATTCGCTTCATGTCATTCGAAGGAGAAATAGTATCATTTCTAGCAAGATTCTGTCTGTATAATGCTTTTGAAAATAAAAATTTGTCGTAACAAAACTGTAGAGTCTTAAGTCTCAGATATTTTGCGTGTGAATTAAATTTTTGAATTGCTAGACCCTATGGTACGAGGCACCCGGGGGGCACACTTATAATTGCACTTGCGCTCTCCTGATTGATATCGCCACTGGCTCCAAAAATTTGGCAATCAACAGGAGGCACCAGCAAGTCAACAACCACCGATGATTGGCCACCAGCCCTGATTCCGAAATCCTCGGAAGAGTTTATTACGAACTCTTCGCCGCTAGAAAGATTTGTAAATGTCTGATTACTGCTCCTGACACCGCTGTTTCTGCTCGAAATTTCGAAACTCTCAGATGCATCAATTGAGATTATCGCTCTCTTATCAGCCTTGATACCAACTGCACAATTTGTTGCAGTGAAGTTTTGAACGTTCATTGTGACAGTACTGTTCTTCTTCGCTGTAATGCAGTCATTTGAGCTACCATTTATTGTGAGCTCTGCTTGTTGAGGGGTCGAAATTCCGAATTCTGGACCGGAAAATATGAACCTCTTACCGTCACCTATCCTGATACGTCTTTGATCTACCTGATAACCGCCACCATCAACATCATCGATAATTACCTGACTGGGACTTTCAAGTCTAACATCCAAAAACACCTGACTATCTTGTGTTATTAAGAAAAACTCGGAAAAGCTTTGTGAAAATGGAAGAGGCGTCGTAAAAATCAATTCTATAAGGCGTTGAAGCCCTTTAGCAGGGACCTTTAACTGATAAGCCCCAAATACGCTTGTGTCGGTACTACTGCCCAATCCTTTTCCGTTGATCGGGTCAATTGCTTCAACCGATATTCCAAATACATCACCGGTATCCCCATCAACGGATGTTACCATCCCTGAAATTGTGACTCTCCCAGGCCCTCCTCCTCCGCCACCGCCGCCGGCAACGTCAAAGCAACCTGTAAGCATTAGTGCCACAGCTATTGATGATACGATAAAAAGGAAAGGAGCCTTTGATGCTTTAGCCATTACATTATTCTCCTTCTAATCTGAAATCGCTGAATCCGCTCATTCTAGCACATTGGGTTTTCTTGTCAATTAAACCTTTTCACGCGCCCAGATGACGATAGCCGGGGTTTTCCAACCCCGATAATTAGCTTTTATCACGGAACATACCAAGGCCCATCTCCGTTTATTCCTTCTATTCTTATTCAACAACTTCCCTATTTCATGTAGATTCATTTTCGATGCGAGAAAGGGGTGCCTCTAAGAAGCTTATTTGCAGGATCACCAATCCGCGTCGTATTGAATTTTTCCGTATCCGTATTTCTTACGGATTTGAATAAGAACAAGCCGCCCTCATTTTCTCGTCCGCCCGATGATAAACGATCATTTTTTAATTTTCTTTAAATTCCAATCCTAATATGAACCTTTAATGAGAAAGGGGCTTGTGACCCATTAATTGTTTATCCTAGAATCTCACAAATATTTTCTTGTTCCGAAACAGCCAACTCTGTAATATAATAATTAAATTCCCATGTGCGACCCAGTGCTGATAGCCGCAATTCTCCACCTGCGGTCATTCCCGAGGATTGTTGTCGGGAATCCATATTGTCATCGCGAAGGGCAAAGCCCTGTGGCGATCTCCTCCCTATCTTTCGAATAATTACTTTTCTTCAACGAAAAGAAAGATAAGGACAATAACGCTGAAGGTCATGCCGAGGAGCGCATTAAAGCCAATTCAAAAAAAGAGCGGGGGAAGAGAAACAAAACAAAAGTAACTCATTTATTCATGCCTGATAATCATCTAGCCAGCCCCTCGAATAACCCACCATTGGTGGGTTATTCTTAATGAATCTTAGTCAACAAGGAGGGGCTGTAATGATGCTATATTGTGCAATAGATTTACATTCGGACAATAACGTTTTAGTTATCATCAATAGTAATGATAACATATTGTTTCAAAGACGCCTGCCCAATGATCTGGGGGTAGTGCTAAGTGTACTGGAACCTTATAAACACAGACTTGTGGGAGTTGCCGTTGAATCCACGTTCAACTGGTATTGGTTGGTAGATGGTTTAAGTGAAGCTGGTTATACCACCACTCTGGTGAACACAGCTAAGGTTAAGCAGTACGAGGGATTAAAACACACTGAGGATAAGTATGACGCCTTTTGGTTGGCACATCTGATGCGATTAGGGATATTGCCTAAGGGATACATCTATCCTAGAAAAGAAAGAGCTGTGAGAGACCTACTGCGTAAGAGGGGCCAACTGGTTAATCATAGAACCATCCATGTACTTAGCATACAGAATCAATACTGGAGGAATACGGCGATTAAATTAAAAGCGGATTACATCAAGCGAAGGAGTGATTATTTAGAGGACCTTGAGGATGAGAACATTCAATTGGCACTCTCTAGCAACTATGAGGTTATGCGAGCATCGCACAAGCAAATAGGAAAGATTGAGAAACGAGTTAAGCAACAGATGAAATTAAGGCCTGAATATGAGCTGCTTCTTGGGGTGGATGGAATTGGATATATACTTGCTCTAACGATTATGTTAGAGACTGGAGATATAAGTAGGTTCAAGAAGGTAGGAAACTACGCCTCATACTGCCGCTGTGTGGAGAGTAAACACACTAGTAATAATAAGAAGAAGGGTAAAGGGAATGAAAAGAATGGCAATAAGTACCTGGCTTGGGCTTTTGTTGAGGCAGCTAATTTTGCAACGCGATATAGTGAGAAGGCAAGGCGGTTTCATCAACGAAAGATGGCAAAGACAAATAACGTAGTTGCAACAAAAGCGTTGGCTCACAAACTGGCAAGGGCATGTTATTACATAATAAGAGACCAGGTGCCTTATGATGAGGATAAATTATTTGGATAAGGAGTTTGAATGAAACGGTGAACCGGTTCTGGGGTTGGTTAAAAACCACAATGCCTGATTGGAAGCCGTTTCATTCGCAATAATATGATGCTGGTTATTAGTCTGATGCGCCTAAGCCATGAGCCAAAAAGGGGTTGGAAACCACAGAGATGGTAAGCCACAGGTCTGTTATAAACAAAGTGGACATGGTTTGGTACCGAAGATTTTTTGGGGCTTCTAATGAAGCCAGGGACGATTGATCGTCTTGATCCCGATGGGTGACTGGTGCGGATCAGCTTAAGCTGATACTAATCCTTAAAGACAAAAATAACGGGTGCGTGTTGGATAAACTAGTAAGAGACTTATGATATGAAAAAAATTAAATGCAAAGAATTTCTTTACCCTATTGACAGGGACTGGCTAATGGGTGACACCAGAGATCAACTTGTAGACTTGGCCCGTTCGCTTTTAATATTAGTCAAATGAAATCCATTTATTTCTAAATGAGAATATTTAAGTCACGGGTCATGGCCTGACATGTTTTACTGTTCTCTTCTGTTCTCCTGATTTTTCAAACCATCCTACACGCATAATAAATCTGCTTCTGACTATTGACTAAGCAGCAAATAAACATACACTTATAATAACGTATAAGTGGAGGTAACTACGATGATAGCAGAAAAATTTGTGCTGAGAGGTAAAGAGGTTTACCTATCAAAGAAAGATGTTGAAAGGGTTGCTCAAAATGGGATCAAAGGAAGAGGTACAGGTTACTTTGCTTTGATTGGCGGCAAGAGAATCCCGGTCAAGAATTTGCTTCAAGAATCTCTTAAGCACAAGGGTCTTTATTTCTCACTCCTCGAATTCACAACTCAAGATGCTGTGAGAATACTTGGAAAACTCGGTGTTGAAATTATAGAAGACAAAAGAGTGGGCACTGCAAAAACACTCTTGAAGTTTGCAGGAGTGGTGTCTATGGGAGGTAACGCAGTAGAAGATGAAAGGAGCCTTTACGATTGATAGTCATTGATACAAACATTATCGTGGCTCTCCTCGATGATAAAGACAGCCATTACAAAAATGCCGTTAGGATATTAGAAGAGTTAGGAGAAGAGAGAGTATATATTCTTAATGTAAATCTTGCAGAGGTGTACTCCGTAATAGCGAGGAGGTGTAGAGAAAGGAGATATAATTGCAAAGATGCCCTAGGGAAATTGAGAGAGCTTGAGGCAAATATAAATGTGATATGGATTGAAGACCTAAAGGGGACTCACGTAGAAATAGTGGATAAAGTTATTGAAAGCGAAGGGAAGCTTAATTACAACGATGCCGTACTATTGAAGTATGTGAGAGATAAAGGGGTTAAATTGATAACGTTGGATCGAGAACTTTTGCGAGAATTAAAGGAATAGCGTTATGATTTAGGGGGCTTGAAACATAAGGTTTGTTGCAAAAAAAGCATTCGGGTCGCGTCTTCACAATTGACAAATAATCACAACACATCCTCAATTTCCTTTATCATTTTGTTTAATCTTTTATTCCCCGATATCTCTCTATGAAACCTACTGCAGCTCTGTGATACCGCTGTATAATCCATATTGTATATTTTTCCTATCTGCTCTAATCTCAGATCCGTATACTTCTTTATCAAATACATTGATAACTTCCTAAATATATTTCCTTTCTTCTTCTCAGTTATATCTTCTTTACTTATATTATACTTTTTCTCCATTGCTTTTATTATCTCGTCTGATGTTTTTCTGTTAATCCTCCTTGTCTCAGGAATTTCTCTCCTCTTTCCAAGTTTGGCAATCTTTTTCAGTATATCACTAACATATTCTCTACTCCCCAGCACCATACCCTTAAATGAATCCTTGAGTGGATCTTTGATATTCTTATTTCCTCTTACATACCTTCTGTATAATCTTCTGGCTTCTTTTGAGTCTTCACTAAATTGCGTTAATATGAATTCAGTATCTAAACTATCTACTGCTCTTTTATTATCCTTTACATAGTTGAAATAACTGCTCCATTTATATTCTCTTAAATCTTCGACTATCCTTGCCCTGAGGGGATTTAAATGTATATAAGCACTAAGCACGATCCCATAGCTGTCTTCGTCTACTAAGATTGACTTATATCTTCCCTGCAGCACTGAACCAATTATCTCATGATCTGCCTTGAACCAATTGGTATAGGATGTATTAAGATAGTGCATTGCCTGTGAAATATTAGCTCTCGGTGTTTTAACGAATAAGTGGTAATGATTATCCATAAGACAGTATGCATAGCATACCACGGAGTATTTTTTAAAGGTCTCGTTTAGTTTTTCTAAAAATATAGATTTATCTTCATCGCCATAAAAGATATTTTCTTTTCTCATCCCCCTGGAGGTTATATGGTAGCAGGCATTTTCAAATGCAAGTCTCAAAGGTCTTGCCATACTAGACAAGCTAACTCAATTAACGTGATTTGTCAATTGTGAAGACGCGACCCCTTCCCTTTTAATGGCAGTTAGGATAGCCTACTTACCAGGTATTGGGGTTGGTGAGATTAAGAACGAATTGGGTTAGGCGTGGTATTACGAGAACAAATTAGGTGTTTGAAAAGAGAGCTATATAGGCAAATAAACAAAGCCTGACCCCGCTTTTTTTGTAAAAAGAAAGATTGCTTCGAAACAAAGTTTCTCGCAATGACCTCTAAATGGATTCCCGATAACAGTCCTCGAGAATGACATACTGTTTGGAGAAGACTATAACAAGTAGGCAAGGAAACTACTTAGAATAAATAGCAGCTGACTGACTATAAAATACTAGAGCAGAAAATATGATTTATAAAGGTGAAATTGAAGAGAAATCTTATGCGTTATAAACGCATTTCTTAAGTATCCTTCTTCGTTTCTTCAGCCTCAACTTCACCTGATTCTTCGGATGAACCTTCTTCTTTGAATTCGGATCCTTCAGCTTTTACCTCTGATGCTTGCTCTTTCTCGATCTGAGATTCTCCCTTTTCAAGCAATGACTCTTCCGACCCGGGTTTTTTGGCTTCCGGTTCTTCCGTTGTTGCTGGCACTTTGGCTTCAGGGGTCTCCTGTGTCTGTTCGACCTGAGTTTCTGCTAGTTCGACGCCGACCTTGGCCTCTGTGGCCTCAGCGGTTATTTCCTCTGCTTTCTCTCCGGGCTCCTGTGCTTCCTTCCCTACAGGTTCCGCTTCATCCTTAGCATCCATAACTCCGGTTTCTTTCTTTTTCTCTATTAATCCCAGCTCCTCAGCCGCTTCCTTCTTGGAACTTCTAACTTCGGCTTCAGTCGCTGGCAACGGTTGTGTCAACTTGGATTTTTTTGTCTTCTTCTTTCCCTTCGACTTGACTTCCTCTTCTACCAACTCAATTATAGATACTGGAGCATTATCCCCCTTTCTAAAGCCAAATTTTATAATTCTGGTATAACCACCTGGGCGATCCTTGTATTTTTGAGCTATCTCATCAAAGAGCTTTTTGATAACGACTCTGTCTCTGATGAACGCCGCCGCCTGTCTTCTCGAATGAAGCGTTCCTTTTTTCGCAAGTGTAATCATCTTCTCAGCCAACCTTTTCAGCTCTTTAGCCCTTGTATCAGTTGTCTTAATGCTTTCGTGACGAAGCAAGTCGGTAACCATATTTCGAAACATTGATATTCTATGTTTAGTGACTACACCTAATTTTCGACCAACACGTCTATGACTCATTTAGAGCCTCCACAGTAGCTTTTAAATTATCAATGAGAAACTCTCTTCTCGCTTGTTCTCTTAGATTTTTCAGATTCGAAAACCTCTTTATTAAGAGTTGATCCCAGATTTAAGCCAAGCTCAGTTAGTATCTCCTTTATTTCAACCAATGACCGCTTGCCAAAATTCTCGAGGTTCAACAGGTCCTCTTCGGTCTTCTGTATCAGGTCGCCGACGTAGTCTATATTGGCTTTCCTCAAGCAATTTTGAGATCTTGCTGAAAGGTCCAGATCATCAATCGTAGTAAAAAGAACATCTTCTGTTCCACTTATTTCCTTTTTCTCTTCGACCTCCGGTACTTCCTCAAACTGTGCCTCATCAAAGTTAATAAATACGGCAATCTGCTCCTTTAAAATCTTAGCAGCATACGCTAATGCATCCTCGGGATTAATGGTTCCATTTGTCCAAATCTCGAGTGTGAGCTTTTCATAGTCCGTGCGTCTGCCGACCCTCGCGTTCGTTACTGTGTAATTTACCTTTCTAATTGGTGAAAATAATGCATCTATTGGTATCACCCCAATCGCGCTTTGAATATCACCCCGTCTCTCCACCGGTTCATAACCCCTACCCATTTCAGCTGTCATCATAATTTCTATCTTCGCGTCTTCCGCTGAGAGTGTAACAATGTGATGATCGGGATTTACCACCTCTACTTGATGACCGATGATAATATCACCGGCTTTTACATCACACTCACCAGCGGCACTAATTCTCAATTCCTGTGGTTCGTATGTGTGCATTTTTAGCTCGACACCCTTAATGTTTAAAATAATCTCCGTAACATCCTCCTTAACACCGGGTATGGTAGAAAATTCATGCAATACACCACCAATCTTGATAGATGTTATAGCCGGTCCCTGGATCGAAGATATAAGGATTCTTCTTAAAGTGTTTCCAAGTGTGACCCCATAACCTCTCTCCAAAGGCTCACATATAAATTTCCCATAAAGGGCGGAAGAACTCTTCTCTTCCTTTTGAAGCCTTTTTGGTCTGATTAGTTCCTGCCAGTTCTTTTGAAATTCCTTCAACTTCCCGCCCTCCCTTTTAAATTTATTGGGGGTAGTGATCTGATAAGATCAATTTAATCGTTAAACTTAGAACTAAACCCTCGAATAGAACTCAACTATTAATTGCTCTTCAATCGGTAATGTAACATCTTCTCTCAGGGGTAATTTTCTAACCACACCCTTGTAATTATCCTTATCTAATTCAAGCCAGCCAGGAAATCCTCTCCGTTCGAGAGATTCAATAGATTGATTAATCCTGCCAATTTTCCTGCTCTTTTGCGCAACTTCAATCGCGTCACCCTCTTTTATTTGATACGACGGCACATCGACCCTCTTACCATTGACAAGAATATGTCCAAAATGAACAAGATGACGAGCCTCTTTTCTGGAGCTCGCAAATCCCAAACGGTACAAAACATTATCTAACCTTCTCTCAAGCAGTGAAATCAATAGCTTACCGGTCTCTGCTTTCGACCGAGAAGCCTTTTCAATGTATTTCCTAAACTGCCTTTCGGTAAGTCCATAAATCCGCTTCACCTTCTGTTTTTCTCTGAGCCTGATCCCAAATTCTGAAAACTTTGGGCGAAGATGCCCATGTTCTCCAGGCGCTTTATCAGGGCGCTTATCAACAGCGCATTTAGCCGAGTAGCACTTATCCCCCTTTAGAAAAAGCTTCATTCCTTCCCTTCTACAAAGTCTACACACAGAACCAATGTATCTTGCCAATTATTAAATGACCTCCTTCATTTCATTGCATCTCTATATTAGAATTCCGGTTAGCATATTAGATTAGTTGAAACAGTTCTACACTCGCCGTCTACCTGGCGGTCTGCAGCCATTATGCGGTAGCGGTGTTACATCTCTGATCATTGTTATTTTTATACCAGCCGCCTGTATCGACCTTATTGCAGGCTCCCTCCCGGGACCTGGTCCTTTAACAAACACCAGTGCGCTCCTCATGCCAAAGCCAACAGCCTTTTTTGCCGCGTCCTCAGCCGCAACCTGAGCCGAAAAAGGAGTTCCCTTCCTTGTGCCCTTGAATCCCTTCATGCCCCCACTTGAAAAAGCGATTACATTTCCCTGAGAATCACTTATCGTCACTATCGTGTTGTTAAATGTTGCCTGGATATGCACAATTCCCTGCTCAACAAACTTCTTTGTCCTCTTAGTTGTTTTCTTGGTTGCCAACAGTAACCTCCAATTTATCCCTACTTCGTGGTTTTCTTCTTCTTTGCAATAGCAGTACCGCGGGGTCCTTTTCTAGTTCTAGCATTCGACCCTGTTTTTTGTCCGCGAACCGGAAGACCCTGTCTATGCCTTATCCCTCTATAACAGCCAATTTCCATAAGGCGCTTGATATTATTTTGGGTATCCCTCTTCAGGTCACCCTCAACCATATACTCCTTCTCAATAATATCCCTTATCTTGGCTATCTCGTGCTCACTCAGATCCTTTGACTTTATATTTGGATCAATTTGAGCCTCATTAAGTATTTCCCTTGATACCTTTCTTCCTATCCCATAAATATAGGTAAGACCCACTTCCATTCTCTTGCTAGGTGGAATGTCAACACCCGCTATTCTCGGCATTCTTGGAACCTCCTACCCTTGCTTTTGTTTATGTTTCTTGTTCTCACAGATAACCCGAACCACACCCCTTCTCCTAATTATCTTACACTTATCACACACCTTTTTAACAGATGCTCTTATCTTCATGTTATTGGTACCATCATTTTTTCAATCTATAAGTAATCCTTCCCTTCGTTAAATCATAAGTCGAAAGTTCTACCTTCACTTTGTCTCCAGGCAGGATTCTTATAAAACGCGTCCTCATCTTACCTGAAACATAGGCAAGGATTTCATGATCACGACCGTTTTCAATCTTAACCCTAAACATAGCATTCGGAAGCGCTTCAATCACTGTACCTTGAAACTCCAGTCTTTCCTCTTTCGGCATACATTCTCCCTAAAACTCCCACTCAGTCAAAATTAACGCCCCATTGTCTGTTATTGCGACGGTATGTTCAAAGTGAGCGGAAAGTTTGCCGTCCTCAGTCACGGCTGTCCATCCATCATTTAATATTTTTATATCAGGTCTTCCAATATTGACCATAGGTTCAATAGCCAACACCATTCCAGGCTTTAGCCTTATGCCGTTCCATCGATTTCCATTTTTTGGAACAAAATTTGGAACTTGGGGATCCTCATGGAGTTTTCTACCAATTCCGTGTCCCACGAATGCCGTAACGACGGAAAAACCCTCTGCTTCGACATAACTTTGAATTGCATGTGAGATATCAAAGAGCCTGTTCGATGGATGCGCATTTTCAATTCCTCTATACAATGAATTTCTAGTAACCTGAAGTAGCAAGTTGGCTTCAGGAGATACATGACCTATAGGGACAGTAATTGCGGAATCCCCATAGAATCCATTGCGGTGAACACCGAAATCTATGCTTAAGATATCCCCTTCCTTTAATATTTTCTTCTTTGACGGGATTCCATGGACAACCTCGTCATTTACCGCGCAGCAGATGGAGGCCGGATAATTCCTGTACCCCTTAAAAGCTGGTTTAGAATCCCTTTTTGCTGTCATCTCCTCAGCTATCACGTTAAGATCCCAAGTTGACATCCCCGGCTTAGACTCCTCTTTTAGGGCCTGAAGGACTTCAATTACAACTTGAGAAGCATATCTTATTTCTTCTATCTCATCCTTGCTTTTTAAAATAATCATGTCCTTTGATTTAACGAATCACTTATCCTACGTCTTACATCATCTATGGTGCCTAGACCATCTATTTCCCTAAGAATACTAGCATCTCTATAATATGTTTTTAGAGGCAGAGTCTGTCTACTATATACCTCAAGTCTTTTTCTTATTACATCTTCTCTATCGTCATCACGTTGATAAAGACTTCCCCCACATTTGTCACAAACATCTGCGTTCTTCGGAGGATCGTATAGTTTATGATACATGACCCCACATTTTTCGCAAACCCTTCTCCCCCCGATCCTGCTTATTATTTCTCCATCAGGTACCTCTATAGACACCACTTTGTCGACCTTTAGAGACTCAGAATTCAGCATCCTATCCAGGGCCTCGGCCTGCGGAATAGTTCTCGGAAATCCGTCTAAGAGATATCCATTGACCGAATTGGTATTTTTAATCACCTCTCTTATTACTCCAATTACAACATCATCGGGCACGAGTTCACCCTTATCCATATAGGATTTGGCAAGATTTCCTAATTCAGCCCCTTCCTTAACTGCGGCCCTGAGCATATCACCAGTCGAAATGTGCAGCATGTCGTAATTTTTTGTGATCATTGAAGCCTGCGTACCCTTTCCAGCACCAGGCGGTCCAAAGATGATCAAAACCATCAGGATAAAAGATCTCCTTATTTATTTTTTTAAACACCGTACCTTCTAGGTCCCTTCATTCCTCGCTTCCTTACGAAACCTTCATAACTATGAGTAATAAGAAACGATTCAATCTGCTGTACCGTATCGAGGGTAACACCCACCACAATCAGGAGAGACGTTCCCCCGAAAAAGAAAGGAAGATTGAAAGGTTGCCGCTGGAGTATAGTGGGCAGCACACACACAGCCGCAACATATATTGCTCCAATGAATGTTATTCTCCCAAGTATCTTGTCTATATATTCCGAGGTCTTTTTGCCCGGTCGAATTCCCGGTACAAACCCACCGTTTTTCCTCAAATTATCTGCAAGATCATCTGGATTATAAATAACCGCAGTGTAAAAATAAGCGAAGAATATTATTAAGGCTGCATAGATTGCATTATAAAATAAACCATGTTGAAATAGTGTATCCGTAATATTCCTCAGAAATGGAACATTGATAAAAGTCAAAACCGTTGCAGGAAAAATCAATAGAGAAGAGGCGAATATCGGAGGGATAACCCCTGCCGTATTGATCTTTAGAGGAAGGTGGGAAGCTTGCCCCCCAAAAACCTTTCTTCCGACAACCCGTCGAGGATATTGAACAGGGATTTTCCTGTATGACCTTTCGACAAAAACGATGAATCCGACCACTAATGCCATAAAAAGAATTAATAGGAAAAGCCCTAAAACTGTCATTTCTCCGGTATCAATTAACCTTAGCAGATTCCAAAATGCGCCGGGCATATTAACCAAAATAGATGCCGCTATTATTAAGGAAATACCATTTCCAATACCACGCTCAGAGATTTGTTCTCCTATCCACATGATAAATAGGCTTCCCGCACTGAGTGTAATTACCGTTGTAAACCTGAACATCCATCCGGGGTCTTTGACAACTGTAAGGCCAGAACCCATACCACCTTCTAGGGTGACGGCAAGCATAAAACCTTGAATCACACATATGATTACGGTTCCGTAGCGCGAATATTGGTTGATTTTCTTTCTACCCGCTTCACCCTCCTTCTGAATTGCCTCAAGCGTAGGAAAAGCCTTCACAAGGAGCGACATAATGATTGATGAGGTAATATATGGCATCACTCCTAAAGCAAAAATTGAGGCACGCGCGAGTGCACCACCAGAAAAGAGGTTTAAAATGTCAAATATCGTTCCCGTTGTCTGTTCAAACAGTTTTACAATTTGCTCGGGGTCTATACCTGGTATAGGAACAAATACACCTAATCTGTAGACGATCAACATAATTGCGGCGAAAAGAAGCCTTTTATTAAGCTCAGGAATCTTTGGAATAGCCCCAATATTACTGCTCATATTATCTCCGCTTTGCCACCCCTCTCTTCTATCTTTTTAACTGCAGTCTTTGTGAAACCATTTGCCATTATACTAATCTTTCTATCCAGTTCACCATCGCCAAGAATCTTGATAGGGTTTTTCCCACTCACAAGCCCAGCTTTTTTTAATTCATCAGGGGTTATCTGATCTACCTTATCGATCATATTCAAACTCTTAATATTAACCACGTCGTACTCAATCCTATTGGGATTGTTAAATCCACGCTTTATA
>Ga0214471_10002253_pt1 | contig 15164 bp, 23 predicted proteins | sample RVTome_5_FD_207665 | JGI IMG/M metagenome (GOLD analysis project Ga0214471, IMG submission 207665) | Soil microbial communities from uranium-contaminated site in the Upper Colorado River Basin, Wyoming, United States - RVT142D155 | ecosystem: Environmental > Terrestrial > Soil > Contaminated >... | reverse complement strand
GTCACCTGGGCGCGCACCTTCTCCAGATACAGCGCATCCTCGACCCGCCTGCGCTCGTTGTCGCGCGCCGCTTCCAAGGCCGCGGCCATGGCGTTCACGCCGTGCTCGAGCGCCCCCAACTCGCCCGCCGAGCTCGCGTCGACGCGTTGATCGAAGCGCCCGCCCTTGATGGCCTCGACCGCCCGGCCCAAACGGCGCATCGGCCGGATGACGCTGCCCGCCAGCCGCAGCGCCAGAATGGTCGTGCCGATCAGGCCGATGAGCGTGATGGCCAGGCCCTCGACCAGCACGCGATTCTGGCGTTTGATCGTGGCGGCACGCGACAACTCGACCTTGACCCAGCCGAGCTCGCGGGCGCCGTGTGTGGCGGCACCCGTCTCGAGGAAATCGTCGACGGCTACCGCGCTCTGCGCGATCGGCGCGCGGAACTCGTAGAACGAGTCGCCGCGCACGCTCGGGGCGGCGTGCGCGCTGTCCAGGGTGTTGGAGGCGTACACCAGCACATTGCCGGCGGCGTCGGTGATCGCCACGGCGTTGACGTCCGACTCGCGCAGCGCCGCCTTCGCCAAGCCGGCCAGAATCGTACGGTTTCCGGAAAACACGCCGTACTCGCAGGCCGGCGCCAGCTGGCGGGCGATCGCCAGACCGCGGTCGCGCAACGCCTGATCGAGGTCCCCCAGGCGGCTGGCGATGAAATGGGCGGCCAGCAGCGTGACGATGACGGCGAGCGGCAAGAGCGTGACGAACAGCACCTTGGCCCGGATTCCCCAATTCTTCATGGCATGTTCTCCGGGGCGGCGCCCAGACGCCGCGCGAGCAGGCTGTCGGCGGGCAGCTCCAGCGCCAACGAGCGCGCGACCCGCCGGTTGCTGCGCACCGTGAAGTACTTCGGATGGGAGGCGGCCGGCAGGCGTTGGGCCGGCGGGCGACCCACCGCGGCGAGCCACTCGCCGGCCTGGCGGCCGATCTGCTCCGGCGTCGAGTACAAGGACAGCAGCGCGCCGGCCTCGACATAAGCCTCCGAGTAGCCGATCACCGGGATGCGTCGCCGGTAGGTTTCCAGGAGTATGTTCTGGGAGGTGTGGCGGTTGAACACCTGCGGGTCGGGCACCGCCAGCAGCACGTCGGCGCCCTCGAGCGCGCGCGTCAACGCACCGAACAGCTGGCGCTCCTCGGTGATGGTCACCGCCTGCAATGTCAGGCTCTGATCGCGCGCCGCCGCCTCGAAGTCCAGCAGCTGGCCGGCCGACGCCGGTCCGAAGAGCATGGCGACGCGGCGCGCCTCCGGCAGACCGAGCCGGATCAGCCGCAGCAGCCGCGCCGGCGGCTGGTCGAGATAGACGGCGCTCACCGGCGCCGACCTGCCCGCCGTGCCGGCGGTGAGCGCGTCGAAGCTCGCTTTCGGCAGCAGCGTGAACAGGCGCGGCACGCCCTGCCCGGTTGCGCTGACGCGCGCGGCGTCGACGCCCACGGACACGATCAGGCCGGCGCGCGGCGACCCTGCCATGGCGCCCGGAAACTCGTCGCGCGTCAGCGTGCGCAGGGTCGTGCGCGCGGCATCGCTCCCGGCGAAGGTCGCCGCGATGCCGTCAGCCACTTGTCGATAAACACCGCCGTTCTCGCTCAACACGATCCACACCTCCCGGTCCGGCGCCGGCGGTCCGGCGGCCGCCGCGACCAACAGCGCGCCGCCCAGCGCCAAGCCGGATACCCACGACGCGCGCCGCGATCCGGGAGCGCGCGGATACCGCGCGCACGACCGCAAAACGACACGCCCCGACCGCTCCCTGAACATTGTCTTGCCTATCCCTCTCAACGTTCCCCGTCGCCACAGGCCATCAGTAGAACCGCCAACCCAGAGTCACGAATACCCGCGTATCGAATTGATTGTCGAGGCGGCTCGCGGGGTAGTACTCGTCATAACTGTCCAGGGCATTCTGGATGACCAACGCCGCCTCGCCCTCGCTGCGACCGACCGGCAGACGTCCCGCCAGGCGCAGATCGAGGCGGCGCGCGGCACCGAGCGCCTTCTGGTCGATGAAGCGCATGGCATCGCGGTAGTAATACGCGAGGCTGGCCTGGACATGGCGTGACAGGTCGTGCATCAGCAGCAGGCTGCCGCTGTTGCGCGGCATGCTGACGGAATAGCGCGCGCTCAGCTTGTCCTCGCTGTCGATATCCGCGTAGGCATAGCCGAGCACCGCGCGGGTCGCCGGCGTCAGGCGCGCGTCGAGAGCCAGTTCGAAGCCGGTGACCAGCGCGTCGTTGGCGTTGACGTAGTCCTCGACGCCGGCAGGCGTGGTGGTCACGGCGATCAGATTATCGATGTGATCGCGGTAGAACTTCATGTCCAGCACCCAACCGAAGGCCAGATGCCCGACATAACCGATCTCGCGCGACAGTATCGTCTCCGGCTTGAGGCCGCCGCTGGCGACGAGCGTCGGAATGAACATCGAACAGGCCGGTGGATCGATGCAGGCGCCCGCATAGCCCAGCTCCTCCACCAGCACCGGATTGCGGGTCGCGCGCGAGATGCCGTATCGAACCGTGTGTCCGGGCCATAACCGGTAGTTGGCGGCCAGACGCGGCGACGTATCGGTGCCGGTAATGTCGTTTTTCTCGACCATGGCGCCGGCGTTCAGCAGCAGCAGCGGCTCGACGATGCGCCACTCGGCGCTGCCGAAGGCGCGCAGGATGTCGTTCTCGACACGCGCCTCGCCTTGGAAGAAGCCGGGCGCGAACACGCGATCCTCGCGCGCGCCGGCGCCCCAGGCGAGCCGCAGGCTGGTCGTCGGGCTCAGCGTGTGCTGCAGCTCCAGGTCGAGACGTTCGGAAACGACGTCGTAGACGATCGGGATCTGCCAGGCCGGCAACGCCGGTGGCGGCAGCCCCGGCCCGATGGTGTAGCGCTCGTCCGACTCGTGGTAGTTGTGATAGAGCTGCACGCTGAGCTCGTTGCCGCTGTCGAGGGCGTAGCGCCAACGCGCCTGCCCGTAGCGGCTGATGATCTCGCGCCCGTGGCGCACGTCCCAGGGCGGATCCTCGGACTCGCGCTGCCGGTCGCCGTCCTTGTAGCCGAACTGCAGCTCCAGGGTGTTGTAGGTATCGATCCGGTAGTCGCCGCGGGCGGTCGCATAATTGGAGCGCGCCGTGTCGTGGCGCAGGTCGAAGCCGCGATCCTCGTCGTGTCCGGCGGTGAGGCGATAGTCCAGACTGCCGTGCTTGCCGGCGTGGCGCACCAGGGCGTCGCGGATGCCGTGCGTGCCGACACGGGCCTTGACCTCGTCCGGCTGCACCGCGGAATGGCGGGTGGTGATGCTGATGGTGCCGAGGAAGGCGTTGGCGCCGTAGGTGGCGGCATTCGGCCCGCGGATCACCTCGATGCGCTCGACGTCCTCGAGCGCCAGCGGCAGGTCCACCCAGGGCACGCCGCCCAGCGACGGCGTGTAGACCGAGCGGCCGTCGATCAGGACCTGCATGCGCCGACCGGCGCGGTCCGCCATGCCGTGGTAGCTGGCCACCGTGTTGTAGCCGGTCTGCATGCCCACCACCATGCCCGGCACCAGGCGCAACAGATCGGGGATGGTGCGGGCGCCGCTCGCCTCGATCATGGCGCGGTCGATGACGGTCATGGCGACCGGCGTATCGGACAAGGGCTGCGACAGCCGCGTGGCGGACAGCACCACGGGCAGATCGGCGAGATAGTCCCGCTCCGAGAACTGACGGCCGTCGGCCGCGGCGACGGCCGGCGGGTGGCACAGCCACACGATCAGCACGCCGAACAGGATGTCGACGCCGCGGACCCGCCGGCCGGGCCGGGTCGTCGACCTGCCGGGTCCACGGTCCGCCGGACGCCGTCCCGCTGAATCCGCTGCGGTAGTGCCAAACAATGCGCTGCCCCTTAAATACGTTAAAGCGGCGTCGTGCCGATGCCTCAAGAATCCCCGTTATGCGGCGTCGGCATGGCCTTTCCGGGTCGGTCGCCGCTGGCGATCGCCTCGAACCCGGAGCGCGGGACTGCCGCAGAAACGATTGTTTTTATTTTTATATCAAATAGTTACGCTGATTGGCGTAACCTGGCTTACGCTATATGCTTTGCCGCCCCGACGCAAGGGTTTTGTCGGGGTCAGGCGTCGCCGTTCGTCGGGACGACGTCAAAGGGCGTGCCCAGGGCCAGCCCGAGCGTGCGCGCCGCATCGCCCCGGTTGACCGCGATCTCCACCAGGCCGTTGGCGTTCTCGTACCATAAGGCTTGTCCGGTCGGCACGTCGGAAAACACCCGGGCGGGCACGAGCCTGTGTCCGGCGATCCGGATCAGGCTGCCGGCGGGGACCGACGCGGCGCGCATGCCGGTGATGGCGTTGCCGTAATGGTCGAGGTAGCAGACCTGGGCGAGGTCATCGGGCCAGGGCGGGTCGACCGGGGTCAGGCGGCCGGGCGAGGCCGCCGGCAGCTCCTCGCGTGCCAGGACCGCCGCGGCCGGCGCGAACAGGTCGCGGCCGTGGAAACTCGCCGACAGCTGGCCGGGCCGCCAGTCGATCTGATGCACGTCCAGGCGCCGGGCGCGGCGCGCCACGAGTTCGAACAAGCCGTTGTCCGGACCCACGTACCAGCGGCTGTCGGCGCGGACGAGCACCGCGTTCCGCGGCCCGCCGACACCGGGGTCGACGACGCCGACGACGATGCTGCCGACCGGCAGCTCGCGCACATAGGCGGGCAGCAGATAGGCGGCCGCGCGGATGTCGAAGCTCGGCGCATGATGAAACAGGTCGACGACCGGCACACCGGGCGCGCGCTGGGCGAGCACCGCGTGAACCTGACCGACATAGGGATCGGCCAGGCCGAAATCGGTGAACAGCGCGATGAGCGGAGCCATGGCGGGATTCTAGCGACCCCGGCGCTGCCGGCAAACAAAAAGGCCGGGGTTCACCCGGCCTCTCGACAACATCGGGACGACGCGACACCTATTCCGCGTCGGCGTCGGCCTTTTTCGCTTTCGCGGATTTCTTCGCCACCTTGGGCTTGGCAGCCTTTGGCGTGGCGGCCTTCTTGGCCGCCTTTGGCTTGGCGGCGGCCTTCTTCTTGACCGGCTTGGTTCCGGCGTCAGCCTCGGCCGCAGCGGTCTCACCGGCCTGGGCGACACCGCCCTCCGGGCGATCGACCAGCTGCACCAGCGCCATCGGCGCGGTGTCGCCGGTCCGGAAGCCGAACTTCAGGATGCGCAGATAACCGCCCGGACGATCCTTGTAGCGCACGCCCAGCTCGTCGAACAACTTGCCGACCGCCTCGCGGTCGCGCAGCCGGGCATAGGCCAGGCGGCGGTTGGCGACACTCGAGGTCTTGGCCAGCGTGATCAGCGGCTCGGCGACGCGGCGCAGCTCCTTGGCCTTCGGCAGCGTGGTCTTGATCTGCTCGTGGCGGATCAGCGACGCGGCCATGTTCTTGAACAGCGCCTCGCGGTGGCTGCTGGTGCGGTTGAGTTTACGGCCGCTCTTGTGGTGACGCATGGCTTAAGACCTCTGAATAATATTTCCGTTAGCCACGGGGGACACGGGGACCACGGGGAAAATCGTTTGTTGGTTCAACCGACCGATACCCGGCCTTAAGTTCCAATAACACATATCTTTTCGCTCTTCCCCGTGTCCCCCGTGCCCCCCGTGGCTACAAAACAGCAGCGTCGAAATCAGCGACGGTGCCAGAGCGGGCGCCCACTCACGCCGACTCCTTCTCCGGCAGCTTGCCCTTGAGCGACGCCGGCGGCCAGTTCTCCAGCTTCATGCCCAGCGACAGCTGGTGGGTGGCCAGCACATCCTTGATCTCGGTGAGCGACTTCTTGCCGAGGTTCGGCGTCTTGAGCAGCTCGACCTCGGTGCGCTGCACCAGGTCGCCGATGTAGAAGATGTTCTCGGCCTTCAGGCAATTGGCCGAACGCACCGTCAGCTCCAGGTCGTCGACCGGCCGCAGCAGCAGCGGGTTGATGTTCGGCTCCGGCGACTCGATGGCCTTGGCCTCCGGGCTCTTGAGATCGACGAAGATCGAGATCTGGTCCTGAAGGATGTTGGCCGCGCGGCGCACCGCCTCTTCCGGATCGATGGCGCCGTTCGTCTCGATGTCCAGCACCAGCTTGTCCAGGTCGGTGCGCTGCTCGACGCGCGCGTTCTCGACGGTATAGGACACGCGCCGGATCGGGCTGAACGACGCGTCCAGCTGCATGACGCCGATGCTGCGGTTCTCGTCGGCGGGACGTGCCAGCACCGGCTGGTAGCCGCGGCCGCGCGCGATGCGCATCTCCATGTCGAGCGAGCCGGTCTTGGTCAGCGTCGCGATCAGGTGGTTCGGATCCACCACCTCGACGTCCTGATCCAGGACGATGTCGGCGGCGGTCACGCGCCCCGGTCCCTTCTTGTTCAGCTTGAGCGTGGTCTCGGCGCGCGTGCCGTGCATGCGCAGCGCCAGCGATTTGAGATTGAGCAGGATCTCGATGACATCCTCCTGCACGCCCTCGACCGTCGAGTACTCGTGCAGCACGCCCTCGATCCTGACCTCGGTGATTGCGCAGCCCGGCATGGACGACAGCAGGATGCGGCGCAGGGCGTTACCCAAGGTGTAACCGAAGCCGCGCTCGAGCGGCTCCAGGGTGATCTTGGCGCGCATCGGTCCCAGGGTCTGGACGTCGACCAGGCGCGGCTTGAGAAATTCCGTGGCAGAGCTCTGCATAAACTATCCTCGTGTGAATCCGCTCCGTTACTTGGAGTACAGCGCGACGACCAGGTGCTCGTTGATATCCGGCGGCAGGTCGCTGCGCTCCGGGACCGCCTTGAAGGTGCCCTTCAGGGCCTTGCTGTCGACCTCGACCCACTCCGGCAGACCGCGCTGCTCGGCGGCCTCGAGGGCGGCCTTGATGCGCAGCTGCTCCTTGGCCTTGCCGGTCACCTCGATCACGTCGTTCGGGCGCACCTGGAACGACGGGATATTGGTGCGCTTGCCGTTCACCGTGATGCCGTTATGACGCACCAGCTGGCGCGCCTCGGAACGCGACACGCCGAAGCCCATGCGGAATACTACGTTGTCGAGCCGGCTCTCGAGCAGCTTGAGCAGCGTGTCGCCGGTCGAATCCTTGCGGCGCGCCGCCTCGGTATAATAGTTCGCGAACTGCCGTTCCAGGATCCCGTAGATCCGGCGCAGCTTCTGCTTCTCGCGCAGCTGGGTGCCATAATCGGACGAGCGGCTGCGCCGCTGGCCGTGCTGGCCGGGCGGATAGGTGCGCTTCTCCACCGGACACTTGTCAGTGAAGCACTTCTCGCCCTTCAGGAACAGCTTGCCGCCTTCGCGCCGGCACTGACGGCATTTGGAATCGGTATAACGCGCCATGGACTCTCCGCTCTTCGGTTCCGATCAGACACGACGCCGCTTGGCAGGGCGGCAACCGTTGTGCGGGATCGGCGTCACGTCGATGATGTTGCTGATTTCATAACCCAGGGCGTGCAGCGCGCGCACCGCGGAATCGCGGCCCGGCCCCGGACCCTTGACCTTCACTTCCAGGCTCTTCACGCCGAATTCCTGCGCGGCGCGCCCGGCCTTGTCCGACGCCACCTGCGCGGCGAACGGCGTGCTCTTGCGCGAGCCCTTGAAGCCCGCGCCGCCGGCGGTCGCCCAGGTCAGGACATTGCCCTGACGGTCGGTGATGGTGATGATGGTGTTGTTGAACGACGCGTGGACGTGGGCGATGCCCTCGGAGACGCTCTTCTTGACGCGCTTCTTCGCCTTGGCGGCGGGAGAGGCGGTGCTGCTCGGATTGGCCATATGTTCGTCTCTTATCGGGTCGCTTACTTGCGGATCGCCTTACGCGGTCCCTTGCGGGTGCGGGCGTTGGTGCGGGTGCGCTGACCGCGCACCGGCAGACCGCGGCGGTGACGCAGGCCGCGATAGGTGCCGAGGTCCATGAGGCGCTTGATGTTCATTGACACCGCGCGCCGCAGGTCGCCCTCGACCGTGAACTTGCCGACCTCGATGCGCAGCTTGTCGACCTCGGCCTCGGTCAGGTCCTTGACCTTGGTCGTGCTGGGCACTCCGGCGGTGGCGCAGATGTGCTGCGCGCGCGGCCGGCCGATGCCGTAGATCGAGGTCAGCGCGATCTCGACGTGCTTGTGATTCGGTATGTTGATGCCTGCTATACGCGCCATACGCTTCTCCCAACCCCACGCTTTCCCACGCGAAAACGCGTGACTTTACTGGTATTCCGCCGAAAAATCAACCGCCTACCGGCCCGGGCCTCAGCCCTGGCGCTGCTTGTGGCGCGGATCGGAACAGATGATCCGGACCACGCCCTTGCGCCGCACGACCTTGCAGTTGCGGCACAACTTCTTCACCGATGCTCTTACTTTCATTTTCCTGCACCTCTTTCGGGCGCCCCGGTACGGATCACCGGCAGCGCGGAACGCTTGCTTCGGGTGCGCGCCTGGAAGGCGCGTCTACGGCTGCGTGAACGAGGCATGCCGCCCCGTGCCCGGTTAGCGCGGGATACCCATCCCGCCGCCCGTCAAATTCGCCTTCTTCAGCAGGCTCTCGTACTGGTGCGACATCAGATGCGCCTGGATCTGGGCCATGAAGTCCATGCACACCACCACGATGATCAAGAGCGACGTGCCGCCGAAATAGAACGGCACGTTGTACTTCACGATCAGAAACTCTGGCAGCAGGCACACCAGCGTCACGTACAAGCCGCCCGCCAGGGTCAGCCGCGACATCACCCCGTCGATGTACTTGGCGCTCTGCTCGCCGGGCCGGATGCCGGGGATGAAGGCGCCCGACTTCTTCAGGTTGTCCGCCGTCTCCTTCGGGTTGAACATCAACGCCGTATAGAAGAAGCAGAAAAACAGGATCAGCCCCGAATACAACACCACGTAAATCGGCTGGCCCGGCGACAGCGTCGTCGACAGGTCGCGCAACCAGCCCATGCCCTCGGCCTGGCCGAACCAGCTGCCGACCGTGGCCGGAAACAGGATCAGGCTGGACGCGAAGATCGGCGGGATCACGCCCGCCATGTTGACCTTCAGCGGCAGATGGCTGGTCTGCCCGGCGAACATCTTCCGCCCCTGCTGGCGCTTGGCGTAATTCACCGTGATGCGCCGCTGGCCGCGCTCCATGAACACCACGAACCCGGTCACCGCCACCGCGATCACGAACAGCAGCAGCACGAACAGCGGGTTGAACGAGCCCGTGCGCGCCAGCTCCAGCGTGCCGCCGATCGCGCTCGGCAGCCCGGCCACGATGCCGGCGAAGATGATCAGCGAGATGCCGTTGCCGATGCCGCGCTCGGTCATCTGCTCGCCCAGCCACACCAGGAACATCGTGCCGGTCACCAGCGTCACCACCGTGATCAGCTTGAACTGCAGCCCCGGGCTGATCACCACCTGCATGCCGCCGGCCTGCTGGCTCTCCAGGGCGATGGCTATCCCCAAGGCCTGGAACACCGCCAGCACCACCGTGCCGTAGCGCGTGTACTGCGTGATCTTGCGGCGCCCGGCCTCGCCTTCCTTCTTCAGCTGCTCCAGCGTCGGCACCACCGCCGTCATCAGCTGCATGATGATCGACGCCGAGATATAGGGCATCACGCCCAGCGCCAGCACCGAGAAGCGCTCCAGCGCGCCACCCGAGAACATGTTGAACAGCCCGACGATCGATCCCTGCAGCTGGTTGAACATCTCGGCCAGCGCGTCCGGGTTGATCCCCGGCACCGGCACATGCGCCCCGATCCGGAACACGACCAGGGCCGCCAGCACGAAAAAAATGCGCTGCTTCAGGTCGGTGAGCTTGCCGCCGCCGAACATGCCGGACTTGGCGGCGGCACGGGCGTCCGCGAGCGCCATCAGCTTTCGACCGTACCGCCGGCCTGGGTGATCGCCGCCGCCGCGCCCTGGGTCACGGCAATGCCGCGCAGGGTGACCGCCTTATCGAGCTTGCCCGACAGGAACACCTTGGCGCGCTTGGCCTCGGCCGGAACGATATTGGCCGCCTTCAGCGCCGCGAGATCGATCACCGCGGCATCCAGCTTGCCGAGCTCGCCGAGCCGTACCTGGGCGGTGTCGCCCTTCAGCGGCGAGCGGAAGCCGCGCTTCGGCAGGCGCCGCTGCAGCGGCATCTGGCCGCCCTCGAACCCGACCTTGTGAAAACCGCCGGCGCGGGCATGCTGGCCCTTGTGGCCGCGGCCCGCGGTCTTGCCCAGGCCCGAGCCGCCACCGCGCCCGAGGCGCTTGGCGGACTGTTTGGCGCCGCGTCCCGGCTTCAATGTATTGAGGCGCATCGTGACTAGTCCTCGCACTTCACCATGTAGGCGATGCTGTTGATCATGCCGCGCACCGCCGGCGTGTCCTCGACCTCGACCGTGTGGTGCATGCGGCGCAGCCCCAGGCCCCGGACGGTCGCCATGTGGCGCTTCCCGGTGCCGAACGGGCTCTTGATCAGGGTCACCTTGAGCTTCTTGCCCGAGGTCGATTGCTTGCTGGTCGCCACGTTCGCTCCTTTAAGCCGTCAGGTCCTCGACCTTCTTGCCGCGCTTGGCGGCGATCTCGGCCGGGTTGGAAATCGACAGCAGGCCCTTGAGCGTGGCCCGCACGACGTTGATCGGGTTGTTCGAGCCGATGCACTTGGCGAGCACGTTCTGCACGCCCGCGACCTCGAACACCGCGCGCATCGCGCCCCCGGCGATCACGCCGGTACCTTCCGAGGCCGGCTTCATCACCACCTTGGCGGCGCCGTGCCGGCCGCTGACGGCGTAGTGCAGCGTGCCGCTCTTGAGGCTCACGCGCACCAGATTGCGGCGCGCGTCGTCCATGGCCTTCTGCACGGCCACTGGCACCTCGCGCGCCTTGCCCTGACCGATGCCGACGCGGCCGTTGCCGTCGCCGACCACGGTCAGCGCCGCGAAGCCGAACTGCCGGCCGCCCTTCACCACCTTGGCGACGCGGTTCACGCTGATCAGCTTCTCCTGGAGATTGTCTCCACGCCCTTCGCTATCGAAATCCGCCACGTGCCTATCCTCTAGAATTCCAGACCGTTCTCGCGCGCGGCATCCGCCAACGCCTTGATGCGGCCATGATATTTGAACCCGGCGCGGTCGAAGGCGACCTTGGTCACGCCCGAGGCCTTGGCCTTCTCGGCGATGCGCTTGCCGACCAGCGCGGCCGCGATGGCGTTGCCGCCGTTCTTGAGCTCCTTGCGGATCTCGGCCTCCACGGTCGAGGCGGCCGCCAGCACCTTCCCGCCCGAAACGTCGATGATCTGGGCGTAGATGTGCCGGGGCGTGCGATGCACGGTCAGGCGCGTCGCCCGCAGACGGGCGATCTTGCGCCGGGTACGATTTGCGCGCCGATCGCGCGCCGAATGCTTGTTCATGGTTGCTACCGCCACCTCGTCATAGTCGCCAACGATTACTTCTTCTTGGCTTCCTTCTTCACGACATGCTCGTCGGCATAGCGCACGCCCTTGCCCTTGTAGGGCTCGGGCGGACGGTAGGCGCGGATCTCCGCCGCCACCTGGCCGACCAGCTGCTTGTCCGCACCCTTGACCACGATCTCGGTCTGGCTCGGGGTCTCGACCGTGATGCCTTCCGGCACGGCGTACACCACCGGATGCGAGAAGCCCAGGGTCAGGTTGAGCTTCTTGCCCTGCACCGCCGCGCGGTAGCCGACACCAATGATGGTGAGCTTGCGCTCGAAGCCCGTGCTCACGCCCCGGACCATGTTGTTCACCAGCGCACGCGCCGTGCCCGACAGCGCGTTGGCGAACGGCGAGGCGTCGGCCGCGGCGAACTTGAGGCTCGCGCCCTCCTGGTCGATCCTGACCAGCGGGTGCACGCTGTAGCTGAGCTGGCCCTTCGGGCCCTTCACGTTCAGCACGCCGGCATTCATGTTGGTCTCGACCCCCTTCGGGATCTCGACCGGATATTTGGCTACCCTGGACACGGTCAGCTCCTCGTTACGATACGACGCACAGGACCTCGCCGCCCAGGCCCGCCTTGCGGGCGGCACGGTCGGTCATGATCCCCTTGGACGTCGAAACGATCGCGACGCCCAGCCCGCCGATCACCGTCGGCAGCTCGTCCTTGCCGCGGTACTCGCGCTTGCCGGGCGTGCTCACGCGCTGCAGGCGTTCGATCACCGGCCGGCCGGCGTAGTACTTGAGGCGGATGTGCAGCAACGGCTTGTTGCCGTCCTGGCTCGGGCTGAAGTCCTCGATGTAACCCTCGTCCTTCAGCACCTGGGCGATTGCCTGCTTGATGCGCGAGCCCGGCATGTCCACGGCCAGCATCTCGGCCATCTGGCCGTTGCGGATGCGGGTCAGCATATCGGCGATTGGGTCAGTCATGCTCATAAATTCAGTTCCAAGTTAAAAGAGAAAAGAGAAAAGTGAAACCCTCGCTCTTTTCCTTTTCTCTTTGTTCTTTTCTCTTTTCTCTGCCTCTCACCAACTAGCCTTCACCACCCCAGGCGTCTCGCCGCGCATCATGATCTCGCGCAGCTTGTTGCGGCCCAGGCCGAACTTGCGGTAGTAGCCGCGCGGCCGGCCGGTCAGGGCGCAGCGGTTGCGGATGCGGCTGGCGCTCGAGTCGCGCGGCAGCTTCTGCAGCAACATGACGGCCTGGTAGCGCTCCTCGTCCGGCAGCTTCATGTCGACGATCATCGCCTTGAGCTCGGCGCGGCGCTTGGCGTACTTCGCCGCCAGCTGCTTGCGCTTGCGATCGCGGTTGATCATGGATTTCTTGGCCATAGCGTCCTCAGGTCTTGATCGGGAAGTTGAACGCGAGCAGCAGCGCGCGCGCCTCTTCGTCGGTCTTGGCGGTCGTCGAGATCGTGATGTCCATGCCGCGCAGGGCGTCGATCTTGTCGTAGTCGATCTCCGGGAAGATGATCTGCTCCTTCACGCCCATCGAGTAATTGCCCTGACCGTCGAACGAGCGGTTCGACAGGCCGCGGAAGTCGCGGATGCGCGGGATCGCAATCGCGATCAGGCGGTCCAGGAACTCGTACATGCGCGCGCGCCGCAGGCTGACCTTGCAGCCGATCGGCCAGTTCTCGCGCACCTTGAAGGCCGCGATCGACTTGCGCGCACGGGTCGCGACCGGCTTTTGGCCGCTGATCTTCTCCATGTCGCCCATGGCGTTCTCGAGCACTTTCTTGTCGGCCAGCGCCTCGCCCACGCCCATGTTGAGCGTGATGCGCTTGATGCGCGGCACCTGCATGACGTTCTGGTACCCGAACTGCTTCATCAGCGCGGGCACGACCTGCTTGCGGTAATGTTCTTCCAGCCGGGTCATAAGCTTACACGTCCGCCACTTCGCCGCTGCGCTTGAACACACGCACCTTGCGGCCGTCTTCCAGTATCTTGAAACCCACCCGCTCGCCCTTGCCGGTGGCGCCGTTCAGCAGCGCCACGTTGGAGACGTGGATGGGCGCCTCTTTGTCGATGATGCCGCCGGTGACGTTGCGGTTCGGGTTGGGGCGCGTGTGGCGCTTGACCATGTTCACGCTCTCCACCAGCAGCCGGTCGTCGCCGAGCACGCGCAGCACCGTGCCGGTCTTACCCTTGTCGCGCCCGGCCCGGACCATCACCTTGTCGCCTTTGCGTATCTTGTTCATGTTAACCCCAGGCACAAGAGAAAAGTAAAAAGAGAAAAGTAAAATCTTTCTCTTCCACTTCTTTTCTCTTTCCTCTTTTCTCTTTCCTCTGCCGTTATAACACTTCCGGTGCCAGCGAGATGATCTTCATGAACTTCTCGCTTCGAAGCTCGCGGGTCACCGGGCCGAAGATACGGGTACCGACCGGCTGATGCTGCGGATTGAGCAGCACCGCCGCGTTCGTGTCGAAGCGGATCACCGAGCCGTCCGGACGCCGCACGCCCTTGCGGGTACGCACGATCACGGCATCGTAGACGTCGCCCTTCTTGACGCGGCCGCGCGGGATCGCCTCCTTGATGCTCACCTTGATGACGTCGCCGATGCCGGCGTAGCGGCGCTTCGAGCCGCCCAGCACCTTGATGCATTGCACCATTTTCGCGCCGCTGTTGTCGGCCACCGACAGCAGGGTCTGCATCTGGATCATGATCCTTACTCCGCCTTCTTGCGCCTCTTCGGGCCCCCGCGGATTCGCGCGGGAAAGCCGCCGATTCTATCACCCCGCGGGGCCTTGCGTCACGCCGCCGGGGCCTTTTCCAGGACCTTGATCAGCTTCCAGGTCTTGGTCCGGGACAGCGGCCGGCACTCCTGGATCTGCACCAGGTCGCCCTCGCCGCAGTCGTTGTTCTCGTCATGGGCGTGCAGCTTGGTGCTGCGCCGGATGAACTTGCCGTACAGTGGGTGGCGCACGCGCCGCTCCACCAGCACGGTGATGGTCTTGTTCATCCTGTTGCTGACGACGCGCCCGGTGACGGTGCGCGGATTGCTGGTGCTTTGGTCTTCGCTCATGCGCCGGTACCCGACTTCTCGTTCATGACGGTCTTGATGCGCGCGATATCGCGCTTGATCTGCCGGAGCCGGGCCGGGCTGTTGAGCTGGCCGGTCGCGGCCTGCATGCGCAGGTTGAACTGCTCGCGCCGCAGGCCCTCGAGCTCCTGGGTCCGGGTGTCCGCATTCATCGTGCGGATGTCTTTCGCCTTCATAGTCTTATCTCGCGCCTTAAGTTCCGTTACGCCACGTGGCGCGACACGAAGGTGGTCTGCACCGGCAGCTTGGCCGCCGCCAGGCGGAACGCGCTGCGCGCGTCGGCCTCGGGGATGCCTTCCATTTCGTACAGCACCGTGCCCGGCTTGACCTCGGCCACCCAGTACTCCGGGTTGCCCTTGCCGGAGCCCATGCGCACCTCCAACGGCTTCTTGGAGATCGGCTTGTCCGGGAAGATGCGGATCCAGACACGGCCGCCGCGCTTGATGTAGCGGGTCAGCGCGCGACGCGCCGCCTCGATCTGGCGGGCGGTGACGCGGCCGCGGGTCGTGGCCTTGAGGCCGTATTCGCCGAAGCTCACCTTGGCGCCGCGCGTGGCGACGCCGCGGTTGCGGCCCTTGTGCTGCTTGCGATACTTGGTTCGTTTCGGCTGTAACATTGTCCGACCTTAAAATAGATTTTCACCAACTCCCCCTCTCCCTTCGGGAGAGGGATGGGGTGAGGGCC
>Ga0214471_10002252_pt1 | contig 15164 bp, 15 predicted proteins | sample RVTome_5_FD_207665 | JGI IMG/M metagenome (GOLD analysis project Ga0214471, IMG submission 207665) | Soil microbial communities from uranium-contaminated site in the Upper Colorado River Basin, Wyoming, United States - RVT142D155 | ecosystem: Environmental > Terrestrial > Soil > Contaminated >... | reverse complement strand
GAGCTCGTCGAAGAACGGGGAGGCCAGCGACGTGTTCCAGATGAAGGCGAAGGGCTCGTGGTCGCGGACGATCTGGCGTACCTCGTTGCGCAGGCAGGAGTAGTCCGGCGGCACCGACGGGCACTGGCCGCTGATCCGTACGACCTCGATGCGACGGCCGTACATCTCGTAGTTGTCCGAGATCCAACCGAAGGCGGCATCCATGAAGCTGTCGAACTGCGGGTTGGTGGGGTTGGATCCCTGTGCCGTCAGAATGGCGTCGACCGCCTCGCCGAGGTTGCCTCGGTACACGACCACCTTGATGGTGTCCTCGGTGACTCCCCGCGGCGCGGTTGCCCCGCCGTTGTCGGCGGTGCCGAAGCCGGGGGCGCACGGTGGCACGTGGGCGTAGATGGCCGGGTCGGCCTGCCGCCCACCGACGCAGTGGCTGGTGTCGCCGGCCGCTCGGGTGGGCGGGGCGTCGGGGTTGGTCGGGGTACCCGGCGTCGACGGGTCCGATCCCGTCGCGCTCGGACCGGCACCACCGGAGCCCCCGTCGCTGCCGTCGGTGGTTGAGCCAGCGACGGTCTCGGTGTCGTCGATCTCGCCGGGCTCGAGGCCACCGAAGGGGCTGCCGGACCCCGTGCCGTCGAACTCGAGGCCGTCTCCGGGCGAACCGGCGGTGGCGGCCGCCTGGGTGGGCTGGCGGGAGGGGACGGCAGCCACGATGACCAGCTGGATGCCGACGACTGCCATGAGGGGTACGAACCGGCGAAGGTTGGACCAACGACTCATCAGATGTGGACTCCCCTGGGGCTGCGTGCACGTTGGGTGTGCCTCAACGGTGTGACCTTCGACACTTGGGTCGTCGACTCCTGCCGATCACTCCGATCGGTGCGGTCCCGGTGACGGATGGCGGTCGTACTCGTCACCAATGTCGCCGACGAGTGCCTCGATCACGTCCTCCATCGACACCAGCCCGCGGGTCAGCCCGGCGACGTCGAGCACCACGGCGAGGTGCACTCCGGCTCGCTGCATGGCCACCAGCACGTCGTGGATCGGCTGCTCCTCGGCCACGACCAGCATGCGGGTGACCAGGCGGGACGGGAGCGGGAGGTTCCAGGCGAGTGGGGGAACCTCGAGCAGCGACTTCACGTGGATGAAGCCGACGACACCGTCGACGTCGTCGTCGTAGACGAGGATCCGGCTGTGACCGCTCGCCTCGACGAGTGTCTGCACCTGGGCCGGCGAGGCATCGGCGGGAAGGGCCACGATCGTCTCTCGCGGGACCATGACCTCGGCGACGCGACGACCACGGAACCCGAGGGCCCCGGTGAGCAGGCGGGCATCCTGCTCGTCGACGACTCCGGCCCGGCGCGACGTCGCCAACATCGCGGCCAGATCCTCGGCTGTCGCCGCGCTGAGCAGCTCGTCGGCCGGCTCCACCCCGACGAGGCGGACGATGGCGTTGGCGGTGGCATTGAGCATGTGGATGAGGGGACCCAGAACCCGGACGAACACCAGCATCGGGCGGGCCAGGACCATCGACAGTCCTTCAGGGTCGACGATGGCCAAGTTCTTCGGTGCCATCTCTCCGATCACCATGTGGAAGAAGACGACGATGATGAGAGCGATCACCAGGGCCACGGCATGCTCGACGCCCGAGGGCAGCCCGGCTCCGTCGATGGCCGACTCGATGAGCGATGCCACCGCTGGCTCAGCGACGTAGCCGAGTCCGAGGCTGGCCATGGTGATGCCGAGCTGGGCTCCCGCCAGCATCAGCGACAGGCGGCGGCTGGCGGCCAATGCCGCCGGCGCTCGCCGGGAACCCTCCTCGACGAGCTGCTCCAACCGGGTGCGGCGGGCGGCGACGAGGGCAAACTCCGTCGCCACGAAGAACCCGTTCGCGACCAGCAGCACCACGGCGGCGAGGAGGGCGAACGCGGTCACGGCTGTCCTGCTTCGTCGTCGGGCATCGGCGGTGCCGACGCCCGGACGCGCGAGATCCGGAGCCGGTCCATCTCGACCACCTCGTAGGTCCAGCCGGCCTCGTCGGTCACCGTGTCGCCGAGTCCCGGGATCCGATCGAAGCGCACAAGCAGGTGCCCGGCCAGCGTCTCGAACGGACCGTCAGGGAGGACCAGGCCCGCGATCTCCGTCACCTCGTCGCGGTGCAGCCCGCCATCGAGCAGGAAGGTCCCCGGTCGCCACAGCACCGTCAGTCGCTCGGTCACGTTGCGGTCGAACTCATCGCGGATCTCACCCACGATCTCCTCGAGCAAGTCTTCGATGGTGATGACCCCGGCGGTGCCGCCGTACTCGTCTATGACGACTGTCATCTGCGTGCCCCCGGCCCGCATCTCGACGAGGAGGTCGTCGAGCAGGCGTGATTCAGGGACGACCAGGGTCTCCGTGGCCAACGTCGCGACCGTGACCTCGGCGCGTGACTCTGCCGGGACGGGCAGGGCCTGACGCACGTGGACGACACCCACGATGTGATCGAGGTCGCCGGCGAACACCGGAAACCGGCTGTAACCGGTCTCACGGGCCAGGCGCACCAGGTCGTCGACGGTGGCGTCGGCGGCCAGGGACGACAGGCTGGTGCGCGGCACGAGTGCGTCGGCGGCCGTCTTGTCTCCGAATCGGATGGTCCGTTGCAGAAGCTGCTGGGATGCTGGCTCGAGCAGCCCCGCCTCCCCGCTGCTGGCGATGAGCAGCTCGAGCTCCTCGAGCGTGCGCACCATCCCGAGCTCCTCGCGGGGCTCTACTCCAACCACCCTCACCGCCCGGATGGCGGCCGCGTCGAGGAACCTGATCAGGGGAAAGGCAGCCCGGGTGTAGAGGCGGTGCAGCGGGGCGATGACGAGGGCGACGCCGATGGGCCGGGCGATGGCCACGTTCTTGGGGACAAGCTCCCCGAAGATCATCTGGAACATGGTGGCCAGCACCAGCGCCAGGACCACTGAGACGGCGTCGGCCCCACCGTCGAGCCCGGGGATGCGCTCCAGCGCTGGCCTCAGCAGCTCTCCGACCGCGGGTTCGGCGACGACGCCGAGCATCAGGCTCGTGACCGTGATGCCGAGCTGGGCGCCGCTCAGCTCGAACCCAAGTGTCGACAGGCTCTTGGCCACGACTCGGGCCCGACGGTTGCCCGACGCGGCCATGGCGTCGATGCGGGTGCGGTCGGCAGCCACCAGGGCGAACTCGGCGGCGACGAAGAAGCCGTTGGCCACGACCAACAGCACGGCGCCTACCAGCTGGAGCGCGGTGTCGGTCACGATGCGGTTACGAGAGCCACGAGGCGCGAGCGGGAGCTCTCGATCTCATCGCGGAGGATCCGATCGAGCACCGGGAGCCACAAGGCGCCACCGTAGTGAAGCGACATCTCCAGGTGGCAACCATCCCCAGTGGGCTCGACCGTTGCTTCCATCTCCCAGGCGGCGTGGCGCCGGGCGTCCAGCTCACGGCGCTCGAAGCGAACGCGACCGGTGGTGCCGCCCGCCGGCGGGGACAGATGGGTTCGAGCCATCCTGAGCCGCTTCGACCGGCTGAACGGTCCCAAGCGACCCACCAGATCCGTCGTCCATGCCGCGGTGCCGTCGGCTTCGTCGGCCAGACGCTCGACGCGACCGACGATGCTGAGCCAGTCGGCGTACTGGCCGAGGTCGGCGACAACGTCGAACAGGTCAGCGGGGGCGCAGCTAGCGTTGAGCCCCGCGGTCAGATCCACGCCGACAGTATGGAGGATGCCGTGCGATTCGTGGTTGGAGGAGCGTCCGGCCTGATCGGGACCGCGCTGGTGGCCGGGCTCGAATCCCGGGGCCACGACGTCGTACGCCTGGTGCGGACCAAGGCCGGCCCGGGGGATTCGGTGTGGGATCCGCAGTCAGGTCGGCTCGAGGCGTCGGTCATCTCCGGTGCCGATGTCGTCGTCAACCTGGCCGGAGCGGGGATCGGTGACAAGCGGTGGACCGCGGACCGCAAGGAGCTGCTGGTTCGGTCACGGGTCGAGAGCACCGCCCTGCTCGCTCAGACCATGGTCGAGGCCTCCGACCCGCCCGGGGTCTTCTTGTCGGGAAGCGCCGTCGGCTTCTACGGCGATCGGGGCGACGAGGAGCTCGACGAGACCTCGCCGCCGGGCGAGGGCTTCGTTGCCGATCTGTGCCAGCAGTGGGAGTCCGCGGCGCGACCGGCGGCCGAGGCCGGCGTGCGGGTGGTCAACCTGCGAACGGCGGTCGTGCTGACGCCGCATGGCGGTGCGCTTGCCAAGCAGCTGCCGCTGTTCCGCTTCGGGGTCGGTGGCCGGCTGGGGAGCGGTCGCCAGTGGTTCCCGTGGATCTCGATGACCGACGAGGTGCGGGCCATCATGTGGGCGGCGGAGACCGACGTGCTCGACGGCCCGGTGAACCTCGCCGCCCCGGGATCGGTGACCAACCGGGAGCTCACCAGGCTCCTCGCCGGCGTTCTCGGCCGCCCCGCCGTTCTCCCCGTACCCCGCTTCGTTCTCCGTGTGGCGCTCGGCGAGATGACCGGCGAGCTGCTGGCCAGCGCCCACATCTGCCCGCGCCGTCTGCTCGACTCGGGGTTCAGCTTCGAGCATCCCGACCTGACCATCGCGCTGGAGGCCGTGTTGGCCACACAGAAGGCCGCACGGAAGGCCAGACGGAAGGCCTAGCTGGCACGCCTGACCGCGGCGGGGCGGAACGAGGTCGGCAACACCCACCCGTCGCTCTGCCTTCGGACCACAAGCTCGTCGCCGCCCGACTCGGTGGCCAGGGTTCCGACGATCTCGAACCCATCGCTCCACGTTCCCGTGAACGAGGACCACACCTCGCAGGCGACGGCTGCCTTCGACCTCTTGGTTGTTGTTGCGCCACTGCCTGGACGGACCTGACTCTCGTCGTCTCCACCCCGCACCAACGCAGTGTCATCACCACGTATCGTGCCCATAGAGGGTGATCTTGGACCACGGCGCTGGCGTGTGCAAGGGGTTACATACCCGAATTCCCGTCACGCTTCGTGGTGGTCGTGCACTTCGGTCTTGGCCGGTTTGGTGGCGGGCACGTCGTTGAGCTGGGCCCAGTCCCAGGCGAACTGCATGCGCTCGGCCGGCTCGGGATGGCTGGCGTTGAGTCGACGCCACCAGGACTTCTCGAGCTCGGCCTTGTTCACCTCTACCATGGCCGGCCACAGGGCCATCATCTCGGTGGGGTTCACCAGTACTTCGAGTGCCTCGAGGTCGGCCTCCCGCTCGTCGTGACGGCTGGCGAAGGCCATCACCATGCCCATCGCCGACATGGCGAGACCGAATGCGGCCAGGAACAACGGCACCGCGGCCGGATCGCCGAGATCAGCGGCATCGAGTCGGTCGAGCATCCACTCCCAGTCCCCGACCGCGGCCACGAAGCCGAATGCGGCCAGCGTGACCAACCCCACCACCGGCAGCCGCTTGGCGATGTGCTTGAGCCGGTAGTGCCCGATCTCGTGAGCGACGACCTGTGCGATGCGCTCCGCCGGCCAGTCCAGGATCGTGTCGAACATGACCACTCGCTTCGATGGACCGAAGCCGCTGACGTAGGCGTTGCCCCGGCGGCTGCGCTTGGACCCATCCATCACCGAGATGTCGCTCACCCCTGTGCCGCACTCGGCGATGACGTCCTCGATCCGATCTCGAAGGTGCCCCGCCTCGAGCGGCGTGAACTTGTTGAACCGCGGCTCGATCACCAGCGGCTGGAGGAACACCATGAGGAGCTGGAGGAGGAAGAAGCCGGCCCATCCCAGGATCCACCAGGAGTCGAAGGCGTGGATGGCGGCGTACACGACGGCGAGGATGGCCGACATGATCACCAGCGTGATCAGGAAGTCCTTGACCTGGTCCTTGATGAACAACCCGGGCGTCTGGTTGGACACCCCGTGGCGCTTGTCGTAGGACAGCGCCACCCAGGCCTCAGGGCCGATGCCGAGGATCGTCTGGCCCAGCGACAGGGCGGCCACCACCACGACGAGCTGGAGCACCCAACCGTCGTCGAGACCAACGGCGTCGAGGACGGCGGCGCCCGCTCCGGTCACCATGAACACGCCGAGGTAGACGACGCCCACGATGCTCATGGTCAGGCGCAACCGCTTGAGCGGCTTCATGTACTCCCGCAGCGCGGTCAGGCTCTCTTCGTCGAACCAGTCCTCGTTCCGCCCCTCGCCCCGGCTCCACAGCGAGGGGCGGTGGGAGTGTCGGCGGGGCGTGTCGTCGGTGGTCACGGTCATCGATTCATCTCCGGGGTGATCGTCCAACCGGCGCGAGGCATGTCACCATCGCCTGCCGTGGCCACTCTTCCACAACGCCTCGCCGGGCTCCGGCCTGCCAACCCCCCAGACGAGGTCGCGGCGGTGGTGGCCGAGCTCGTCGAGGCGGTGGCGTCGGGTGCATCGCCCGAGGAGCTGGTGGTGGAAGTGGCACCGGGCGCCGCGGGCGTTGCGCCACTAGTCGCCGCTCGCAGCCTCACCGAGACATCCGTGCAGGGCTCGGCGATGGCGCTCGATGGCGCGTTGCGGGGAGGGTTGCGCGAGCGGCTCGATGGCGCCGTCGTGCGCCGGGTTTCGATCGACGATCCCGACGAGGTGCACGCCCAGATCGCAGCGGGCGACACCGTGTACCCGATCACCGGCCCCGAGGACCTCGGGCGCAGGCTCGCCGAAGATCGCCGGATCTTCGCTCTCGAGCATGCGGGGCTGGAGGGCACCGTCCTCGCCTTCGTCGAGGTTGCCTTGTGGAACGGCCTGGCGGGCGACATCGGAGCCGTGCTGCGCGGACCGGTGGTTCCCTCAGGCGCCGACACCGCGATCTTCTACTCGATCAACAGGTGTGCACCGGGCCTGCGCGGTGTGGGCGCCGGCGGCCTGCTCCTCGAGCGAGCGATTCCCTTGATCGAGGGCGTCGAGTGCTACTCGACGCTGTCGCCGATCCCGGGCTTGAGGGCGTGGGTTGAGGGGCGCCGGGTGCTCGGCGGCGTCCACATGCTGCTGGCCGACGACTCGTGGCCGCCCGCCACCGCTCCCGTCGACGCCGCGGCGCGCGAGTGGTTGATGGGCGTCACGGCCCGGTACTTGACGATCACCGAGACTCGGCGGGTGCCTGATCCGGTCGGCAACTTCCACCTCCGCAACGGCGCCGAGGTAGCCCGGGTCTGCTGGGCGGGGGATCTGTCTCCTCGTGGGCGGCAACGATCGTGGGGGCTGATGGTGAACTACCGCTACGAGCCACGACTCCTCGAGGCGCGGGCTGCGGCCTACAGCCGGGGCGAAGTGGCCGTCGCCGACGCCGTGCGCCGGCTCATGGCCTGACGTTCAGCTCGAGGATTGCGCGGCGCGGCGGACGCGGAACTTCTCTTCGCGCTGGCGCAGCTCGCGGTGCTTCTTGGCACGCTTGCGGTCGTTCTTCCAGCGTGTGGTCTTGCGGCTTCCTCGTCCCATCGGTGCCACGTTATCAGCGGCGAGGGAGTATGACCAGTAGGATTCCTACCATGAAGGTCACCGAGAAGGGGCAGGTCACCATCCCGAAGGAACTCCGAGACGAGCTCGGCATCGGCGCGGGCACCGAGGTCGAGTTCAAGCGCAGCGACGATGGCATCGTCGTGCGCAAGAGCGACCGCGGACCCACCCGCGGTCGCCAGCTCGCGGAACGGCTCAGAGGCCGAGGGGACGTCGCCATGACGACCGACGAGATCATGGCCCTCACCCGGGGTACCTGAGGTGGCCCACGGCACGCTCGTCGACAGCAACGTTCTGCTCGACATCCTGACCGAGGACCCGTCGTGGATGGACTGGTCCATCGAAGCGCTGGCCGATGCTGCCGAGGCCGGACCCTTGTACATCAACCCGATCATCTACTCGGAAGTGTCCATTCGGTTCACGACAGTCGAGGCTCTCGAAGATGCGCTTCCATCGCAGGACTACCGACGTGAAGCCATCCCGTGGGCCGCAGCGTTCCTCGCCGGCAAGGTGTTCCTCGACTACCGCCGGAACAGGGGCACGAAGTCGGCGACGCTGCCCGACTTCTTCATCGGTGCCCACGCCGCCGTCGCCGACCTCGAGCTAATCACCCGAGACGTCAGCCGCTTCCGGACCTACTTCCCGACTGTGTCGCTCATCGCCCCAGACACCTGAAGCGTCAGCGATCGAGGGGCCATCGCCAAACCGCGCCGCAGCCGTCGCCTGTGAAGCCAGCGGCTCCCCGGCGGGGCTTGGAGACCGAGCCGAGATCACTGGGAACGGTGTTTTTACGATGCGGCGAACTACTTGGGAATCATCTGCGCAGCGAATGTCTGCGCGGCGATCCTGCCGTCTCGGACCACCAATGTGTCGGTCCCCATAGGGATCTCATGCGATGCCGTGTCGGCGTGCCAGGTTATGAAGGCCACGTCCCCGGCAATCTCGGTCTTGTCCAACGTGAACTCGTACGTTCCCGGCTTGAAGAGCCCCGAGAAGAACCCCATCATCGCTTCCTTGATCGCGGCTCGCCCGACGATCTGACCATCCTGAGTGATCAGCACCGATTGGTCGTCGTAGTCCTTGGCCGCTTCCTCGGCATCCCCCGCGCTGAAAGCCTGCAAGTGGTGACTCAGAACATCCTCGGTTGACATGGGCCCCCTCTCTGCCGTTGATCAACTCGACGACGATCGTAATGCAGATCTGCCCAAGGTGCCGGAGAAGCCGTCCGGTGGCGCGCGTGGACCCCGGTACGATTGAACCGCTGCCATGAGGAAGACCGACAGGATCCCGAAGGTCGTTGACGTCGACGTACTACCGCCGTACGGCCTGCGTCTCACGTTCGACGACGGGCTGGTACGCCACGTCGATCTCGGGGACGACCTGTGGGGCGAGATGTTCGAGCCGCTGAAGGACCCGGACTACTTCGCACGAGTTGTTGTCGATCACGGCACTGTGGTCTGGCCGAACGGACTCGATCTCGATCCGCTGGTATTGCACGGCGACTTCGAACCCGCCAGACGAACTCCAAGTTCGTAGAGCCCTGTCCGAGTCGTACCTATCGACGCCCAGACGGGGACGTGGAACACATCCGAACCCCGCGCTGACGACTTTCGTGAGGCTCGCCATGGCTGTCAGCGGCCGGGCCATCGGCTGCTGAGTGCGGCGGGCGCCCAGCTGGGCCAGCGGGCGGCGCCCACGAGGTCTCCGGCGGCGAACGTGGCGATGGTCCGTGGTCCGGGGCCGGAGTTGTCGAAGATCTCGGCGCTGTCGACGAGTTCGATCATTGAAGCGACGTGGTCCCACAGGCGTTGCCACCGGGACCGGATCTTGTCTTCGGGGACGTCGTGGCCGCCGGCGGCGACACGGTGGACGACGCGGGCGACCGACAGATCCTCGGGGACGGCGACGACGATCAGGTGGATGTGGTACCCAGATGTTCGAGCTTGTTGCACGAGCTCGACTTTGGACGGGTGGGACGCAACCGTCTCGGCGATGAACGGCTCGCGCCGTGCGAGCAGCTCTTCGCGCGCCGCCTGCGCCGCCATGGCGGCCTCGTGGCCGTGTGCGACAGGGTCTTCGGGCCATCGCTCGGCGGCGATGACGTCCGCGTTGACGAAGGGGACACCGGGCCTCTGGTCGGCGAGGACGAGTTCGACGAACGTGGACTTGCCGGCCCCGTTCGGTCCGACGACCAGGTCCAGGCGGGTCACAGAACCGTGGTGGTGCCGTCCGGATGTCGTTCGATCAGCCGACCCTCGTCGTCGACGATCACCGTGGTGACGCCACGGGCCGCCAGCCGGTCAGCGAACGAAATGCTGTTCGCGGCGACGGAGATGTTGGCGTCGATGGTGGCGTTGGCGACGAGCCGCTCGTCGGCGGTGAGCTCGGTGAGAGGTACGCGACCGGCGATGGCCCGCTGGATCCGCCGGCTGACGTCGGTCTGTCCGGCAAAGAACATGCCGAATCGGGCCCAGTGCTCGAGCTGCTTGGCCGCGGACCGGTGCTCCTCACGGCCTTCGGCCTCCGCCGCCTCGATCAGGTCAGTTGGTAGGCGAGTTGTCTTCGTTTCCACCACGCACCTCTTTCGGCCACATAGTTTGTGTCAGTATGCCACACGAGGTGGCGAGTTGCCACACTTCTGGGCGGGTCCGCCAGCAGGGGTAGCCCACAGCGCCGGGGCATCCCTCCGTCAACACAACTCGGCGTTTGGTCGAGAGATGAGCGTGTGTACCACAGTTATGTGGTACACTCCTTGGCGTGCGTGACCACTCGGTGCTGGATCAGATCAATCGGCTGCTCGACGCGGACGACGAAGCGACGGTCAACACCTCGATGCGACTGCCGGCGAGCCTTCGTGAGGCTGCCGCTCTGGCCGTGGAGCAACTCGGGGCGGCGCCGTCGACGACCACCATGACCGCCACCGCGCTGCGCCGGGCGTTGGAGACGATCGTCATGGAAGCTGCCCTTCGTCTGCACTACGACGAGCACCCCGAGACCCGCCCGAGTCTCGCTGAGGTCGCCCACGCCCTCGCCGTGCAAGATGGTTCGCCTTTGGCGGCCCGGCCGGACCTGATCGACTCGGCAGCCGAGGCGGTCCGCGCTCGTCACCCTGACGCCGATGCAGACGACGTGCTGCTGTGGGCCGAAGCCCAGCTGGCGGTCTCCGCTTGAGGACGATCGTTCTCGACAACGAGGCGATCCAAGCGCTTGCGACCTCGAACCACGCGAAGCATCGGCGCGTTCTTGCCCACCTCGAAGGCGTGGCCGCTCGCCGGCGTCGTGGCCGAGTCGTCGAGGCTGTCGTGCCGACCTCGGTGCGGGTCGAAGCCGGGTGGGACCGAACAAACCCCACCGCGGCCGTCCTCAACCGGTTTCGAGTCCGCGATCACCATCTCGATGGCCACGCCGCAGACGTCGCCGCAAGCCTCGTGTCTTCCGGGGTGGTGTCCAGCGTCGCCGATGCACACGTTGGCGCCACGGTCCGGGGCGCTCAGGGTGACGACATCGTGGTGATCAGCAGCGACCCGCACGACATGGCTGCTGTCTGTGCGCCGGTCCCCGTGAGGATCGTGCCCATCTGACCCCGCATCCTGTGCCCATCCCTGGCGGTCAACGAGCCGGGACCGTGGCAGACCGCTCCGATCGGCCGGTTTGCGCCGGCCGAGGCCTTGCACCAGTGAAGGTCACCGGGTCGTACTGGCTTGCATGGAAGCCTCGATCACGACAGCGGAGGCAGCGGCGCCTCACCGGCATGTTCGCGGCCAAGGCGTCGATCGAGTTGGCCCGCAGGGCATGAGCTCCACCGGTTCCCCGAGCAGCGCCGATGCATCGGCCTTTCAGCAGGCTCGACTGGGGTTGTTCCATCGCCACGGGCTGGACACGTGCGGGTGGCAGGCCGGGCCTCGCGCGACGGCCGAAGGCTGTTCGGCGGCGCCGCCGTCTTCGCCGGCCGCCGCCTCATCGCCCGCGCCCACACAACCTGGATTGAGCTACGGCCCGGGCCAAGTTCCTGACAGGAGTTCCCCGCCGACGGCTGGTCACGCGACTCAGATCCAGAGATCTGCAACGCGGGGATGACCCGACGCCCGCCGACGGCCGCGATCATAGAGTCCATGCGGCACCAGCAACTCGACCGAACAGGGGAGGCCGGCCGAGGCGATGGACGATGTTCAGGTTGCTCGAGTCCGCGATGCCGAGCATGCCACTTTCATCCGCCAGGAGTAGTTGGTGCCCGTCTGGAGACCAGCTGAGCGCCTTCCAGCCCGGCAGCTCGTCGACGACTTCGGGGACCGTCGGATCGACCACATACGTTGCCTTCGGTCGAACCGTCGCGACCACCATCGCATCACCGAGACCCCGGGGAGCGATGCACACCTCCAGGGGGAACGCCACCCGGTGATCCGGCCGGCGGAGCGCGTCAAGAGCAACCTCGCACCGGAAGGTGTTGTCATCTACGTCGTACGACAGGGCGACGATCAGGCCGCCGCGGCCGGGCCGAGCATCCCAGACCCGGCCCCCCAGCAGGTCGAGATCGTGGCGTGGAGTGAGCTCGCCCTCACTCCACTCGAACACCTTCACGCCGCCCCCACGCTGGCGCTTGAGCAGCAGAAGATGGCCGCGCTCCGAGGTGCCACCGAGGAAGACGGCGTCGTCGGTGGGTCCGATGGGTTGCAGCCAGCCGTCGACCACCTGGGCTGTGTGGCTCCAGCCCCCGCCGAAGGTGGGGTCGTCCTCATCAAAGCCACCGTGCACAAAGATCTGGTCGCCAACCACCTCGAAGTTGTCGATGCCCACATGCGGAACGACGAGCTCTGCCTCGAACGTGCACAGGTCGAGCTGGAACAGGTGCCACTCGTATTCCTCGCCCACCAATACGATGGCGGTGCCCTCCACAAGGCATGTGGCCTCCGGCGCGGCAGTCGCGTTGTTCTCTGCTGGCGTGCCGGCAGAACAACCGGGAAGAGCGAGCGCGGCGGCCGCGGCGATGAGGCCGATGTACCGACCTCGACGCCGCCGTCGATGCCCGGAAGCAGCGCGTGCTTCACCAACGCCCATCACGTCAGTAAAAATACGGGCTGAAGGGGACGCACTTTCCGACCCTGTCGGACCAACCCTCGGGTTGCACAAAGTACCCGTCGCACACAGTGTCAATGTGGGTGGTCCACTTGAACGCTACGCCCGTGCCCGCGGGAATATCGTAGAACACCTCTCCGTTGGCTGCCTGCCATGATTGGCTCGGATGGCAATCCGAGAAGAAAAAGAAATTCGTGCCACAGCGGTGTTCCCACCATGCCCACCATCCGTTGCTGATGTAGTCACCCTCGAAGGAGTGGCTGTCGCTGCGCCAGGGCGGCGCAACGTGGGCATTGTGCCCAGTGTTTTCGCTCCACGACGGCGTGTTCTGATTGGTGGCAGACGCCGTGACGACTCCGAAGTCTACCCCGGCAGAGATGCTGCTGCTGGGCCGGGGCTGGTCCTTGCCAACCGCCCAACTCGGCGTCGCTGGCTTCCGGTTGACCGGGCTCTCGATGCTGAGGCTGAACCCCAACGCGTTCAGCTCTGCCCCTGTACCGGTTGTGGTAGCCCCACCTTCCGAGCAGAACACATAGCGATCACGCCTATCTTCATTCGGATAGGTCCTCGCCTTGCGCCATACGCCGACCCACAGGAACATCTCACCGGCGCTCATCGGGTCCCACTCACCGATGTCGTTGTCCCAGAACCAGTACTCCTCGGGGAACGGGCTGGCTTCACAACCGGCCAGGGGGGCATCCTCTCCGCTGCTCCCCTGCCGGACTTCGACGGTGTGGGGCCCGTATTCCAGAATGGAGTCGCCGGTGGCCCACTCCCCGGTGAGCGCTGCAGTGACCGATCCTGTGGAGCTGATCGTCCCTTCGATCTCGCCCCAGCTTGACGCGGATTGTGTGTCCTCTTCGATGGGGTTGGGGCTGCAGGATTCGGTGGGCGCTGCGCACGTGGCTGGCACCACTGTGGTGGTTGTAGGGGGCATGGTGAGGGTGGCGTCGGTCCAGGTTGCGGGTACCTCGACGGTGAGGGTGCCGATGTCGAGCGGAGACGCAGCCGCAGTCACTGTCTGGGGAGTCGACGCTGCGCCCATCCGGAACTCGAGGGCCCCGAGCCGCGGCGCGTAGGCCGGATCGGACGCCTTGTAGGCGGGCAGGGAGGTGGTCAGCTTGTTGATGTTGGTCTTGACCACAGCGGCGTCGAGCTTGACCCGGTGGCCGACGATGCCGTCACCGGGGTGCAGCGAGGCGTCGAGGGTCACGTCGGCGGGGCTGTAGGACAACGGAACGTTGTCGCAAACCGCCTTCTTGAACCCGGGGGTCTGGCTGCTCTCGAGCCGGCAGGCTGTGTCGGGGATCTCCGCCGACGTCGCGCCGTATCCGACGGACGTGACGACGAACCCGCCGCCTTCCGCTACCGGGCTCTGGTCATAGGAAGTGGTGTTGCCGGCCAGATCGGCCGCCGTCACCCGCAGCCGGTATCGGCCGCCCATCTGGAAGGGTGCCGACGGCGCCGCGGTCACCCAATAGGCGGTCGGGTCGAAGCCGAGGGCCGCTCCCCCCAACACCTCCACCACCTGATCGGTGGCGTCAAGGATCGAGATCGACACCTGGGCCAGATCCGGCCCGGAACCGGCCACATCGGTGATCCTGGTCGCCACCAATCCGCTCCTGTGCACCGTGTTGCCGCCGTCTCGCGGGAAGGTCTGTCCCGGCCAGATAGTAGGCGGGGTCGAATCCACCCCCGCAGCAACAGATTCCACCGACTTCGACACGAGGGTGACAGCGTCGACAGCGGCGCAGGTGCCCCCATAGGCCTGATCGACGAGGCACAAGCTCACCATCTCGTCGGCGTCAGGGATCCCCGGCGGCACCACCCACGAGGCAGTCCAGGTGCGCCAACCGGCCGGATCGGCAGGACCTGGCGTCAACGTCAGCCCAGCCCCCCAGGCTTCGGGCCGGTCCACCAGCGCGTACACCCCCGGAGCGTTGGGATCCGACGGCGGCGGAGCCACCGACCGCACCGCGAACGTCATCGTGTCACCCGCCGTCGTCCACCGGCTGACCGTCACATCGGCCTGGGCGTACTGGAGCACGAACTCGCCCGGCTGCGTACTGGTGGGGTCCAGCGGCCGGTTCGTCGCGTACCAACTCCACGCCGGCCCCGTCGACTGGGCGCTGGCCGACTGGCCCCCCAGCAAAGCCGAAGCCGTCATCGTCTCGGTCTCGCCCACGAACCCCTCCGCCACCGCCGTCACCGCCGCACTCACCGACACCAGATCGCCCCGCGCCCACACCGTGAACTCGCCATCGGCGTTGGTGCCCACCACCCGCGGCTTGCTCGAGTTGCCGCAATCCTTGGCCACCGGCACCGACACCGCCGCCCCCACCAGCGGATACCCGTAGGGGTCCATGACCACACCCGACAGCGCCCAACACTTCTCGGTCGGGCTCTGCACCGCCCCCGCCGACAGACCGCCCTGAAGCACGATGATCGCCGCGAACAGCACAAATAGTCGCCGCATGGCCGCAACCCCCTGAATCGCCTGAACGATACAACCAGCGCGAGGCTCTCAAACACCCCCCCCCCCCGGGGCGGGGGGGAGGGGGCCCGGCCGGGCGGGGCGGGCGGCGGGCGCCGCGGGGGGGGGGGGGGGGGCGCGGGGGGGGGCGGGG
>Ga0214471_10002251_pt1 | contig 15165 bp, 10 predicted proteins | sample RVTome_5_FD_207665 | JGI IMG/M metagenome (GOLD analysis project Ga0214471, IMG submission 207665) | Soil microbial communities from uranium-contaminated site in the Upper Colorado River Basin, Wyoming, United States - RVT142D155 | ecosystem: Environmental > Terrestrial > Soil > Contaminated >... | reverse complement strand
TCGTCGCCGCAAGGCCCACGAGCTATCTGAAACACTCCCGCTACTGCCGGTACTTTCACGCGATCGAGCACTCCGACCCGGAGCTGCATCGCAACCTCGTGGCAGAGCGTATCAACGCGCTCTCCCGGCAGCATGGGATCGACGCGGTGCTGGGTGACGACATCGGCTCGCACGCCCTGCTGCATGACATCGCGGATGCCATCAGCGTGCCGGTTTTCGCACCTGCCTCGCGCGGACTCCTGGAGGCCTGCCACGACAAGTGGTCGTTCTATAGCCACCTGCTGGGGGAAGGCCTGCCCGTGCCGCATTCCGTCAAGCTGGAGAGCTTGCGCGATCTGACGGAGGAGAGGGCCTCGGCAATCGGCTTCCCGCTCCTGGTAAAGCCGCTCAACGGGGAATCCGGTCACGGGATCAGGCACTTCGATGACTACCCCGCCCTGCGGCGCTACCTTGCAACTCCGGGGCCGTACAGAGCCCTGCCGCTGAAGCTGCAGCGCTTCATCGTCGGCCCGACAATCGGGCTGTCCCTGCTTGCGCACGATGGTGAGATCGTTTGCCACGACGTGCAGCGCCACGCGGAAGACGGCTCGCGGGTCTTCGAAAACAACCCAGAAGTCCTGGAGATCGGCCGGCGCATCGTCGCGCTCTTCGGGTACGGCGGTCCCGGGCACATCGACTTCGTTCAGGAAACCGAGACCGGGCGGCTCTACGCTCTCGAGTTCAATTGCCGCTACTGGTACAGCCTGCCGGTGTCGCTGTGGCGCGGCGGCAACTTTCCCGCCTTTGCCGTGGACCTGGTGCAGGGTCGCCACATCCCCTTCTCACCGACCCGCCCCGGCGCCTACTTCCAGCCCGGCGCCGTAATCGCCATGGCGAAGCGGCCCTGGCGCCTTGCTCGCCTGGACCGGGCGAACTGGCGCGGGTTCCGTCAGGCAGTCACCGACCCTCTCCCGCACCTGCTGTCCCGGATGAGGCACTGAGACTGGATCGCCGTCAAGCACGGCGCTGGCCACGCAGGTAGTGCTTCAGGTGTGTTTTCAGGTTTCGCTGCGCAAGCTGGCGATCGGCGAAGTCGGAAAGCTTCCGCGTCCCGAGATGCAGCCGGATGATCGCCCGGTTCCTGATCGTCGGGCGCAGGTAGTAGACGTTCCCGCAGAGGCGCTCGTGCGTGGCGAACAGCCGCTTGTGCTCGCCTTCGCCTTCAGTGAAGTCGAAGATCCGGAATCTGCCCTCGGCGAACAGCGATTCCAGGGCGAGCAACTGCAGGACCGTGCCCGGCGACAAGGCCGCGTAGGCGGGATCGAAGCCGAGATGGCCATAGATCACCCGGTCGTCGACGATCGGCAGGTAGAGATAGCTGACCGGCGCCCCGGCGAGAAAGAGGATGAACCCGCGCACGAGCCCCGCCTCGGCGCGCGCGAGCATTCCGTCTACGAAAGCCCCATCTTCGGGAAGGCCGGCGTCGAACAGCTTCTCCTGATAGGTGCGCCTTGAGACTCGCCGCGCCTCCGCATAGAAGTCCCGCATCTCGGGGGCACTACGATAGGCGCGCCAGTCGAGCTCTCCCGACGATACCTCTTGGAACTTCCTGATCTTCCTGCGGAACGTCGAGCGGGTCTTGCCGGAAAACCCCGACATGTAGGTGTCCAAGCCGGTCGTCAGGTCGATGTATCGCCGATGAAAGCGGCTCTCGATGTAGCACAGCGTCGCGCGCGACAGGCGCCAGTTGGGCGCACCGGCCTCAATGGGCTGGGATGGCCGGTAGACACCATCCACCTCGCTCGGAAGGTCCGCCAGATCCGGCACCCCACAGCCGGCGGGGTTGAGGGGATCTCGCCGCCACTGCTCGACCGCCATGTTGAAGGCAACGCTGCGCAGCTTCAGCGGGCCGAACCAGAACTTCAGCTCGACAGCGCGGCGGAGCCGCTGGCGGCCGTGGCTGCCCGCTTCCGGGATGGAAGCCGCGGCTTGCGCCGCAAGAGTGGCGTCTTCCTGCATCTCGCCGCTATCCCACCCAGGCCGGAGGCAAGCGGTCGTTCACGAAGTTCTCCACGGCTCGCAGTGTCGAGGCAAGGGCCCTACCATCCAGTGTCACCGCCTTTTCGGGCTCGATGCCCTCTTCGGCGAGGCGGTCCATCGGCACCACCTCGAAGCGATCGGTCGCCTGCGCCAGGAAGCGGCACAGCCGCTCGAATCGCCGTTGCACAACTCTGTTGGCCCGCAGCCGCGAGAAGTCCGGCCCGGACCACTTCAGGAACTCGAAGGGGTGCGTGACGATGACGGCAAGCGAGCCGCCAGCCTCATTGAGCGCGTTTAGCAGAGCGCGCAGCTCCTCAAACCTGCAGGCGGAGATCTGCAGCGGGCGGTAGCGTCCGCGCCCGACCGGTCCGTGATCCCGGAAGCAGGTGACGGCCAGTTCCGTGACCCCCTCGATGCGATGAACGCCGCCGGCGAAGTAGAGCGCTGCCTCCTTGGGTGGCGCGACCGCCAGGCACACGTTCGATCCCAGCGGCAGCCCTGCCCGGCGCATGGCGCGGTAGACGTTGGTGGACACGGAAAAGTTGCCTGTTCGGAGGCAGACCGGCGCCTTGCCACACCATGCCCTGATGTGCGCAGCACCGTCGGCGATCAGCGCCGCCAGCCGTTCTTCCGCCAGATCCCCGCAGCGGTCATTCACCTTCGCGTAGCGCCCGCCCTCGAACCGGCTCCACACCGGGTGCAGATGCAGCTGAATGTCCTGGCCCGCCGCGTGCAACCATCTCACATAGCCTGCCATGGCGTCTTCTGGAAAATAGGAGAGATGCACCGTCTCGACGAAGAAGGATGCGCAGAGCTCATGCGATGCCAGGGTCTCGACGATGAAGCCCAGAGCCTCGCTCCTGCCATCAACCGCGCCCCACACCGGCTCGTGCAGGAGCGGCTTGTAGCGTCCAGGTTCGGAGAAAGCGCCCGCGACGGAAGGCTCGGTATCGACGGTGATGGCGACCTTGGTTCTCATCGACTGCCGCAATCCTCTCCGCGCGGCGAGGCAGCGCGCATCAGCAAGCCCTCGAGATCCGGTGCTTCACGTTAACCTGCACCAGCCGCATGTACTCCCTCGACTCGTAGCGTAGATAATCGCGCCAGCTGATGCCTCTGGCATTTCCGGACAGTTCGTAGCCGAAGTCCTGCAGCCAGTCGCCGGCCATTCCCTCGAAGATGCGCAGGTCGTTCGCGGACATCTGGCGTCGCCACTTGTCGAAGTTGGCGGCCTTCTTGCCCTCCGCGATTTCCGCCGCGGCCGCCTCCACCTTCGCATCTTGCGGCGCTATGGCGAGGAAGCTGCGCACGGCCTCGAGCGTCTCCCTCGGCTGCCGCAGCAGATCCTCGTACTTGACGACATGCAGCCGGTTCGGGCTTAGCTGCCCCTGCATCTGGCACAGGTCGGCAAGCGCCTGCCGCCAGGCCTTGGCGGCCGCGTAGCTGGAGCTCAGGCCCCAGCGCGTCTTCATGATGGAAAGCGCCACGTCGCGCCCGTCACGCACGATGGCAAGATACTTGGCATGGGTCGGAAACAGCTGGTGCAGCAGGGGGAACTGGCGGCCGTAGTCGGGATTCTTGTTGCCCACGCGGGTGCATCCCTGGAGCGCCGCCATGCACTCGAAGACGGCATAGACCACCCCAGCATAGCTGCGCTCGCGCAGCCGGCTGAGTATGAGCTCGGGACTGACATCGAACGGGTTCCGGCGGTACTTGTGCCGCGCGATCTCCAGCATGCGGCACCTCGAGACGTCGCGAACCAGCCCCTCCAGTTTGGCGTCGTCCCGTAGATCCCCATAGGCCGGCAGCCGGCGCGCCCACTGCGCTATGAAAGTCCCCTCCGGCCCCATGCCATAGCTGAAGTGCCGGTACAGCAAGTTGTTGAGGATGGTGGTGCCGCTGCGGGCAGCGCCGAACACGAAGAGGATAGGCCTGTCTGCGCCGGAAAGCCCCGCCTCCAGGGGCGCTTCCGCCACCGCTGCGCCCCGCATCACGAGGCCGGCTCCGTTGCCTCCGGAGCCTGACGGGCGGAAATTCTGTGTAGAAGTCGGAATTGGGTTGACCATGGCACACTGTCAGACCGGGTTGGGCACGAGGGTTTCGGAAACCACGAGGTTGCGATACCAGACGGAGAAGGGCGGATGATCTTCTGCATTCGATTTCCCGTAGAGGTGCGGCATCAGCCAGATCTTGCCCAGCAGATCCTTGCCCTTTGGGTCCACCGCGTAGAAGCCGTTGTCTATCACCAGTCGCTGGCGCCCGCCGTGCTGTCCTTCGATGCCCGCCCAGATGCTGACATGGCTCAGCTGCGCCTCGCCCTTCTTGCTATCCGACTGCCACGGCCCGAAGCGCAGGCGGACCTGGATCGTGATCCAACTGTCGTCGACCAGCATGAAACAGCTGTCGGGACTGCTGTTCCAGCGCCTCTGGCCGCCCTCGGCCAGAATCCGCGGACAGAAGTAGAGGCCGTTCGGCTGCGAGTTCGACTGGTGGCGGCCGCCGGTGCGGGGCAGCCTCTGCCCAAAGCCCTGCGCGCGCGGACAGCGGTGAAAGCCATGGAGACTGTGATCAGTGCCGTGGTTGATCGCAACCTGGATGCGCGTGCAGGCATCGGCGGTGAACCCGTCGCGGTCCCCGGTGGAGATCAGCGCAATCTTCGAGGTGGTGCAGCGGTCTTCTCGCCGGCCCGAGAAGCAGCGGCGTTCCTTGCGATAGTTCACGCTCGCCGGGTTGCAGTCTGTCCAGATGAAGCTACAGGAGTAGCGGACCTGAAACTGGATGAAGATCTCCTGCGCGGCAGCGCCGGTGTCCGCGGGCCCCACCTGAAAAGAGAGGTCGGGGCTGAAATTGGTGCTGAACATGCCAGCGGTGCCGGAGCCGGATCGCGACGGGAAGGTAAAGCGGAGGCCGCCGCTCTCCCGGTCGGCGGTCGGTTCCTTCGCCTCCGGATGGTTGAACTTCTGGCGGGTGTTCCGCCAACCCCCGCCGCGTTTTGGCGGACCGGCCTCGGCGACGCGCCCGCGGTAGAGCACCTCGCCATCTCCGAGAGGATCGCAGAGAACGGCCTCGTTGCAGGCCTTCTGCCAGCTGGCCGCCGCCGCGATTTCGAGCGGAACGACCCAACCGTTGTCCGTGGGTGGAGCGGCAGGCAGCGCCGGGTCGGTCGACGCCTCGGACGGCACGGCTGCGCGCGCGCCCCCCGTCGGGAGCACCGCGGCATCGGCTTCTTTCTCGGGCGTCTCCTTCGCCTCGGCAGCGCTCGGCGGTAGCCGGCTGGAATCGGGCGAGGCCGGGCCGCCGAGACGATAGAGCACGATGCCCAGATCGGCACTGGTGATGCCGAAAAAAGCGTCCACTTCAGGGATGTAGGCCCACTTTGAATAGACTCGGGCAGCCTTGCTGTCCTCCCTGCCCGAGCGGTTGGCCTCGCCGCCCGCCTGCAGTTCCCAGGACTGCCCGCTCTGCGGATCGACGGTCAGGATGCGGTCATTGCCGTCCCATAGCACGAGCAGGCCCGAGGCGTGCTGCGCCATGCCCCAGCCCTTCATGCCCTGCTTGGGCCACTCGGCAACGATGCGTCCGCTGAACTCTCCGGCATCGGCGCCGGCCGACGGGCCGGGCCAGCGATAGGCGACGAGGCGGTTCTTGCCGCGCGCCGCGATGACCGCGTAGATGATCCGCTGCCGGAAATCGAAGACGGTGGGGCCGTCGATGTAGCTTCCGAACGGGTCCTGCTTGAAAGAGCGCACCACAGCCCGTGACTGCGGATCGATCTCGTGCCAGCCGTTCTTCCGCCCGACATGGACGAGCACGTTGCCGCTGGCCGGGTCAATCACCGCGCGGGCAAACTTCGCGTACTCATCGAACTCGGGCATCGCCGTCCAGGTCCGGCGGTCGGCATCGTATTCCCACACTGAGTGTCCGCCCATCGCCCCGGAACAGTACTCGACAGTGCCGAACAGCCAGTGGCGCTCGATCTTCGGGACGTGGACGAAGCCTTGGTAGGTATGCGTGGCCGGCGGGCCCGCCGCGGGTGCCGGGCAGGCATCGGTGACGCCATCCCCGTCGGTATCGCGCAGCATCCGGCCAGTGAGGGGCTGCGGGTCCGTTTCGCGCGCCCAGGAGAGGGTGGCGAAATCGAAGGCATAGACCTCGTTGCCGCCGTAGTCAGCGTGTCCACCGCCGTGCAGACGGAACTGCCCCCGCTGCGCGTCGAAGGCGCCGCCGTTCCATGCAGCGAGCACCGCGCCTGAGCGATAGCACTTGATATCGTCGCAGAAGGGAAACTCGCCTTTGCGCACGAGATGCGGCCTCAACGCGCTGCCCGGAATGACCGCGAAGTCGCCCGGTTCCGGCAGTAGCGGAACGAGCTTCCGCCAGACCGGATGGTCCGTGCGCACTGCCGGCGCACCGGCCGCGGCAAGAGCCAGTGGCAGTCCTCCTGCCGCCCCGGCCGTCCCGGCGGCTGCAGGTCGCGCCCCTTCCCTGTGCGGCTGCTCCCGCCGGCGCTCTTTCGTGAGGGCCGGCGCCCCCGCGTTCGCCCCTGCATCGCGCGTGATGATGGTGCCGGGAAGGTAGGACGGCGTCGGCGGCAAGCCTGCCGGCGCATCGGCCTGCGCCAGCGACGGCGCTGCCGCGCTCGCGTCGAGCAGCGCAAGCCGCGGCGCGGTCCAGTCTGCACGCGTGGCGCTGGGAGGCGCCAGCAAAGACATGGCTGCGCCCGCCACGATCAGCGCCAGCCTTGTGGAGTGTGTCATGCTGCGGTGCACTGCATAGGGCATGGGGTGTTCCTTCCACGCCGTCTACCGCTGCCTTGCAAGCGGGGCCGTTCCTTTGAGCAGAACAAATGAGGCGAACGGCCGCAACCGTGCAGGCGGACTATCGTAGGGACTTTGGATTGTCGTCAGGAAATGGGACAACTTCCGCCCTGACGCTAAGATGGGCTGGTAAGAGTCTGTCGGCCATGGGGTAACGGCTTTCGAGGTTGCCGGTTATGCGAGACTTCCTCCGCGACGCGGTGCGCGCAAGCCTGAAGCCCTTCGAATCGCTGGCTTTGCATCTGGGCGAGCCGCTTCCATTCCCACCAATTTTTATCATTTCCCTACCGCGGTCCGGCTCGACGCTGCTCTACCTGCTTGCGGTTCGCAAGTTCCGCCTGAGCTACTTTTCCAACTTCGCGATGGCCTGCCCCGCGAGCGCGGGCCTGTTGACGACCTTCGGCGCCCCCTTCGGCGCCTGCGGCGGCGGCGCGTGCCTGGACAACAGCTTTGGCGAAACGCGCGGCTGGAGCGGACCCAACCAGGGGTATCGGACCTGGAATCTCTGGTTCCCGACCGACAGGGACTTCATCGAGCCCAGCGCGATCCCTGCGGCTCATCGCCGAAAGCTTCGACAGACGGTCGGCCTTGTCGAGAAGGCAGCGCGGGCACCGTTCATCAACAAGTGGCAAAGAAATGCCACACGCGTGCAATCCCTCCATGCCGTGTTCCCTGAAGCGGTGTTCCTCCACCTTCGGCGCGACAGCCTGCTGACGGCACAATCCATTCTGCTGGCCCGGAGACAGCTGCTGACGAGCCCGGACGCATGGTTTTCCGCTAAGCCCAAGGGCTACGTGCACGACCCCCGCAAGAGCCAGTTGCAGCTCGCCGCGGAGCAGGTCGCCTTGCTGGAGAAGGACCTGGAAGCAGACAAGGATGCTGTCGGACGGGAGAAGTTCTTTGAGCTGGACTATGGGGCGCTGTGCCGAAACGCCGATGCCGCTCTCGACGCGTTTGCGGGATGGTACGCCTCCCGCACATCCCAACGCTTGCAAGAGCGCGGGAAACTGAATATCCGCCTGACCGAGAGCAACGCGATTCGAATCAGTGACGGCGAAGCGACCGAGATCGGAAACATCCTCCGCACCATCCAGCGGGCGGGCTAGCGGTTCACCCGCGCGCAAGAACGGCCCGCTCGTAGGCCGCCTTGAGGCCGATTCCGACGCCGATCTTGTCGAGATGGCCGGTACGGTAGAGAAACGCTCCCAACGGCGTGGCGAGCAGCCCTTCGTCGTTCGCCACTTGGGTCAACAGCCAGTTCGGGTCGCTGTTCCCCTCGATGACCACCGGCCCTTGATCGGTCAAGGCGACGTCCCAGGCGGCCACGGACATGAGATAGAAGCAGGCTGCGGCCTTGTGGACGGTCTCGAGAGCCTCCCGCCACAGAGGGATCTGCCGCCCCTCGATCCCGCTGTTCGTCAGCGGATGGGTCGTCACCGGCCGGCAGAGCAGCAGCCGGCCGGCGCTGTAGTGCTCATAGGCGGCGCCGAGCACGCCCGTCTCCATGTCGATGCCGGCGATGATATTTCCCATCGCCATGTTGTCGACAGGGCCGGCTCCGGTGCCGATCTTCAGCGCCGCCTGGGCAATGGTCACGTCGCCATCGAGGACAGTGATGAAGCGGATCGTGTGCAGCACGTTGGCCCCGAAGCAGGCGAGCTCCTGGTGAGGCCTTAGCCGACGCTGCGCGATATAGGGGGTACCGGCCGCGACCACGCGATCGATCAGGGCATCGGTGGTTACCATGCTCCTGTCGGGCAACAGTTCCCACGCCTTGCCTTCGCGGAGGCACCGGCCCACGCTGAAGTGACCTGCTCCACCGCGGCCATAGGCTGGCTTCAGAAAGAAGTCTGCCCGGCCCGGCGCTGCCAGGAACTGCGCCAGCTCTTCGCGCGTGCGCAAGGGCGCCGCGCGGTCGAATCTGCCCAGAGGAAGCCCGAAGGTGCCGAGGTGCTCGGGTTGCGCAATTCCGCAGCTCTGCAGCATCCTTGACGTGATGAGCTTGTCGGTGACGAGCAGCGAGGGTTTTCGGCCGTTGACCGCCAGAAGCCAGCGCCATCCCTCGAAGAACCCCAGGAACAAAGCCTTGTTGTCGCTCGACAGCGTCGGCCGGAACAGCCGGTAGCGATAGTAGTTCGTGGGCGTGATGCCCGACACCAGCAGCAGCCTACCCTGCTCCCACACCCGGCGCGACAGGCCGGGAAGATCCGGCCCATTCTGGCTCGCGTGCTGAGGCAGTCCCTGGAGAAGGGTCCAAGCCGCTCTCAGCCAACGGTATCCATGGCTGGCCAGCCGCGACAGGCCCCCCTTGTGCGGATCCTGCTCCCTGCGTGCCACACTTGCCACCTGCCGCCTCCGTGCTAGGCCGAGCCGCCGAACAGGCCTTGTCATAGACTGCACAGGAATTTCCGCTGCCGATCAATGGGCATCGTCTCTCAAGGGCATTGAACTTTCACAATCCCCGCGCTTAAGGTCGAATGATTATGCCGTCGCGGGTTTGGGAGCCATGTGGACACAGCAGGTTCGCAGGAGGCGGGAGGCGCTCAAACTTCTCCTCACGGCCGGAGCCGAAGTCAAAGCCGACTTCGGGAAAAGCCGCTGCCGTCAGATGCTAGAAATCGGCGTGCTTGGCCTGAAGGGGTACGGCGCGGCAGACTATTATCTGCTAGGGCTCTACAAGGACCCTGGCCTTGCGGCGCGGTTCATGACCAATGCCCAGTACAACGAAGCCCGCCGCAGGCTGAACAAGCCGGTCCAGGGGATCATAGAGTTCAACAAGTGGATCTTCGCGAAATACTGCGAGTCCCTCGGCATTCCGACGCCTCATTGCTACGGCGTCTTCAATCGCGAGTTCGGTTTTACCGAGGACCAGGCAAGCCTGCGCAGCTTCGAGGACCTTTGCGCCCTGTTGTGCTCTGTCGGCAAGCCGATCGTCGTGAAGCCGCTCGCCGGCAACCGTGGAGACGGGGTCCGCGTATTCAAGGAAATCGATAGGGGCCAGCAGATCCTGGTCGGCGCCAACCGGTCGAAGACGACCTTCCGGCAACTCCACGAGGCCCTTGCCGGCAAGGGAGACGCTTGGCTGGTCCAGGAGAAGGTCGAGCAGCATCCAGTGTTGAGCGAGCTGCATGCCTCCTCGGTAAACACGGCGCGCATCATCACCTTGAGGGGCGAAAGCGGCGACATCGTCATTCTCACCGCCGCCCTGCGCATCGGCGTCGGCGGCGCGGAGGTAGACAACACGACCGGCGGGGGCATCGCCGCGGAGATCGATCTGGCAAGCGGCATCTGCCGCGCCGCCAAGTCGCGCTCGAGCATCAGGCCTATCGTTACGCATCCGGACACCGGCCACCAGATCGAGGGCCTCGCCCTTCCCTGCTGGGCTGGCGTCAAGGAGACGACGCTGAAGGCGCACCAGTTCCTCCCTTTTGCCCGCAGCCTGGGTTGGGACGTCGCGTTCGGCCCCAGTGGGCCCGTCATCCTCGAGGTCAACGGCTCCTGGTACTACAACCGAGTCCAGATGACGGGGCAAAGCCTCTGGGAGACCGAGTTCGGCAGGTCACTTGCCGGTCACGGGGCTCGGCGCAGGCAGCGGCCGCAGCTGCTCCGGCCCTCGTCGGACCTGCCATCCAGCTAGCACCGGTCGGATGAGCAAACCGCAAGATGTTGGCCCGGAGCCGGAGACAGCCGTGAAGATTCTGTTCATCGCCTGGTACTTCCCGCCTTCCAACACCATTGCGGCTGTGCGGCTCGGAAAGCTTTCCAAGTTCCTTACCAGGGCCGGCCACGAGGTGCGCGTCATAACCGCACGCGGAGCCCCATATGCAGCCACTCTGCCAGTCGAGATTGCGGAAAGTCGGATCTACCGCACTGCCTGGACGGATATCAACGCCTACCAGGCCCGAGCGAAGACCGCCGTCCGTCGCCTGCTCGCCGCAACGCCCCAGGGATCCGGCGTCGATGTCGGTCCCGCACCTCCGTCGCGCGAGCGCCCAAGGGGGAGCGCCTACCACGGAAGCCGCCTGTCACGGCTCTACCAGCTTCTGTTCAATTTTCCAGACCGGCGGATCGGCTGGCTGCCGGCGGCGCGGCGGGAAGCGCTGCGTCTGCTTGAGGGATGGCGTCCCGACGCCATCTTCGCCACCGCGCCGCCTTTCACGTCGCTCCTCATCGGCTACCTCATCAGCAGGGCGACCAGCGTTCCGTTGATCGTCGAGTTCCGCGACCGCTGGTCCGACGACCCCTACTATCCACCGCCCTGGTGGCGCCGCCGACTGGAGCGCTGGACGGAAAGCAAGATCGTCGGCCAGGCCGCCGCGCTGACGACGGTCTCCGAGCCCTGGGCGGAAGCCTACCGCGCTCGCTATGGCAAGCCGGTCGCCGTAATCTACAACGGGTACGACCCTGCCGACCTACCCTCCGCTGCGACGACGGCAAGCGACGGCGGCTGGCCGGACCGCCAGGTCCTGCGCATTACGCACACCGGCGGCATCTATCGCGGGCGCCGCGATCCGAGCCCGCTGTTCGATGCCATCAGCCGTCACCCCGAGCTCAAGCGCCGCGTGCGGGTCGCCTTCTACGGGCTCGCCACCGACTACGTTCCGGCGCTCGCCCGGGACTTCGGCGTCGAAGACTCGATCGAGGTCCATCCGCGGGTAGAGCATGCAGAATCGATCCGCCAGCAGCGGCTCTCGGACGTCCTGCTGCTGATGCAGATGGACAGTCCCTTGGAGCAGGGCAACGTGCCCGGAAAGTTCTTTGAGTACCTGGGCTCCCGGCGCCCGATCCTGGTGCTCGGTTGGGACCAGGGCGTGCCGGCCACCATCGTCCGCCAGCGCGGCGCCGGGGCCGCGACCACAGAGCCGGAGGCGATCGCCCGGCAGCTGCAGGCTTGGCTGGCAGTGAAGGAGCGCGATGGCTGTCTGCCCGACCTCTCCGACGAGGTCTGCGCCGGCTTCACCCACGAGGAGCAGGCCGCCCGCCTGGGAACCTTCCTGACCGCCGTGTTGACCGGGGAGCGGCGGTAGGCGCAGCTATGCCTCCCTCTCAGATGGCATAGCCGCAGCGGCGGATCAGCTCGAAGAAGCCGCTCATCTCCGCCTCGAACTCGATCGGCGACACCCGCTCGCTGTCGAGAAAGCGGCGCAGCTCGTGGGGTGAGTCCCCGGCGCGCGTGAAGCCCGCCTTGATGGTCGTCGCGCTGACGATGCCGAGGCGCGGCAGCCAGGCAAGCTGGCGATCCTGGTACTCTCCGCTGGGATAGCAGAAGTGCTGCAGCGCCGGATGGCCGACCGGCGCCAAGGCCTGCCGGTTGTCAGCGATCTCCGCCGCGGCCGCCTCAAAGCTCTCTGCCGGGAAGCGGTGGCGGTGGCTGTGCAGCTGGATGTCGATGCCGGCGGCCTGCAGTTCGCGGGCTTCCTCGATGCGAAGGAAGGCACAGAGGCGCTCCCGCTCGATTTCACCGGCGTCGACGCCGACCACCTCGCAGAGCCGACGGAACAGCGCCTGGCGCGCCTGGGCACCGCAGAGGGTTTCTGCGAAGCCGCCCAGGCGACCGCTCGCCTCTGCACGCTGGCGGACATCGGCAAGCTCGTGGCGCCCGTTCAGGCAGTCGGCGACCTCGGCCAGCTCCAGGGTCTGCGCTCCTGCCCGCCACAGCACGTAGTTGACCGCCACGTTGAAGACCTGGGTCTGCTTTTCCAGGTAGTAGGTGGCGATATAGAGGGTGGAGGGGAATCCCCGCGCCCGGAGCACGGGTGCCATCTGCCGGTAGGTCCCGAACCAGCCGTCGTCGATGGTGACGACCGTCGCCCCTTTCGGCCAGCCGCCGCGCGGCAGGCCGGCAACGGCGGCATCCAGACCGATCACCGGATAGCCATGCCGTGCGAGGAAATCCATGCGCGAAGCGAAGGTCTCCTTGCTCATGAAAAGGCCGGGGCTAAAGTGATGCTCGTCCCGCAGGGCTGCACCGTGGTAGCAAAGGATGCGAAGGTTCCCGGCCGTCAGCCGTCGCGCCAGGGCAAACAGGCCGGCCAGCTTAGCCATGCGCAGAATGACAAGGAGCAGCGACTTCTTCATCGCCCACAACCAGCCGCCCGGGAGCCCCGGCGTCTCGCGTCGCAACCGCTCATGAGCCACTCATCCCCAGTCTACGGCCGCCGCTGTGCGGTGGCCAAATCGAGCGGACCTTGCTTTTCAGGAGTATCATCGGCGCCGCGTCTGCGACCAAAAAAAATTGATCGTCGCGGACCCTATCGGGGGCAAGGGTGCCATGGCCTGTCCCGCTAGGGCCAATGCCCTGTCGGTCCTGGTCCCGGAAGCCCATGCGCTGGGCATGCTGGCCGCCATCCGGTCGCTCGGGCGAGCCGGCTATCGCGTTCATGCCGCCTCGCCGCAGCCGGACGCCATCGGTTTCGCCTCGCGCTTCAGCCTGGCAAGAACGGTCTGCCCGGCCCTCGGGGATCCCGCCTATGCCGGCTGGCTGCGAGGCTATGTCGCGGCGCAGGGCATCGGTGCCATCGTCCCTGGCGGCGCCTTCCTGCTCGCCATCGAGGCTTCCTTCGAAGAATTCCGGCATCTCCTGCCAATCGCCCAGGACAGACAGGTCGTCTACCGGGCGCTCAGCAAGGTGGAGGTCTTCGAGGCCTTCCACTGCGCACCGAGGGCCTTGCGCCTGCTCGACCACCATCCGCCCACGCTCGCGATCGATCGCGCATCGCCGCCGATCTCCGAAGTCGATGCCGCGCAACTCGGCGAGACACTGTACCTGAAGGCCGACGCCCGCCATGCCGCCCCAGGAAATGACGACCTGCTCTGCGGGCCGCTGCGGCCTTCGGAAGCGGTTGCCGCCGTGCGCCAGGCGCTTGACAGCTATCGCAAGGTTCTGTTGCAGCGCGGCGTAACGGGCCGCCAGGCCGGCGTCACCCTGCTGATGGACGCGCGCGGCGAAGCCCTTGCCTCGAACTGCTTCATCGACGTTCACCTCGAGCCGACGCGCCGCGGCACCATGAGCCTGCGGCGGACCTGGCAGAACCCCGGCTTGGCGGAGGACGCGCTGCAGCGCCTGCGCTACCTCGGCTGGCAGGGCGCCGCTATGCTTGAATACCGGGTGCGCGACAGCGACGGCAGCTTTGACTTCATCGAGCTCAATCCGCGCTTCTGGCAATCCCTCCACCTCGACCTGCTTGCCGGAATCGACTTTCCCCGCCTCCAGATGGCTTGGTTCGAAGGGCGGCCGCTGCCGCCTCCGCGCGCCGCGAGGAAGGTCGTCTGCGGCGATCTCTGGCCCGGCGAAATCAGTCGCATGCTGGAGATCTGGCGGTCGCCGCGTTTCGCGACCGGCTCTCGCCTGCGCGAGGCTTTCGCCTTCCTGCTGCGGCTGCTCGATCCTGCCGTCGCCTCCGACTATGCTTTTCCCGGCGACAGGCGGGTCTATTGGCGCCGCGTAGTCCAGGTCATCGGTGGCTGGCTTCGCCGGCGCCAGCAGCCGCAGCGCCAGTAATGGCGCAACTCCGCTGCATAGGGCGCTAGGACGGCCATGGGCGCATTTTTCATCGCGAGCAACGGCTCCTCCGCCAGGTCGGACGAACTCGACGCTGCCCATCGCGCTCGGGGCTTTGCGTTGGCGCGGAAGATCACGCTCGACAGTCACACGCTCTTCCAATACCGCAAGCTCGACGGCGAGGGCGGACTCTGCGTGGAAACCGCGGATGGGGGTTTCGCCTGCCTCACCGGCCAGCTGCTTTACCGCGGCCTCGCCGGTGAAGAAGCCTTGCGACTCTATTGCGCCGATCTGGCGCGAGACGCGGTCGACGGGGACAGGGTCATCGGCCAGTTCGCCCTGCTCCTCTGCAAGGAGGGGACGCTCCGGCTGACCACCGATGCGATGGGCTTCTACCAGGTCTACCTGGACAGCTACGCCAGCCATGCATCCAGCTCGTTCTGGGCCATGCTGGCGCTGCTGCCCATGATCTCCGTCGATGCTACGGGCGTCTATCAGTATGCCTGGAACGGCGCCACCTTCGCCGGGCGAACCTTCGTCAGGGAAATCCGCCGTCTTCCTGCCGAGGCTGACATCGTGTTCGGCGATCGGATGACCGTCAGGCGCAGACACGCGGCGCCGGCACAACCTGCCGCCATCGGCACTTCGCTCGAGCAGCTGGTCGAGTCGCACAGCAAGCGCCTGCGCGCCCTCTTCGAGGATCTGGCGAGCGCCTTTGACGATCGTCTCCGCGTCTCCTTCTCGGGCGGCTACGATTCGCGCCTGGTGCTCGCCGGGCTCCAGGCGGTCGGCTTGCGCCCGCCGCTCTTCGTCTATGGCCAGAACGGC
>Ga0214471_10002250_pt1 | contig 15168 bp, 13 predicted proteins | sample RVTome_5_FD_207665 | JGI IMG/M metagenome (GOLD analysis project Ga0214471, IMG submission 207665) | Soil microbial communities from uranium-contaminated site in the Upper Colorado River Basin, Wyoming, United States - RVT142D155 | ecosystem: Environmental > Terrestrial > Soil > Contaminated >... | reverse complement strand
GAACCTCGACGACCAGGGCGCCGAAGCGCTCGCCGGCGGTGCCGACCGGGGTCACCACGGTCGACGGGTGGTGCCGGGGAGCGGGGACGTCGTCAGGGACCGGCGCCTCCTCACCCGAGCTCGTGTCGATCACGATGGTCTCGCCGGTCGCCGCCACGCGCTGGAACAGTTCCTCGTTGCCGGGGATGCGCGCCCCCGGAGCCCGGCCCAGGTCGCCCACGTGCGAGCACATCGAGAAGCGCCCGTCGACCTCTGCGAGGAAGACGGCGCCACGGGACGCCCCGATCGCGTGAAGACACCGCGACAGGCCCTCGGTGAGGACCTCGTCGAGCTCGCCGACGTCGGCGAGCACGTCGGACAGTCCCTGGAGAACGGACAGTTCGGCCTTGCCGCGCTCGAGTTGCCGGGAAACCTCGCGCTGCTCCGCGTACTGGCGGTGCAATTCTGCGAGGAGGTGGTCCGCCTGGTCGTCGGGCCCGTCGGCCGGTGTCATGTCGGCCTGGACCCCGTTGTCGTCCTCGAGCGCATGCACGATGGCGCGGTGCAGCGGGCGTACGTCGGCCGTGAGGGCCACGAACGCGTTGGCGCCGGCACGGTCGCCGAGGCGCTCCTGGACGGCACTCCATGGGGCGCTCGACGTCAGCACCACCGGAATCGTGGCGAGCCTCGCGTCCGCGCGGATCCGGCGCGTGAGTTCGAGTGCGGACCCGTCGGGCAGGACCAGGTCGGCCACCACCGCGTCGGGCGGTGCTGTCTGCGCCGACCGGAATGCCTCGTATGCGCCTGTCGCGATCGTGACGTCGAAGCCCATCCGGTCGAGGACCAGCCGTGTCCGCACCGATCGGGGGAGGTCGGCGTCGACGACGAGCACGCGCCGCCTGTCCGATGGAGGCGCCATGGGTGCGGGTTCCAGGTGGGCGCGGACGGCGGCCAGCACGACGTCCGCGTCCGCGGGCTTGGCGATCAGGTCGTCGAAGCCGGGGACGTCGGCGGGAGTGCCTTCGCTGAGATCCTCAGGGGCTCCGGTGAAGACGATGAGGGGAAGGTCTGCGGTCTCAGGGTTGCGGCGGAGCCTCGCGAGGACGGCCGTGCCGTGCATGTCGCTCATGCAGAGATCGATGATGCAGAGGTTGGGCGGCTCGGTTTCGCAGGCCTCGATCGCCTCGGCGCCGCCGGACGCCTCCGACACCACGTACCCCTCGAGCTCGAGCGCCTCGCGGAGAAAGCGGCGCGTGGTGGCGTTGTCGTCGGCAACGAGGATCCGGTGCCGGGTTGGTTCGGCCGGGGGCGCGGCGAGCGGCCTCGCCCAAGCCCCCTCGTGCGCTTCGAGGAACGAGGTCCGTCTCATCTCCCCGCCAGTTCGTGCCCCCGCGAGGCCCCCTCGGGGGCCGTCCGCCTTCCTGGTGTCTTCGGCGCGAACCGCCCGGATCTGTAGCGATCGTCACACCTGCGGCGAAGGCCGCAGACCTCACGCCGTTTCGGGAGCAGCGTCGAGCAGGGTCCACGTGCGGTCCGCGATGCGGGCCAGGGCGAGAAGTTGCGCTCGCTCGAGGCGCCTGAAGGGGGGTCCGCCCCGTCCTGCCAGGAGCGTCGCCTCGTGGTTCGGAAGGTGCGCGAGGGCGAGATCGTCGGGTCCCGATGCACCGGATGCGACCGCCTCGGACGCCGACGTGCCGAGCACGAGGGCGTGGAGCATGGCGTCGTCGGGTGCGTCACCGGCCGCGGCGAGGCGTTCGAGGTGGTCGGGGGCACCCGTGACGAGGGCGGTCCAGTCGGCGAGGAACTCGCCGTGCACGTGGTCGACGAGGACGGAGTGGAGGGAGGCGAGGTTGGCGGCCTCGCACAGCCCGGCAGCGGACTCCAGGGCGTCGATGCGTGCGTCGGGATAGTGGTCGACGAGGCGGACCTGCTCGACGGAGGCGCCGTCGACCTGCTCGATCTCCCGGACGAGCACCTCGACGACTTCGGGGCTCGGCAGGTTCACTGCGAACTCGTCGATCGCCACACCCTCGCCCCGCTCGAGCACGTCGATGCTGACGATGTCGCCGCGGAGGGCGCCGATCCGCGAGGCCACGAGGCCGAGGGCCCCGGGGCGGTCGGCGACCCAGACGCGGATGAGCGCGTGGATCGGCTCGACGGGACCGGCGGGATCGGGCATCGACAAGAGCGTAGGGGGAGCACCGTTTCCCGCGCGTTTCCGCGGCGTGACGGGTCGGCATCGGTACCATCCCGTCGGTGTCAGCAGTGGGGGAGCGGATCGGAGTCCTGGGGGGCACCTTCGACCCTCCGCACGTCGGTCATGTGGCCCTCGCGGAGGCCGCGCGTGACCAGTTGGGCCTCGACCGTGTCCTCCTGGTCGTGGCCGCGGATCCCTGGCAGAAGCGCGGAGACGTCGAGGCAGGTGTCGATGACCGGGTCGCGATGGTCGAGGCCGCGGTGGAGGGACACAGCGGTCTCGTGGCGTCGGACGTCGAGGTCCGTCGGGGTGGGCCCTCGTACACCGCCGACACCCTCGAGGCCCTGGCCAGACCGGGCCGTGCGTTGTACCTCGTGATCGGCGGCGACGTCGCCGCATCCCTCGGCACATGGGAGCGACCCGACGACGTCCGTGCACTGGCGGTGCTGGCGGTCGCCGCGCGCCCCGACGTCGCCGGCTCCACAGGGGTCGTCGAGGCCTTGCGGGCGGGGGGCTGGCGGTGCGAGGAGGTGCATCTCGAACCCGTTGCGGCGTCGTCGACCGAGGCCCGACGGCGGCTCCTGGCGGGAGAGCCCGTGGCGCAGATCCTGGCGCCCGCGGTGATACGCGTGATCGAGGAGAGGGGTCTCTACACTCGACCCCGATGACGTCGCCCGGTCGCTTCGCCGGTGCCCTCCCGGATTCTGACGCCGGCACGATCGGGACGCCGGTGGTCGATCGCCCAGCGGTCGATCGTACGGAGGTCCCGGTCCGGCGACCGGTGCGGGCGCCCCTCCCAGGTTCGCGCCCAGGTGGGGCCGGCGGGCGCCGCGCCGCATCACGCGAGAGATTCCGGCGTCGGCGCTTCGCCCTCCTCGCCGCGATGGTGGCTGTCGGCGCCGTCGTCAACGCCGCAGGGCTCGGCCCGCCGGTCGTGAGTCGCGGCATCGACCGTCTGAGGTCGCCCGGAGGCGCCCCTTCGTCTGCGCCGGCGCCCTCGACCGTGCTGCTCGCCGTCACGGACACGTCGGGCGGCGCCATGCTGGCGCTTTTCGGGAAGGGGCGCCCGGACGCGGGGTCCGTCCTCCTCATTCCGGGGTCGACCCAGGTCGAGGTCCCCTCGCTCGGCTCGCTCACGCTGGCGAGGACCCTTGACGCGGCGGGCGCAGGGGGTCTCGGCCAAGCTGTCGAGAACGCGCTCGGCGTGGGTGTGGGCGCGGTGGTGGTGGCCGACGCCGAGGGGCTTCGCTCGATGATGGCGCCGGCAGGGCCGTTCGAGGTCCGGCTCAGGGCCCCCGCCGACCTCGTGGAGGGAACCCTGGCATCGGGGGTCCATCGGGTCACGTCCGGCCGCGCAGCGGATCTCGTGCTCGCAGATGGTCCCTCCGACCTCGACGATCTTGTCGCCGCGCACGCAGTGCTCGAAGGATGGTTCGCCGCGCTGGCCCGCGGCGGGATCGGCGTGGTGGCCGACACCATGGCGGAGCGGGCGGGAGCTGACGTGGAGGCGGTTCGCTCGGCCCTCGAGTCGGTGGTGCGTCGGGCGCGCTTCGACGTCCTCGACGTCGTACCCGTCGGCGTCGGGGGCGACGAGCGATATGGCGTGGCGGACACGAACGACGTCGCGAGCCTGTACCCGGTCCAGGCGTTCACCGCAGGGCCTCGACCGCGGGTGGAGATCCGCAACGGGCTCGGTACGCCAGGCCTTGCCGGAGCCGTGGCCGCGCAGATCGTCCCGAAGGGGTTCGAGGTCGTCCTCACAGGGAACGCGGCGTCGTTCGGCGTCGCCAAGACGCTGATCGTGGTCCAGGACGCGGCATTCGTCGACGACGGGGAACGCCTCAGGGAAGCCCTCGCCGTCGGGGAGTTGCGGATGGCACGTGACCCCGTCAGTGTGGTGGACCTCACGATCGTGGTCGGCAGCGACTTCCATCCGGGAGGGGAGTGAACCGGGAACGACGGGCCCGAGACGCCACGCCCGACGACATCCGTCGGCAGGCGCTCCTGGCGGCCGCGGCCGCCTCGTCGAAGAAGGCCGAGGACATCGTGATCCTCGACGTCGGCGACATCATCGCCATCACCGACTACTTCGTGATCGCCGGCGGGGCCAACGACCGCCAGGTCCGCACGATCGTGGACGAGGTGGAACGGCGCCTCCGGGAGGACGAGGGCATCGGCCCGATCCGCGTCGAAGGCCTGGACGACGCGCGCTGGGTGCTCATGGATTACGGCGATTTCTTCGTTCACGCCTTCCATGTCGAGACGCGCGCCTACTACGAACTCGAGCGCCTCTGGTCCGACGCCCCGCGGGTCCCCTTCGAGGAGGCCATGCCCCCGGGCGCGGTCGCGACCTCGACCTGAGGGACGGTCGCGCCGGCCCTCGCCGACGTCATGGCGCTGTGGGGCTGTGGGGGGCGCCCGCCGTTTCCCCCTGATCGGGTGGAGGCCATGGACGGCCCGGCGCCGAATCTGGGGACTCACACACTCGGAGCACCGACGCACCACCACTGGAGCACCCATGCGCCCCCCGATCGCCTTCGTGTCCGTCTTCGTGTCCGTCCTCGTGTCCGTCGCCATGGCCACGGTCGGGCTGTCGCCAGCCCGGGCCGACGGCGGGTCGGATCCCCTTCGGGCCGCCCAGTGGAACCTGGACATGATCCACGCGGAAGACGCGTGGACCGAGGCGACCGGCCGCGACGCCGTCATCGCCGTCATCGACACCGGTGTGGCAGGGTGGCACGAGGACCTGGCGGCCAAGATCGTCGACCCGGCAGGCTTCTGGTGCGGGGACCTCGTCCCCTCCGAAGAGCCCTGCACCGACCCGGCGTTCTGGAGTTTCGGTGGTCACGGGAGCCATGTGGCCGGTATCGCGGCCGCAGTGACCGGCAACGGGAAGGGCATCGCCGGCGTGGCGCCCGACGCCTCGATCATGCCGGTCCGGGTGGTCGACTCCGACACCGTGCTCGACCTCGTGGTCATCGAGCGCGGCATCCGGTACGCGACCGCGAAGGGCGCCGACGTGATCAGCATCAGCCTCGGGTGGCTGCCCGGCGTGACCAACGTGGCGGGCAACATGGACGGCGTTGCGCTCGCGCTGAAGGACGCCCTCGACGCGGGGGTCGCCGTGGCCCTCGCGGCCGGGAACGAGTTCTCACCGTTGTGTTCGAACGAGTACGTCGTCGACGGCGTGTCGGTGGATCACGCCCTCGAAGGTGCACTCTGCGTCGGTGCCGTGGGGCCGACGGCGTCGCCGTTCTCGACGGGCGGGAACCGGCCCTTCTACTCCAACTTCGGCGCAGGCGTCGACGTCTTCGCGCCCGGCGGGTCGGGAGCCGGATGCGGCACGAGCGTGGTCTCGACCGGAGGCGGCAGCAGCTGCGGGTATGACGGCGGCGACGATTACTACGGGGAGATCTCGGGGACGTCGATGGCCACTCCGCACGTCGCCGGGGTGCTCGCCCTCCTTGCCGAGCAGGGCGTCCACGGGCGTGCTGCCGGCGCGAGGGTCAAGGCGACGGCGACCCGCTGGGGCCTGGTGGGCCAGACGACCGGTGGGATCGACCCGGAGTTCGGTTGGGGGATTCTCGACGCGGCCGCCGCCGTTCAGAGCCCCTGAGTCGGTTCGCTGGACCGCCCCGGCCCCTCGGGCCGACGCGAACGCCGGGATCACAGCAGTTCGGGTGATTCGAACGGCGTGGGTGCCGCCGAAGTTCCCGGCCGCCACGTCGGTGAACGGTCCGGGGAAGCCCGGCTCCGACCAGCAGTGGACCTGGGGGGACTCGAACCCCCGGCCTCTTGCATGCCATGCAAGCGCTCTAGCCAAACTGAGCTACAGGCCCCCGTTGGAGGCGCCACGATACCAGCCGGCGTGCGCTCCTCGAATCTGGTCGCGGCCGACACCGGTGGCGTGGCTTCCGCTCGGGCGTGGCACGTACGCTCCGGACCGGACGATGTGGAGGTCGGACATGGGTGACGTCACAGCGGTCTCGATCGAGGTGGAGGCGCCGCCCGAGCGCGTGTACGCGCTCGTGGCGGACCTCCCCCGGATGGGCCGGTGGAGCCCCGAGTGCGTGCGCTGCGTGTGGAAGGGGGGCGCGACCGGCGCCTCGACCGGCGCCCGGTTCAAGGGGTACAACCGCCGCGGCCTCCGGCGCTGGAGCACCAAGGGCACCGTGGTCGCCGCCGACCCCGGGCGCGAACTCACCTTCGACGTGTCCTCCGTGTTCGGCCTCCCCGTGGCCCGCTGGCGGTACCGGATCGAGGTCCGCGGCGACCGCGGGTGCACCGTCACGGAGTCGACCGAGGACCGCCGGGGACGGCTCATCACCGTCCTCGGCCGGATCGCGACCGGGGTCGGCGACCGTGCCTCGCACAATCAGGGCACGATGCGCCAGACACTCGAACGCATCAAGGAGGAGGCAGAGGCCACCTGAGCGGCCGTTATCCTTCGGCCATGTCCCGGGAGCACGGATACGACGTCGCGGCCGTCGAGGAGAAGTGGCAGGGTTACTGGGACGAGAAGGGAACGTACCGGGTCGACGAGGACGATCCCCGGCCCGCGTTCTACGACCTGTGCATGTACCCGTACCCGTCGGGGCCCATCCACATGGGGCACGTGCGCAACTACACCCTCGGCGACGTCATCTGCCGCTACCGCACGATGAGCGGGTTCAAGGTCCTGTCTCCCATGGGCTGGGACTCCTTCGGCCTCCCGGCCGAGAATGCCGCCATCAAGGAGGGCGTCCACCCCGGCGTGATCACGCGCCAGCGCATCCAGGTGATGAAGGAACAGATCCGCCGCCTGGGCGCCGTGTACGACTGGCGCCGGGAGCTGTCGTGCTGTGAGCCCGAGTACTACCGCTGGACCCAGTCCATCTTCCTGAAGCTCCACGAGGCCGGCCTGGCCTACAAGGCATTGGCGCCGGTCAACTGGTGCCCCTCCTGCCAGACCGTCCTCGCCAACGAGCAGGCCGAAGGCGGCGTGTGCGAGCGGTGTGGCTCCGCGGTGGCACGGCGCGAGCTCGACCAGTGGTTCTTCCGGATCACCGACTACGCCGACCAGTTGCTGGACGACCTCGACGGGCTCGAGTGGCCCGAACGCGTGAAGGTCATGCAGCGCAACTGGATCGGCCGCTCGGAGGGTGTCGAGTTCGACATCCCGGTGAAGGACCGTCCCGACCTCGACCCGATCCGGGTGTTCACGACCCGGATCGACACGGTGTTCGGCATGACGTACGTCGTCCTCGCGCCCGAGCACCCCCTCGTGCCGCACCTGGTCAAGGGGACCGACCGGGAGCGCGAGGTGCTCGCCTTCGTCGAACGCGTGCGGGCCGAGAGCGAGATCGACCGGCTCTCCACGGAAGGGCCGCTCGAGAAGCGTGGGATTGACACGGGCGCCAAGGCGTTCAACCCCTTCACCGACGAGGAAGTGCCGATCTACCTGGCCGACTACGTCCTGGCCACCTACGGCACCGGCGCCATCATGGCCGTCCCCGGGGAGGACGAGCGCGACCACGAGTTTGCGACGGTGCACGAACTGCGGATCGTGAAGACCACGCAGCGGCCGGAGGGGTGGGCCGACGCGGTCTACGTGGGCCCGGGCCCGAAGACCAACAGCGGGTTCCTCGACGGTCTCGACGTCGACGAGGCCAAGAGTGCGGCCACGGCGTGGCTGGTCGAGCGCGGCCTCGGTGAACCGAGGGTCAACTACCGGCTGCGCGACTGGCTCGTCTCGCGGCAGCGCTACTGGGGCTGCCCGATCCCGGTCGTGTACTGCGCGACGGACGGCATCGTCCCGGTCCCGGAGGCCGAGCTGCCCGTGGTCCTGCCCGACGACGTCGAGTTCCGCCCGACGGGGGAGTCGCCCCTCCGCTCGCACGAGGGGTTCCTCAACACGACGTGCCCGACGTGCGGCGAGCCGGCGACCCGCGAGACCGACACGATGGACACCTTCGTCGACTCGTCGTGGTACTTCCTCCGCTACTGCGACGCCACGAACGAGTCCGCCCCGTTCGACGCCGAGAAGGTCGCCCACTGGCTGCCGGTGGACCAGTACATCGGCGGCATCGAGCACGCCATCCTCCACCTGATGTACGCCCGCTTCTTCATGAAGGCCCTCGCCGACGTCGGCCTCGCGCCCCGCGATCTCCGGGAGCCCTTCGCGCGCCTCTTCACCCAGGGGATGCTCCTGGAAGGGGGCTCGAAGATGAGCAAGAGCAAAGGCAACCTCGTGACTCCCGCCGCCTTCTTCGACAGCCACGGCGCCGACGCGCTCCGCCTGTTCCACCTGTTCATCGGCCCTCCCACCGAGGACGTCGACTGGAGTGACAGGGGCGTCGACGGCGCGTCCCGCTACCTGAATCGCCTCTGGAGGCTTGCCACCGGGCAGGTCGGGACGGTCGTCGAACGAGCAGAGACCGACGCTGACCGGGCGATCACCCGCGGCCGCCACGCACTCGTCCGCAAGGTCACCGACGACTTCGAACGCTGGACGTACAACACGGCGATCGCTGCGGCCATGGAGTTCACCAACGAGCTGTACCGCTCCGTGCAGTCCGACGAGGGCGCACGGCGCGAGACGCTCGACGACGCCATCGACCACCTCCTGCTGGCGCTCGCGCCCATGGCGCCCCACGTCACCGCCGAGCTGTGGGAACGACGGCGCGGCGGCCACGTCCACGAGGAGCCGTGGCCCGCATACGACCCGGCGCTCGCCGAGGCCGAGCGGGTGACGATGATCGTCCAGGTGAACGGCAAGGTCCGCGATCGCATCGAGGTCGACGCCGAGATCGGCGAGGCCCAGATGCGGGAACTGGCGCTGGCCTCCGAGCGGGTCCAGGAGCTCCTCGGGGGAAGGGAGCCGCGCAACGTCGTCGTGGTCCCTCCGAAACTCGTCAACGTCGTCGGCTGACGAGGGCGTGCGGCGTGCGGCGACTGGCACCCCACGAGCACCCGCGCATCCCCCGGGCGGACGTCGAGGCGGCGCGCGTGCTCGAAGTCCCGGTCCTCTCAGCGGGGATCTCCGGGATGACCCTCGGACGCCTCATCCTGGTGCGGCGCGGCCATGCCGGCGACGGACCCCTGCTCGAGCACGAGCTGGTCCACGTGGGCCAGTGGCGTGCGCTGGGCGTGGTCGGATTCCTGCGCGCGTACCTCGCTGACTACCTGCGGGGCCGCCGCGCCGGCCTCGGCCACTGGGATGCCTATCGCGCCATCGCCCTCGAGACCGAGGCCCGCGACTTCGCCGGTCGTTGACCGGCGAAGTCACACACGCACGCGGATCAGCGGTAGTCGGGGTTGGGGAAGTCGAACCGGCACCCGGCGTCCCACTCGGAGCGTTGGTTGCCGTGTGCGGGGATGCCCCCGGCGTCCCTCAACATCCGGGCGAGGTGCAGCAGGTTCCAGGTCATGAACGTCGTGTTGCGGTTCGTGAAGTCGTTCTCGGGGCCACCCGATCCGGGATCGAGGTACGACGGGCCCGGTCCCGCCTCCCCGATCCACCCGGCGTCGGCCTGGGGCGGGATCGTGTACCCGAGGTGCTGGAGCGAGTACAGGACGTTCATCGAACAGTGCTTCGCGCCGTCCTCGTTGCCGGTGACGAGGCAGCCACCCACCCTCCCGTAGTAGGCGTACTGACCGGCGTCGTTGAGGAGGCCTGAGTTGCCGTACAGGCGCTCGATCACGCGGGTGCAGACGGAGGACTTCTCGCCCAGCCAGATCGGCGTCCCCAACACGAGGATGTCGGCGGCCATCACGTGGTCGAACAGCGACGGCCAGTCGTCGCGGTCCCACCCGTGCTCGGTCATGTCGGGGTAGACACCGGGCGGAAGGTCGTGGTCGACGGCGCGGACGTGCTCCACGGCCACGCCGTTGGCCGCCATGATCGCCTGGGAGATCTCCATGAGGCCCTCGGTGTGCGACCGCTCGGGCGACTTCTTGAGCGTGCAGTTGATGAAGACCGCACGGAGGTCGGAGAAGTCCCACGCGGTCTGCGAACAGAGATCCTGCTGGCGTTCAGTCAGTGCCATCGCTGCCTCCCTGGGCTTTGCCCCCCGGCGTACGGATGTCGGAGACCCGGGCGAAGCGCTCGACGGAGATGACGTGGGCGACCGACTGCATGACCCGGAGCGCCTCGTCGGCGGAACGCAGCGAATCGAGCCGCTCCTTCCACGCCTGTTCGCTGTACCACTCGGCCACCGCCACGAACACCGTCGGGTCGTCCTGGGACCTGATGAGCAGAGCTCCCCGGGACCCTGCGGAGTGCTCCTCCATCGCCCGCGTGACCTGCTCCCATGCGTCGACGAAGTCGCCGACGCGCTGCTCGGCAACCTTCCAGCGATACACCACCTCGAACATCGAACCTCCCCCGGTGTCGGCAGGAGTCTCGCGCCGTCGGCTACGACGCTGCGGCTTCGAGGTCGAGGTCGGCGGTCGAGTCGCGCAGGTCCTTCAGTGCCAGGATGCCGAGATCGTCGAAATGTGCGCTCACGCGTTCCGTCAACAGCCCGAGCTTGTTGAGGTTGGGGACGATCTTCGAGAACAGCGTCTGGCGGAACGCCATCATCAGCGGGTTGTGGTTGGCGTACTCCTTGCCCTCGTCGACCGGGATCCCCATCCGCTCCCACACCTCGTCGAGGAGGAAGCGGTCGCGCATCAGCGTCGCCGCCTCCATGACGAACTCCTCGCGCTCCGCCAGTTCGCCTGCGGTCATGTCGTCGAAGAGACCCTCGAGCGAGAGGACGCCGAAGGCCACGTGGCGAGCCTCGTCCTTCATGACGTAGTCGGTGATCTGTTTGATGATCGGGTCGTGGAACAGCACGTTCCCGAACCCGAAGGCGGCCAGCGCCAGGCCCTCCACCATGATCTGCATGCCGAGGTACGTGATGTCCCAGCGCCGCTCGCTCATGATGTCGACGAGGAGCGCCTCCAGTGGTGCGCTGATCGGGTAGCCATGGCGCAGCTTCTCGTTGAGGTACTTGGCGTAGACCTCGACGTGGCGTGCCTCGTCGGCCACCTGGTTGGCGGCGTAGAACTTCGAGTCCATGTCGGGGACCGTCTCCACGAGCCGGGCCGTGGCGACGAGCGCCCCCTGCTCCCCGTGCATGAACTGGCTCACCATCCACGACTGGAACTCCCACCGGAACTGGTTGACGCCCTCCTCGCCGAGACGGTGGATCGGCGAGTCGGGCATCTCGAAGCCCATGGCCGCCAGGCCGAAGCCGTCGGGGATGGGCGCACCGAACTCGACCTCGGGGCTCCAGTCGATGTCGGTCGTGGCGTTCCACTGCGAGACCTTGCCCTTCTCGTAGAGGCGCGTGAGGGCGGGCCGTTCCTGTACGTACCTCCAGGACATGTCGGTGACGACGTCCGCGTCGATGTAGAGGTGCCCCATCGGTCGTGTGCTCCTGGTCTGCCGGATCGCGTGCCCTGGTGTTACCCGGGGTAACGAGGAGCGTACCGGCGGCGCCGGGCGTGGGCAAGACCGAGCGCGCCACCCTTCCTTTCCGCCGTTCGTGAAGCTCCTATGTCAAGCGAGTCAAGACGCGGGCGTCGTTGAGGTCGGCAAGGAGGAGGGGATGGAGTTGACGAGCGATGTAGCGCTTGAGGCAGCGCAGGATGTCGCGGTCGCTCTTGCCTTCTTTGGTTCGTCGGTCGGCGTAGGCACGGGTGGCGGGGTCTGTGTGGAGTCGGCAGAAGGCGATGATCCACAGCGCATTGTTGGCTTGGCGGTCGCCGCCGCGGTTGAGGCGATGTCGCGTGGTCTTGCCGCTGGAGGCTTCGACGGGGCTGGCGCCACAGAGGGCGGCGAGGGCGGCTTCGTGGCGGAGGCGGCCGGGGTTGTCACCAGCAGCGACGAGCAGCTTGCCGGCGGTCTCGATGCCGATGCCGTGCTGGGTGAGGAGTCGTGGCGCGGCTGCCTTGGTGAGCTTGGCGAGGTCGGTGTCGAGCTCGCGGATCTCGGCGGTGAGCGCTTCCCATCGTCGAGCGAGGTGTCGCAGGGCACGCTTGGTCGCTGCGGTCGGGTCCATCGTGTCGGTGGGTCGCCAGTGAGCGCAGCGGGCGGCGCGCTGGCGGGTCGTCAGTGACCGGAGCTCGGCTCGGATCGGCTCGGGGGCGGTGAGCACGAGGTCCCTGATCTGGTTGCCGACCTGGGTGCGGCCCTTGACGGCGCTCGAGCGGACGACGCGAAGGGCCCGGATCGATTCGACGATGCCGACGCGCGTCTTGGGGGTGCCGGCGGCGTCGCCGGCGAGCACGGCGCGGGCGGCGGATTCGGCGTCGGTCGGGTCGGACTTGCCGCGCCGGCGGCGTCGCTGCCGGTTCGGTCGGTCGACCTCGATCACCTCGATGCCGGCGTCCGTGAGGAACCGCGCGAGGCCGGCGCCGTAGGCGCCGGTGCCTTCGACACCGGCTCGTCGCAGCTCGCCGAAGCGTTGCGCCCAGCGCAGCAGCTCCTGGTAGCCGCGGGTCGTGGTCGTGATCGTGAGCGTGCCCTGCACGCGGCCGACGAAGTCGACCACGACGCCGACATGGGCGTCGAGGTGCGTGTCGACGCCGAGGATGACGTCGCCCGGCTGATCTGTCATGGTGGTCATCGCGCTCCTGTCCATCTTCGGGATGCGGGAGCACCACCGGTCGGGACGGCGGACAGGACACTCACGGTGCAACGTGAGGCAAAGCTCCTATCAGGTCACGTCCGCCCGACCGGTCGGTGCGCGCCCGGGCCGGGCCGCGATCGACGGTTCAACAAACGGGCACGAAGCCAGTCACACCAAGAGTCAGATCACGGTCCGAACACCGGACACTCGTGACCTTCTCATGAGTGTCACACCAGTCGCGCGTGAACGGCGGAAAGGAGGGTGGCGAGCCGGGTCCTGCCCCAAAGGGCTAATCTTGGCGCCGGCCTCCCCCGCGCTTCCCTCCCGACGGTCCCCGCGCGCCCGGGAGGAAGCCCGTGTCCGACGACCTCATGCTCGGCCGACCAGGCCGGGAGCCCCACTTCTCTGCGTTCCGCCGTCACGCCGAGGGGCGCCCGCCCCCCGACGACCTCGCCCTCCCGACGGCCGTCGTGCCGCGCCCGGCCTTCGCCGAGGAAGGACTCCTGGCGCAGTGGTCTGGACGTCTCGAGCGCTGGCGCGGCGATCCGCGCGTCGGCATTGCCGCCGTGGCCCTCGTCGCGCTGTTCGCGGGCCTCCTGTGGTATCGGGCGGGGAGCAGCGGGGACCCCCTCGGGGGAGGGCCGACGACCACGGTGACGACCGCGCACGCGGCGATCCCCGCGCAGGGGGGCGCCGTGTTCGTCCACGTGGCCGGCGCCGTCGCGACACCGGGCCTCTACGAACTCCGCCCCGGCGCGCGCGTCGCGGACGCGCTGGAGGCCGCGGGAGGGCCTGCGGCGTCCGCAGACCTCGACCGGCTGAACCTTGCAGCTCTCCTGACCGACGGACAACGGGTGCATCTGCCCAAGGTCGGTGAGGCGGACGTGCCCCCAGCGGACGTGGGTGGCCCTGCGGGTGTCGGCTCCGGAACGACGCTGGTCGATCTCAACACGGCGGGCAGCGTCGAGCTCGAGTCGCTTCCGGGAATCGGCCCTGCCATCGCCGGAGCCATCATCGACGAACGCGCCCGTCGCGGTGGCTTCCGGACCGTCGACGACCTGCTCGGGGTCCGCGGCATCGGCCGCGCCAAGCTCGAACAGATCCGGCCCCTCGTCGTGGTGTGACCGGCATCCGCCGTGCAACGGGGCCCCTCGCCATCGCGTCGGCGGCCGCCGCGGCTGCGTTGGCGTCGGGCTCGCTCCCAAGGACCGCAGGCCCCGCGCTGTGGGTTACCTCGGGAGGGACGCTGCTCGCCGGCGTGGTGCACCGTGATCGACCACGCGCCGCACTGACGCTCCTGGCCGTGGCATGCCTCGTGGCGGCCCGCGGCGTGACCGCATGGGCGGGGATCGACCGATCGCCGCTCGGAACGGCGGTGGTGTCGGGCCAACGGGTGGCCGCCGAGGTCACGCTCGTCGGTGACCCGGCCCCCGGGCGCTTCACCGCCCGCGTGGTCGCCCGCGTCCGCTCGTGGGGGCCGCCCGGTGAGTCGGACCGCGCCGACGCGGGGAGCCACGTCCTCGTCGTCGCGTCTCGCGGGGTGTCGTCGCCGGTGCTCGCCTCCCAGGCCGGCGACCGGCTGGCGGTGGTCGGCCGCCTCGAGCCCCTCGCCCGGGAAGGGCCCGACGCGCGGTGGCGCCGGCAGCACGTGGCCGCGCGCCTCAGCATCGAGGAGGTCACCGACGCGGCCGGGCCCGCGACGGCGGTCCACTCGGTGGCGAACTCGATCCGCGCCGCGATCCTGGCCGGGCTCGACGGCCTCCCGCCGGTCGAGCGCGGGCTGGTCGCGGGGTTTCTCGTCGGCGACACCCGAGGGGTCCCGGACCACGTGACCGAGCAGTTCCGGGCGGCCGGGCTCTCGCACCTCCTCGTCGTGTCCGGCTCCAACGTCGCCTTCGTGCTCGCCCTCGTAGGGCCTGCTCTCCGGCGCCGTGGACTGACCGGGCGCCTCGCCGGTGCAGTCGTGACCATCACGCTGTTCGCCGCCGTGACCCGCTTCGAGCCGTCCGTCCTCCGCGCATCGGCCACGACCGGCCTCGCCGCCGTAGCCGCCTCGCTCGGGCGTCCCACGTCGGGCCTCCGCCTGTTGGGCCTCGCCGTGACGGGACTCCTGGTGGTGGACCCCCTCCTCGTCCACTCGCTCGCGTTCCGACTGTCGTGCGGGGCGAGCCTCGGGATCCTGGTGCTCGCACCCGGGTTGCGCCGTCGCCTCCCGGGCCCCCGCTGGACAGCCGAACTCGCCGCCGTCACGGGCGCAGCGCAGGTCGGGGTCGCGCCCGTCCTCATTCCCGCATTCGGGTCCGTCCCCCTCGTGGCCGTGCCCGCCAACGTCCTTGCCGGCCCCCTCGCGGCTCCGTTGACGGCGTGGGGCATGCTCGCGGGGCTCGCCGGCGG
>Ga0214471_10002248_pt1 | contig 15169 bp, 11 predicted proteins | sample RVTome_5_FD_207665 | JGI IMG/M metagenome (GOLD analysis project Ga0214471, IMG submission 207665) | Soil microbial communities from uranium-contaminated site in the Upper Colorado River Basin, Wyoming, United States - RVT142D155 | ecosystem: Environmental > Terrestrial > Soil > Contaminated >... | reverse complement strand
CCGGCCCGTGGCTAGCGGTTACCGGGACGGGATTTCCACCCGTTAGAATTGGCAGCATTGCCCAGCCGCAACCAAGACGTGACCCTCAAGACTCTACTCATTCCGTCTTCGTCACCCGCACGTCATCCACCGTATACTCCGCCGGGAAACACTCGAGGATGCATTGCCCCGTCTGAAAGCGGAGATCGGCCGGCACATCGAACGTGGCGTCGAGGAACTGCACGTTGGAAGCGACGCGGGTGCCGTCGACAAACATGTCGAACCGCCGGACATCGAGATCCACGTCGAAGCGGAAGCTGCGCGGGACGGAGAAGTCTTGCACGAGCACGAAACGCCCGCCGCCGCCGACGAGCTCGACCTGGTCGTCGTTGATCACGAGCTGCCAGGCGCGGGCGCCGTTCGCCGCGTTGAAGGTCATCACCGCGGGGCTGAACGTGCTGACGGCAGCCTGGCCGGTGAACTTGACGCAATACGAGCCGCTCCCGGTCGCGCCGGCGGCGAGGATTCCCCGGAACTCGGCCGGCAGGTTGCCGCGCTTGACGCGTACCGCCCGGGAGCTCGCGTTGACGACCGTAACGTCACCGGAAACCGTTACCGCGTCGCCCGGCGGCGGCCCCGGTGGCGACGCCGCCGGCGCGCTGCCGACGACGTCCGCCTCGAAGTCGGCGTTGAACAGCGACTGGCCGCCTTCGCAAGCGGGTTGTGGCGGCGTCGGACACACGAAGCTGAGCGTGAGCTCGTCGTCCGGCGGCGCGCCGCGCGGACGCGTGCAGGTCGCGCACCAGTCCCGCGGTATCGGGTTCCAGCCGCCGAGCTGGAGCGACGGTGGCATACCCTCCGGCAAGGGCCCAAACGTCTCGACCAGGCTGCCTGCGGTGAATCGCTGCTGTGCACAGAGAATCTGGGTGCAGATCCGTGGAACGTCCGCCACCGCCGGGCGCGGCAGTTTGATCGTCAGCCGGCACAAGGCCGTCAACGACGTGCCGAGATGGTCCGTATACGCCGGGGCAATGAGATAGGTCCTGCCCGCGACGACGTCCGCAACGAGGCGATCGCCGCGCTGTTGATAGGCGATCGCATGATAGTTGCCGCGGGACTGCTCATAGATCTGGAACCCGGCCGGCGCTTTCACGCCGCGGGCGAGCAACGGCCGCGTCGAGAACTCGGCGCCTCGAACCACCTTGCCGGGCCTGCCGACGGCGCGATAGGCGATGGCCTGGTCTTCGGGCAGGACGAGCCCCTTTGGCAGATCGACGAGGGCGACCCGGGGCCGCCAGGCCGTACCCGAGGACAACGAAGCGCAGGCCGTGAGCGTGATGGTTGCGGTCAGGAGCACCGCTGTGAAACCCGTTGGAACGCGATTCTTTTCCATGGCATTTCTCCGCTGGAGACTGCTTGTCGCCTTTCACCTACCTAAAACGCCCGCCGCTTCGACATGCGGGACGGGGCGGGACTACGACGGCGCACTACGCGAGGAGCGTCGCGAGCTTCCCGCACTTCTTGGCGAGCTGGACGGCGGTGTCGCCCGGCCTTTTGCTGATGAATGAATGTCCGCAAGTGAAGCACGATCTGACTCCCACGTCTGTGAGCGATTTCACAACGACTACATCGAGGCTTCGGGTGGCGTGATCACATTGCGGCGGCCCGCGGCGCGGCGTCGCCATGGCGGCCGGCTCCACGGCGCGGAATCGGGCGACCGGCCGGCGCTCTCCGCGCTCGCCGAACGCCATTTAGTGACGTAACTCACAGAACGCGGCGCCTGCCGCCGGTATAATGCGCCGCCGATCCACTCGTATCGGAATGTCCACCAGACAATCGTGCAGCCACGGGCGCGGGGGTGACGGAGATGGCCGCAGGTTTCGTGCCCAGGAACGGGCGCGGCTGACGGCCTTTGGGAAAGATCATGGAGGAATGAACATGAAAGGAAACGGCAAAAAGCCACTTACCCCGGCACTGCGTAAACTGATCGAAACCTGTATTGCCCTGAAGACGACGAACGCCAAAGCGCTTGCCGCCCACCTGGATCGCTCACCCGCCACCATCCGAACCGAGTTTCAGCGCATTATGGAAATCATGAATGTGCATTGCAGATACTCGGCGTTGAAAGCAGCCGAAGAGGAAGGATGGCTGCGCGCAAACGAAAGCCATGGAGAGGACTGAGATGTATGCATTTGCATTATTGCCGGTTCCCGCATCGTGAAGTAGCTTGTGCGCGTGCGTGAAAACCAGGATTGTGGCATCGGTGTGTGGCCGTGGCATCTCCGGTTTCATTGTAAGACTGCCATGCGAGTCTCTCGGCACAATCCTTGTCGCACCTTTCAGTCCCGGCAACCTCAATTGGGAGGCTACTTCAATGGCAAGGAAATTCTGGATCGTTTTGAGTCTCATGCTGTCCTCGGTCATGGTGCCCAGTCTGTCTCATGCCGTCTGCACCCTGAGCGGAGTAGTCGTGCGCGTAACCAGTTACGACGATGCCTACACCACCATCGGCGGTTATATCTATTTCAGGACGTCTTCCCTGGCGTCCTATTACTACTATGTTTCAACCAACGACGACGACATGGTCAGCAATGCCATCGCCTATATGAACAGCGGGCGGACCGCGACCATCCAGGGAAATGTGGCGACTTGTCCGGCCGTGCCCGCAGCCGGCGGAGCGGCGTTCCTCGGCACGTTGAACTACATGTACAACCCTTGACGGATACCGTGGGGCGGCCGGCCCGATGTTGACGAACGCCGGCGACATCCCTCGGTGATTTCGTAGACGCGGCTTTTTGCCGCCCAGGCAGGCGGCTGACTTTCGGGCCAAGCCAATCAGCCGGCCTGCCTTGCGCGGGAGGTCTCCGTATTAGGGAAGGCGGAGCCAGGTATAATGCGAATCGAGGTCAAAACCATGCAAACGTCAAATCAGTTGTTGAAGCCCGTCATCATTTTGGCGATAGGGTTCGCCTTGGGCCTGGGCGCGGCGAATTATTTCGCTGCGGTGGACAACGAAGGCGAGGCAACCGCAACAGCGCCGCCTCCCGCGGAAACCGCGAACACCCCGGAGGCCCATGTGTTGCCCGCCGCCCCGGACGCGCCGGGGACGCAGGCGGCCAAGCCCGCGGCGACGACGAAGGACAGCGTTGACGTCAAGGCGCTCAGCGAAGACATCAGCATGTCGGAAAGCGTCGATGCCGGCAGGCAGGAAACGGCCGCCACGGAGCCATCTCCGGAGGAACTGCTGGCCAATCACCCGCCCATGGACCGCGCGGCGACATCGCGCCTCAGCCCCCAGGAAACCGACGACCTGGAACGCAAGCTACGCTTGGAATCTGAAAACACCGCGTCCGTGCCGATAGAAGGCAATGAAGGACTGTTGGGGCATGAGAGGCTATAGGCTGAGAGAAAACCCGGGTCAGAGAGGAATAATTGCTAATCTGACCCGGGTTTTTGTGATTATCGCTCCCGCCGCTCGCGGCAGGACCAGTCCGGATGCGGCTTGCGGTGCTTGCCAGCGACCGAGCCGGCGTCGTGCGCGGCGTCGGCGCGCGGGCTGCGGTCGTGCTTCTTGTGCCGGTCATGGCGGCTGGTGTCGGGCGCGCGCGACGACGGCTTGCAGTGCTTCTTGTCGCGGCCCTTCTTGCCCTTCGCCAGGTAGTCCGCGATCGCCTCGATCTGCACGAGGCTCAGCGTGCCCTTGAGGAACTGCATCGCCTCGACCTCCTCGATCGCCTTTAGGATGTCCTCGGCGTCGTCGCCCACGAGGCTGCCGTGGCGCCCGCCCTTGCCGCCCGGGCCATGGCAGCTCGCGCAGTATTGCTTGTAAAGGTCCTTGCCGTTGCCCGGCGGTGGCGGGGACGGCGGCGGGGTCTGCGCGCTGATGACCGCCGTGGTGGTAGCGGTCGCGGTCAGCGCGCTGCTGTCGGTCACGGTGAGCGTGACGGTGTAGGTGCCGGCGGCGGTGTAGGTATGGGTCGGCATGGCGGTCACGCCGCTTCCGCCGTCGCCGAAGTCCCAGGCGTAGTTCACCACGCCGCCGTCGGCGTCCGCGGAGCCGGAGCCGTCGAACTGAACCGGCTCGCCCACCGTGCCGGTGTACGGGCCGCCCGGCATCGCGACCGGCGGCTGTGGCTCATCCGCCGGCGACACCGTGATGGTGTGGGACGCGGTGGCCGTCGCGCCCATGTCGTCGGTCACCGTCAGCGTGACCGTGTAGATGCCGGCCGTGAACGTATGACTGACGTTGGCGCCGGCGCCGGCGGAGCCATCGCCGAAGTCCCAATCGTAGGCGACGATCGTTCCGTCCGCGTCCGCCGAGCCCGAGGCGTCGAACTCGACCGCGACGCCGGCGACGGCCGCGTCCGGGCCGACGAGGCTGGCGGTCGGCGCCTGATTCCCGGCCAGCACCGCGAGCACCATCGTCGCGCCGGACGAGCCGTCGCCGCCGGTGCCCGTGCCGTCGGTCGACGCCGCCGCGGCGCGCAGGAAGTACATGCCGGGAACGGCCGGCGCGGTCCAATCGAAGGTCCAGGTCTTGCCGTCGACCGGCACGTCATTGGGCGCGCTGTGCGTGATCTCGCCGGCCTGCATGCGGGTGCCGGCGGCGTTGGTGTCGGTGAGCGTGCCGGCGCTGGCCGCGATGTTCACGCCGCCGAAGGCATTGGCACCGGTGCGCAACAAGGTCAGCGTGAACTGGCCGGTGGCGCCCGGCGTGAGCTCCATCGGACCGTCGAGCCGCACGATGGGCGCGGACTGCCCGCTGTGGCAGGCGGTGCAGATCGCGCCGGACGCGCCGGAATATCCGATGATGCCGCCGGAGTCGGCGTGGGCGATGCCGGCCAGGAGCGTGAGGGCGGCCAACAGCACCGTTGAATGAATGACTGCGATGCTGCGCATAGACGGCATGATTGATCTCCTCCACGTCTTTCTTATTGGGGAAGACGATCAAGCTCTTGCGACCGCCCGACGGCGACTGGTGTTTGAGCCTGGCGCGCGAGGATGCGAACGGCACACGTACGCATCTCCACACAATCAGCTTAATCACTCTGGCACCGGTTACAATTGAACGCGCCGACCGCTCGTCGCATTCCGCGCGGCGGCAATCGGGATGCGTTGGCCGCGCCGCCGCGGCGCGCGCGGCGTGGATCGAAATTTGCATCAACGCCGAGTCCCTTGTTATTGCGGGAGGAATTTCGCTCTTGGCATCGGGCGGTGGCCGTCGTTTCGGCTCCACCGGAATAGAATTCTTCCAGACGCGCCCCCCACTCCTCGCACGCTCGTTCGATGGCGCAACGATGCGCCCGGCGAGCATGCCGCCAAGCCCCCAGTCGAGCCGAGAAACCCGGGCCAGAGAGGAATTTTTGCTTATATTTTAGCGAAAAATCCTCTCTGACCCAGGTTTTCCGGGTTGTTCTTAAGCGCGCCCTAATCGATTGGGCGATCAGAGGGCTGACGATGGCGTCTGTCCGATTGGCTATACTTGGAACATGGGCATGTTGCCCGAACGATGCGCATAAGGAGGTGCTTACTTGCCAATAAACCAGTAGGTGGGAGGAATGAATGTCTGGTACCTATGATGTGACTCTCGTAACCGTCTCCTTTCTCATCTCCGTATTCGGCTCCTTCACCGGTTTGGTGCTGGCCGGGCAGATCACCGATCTGCGCGACAGCCTGAACCGGCTGTGGCTGGCCGGAGCGGCGATTGCGCTGGGCGGCGGGGCGATCTGGTCGATGCATTTCATCGGCATGCTCGCCTACCAAATGCCCATGCCGGTGACCTACGATTTGACGCTGACCCTGGTGTCGATGCTGGTGGCCATTCTGTTCACCGGCATCGGCGTGTACCTGGTGAAACGTCGGGCAGAGATGAGTTACGGCACGCTGATCGCCGCCGGAGTCGTCATGGGCCTGGGCGTCGCGTCCATGCACTACACCGGCATGGCGGCCATGCAAATGGCGGCGGAGATGCACCACGACACCGGCATCGTGATCCTGTCGGTGGGCATCGCCATCGTGGCGTCGACCGCGGCGCTGTGGATCGCGTTCACCGTCCGCGAGGCCTGGCAGAAAGTGGTGAGCGCGTTCGTCATGGGCGTCGCCGTCTGCGGCATGCACTATACGGCCATGACCGGCATGACATTCACGCACGCGGAGGGCAACGTCCATCTCATGGAGTCCACTCTTTTCACCGCCGACCTCGCGCGATACGTCATCGTGACGACCGTCGCGGTGCTGATGGTCTCGCTGTTCGCGGTGTTCGCCAAGACATTGAACGACGCCAACGCCATCGACTGACAATAACGAAAACCCGGGTCAGAGAGCAATGGCACCACCTTAACCATCCCCCCCTTTGAAAAAGGGGGGTGAGGGGGGATTTTCATAGGCAGGCGGTGATCGGAACACCGCCGTCGACGCCGCGTGCGCGGCGCCCTGGATGACAAATCCCCCCGGCCTCACGGCCGGCCCCCTTTTCCAAAGGGGGCGAGGGGCCGTGCCGGCGCAAGGGCGTGGGCGCCTGGGCTTAAGGTAGTGCCATTGGGGTCAGAGAGCGATTATTGCTTATATTGGCGAAAAATCCTCTCTGGCCCGAGTTTCTACGTCAGGCCGAGATCGGGCGGCCGAGCGGTTTGAAGATCCGCCCCTCGGCGTGCAGGAAGCGGCTGAAGAATTCGAAGAGAATGAGGCGCGTGGTCTGCACGAACACCATCAGGCCTTCGACGGCGACGATGAGGAGATTCCCCAGCACGATCATGACGGCATAGGCCACGGGATTCTCGATGCGCTCCGCCAGCATCATCAGCATGGTCGACAGCGCGACGTGGGCCAGGGCGAAGGCGCCGACGCGCGCGAACGAGATGGTGTTGATGAACAGCTGGAACGCGCTTTCCAAAAGTCGGCCGAACAGCTCCAGCACGCGCTGGAACGGCTTGCGGTGGCGATAGTAGAGGCCGCCGGTGAAGTACCACAGCGCGCCGATCGCGATGCCCGGCCAGGCGCGGGGATCAAACAACGTCAGCAAGGCGCTGGCATACAGCAGCACGATGGCGGCGTCCATCGCCAGCCATTTGCCGAATTCACCGCGCCAATGCGCCTCGATGGAGGCCAGCAGCAGCCCCAACAGCATCAGCACCACGCCGGCCACCAGCGGCACGATCATCACCATCATCGGATTTTCCAGCGGCTTCATCCACAGCGCGGGGATGACGGTGTGAAAGCTGAAGAACTCGCCGAAGGCGAAGCCGAAGCCGATGGACACGACGCCGCAGGGAATGAGAAACGTGATCGCCGGCCAGCGCCGGGCGAACACGATGCCCGCGAGGATCAAGACCAGGCCGTGACCCACGTCGGGAAACATGTAACCGAACAGCAGCGGAATGATGATCGCCAGCAGGCCGCTGGGGTCGATCTCGGATTTTCCCGGCGTGCCGATCAGCTGCGTGAAGAACTCGAAAGGCTGGACCCACCAGGGGTTCTCGACGCCGGTCGGCTCGTTGGTTCCCATCAGCGCCGGAAAGCGGATCATGGCATGGATGTCGGCCTTGCGCAGGGCCTCGTTCAGCCGCGATTCGTCGGGTTCCTGGGTCCATCCCGTGACGTGGCAGAACCGCGTCCCCATGTCGACCTTCGGCGCGTGCTCGACGTACCACTTGAGCACGCCGATGTTGCCCAGCGCCTCGACCAGGCCGCGCTGCTTGGCCAGCTGGTCGAGCTTTTCGATCATGCCGGTCTGCTCTTGATCGATCGTCGCGATGCGTGAGTCGATGCGCCGCAGATTGTCCTCGCGGTCCGGAGTCAGCCACGGCGGGATGGGCAAGGGCTGGCAGCCGTGCGCGGCCATGGCGGATCGGATCGTGCCGGCGTGCTCCGGCAGACCGGCCGCCATCACGAAGCGGCGGTCGTTGGCCGGGACGTTCTTCACCAGCACGCCGTCCGGCAGCGCCGAGATATCCTCGGCGAGAGGACATTCGCCGAGGCCGATATAGAGCATCTGCATCGGCGCGGCCACCCGCGACAGGTTCAGATGCTCCTCGCCCGGTTGCTCGAACAGCACGCGCAGGTGTTCGAGGTCGTGCTTCTCCTGCGCCAGCTTCTGGACGCGGTCGATGTTCGCATCCACTTCCCGGCCCCAGCGGCGCAGCTGCTCCAGCGTCTGTTTCGCCGTGTCCTGCGGCGACAGCGGCAGCTCGACCGGGCAGTATTCCCCCTGCGGCCAGTACGCGCGGTAGCGGGATTCGATCTGCGCGAACTCGGCCAGCGCGTCGCGGATCTCGCCGATCTCAAGCGAGGCGTTCACCTTCGGGTGGGTGTCCAGCTCCACCTTGCCGGTGCGCGCCAACACCCCCAGCGCCCGCACGGTCTCGTGACGGGGGACATAAACCTCGAACCAGTGCATCGGCTTGGGACGCAAGGCCACGCGTGAACTCCGGGAAGGGCTGCCTGCTCACCCAAGCATAGCACCGCAGGAAAACCCGGGTCAGAGAGAAATTGTTGCTTATATCAGCGGAAAATCCTCCGCGGGCCTTCCGATACCGACGGGCCGGGCTTGGGTGAGGCCAGGCCGATTTGCAGCTCGTCGTCGATCGATACGCCGGGACCGTCGAGCGGGAGGTTGTCGTCTTCGAGTTCGACGTAACCGACCTCCTCCGCGGGCGGCGGCGGGGCCACCCCCGGCGGTTGGCCGCCGGGCGGCTGGTCCTGGCAGGCGGCGAGGCAAAGCAGGAGAGCGAGACCAAGGATCCGTCTGAACATCATGGGGACCTCTAACGGCTAAAGGGATCGGGGATCGGTGGATCGGTTAATGGGTGACCCCGTTACTTCTGGAATGCATCTGCTCCCGGAGCGCCCGTTCCGTACATCGAAAGTACTCGTCGACACCCTGCGGGAACCCGCGGGATCCGAACTCCTCGACACCGGCGAACACCGGGCCTTTGTATACTTTGTATTCGTACTTGAGCCTGTAGACCGTCTCCCACTGGATCAAGTGCTCGAGCAGTTGCCGCACGAGGTCATCAGGAGCGGGCTCGGCACCGCATTCCTTGGGACGCGACGCGATGTATACCGACCACTGCATCAGGCGGTCTCGAATCGCGGTGTTGTGGACGCGCAGCTCGTGCTCGATGGCGACTTTCTCCTGCGCAGTCGTGGACGCCTCGAAGTAGCGCTTGAATAGGATGCCCGTGGCGGCGAGGTGCATCGTGACGGGCACGTACAGCTTCGTCAGGCGTTCCGCAATGAACTCCGCGCTGTCGCGCTCCAACGCCTGCCTGGCCTCGTATGCCTGGACATCGCGTGCGCCGATATAGGAAATGACGGCGGATGAAATCGCCGCCACCGCCGCGATGCTGGCCGTAACCATGGCCGTGCGTGAGCTCACTTTCATAGGCTACCGTTCCCATCGTCCGCGTGAACCGTGGCATTCCCCGTGATGCGCTCAGGTCGCTCGCGGAGATTGCCACGGCCCGCTTACGCGGGCCTCGCAATGACAGCCCTTCCCCTTGCCTAGCGCACGCCCGCCGGCTGCTGCTGTGTCGGCTGCTTCGGCGCGACGTCGATCGGCGCGCTCCACGTGGGCGTCTCGGGCGTGCGCGGCGGACGCTTGCTGCGGCCGGGGAGATCGGAAGGTTCCTTCGCCTGGTTCGGCACCGTCGGCGCGCCGGCTTCGCCCTGGGACAGCCAGTAGGCCTTGTTGGTGAACGCTAGCGCGTCGTCGATGCGCACCGGGATCAGCATCGGTTCGCGCTTCTCCTCGAGCGCCTGCGGTCCGGTGACCTGCACGAACCAGTACTTCTGCTCGCCGCGCTGGCCCAATCCGCCCTTGGGCGTGCGGAAGCCACCCTCCTTCGCTTTGATATCGAGCTGTGATTCGGCGGTGAGCACCAGCACCTCGCCGGTCTTGAGCTCGTCGCCCGGGGCGAGCGGCTCGAAGGCCTGCTTCTGCGTGCGCAGTATCTGCACGCCGACGGCCTCGCGCACGCGGCCCCGGTCCGCCCAGAACAGCAGCAGCTCGCGCCCCTCGATCGGCGGCAGCGGGCCGCCGCAGCAGTCGATGCGCTGGCAGCGCGGATCGCAGGGCGGCGGCGGACGGAAGCAAAGCCTGGGGTCGCGCAGGCACAGATCGGGCTTCAGCACCTCCCACGGGATGCTGGCGCAGCGGCCCTTGGGACAGAAGCCCACGAGGCCCGGACGCCCCGGAAGCGTCGGCTTCGGCTCGACCGTCAGCGTATCCTCGCGACAGACCAGGAGAAAACCGAGCGTGCTCATGGCCGCGCCGTAGCTCTGGCACACCGCCTGGTAGCCGCAGGGCTCACCGGGCAGGCAGACCTGCAGGCGCGGGCGCTCGCCGAGCTGCGTCGGGGCGATGCCGGCGAGCATGAACTGCGGCGTCTCGAGCAGCACGCCGCAGTAGTCGCGCAGCTTCTGCTTGAAGGCGTTCGCGGTAGCCGGGGTGGAAAGATCCGGCTCGTCGGTGAGCGCGATGCCGAACAGCGCCGCCAGTGCCGCGCCCTCGGTCTGGGTGACGTCGGTCGGCGTGGTGGTCTGGATCGAGGCCTCGGCCAGCATGCGGTCCTTCATCGCCAGCACGACGTCGCGCAGGCGCGCGCGATCGGCGGGATGACTCGTGTTGAACGCCGGGACCGCGGCGGCGAGGTGGTCGATCCAGTCGTCACCGGCATGGTTCGCGGGCTTGGCGCAGCGGCCGTGCGCCTGCTCCCAGTTGAGCAGCCCCTGAAAACCGATCTCGCGGAAGCCGGGCTCGGCGTCGCGATAGAACTGGCCGATCGACTTGCGCAGGTCGTCGTTGGGATAGGCCGATCCGGCCTCGCGCCGCGGCGCCGGCCAGCCGAGCGCCTTGTGCACCGACTGCAGCAGGCTGCGCGGCGAGTAGCGATGCACGCCCTCGCCCATGGAATTGTAATGCCGCGGGCGGTTGGGCTCGGTGTCGGGGTCGTAGCCCGGCGCGGGCGTCGGCGCGATGCCGCTGCCGGGCGGGGAACCGGGCTGAGCGATCGGCGGCAGCCGCGGGTCGCCCACCACCCAGGGATCGAGATACGGCGGCAGCTCGTAGGCGCTCGGGCCGGTGCTCTGCGCCGGTGCCTGGCGGTTGAAGAACTCCGAGGTCATGACGCGGCTCATCAGCCGCTGCATCGACCAGCGGCTGCGGACGAACTGGGTCTCGGTCAGGTTCCAGAAGATGTCGCGCTGCGCGCGGTTGCGCGGGAAGTAATTCGGAATGGTGAGCGGCCCGCCCATCACCTCGTCCCAGGTGTTCTCGACCACGCGGCCGGCGGTGAGGAAGGCGAAGGCGGCGTCGCCGGCGACGTGATCGGTCTCGCAGACGTTGGCGGCGCACGACGCGCAGCCGGCCGCCGGCGACAGGCCGCTGATCCACGCGCGGATCTTGTTGCGCTCGCTCGCCGCCAACTGCCCGCCGCCGAAGGGCATGCGCCGCGTGCCGTCGGGCAGCGGATCGGTGGCCGAGTCGAGCACCGCCATGAGATAGCTGGCGGTCGCATCGCCGGGGAAGACCAGCAGCTGCGCGCTGTTCCGGAGCGACTCGATGCCGGTCAGCCGGATCTTCCAGTTGCTCGCGTCCATCTGCAGGCCGCCGGCGCCCGCCGCGTGGCAGCCGAAGCAGCCGGAGGCCTGCAGCACGCCGAGCGCGTCGCTCTCGCGCGTCATGCCGGCGGCGTCGAGCGGCGGCACCGGCGTGCTCGCGCCGCCCGGGCAGCTCGCCGCGGCGGAGCAGTAATCGCAGCGCGTGCCGGACACGCCCGCGGGACGGGTGCGCCGCAGGCCGTCGCTGACCAGCGTGTCGAAACCGGCGTGCAAGGTCTGCTCGAGCTGCCACACCGAGCCGGTGCGCCCGTGCACCTGCGTGAAATAGGCCTGCAGCGGCGCGCCGCCGGGCGAGGTCAGCGTGTCGTTCGACACGCTCGCCTGCGCGACGAAGGATCCGCAACCCTGTATCCCCCAGGGTCGCAGCGCGCCGAAACCGACGTCGGTGCGCAGCATCGCGTGCACCTCGTCCGACGGCCGTCCGGTCGCGGCGCCGAACAGCGCGGTCGAGAATTGGCCGCGGATCGGGTGGTGGCGGTTCCAGAAGGTCTGCGGCCCGGTGGTCGACTGCGTGGTGGTGTGGCAGGCGAGGCACATGATCTGCCGGTGGGTGTAGACGCGCGTGAAGGTCGAGCCGAGGTCGTCGCGCCGGTTCTGCTCCGTGGTCTCGGCGCCGGTGATCGGCCGGTTGACCATGGCGAACAGGTAGGCGCGGTAGGCCGGCGACAAGTCGTCGAGCACGAACGACGAGCGCAGGAGGTCGGAGAGGTTGTACGCGCCGCCCGGGGCCGCGGCCGCGGTGGCCGGGTTGTCGCGCACGAACTCCGCAAGCGTGCGGGTGTAATCCGCCGGGTTGCGCAGGCTCGGACCCAGGCACTGCCCGGAGCCGGTCTGCTGCTTGCCGGTCTCGCGGTGGGCGCGCATGAAGTCCACCAGGTTCTCGCTCCAGTGCTCGACGTACTCGCGCTGGAGATCCGCTTGCAGCAGCATCGCCCGCAGCACCGTGGGCCGGTCGGACTGCGCGATCAGGTCGGCGAGCACCTTCACCTCGGCGTAGCCGCGCGCCTTGCGCCCGGCGAGCTTCGGCACCGCCTGGCGCACGAAGGAATAGTCGCCGGCGTCGCTGTCGCGCACCTCCGGCAGGTCCGGCACGCAACTGCGCGGGCAACCGGTGAGGCCGGCCACCAGCAGCGCGACCAGCGTAAGGCGTAGGAATATGCGCATGCTCGTCCCCTCCCCGCTAGACGCCCAGCACGTGCTGGCGGATCGCGCTGGCCGTGGCTTCCTCGGTCGGGCCGCGCGTCGCCACGCTCATGTCGCCGACGCCGAAGTTCTCGGCCTCGAACGGGAAGATACCGGCCGCGAGCATCAGGCCGCCCTGGTACTCGCTCGGCGTGAAATGCCCGCGGTCGACGCTGCCGTCCATCGCCACCGTCACCGGCCGCGCGAAGCCGCGCTCGGCGCCGCTGAATCCGATCGCACCGGCGATGCCGCGCGCCGCGATCGGCCCGCCGATCAGCACGTTCACGTAACCCTGCGGCCAGTGATCGCGTCCGGCGAAGTCGCCGCTGCCGGCGACCGAGGGCGTGCGCCCGAACTCGGTCTTGATCACGACCAGCGTGTCGTTGAGCGAGATCTTGCCCGGCGCCGGCGTCGGCGCGGGGTCGATGACGTCGGCGAGCGCCGCGCAGACGTTCCACACGTTGACGCCGGTGACCAGCGTATTATTGCTGTGGGTGTCGTAGCCGGCGCCGCCGGCCTGCATCAAGCCGCCGTCGATGACCCCGACGTAACGGGCGCCGCCCGACGCCTCCGGCTGCGACAGCAGGTACGCGGCCACGCGCACCGCGGCGCCGGTGCGGTCGAGCGCGGTCGAGGGGACGGAAGGAAGGAACGACGCGCACCCGGTCGCGTTGGCCGGGGTGAGCGCGGCGCCGCCGAGGAGCGTCGCCAGCGACGCGGCGCCCAGCAGGTTGTCGAGGCCGGCGCTGTACGCCGCGTAACCTTTGGAGCGCGTCACGATGCCGTTGGTGCGCAGCTTGTCCGCGTAACTTCCGCGGAAGAAGCGCAGCAGGTCGTCCGCCTGGGACGACATGCCGTTGCGCTGCAGTTGGGTCGCGAGGTTGCCGATGGTCGGCCCCATCATGAGCAGCAGCGGGCGGTGCTCGCCGCCGTGGCTGCCGGTCGAGATCATGCCCTGGAAGTTGTCGCCGACGGTGGCCCCTCCGTCCGGCATGATCACGTAGGAGTACGGCAGCGGATGGGCCGGATTGGCCAGGCGGTGGCTCACGGCCGCGCCGAGCCCGGAAAAGTTCGGCCGGCCGAGCACGTGGCCGGTCAGGGCGTAGGGAATCGCCGCCTCGTGCGGCTCGAGGTTGTGCTGCAATACCACCATGCGCGCGCGACTGAAGATGTCGCTGCGCCACAACGGCTTGGTGCTCGGCCCCCAGGCGACCGCGCCGAGCGCGTCGCTGCCGAAGGCGGTGGTCTGCGTCGCGGGCGACGGCACGCCGCTGCACGCCGCGCTCCAGTCGAGGCCGCCGACCTGCGGCTGCATGCCGAAAAACGGGTCGGCGGTCGCGCTGCGGACGTAGAAGGTCTCCCACGGCGAGACGCCGCCGTACAGGAAAATCTCGAGGATCTTGTAACCGCCCGCCGGCAGCGGCCCGCGCACCGCGGGATCGGTGATCTCCCCCCAGGCGTAGGCGCGCCGCGGCAGGCCCACACCCACCGCGCAACCGGCCCCGACCACGGCCAGCGTCTTGAGAAACCTCCGCCGCGAAATGCCCATGCCGATTCCCTCGCCTTGCTACCGGGCATTATTACTGAGGAGACCATCAAATAGTGCACACCAACAACCAGCCGGGTTCCTTCTCCCTCCGGGAGAAGGACAGGATGAGGGCGGTTTTTTCGGAGCCGTCGGCCCTCACCCCGGCCCTCTCCCGGAGGGAGAGGGAGAACACCGTACGCATTATTTAGTGGCCGGATCAGTAAGTATGTCGTTTTATACCCCGGCCGGCGAATAGTGTACTGTGCGGCTGTGCCGTGCTGTGAACTATGTCACAACAACACAGGAAATCGGAGATAGCCCATAGTTTCGGAAAATCATTGCCAATATGTAGTCAGCCCCGGGTTCTGTGTACGATCACGTACATACGGCGACGAATTATCGCTGTAATCTGCCTGTCACTCGACACCTCATGCACACCTGTACTGACTTACTGAGGAGGCCATCAAATAGTGCACACCAACAACTAGTGCACACCAACAACCAGCCGGGTTCCTTCTCCCTCCGGGAGAAGGACAGGATGAGGGCAGATTTTTCGGAGCCGTCGGCCCTCACCCCGGCCCTCTCCCGGAGGGAGAGGGAGAACACCGTACGCACTATTTAGTGGCCGGATCAGTAATGACTGTCCACCATGAGCCAAATACCGTTTCTGACCACATCGCCTTAACCGTTGTCAAGGCGATGCGCTTTCCCGCGGATCTGTTCTTCGCCAAGCGTTATGGTCACCGCGCGGTAGTGCTGGAAACGGTGGCCGCCGTGCCCGGAATGGTGGGAGGCATGCTGCAACACCTGAAATCCCTGCGCACCATGCAAAATGATCGCGGCAGGATCAAGGTGCTGATC
>Ga0214471_10002246_pt1 | contig 15174 bp, 12 predicted proteins | sample RVTome_5_FD_207665 | JGI IMG/M metagenome (GOLD analysis project Ga0214471, IMG submission 207665) | Soil microbial communities from uranium-contaminated site in the Upper Colorado River Basin, Wyoming, United States - RVT142D155 | ecosystem: Environmental > Terrestrial > Soil > Contaminated >... | reverse complement strand
CAATTATGGATTGATAAAAATGATCCTCTTGTCAAGAGTATTGTCGAACGAATTGCAAAAAGAGCCGAATTAACGTTTGATCAAGCAGAAAATGTATTGGTTTTGAAATATTTACCGTTTAAAACTTTCAAACCTCTTTATGATGGATGTTGTGATGAAACGGCTAAATGTAATAATATCCTTGAAAAAAGAGGGCAAAGAATATTAGCCGTTGAAATATATCTTAATCCAGATTTTAATGATGGTGAAACAATTTTTCCGAATATCAATAATCTGAAATTAAAACCGGAATTAGGTGGTGGAATTGTTATTTATCCTTTAGCTAAAAATTATATGAAATGTCATCCAATGGCTAAAAGACATAGTAACCAAGTTGGAAATGGAATTAAATGGACCATGAATATTTGGTTTAACATAACTTCCTACGGAAGTTTCGCGTTAACTTCCTACGGAAGTTTCGCTGGCGCTCAGTGAGCAAGCTCACACTCACTACGTGAGTAACATAACTTCCTACGGAAGTTTCGCTAACGCTCAGTGAGCAAGCTCACACTCACTACGTGAGTAACTTGCTTTGCAAGTAATTCGCTTCGCTCATGCGAACGTAGTTCGCCACTCGTTTCACTCGTGTTTATATAAGGTTTCAAATATGTGAGACTTCCGTAGGAAGTTAAAGTACTTGGCGTAAGCCTGTTTGCGAAGCAAACAACACACGAAGTGTGTGTGAGCGTAAGCGAATCGAACGTATGTGAGACTTCCGAAGGAAGTTAAGTTAAGTGAGACTTCCGAAGGAAATTAAAATTGATTTTAACACAATATCATGATAGATATTATCATAAAATAATTAAATTCACGATGAATCAACAACAATATCAACAACAAAGAAATTATCTGACTGATGTATGGCACGATACCGTTAGTTATTTCAAAAAACATCCTGAACAAATACCATGTTCGATAAAATATGATATTACAAAATTACCCGAACCAAAACCGCTTGATGTTTCACAAATAAATAAACCAACGATTGAAATTTTAAATCGAGATACTTTGAATATGGCCATGGATTATATTCAACAAGATAAATTAAATCCACTCGTCATTAATATGGCTTCTTACTTTTGTCCTGGTGGTGGTGTTCGAAGTGGAAAAACAGCACAAGAAGAAGAAATATTTCGTCGATCAAATGCTCATTTAACTCATCCAAGATCATGGTATCCATTGAACATGAATGAAAATATATATTCACCTCAAGTAACCATTATTAAAGATTCAAGAGACACAGAATATCAGTATATCGAACCGGTTAAAGTTTCAATGATTGCAATTGCTGCCTTAAAAGATCCTAAATTAGTTGGTGATAAATTATGTCAAAGAGATTATAATATTACTTTTGAAAAACTTGATTCCATTTTTAAGATTGGTATTATAAATGGTCATGATTCTCTCGTTCTAGGAGCTTTAGGATGTGGTGCTTATCATAATCCTCCATTAGAAATAGCCCAGATATATAATATTTTGATTCAAAAATACGGCAAATATTATAAAAAGATAGGATTTGCCATCTTAGTTGTTAAACCAGGAGATCAAGAAAATATTAATGTATTTAAGTCAATTATTTCAGTATCATGAAACCTATAATTATTAATATAATTAAACAGCAACATGAGAATGCGGCAGTACCTATAATAAAACCATATTTATCAAAAAAGGTATTACATTCTTGTTCATAACAATCGGGATATAGATCATTTTCTTTTATTGTTACCACTCTACTTGGTGATGCACTTAATATATTTTGAGCAGCCTGGGTTTTTAATTTGCATGTTTCGAAATGTGTTATATCTCTAAAACCATTGCAATTTTTTTCCAAACACGTGTTATCATCACTTTTACAACCACAAACTTTCATTTCTTTAATTTTTCCATTCTGTTCAACAGTTTTTACTTTTTTATAATTAGGATCATCATTTGGTAATATATCATTGGCGCCTGAAGCTTTTTTTGTACAACAACTATGTAATTCACCTGAATCGCATATTAATTCCCCACCTTCTTCTGCCATTTCAGTTTCAGTCTTATATGGAATATAATAGCATTTTTGTGTATTGTCAACACAACCAGTTTGAAATGTATTCATTATATATATATATTTAGTTTTTATTATCAACTAAATCTAATTCTTCTTTAATTTCATGTTTATATTCTGCTATAGTGTGTTTTAATGCTTCAGATTTTTCATTATCGGATAATAATCCTTTAATGAAAGAATTTCCACCACTAAAAATTATTGAAAATCGACGAACAATCATTGGCTCGACATATTTATCCCATGCCTTAATAGGTTTGAATCTTTGTGATAATCTTCGACCCCGATTATACATATCATTACGTAATATTTGTTTATCAAAAGTTCCAATATAGTACCACATAAACGGTATGGATGCATATAATGTATACTTCGCATATTTGGTGTAATTTTTAAATGGAAGCATTTTTATATACAAAGATATCATAAAATAAGTTTGAAAAGAGAATAAAATTATATAAGTATATTTCAGATATAAAAAATGTCAATTAATGAATTCACTTTTTATAAACACATGGATTCAGTTGGGTATGATGCTATTTATGTAGGACCAAAAACTATTGATGAATTAAAACAAATATGTATAAGTAATAAAAGATGTGTTGGGTTTAATAGTCTAGGTTATTTAAAATTTAATTTTCAAGAAAAAGATCAATTTAAGAAATTAAATATTTATACAAAAGATAATGATGGATTATATATCTATACAAAAAGATTTAACAAACTAAAGGTAAAAATTAACAATAAATATATACCTCAATTTGATGGTTATACATTTTATAGTGGTCAAGATTCACCGGGTGATGATTTAATGTTTGTTGGTAATAAATCGATCTTAGAAATTAAAGAATTATGTGAAAAGTATAATAATTGTGTCGGATTTAATACAATGGGATTCTTGAAATCTAAAATAAAACCTATTAATGAATTTAATAAGTTAGATTTTAATCTATTACACGAAGGACTATATGTTAAAAAGCAAAAATTTAGAATTAAAATGTTATGTAATTGGTGTAACTCTTATGAATTATGTACTGATTGGAATCGTATGTCAAAAGGTAATTATAAATGGAATGATTTGGAAATAACTTGGGAAGATAAAGATATTGATTTTTATGTTATTATTAATAAACCAAGACAGGGTGATAAATTTGTTCCAGAAAGAACTATTATTTTTCATATGGAACCTTGGTGTCCAGATTCGAAACAAAATTGGGGAATCAAAACTTGGGGACAATGGGCCAAACCGGATGAAAGTAAATTTATTCAAGTAAGATCACACGAAAAATATTATAACAATGCATTTTGGCAATTAAATGCAACATATAATGATTTGAAGACTATGCAAATTAGTAAAACAAAACTATTATCAACAATCTGTAGTTCAAAATATTTCGATCCAGGTCATATTAAAAGAATTGATTTTTTAAAATATATCGAAAGTAAAAATGATGATATTATTAAAATAGATATTTATAATAGTGATAATGTTCATAAATTCAAGAATTATGTTGGACCACATCCACCAAATTATAAAGATGCCGGAATTTTACCTTATAAATATTACTTTATGGGGGAAAATAATGTTGAAAAAAATTTTATTACGGAAAAAATATGGGAGTCTCTTTTAACCGAAACATTATGCTTTTATTGGGGATGTCCGAATATTGATGAATATATTGATCCGAGAGCTTATATTTTATTAGATCTAGATAATTTTGAAGATGCATTTAATAAAATGAAAAATGCAATCATTAATAATGAATGGGAAAAGAGAATTGAAATTATTAGAAGAGAAAAACAAAAAGTATTAGAGTATTATAATTTTTTTCCGACTTTAGAAAGAGTTTTAAAGCATGATTTTAAATTTAATTATAAACCAAATGATGATGAAATAATATATCATAAATATTTCCATGATATTATTAATAAAAATATTAGCAATATATGTTTTATTCATAGTTGCAATTTAAATGGTAATCTTGATATTTTAAATAGTATATTAAATAAAATAACAGATTCGGAATTATTTAATTCACTTGATTTTATTTATATTGTTAACATTGGTCAAGAAATTAATGATATTGATCAAAGTAATAAAATTAAAGTGATTAACTATTCAACCAATAATGAGCTATTTGAATTTCCAACAATTAATCTTATTCATTTATTTTCTAAATTTAATGATAAAAGTAATATATTATATTTGCATACAAAAGGAGTAAGTTATGAGGTCGAATATGATTATATCCGTGATTGGAGAAATTTTATGCTACATTTTCTCGTGGACAAATATAAATTTTGTTTAGATATATTGGATTTATATGATACAGTAGGATGTAATTTATTGGTTGAACCATTACCTCATTACAGCGGTAATTTTTGGTGGGCAAGAAGTTGTTATATTTATCAGAATCTTACTAAATTTACTAATTTTGAAGATCGTCATGAATGTGAATTCTGGTTATTGAATAGTGGAAATGCTAAATCATTTTGTTTATATGATACAAATATTAATCATTATGAAGACGGATGTCCAAAAGAATTATATGATAATCCAGAAACTAATAAAATGTTTGATGAATTTTATGAATTTGATGATAAGACAAGAATTAAATGCATTAATTTAGAAAGAAGACAAGATAGAAAACAAAAATTAACAATGGAATTAAATAAAAACGGGTTAAGTGATAATGCTGACTTTTTTAAAGCAATCGATGGACAAAAATTAATTCCAAATGATGAACTTATTAATTTGTTTCAGGGAAATGATTTCGGATCCAGACGATCTTTTATAGGATGTGCATTAAGCCATTATACTTTATGGCAACAATTACAAGAAGATGAAAATTATGATAAATACTTAATCCTTGAAGATGATATTGAAATTGATAAAAATTTGGCATTTAAATTAAATATGATTTATGATTTAATAAGTGATAGAGAATTTGATATTTTATATTTAGGATATCATTTTTATCGTAAAAATAAGATCCATTATGATAATAAAGTTAAGAATTTAAAAGGTTATAAGATAGACATTTTTGATACTAGTTTATATATAGGGGGGTTTTTTGGATATATTATTACTAAGACAGGCGCTAATAAATTGCTTAATTTTATAAAAGAAAATGGTATTAAACATGGTATTGATTATTTAACTCTAAGATATATTAAAGAGATGAATTTAATTCAATACGAAATTTTACCACATATTATTACTTCCGAATATGTAGACTATGTTCATAAAGTAGATTCAGACATTCAATACAATCATAATAAATTATTTTAATTTCCTTCGGAAATCTCCCTAACGTTCGGCTTCGCATTCGCTTTGCTCATTTTCGCTTACGCTCAGCTCATTTCATTCGCGCTCACGATGTTCGCAAAATCTCACTTAATTTCCTTCGGAAATCTCACTAACGTTCGGCTTCGCATTTACTTTGCTCAGTCAATGCCATTTACTTAAGAAAATTATTCAATATATATTTAGTCAATTGTTTGGTGTGAATATCCAGGCTATGGTTATAAAGTATGAGATCATATGATTGTTTTCAAAATATGATAACCATTATAAGAAAACCATACTTGTAGTATGAAATAGTATAATTATTAATTTATTTTAATTACCTTCATATGATATATTACTTTTATTCCATAGCCTGGAAATACAATATACCAATGGTTTCATGTAAGTTAAATTCATGTTCGAAATGATAATATACATACTTAGTCAATCGTTTGGTGTGAATATCCAGGCTATGGTTATAAAGTAATATATCATATGATTGTTTTCTATGATAACCATTATAAGAAAACCATACTTGTAGTATGAAATAGTATAATTATTAATTTATTTTAATTACCTTCATATGATATATTACTTTTATTCCATAGCCTGGAAATACAATATAACAATGGTATCCAGTAAATGCGAGCAGGTGAATGAAATGAGTCATGAGTGCAATGAATCGAACGTTAATAAGACCGTGTCTACCGGCATTGTTCGAAGATACCCAATAATGAATTGTAATCGGGTTGACATTTTGCAAGTTCGAGCAAATAATTTAATTGAGTATTGACATTAAAGATGTAATGAATGATAATACCAGTAATAAAAATAGCAATTAGATAAACAAAAGAAAGAACAGTTAATTGTTTTAAGCTCGATGTTTTGTATTGATATGTTACAAATAATAATATTAAAACTAATAATATAGTTAAAGTTATTTCAAATGAAGACATTCATAAAATTCTATAATGTCACATTCTAGTTATTAAATCATTCATATTATAATTGTATATTATTTTAATGTTTATAAATAATATATTGGTAGCCGCCTTTTTGTTCGTTAGATATTTTTTTTATATCACTATATATATCATGGTGTCTTTCACCTTCTTTTTCCATTTTTTCTAATCTTTGATAATAATCAGGGAATTCCCTTAAATGAGCCAGTGCTATTTTACCGGTTGTTATTAAATTATCACCAGTTACGTCAGTTTCTTTATCTCGAGTTCCATGTTCCAATTCAACATTCATACCATTCATAACATCATTTAATTTAAATAATTCTTTACTCATATCGAGGCGCATGTAATTAATGAATTCTTGTGCATCATTTAGAGTAAATTGTTTTTTTTCTTCATCAGTTTTCTTTTCATTAACATATCTTTGAACTTCTTTAAAATTATATGGTCGTGTTCTTATTCTGTCTCGACCACCCTGTTGTGAAAATTTATATTGAATATATTTCATTTATAATTATAATGGATATAAATAAAAAAATATAATTTGATTAAATAAAATTATATTTAACTTTACTCCAAAAATTATCTAAATTAATGGATGAGAAGATTTCCACATGACCTTCGCGATAATACATTGTTATGGAAGATCTTATTTTTATAATTGTATTTGCGGATAATCGTTGCAACCGATTTTTCAATTTATCATAGTGTTGATGATTTTTTTTAAGTTTAATAGATATAGTATTATTCGAATCATAAGGCTTAGTTATAGTGAGGCGTGCTCTGCCTTTAGGATGTGGTACGAGAGCTTGAATTTTGAGCAATATATCTTTTATTTTTCTTTTTTCTTCTTTGTTCAACTGTATTTTAATACATACCGTATCATCAAACATACAATAAGTGAACTCCGTATAATCAATTTCGAACAATAAATTTCTAATGGGATTATTTTGATTATCGAATAAGGCAATTTTTTGTAATTGATATTGATTAATATTTGTTAGTTTTATAAGTTGCACTTTGGCAATTTGGGTTGGAGTAATTTTATTTATAACCGTAAAACGATCATAATCATCTGATTCATTGTTGTTTGAACTATTATATATATTTATTATATCCTTGGATACATTTTTTGTTACATAATAATATTTGATTAAATCTATAAACTGTATTTCAGTTAAAGTATTTGTATTATATAATTTTCTTATTATTTGACTTTTATCTAACTTGTATTTATTTTGAATATAATTTTCTAATTTATCTAATTTAATATTATCATCTTTAATAAAATTACATTTAATCTTATTATCAATCATAATATCGAGACCTTTCCGAATTGTTTTATATAATCTGTCTACTTGTATAATTTTATCTAATGTGTCTACTTTTATAGGTTTTTCTGGTCTGTTTACTTTTATAGTTTTTTCTTTATGATCATTTTCATGATTATAAATTGCGATATTATATTTCAATGCGATAAGTGAATTAAAAGTAATACCAATATCTTTCCCATCAAAATACATTTGTACATAATTCCAATCAAATTTTGTAATAATATCACGAGGGCTTGTTGCATCTGTTGGAATAATTTGAATATCATATTTATAATTTGGTATTATCACAGTAATGACACGACCTCGTTTAAGAGAATAACCACCGAATTTAGTAAAATGTTTTAACATTCTTCTTAATGTATTTGGATCTTCCTCATTATAAATTTCATCCTCATCATGTTCGGATACTGTAAAAGCTTGAACAAAAATATCAATATCGGTACTTTCAATGATAGCATTGTTTGATTGACTTAATAATCCATAGACAAACCCACCACCAATGATGACATTTGTCCAGTCAAAATTATCAAATAAATTTCCGGTTTCTGCTTTAAATTTATTGATAAATTCATCTTTTGTTCTTATAGTTTGTTGATCGCAAACATATTTATTCTGATATTTATTATTAGATATAGTTAATGTTTCAAAATCGTGATTATGATCATATTTTAAAATATTTCCTAAAGTAAATGGATTAAAAATATTATTATTGTTATTACAATTATCCAGTATTTTTGTTAAACGATATAGATCATTCAATGGTATTCCTTGTAAAGCTTCAATTGACATTAAATTTATTGATTCACATTCAACATTATTTTGATGAAATGTATCCATTGTTTTAATGATACTATTTCTAAAAATATCTTCTGAATCGAGTAATCGAAACGATTTATAAATGTAATATATGTTTTCATAAAATTCCCTAATAATATATATTGATCTTTTCTTATAAAATATTTTATTTAGGTCAGAACATATACCATAGTTATCAAATGATGTTGTAATAACTAAAGATTCGTGCAAACAATTTATTAATTTCATATGTTCGCAATCTTTTTTTTCACAATCTTTTTTTTCACAATCTTTTTTTATACAATATTATTCGCAATCTTCTTCACAATCGCATTCGCAATCGCAATCGCAATATTTTCCGCGATCTTTTTTTATACAAGCTTCTATGTAATCTTTTTCGCAATATTTCCCGCAATCTTCTTTACTATCACTATTATTTTGTTCATGGAATCCAATTAAATTTTGACTTAAATCGTATAATAAATATTGATATCTTTGTAAATGTAGCATAATATAAACTAGTAAATCATTCTGTTGGAAATATTTAGCCAATCGGATAAGATAATAGTATTCATAAATTGGAATTCCATATCCATAATTTATTTGTAATTCATATTTAATATCTGTTTTTTGAATATTACTGTCAATAATAATTTTTTTATCTGATTTATATGCTGGTTTATATTTATCCAAATCAATATCAAAAATAATATTTAAGTGATGATCAGTACAAAGCATATTTTCATCTAAATTAATTTTAATATTATTGTCTTTTGTTTCTGGAAACTGTCCTTCAAACATACCTTTAAAATAATCCGATTTACTAATTAAATCACTTTTTGTTTTTATTACCTTGTATTCTTTTAATTCGTAAGTATTAGCATCTTTATAAAAAATGCAAATGGTTAATAGTTCGGAGTTCATATGGGTAATTAGATTGAATGAATTATTTTTATATACCAATAATAATTCAATTTTTTAAAAATATTCTGGTGAAGATAATTCTAGATCAAGAATCTTATCTAAAAGTAAATTATTATTATATTCTAATTCATTAATTTTATCTTGTTGTATTTGTACTATTTTTTTAAGCTTATCAATTTCCAAAATGCGATTCTGAGTATCATCTTCAATCAATACATATGTTTCAATTATAACTTTAATATTTTCTAACGCTTTTCGAAATTCAGCCAAGATTAGCCCAATTTTTTCTTGTTCATTCATTAATAATATATTTAATGCGTGTTTTTAAGTTATTTATCTGATTCTGAATCGAACGAAATAAAAAGGATATGTAACTATATTCGCGAACACTGAGACAAAGTTATTAGACTTCGTTAATAGTTTCAACTTCTTGAACTGGACTTACGGCTGTTACCAATACTTCTGAAATTGATTGATCAATTGTCGGCGTTTCCCCTTTACATACAGGTAATCCCAGGAAAAATTTATTATATTCGAAATCTTTTCCATATTCAATCTTCTTTTCTCCCATGTAATAAATCATACCAATAAGTAATACAACAATAGCGATGGTTATGAGACCGAATTGTATATTTTTCATCATATTTTTGAAGTTTTCATCATCAGGAAACACATCTTTAAATATGGAAATAACATATACAAGACCTAATAAGGTAATAAATGCTATCCATGGTTTATAATGTATTTTAGTAGAAAATATAAAGAAAAGATATATACCAAACGAGTTGAGTAGTTTATATATTGAGTTGTATTTATTTTCGTTATCAACAAATGAAACAAAGAAATATAAGGTCAAAAATCCTAGAATATGTTTAACATACATATTTGAAGTAAACATATCTTGTATTTTACACCCAAAAAGATTACCAAGATAATTTCCAGAAACTATAAGATAAAAAACAAATAATGATTTAGCGGATGTTAACATAATATTTTGGGCCAATTCTGACATATTTATATATTAGATAAGTATAAAAATTTTTTCAGTTAATAATATATATGAGTTTCTCTTATAATCATAATCCTAATATTACACCGTCCTGGTTATTGGAATTTAATAAGCAAAATAATGAAAGTGATAAAGATATTAAACAAGATAATGAAAGAGATAAAGATATTAAACAAGATAATCAAGAGATTCAAGATAATCATGAACAAAAAGGAGGCGTAAAAGGAAAGAGAAAATGGACAACATTAACACACAATGGTGTTCTTTTTCCTCCTGAATATATAAAACATGACACTCCCATATTATATCATAATGAAGAAATCATATTAGAGAAAAGAGCAGAAGAGTATGCGACATTGTATGCAAAGTATATTGAAACGGAATATATTAAAAGTAGCGTTTTCAGAAATAATTTTTGGAAGGATTGGCGAAAAATATTGGGAAAAGATCATAAAATAAAATCTTTAGAAGGTTGTGATTTTAATAAAATTCATGATTATTTATTAGAACAAAAAGAGAAAAAGAAAGAAATAGATACTGAAGAAAAAGAGAAAAAAGAAAAAGGAGAAGAAAAATATAAAACAGCAATTGTTGATGGCAAAGAACAACCCGTTGGTAATTTTAGGATTGAGCCGCCAGGTATTTTTATAGGAAGAGGATGTAATCCGAAATTAGGTAAAATTAAAAGAAGAATTTATCCAGAAGATATTATTATTAATATAGGTAAAGGAGAACCAATTCCTGAACCATTACCAGGACATCATTGGAGAGCAATTATTCATGACCATAAAGTTGAATGGTTGGCATCATGGAGAGATAATATAACAGGTAAAACTAAATATGTATGGCTAGGAGCACATTCAGAGATTAGAGGTAAAAGTGATATGCTAAAATTCGATATAGCGAGAAAATTAAAAAAGAAAATAAAAAAGATCAGAGATGCAAATGAAGAAGAATTAAAAAGTAAAATTCCTTTTGAAAGACAGATTGCAACTGCTTTATATTTTATTGATAAATTCGCATTAAGAGTTGGTAATGAAAAAGGAGAGGATGAAACAGATACCGTTGGAGTTACTTCATTACGTGTTGAACATATTGTATTATTAGAAGATAATAAAATTGAACTTGATTTTTTGAGTAAGGATTCTGTACGATATAAAAGAGAATTAACAGTTGACCATCAAGTTTATAAAAATTTAGAAGAATTTACAAAAGGTAAAAATGATGACGCAAAATTATTCGATGAAATTGACCCAACTGATGTTAATAGATATTTGAGAAGTTTTATGCCTAGTTTAACTGCAAAAGTGTTTCGAACTTATAATGCGTCTCATTTATTTCAAAAAGAATTAGATAAAATTAGTAAAAAATACGATACATATGAAGAAGATGATAAAATTAATATTTTATTAGACGAATTTAATAAAGCGAATGCCAAAGTTGCAATGTTATGTAATCATCAGAAAAATGTATCTAAGTCTAATAATAAACAAATTGATAATATTAATAGTGCTTTGAAAAAAGCGAAAACGAAATTACAAAAATTAAAAAAATCATCCAAAAAAAATCAAGAAAAAATTAAGGTAGCCGAAGACAAAGTTAAAAAATTAAAAGCAAAGAAGGAATTAAAATTAGAATTAAAAAATATATCATTAGGGACAAGTAAAATTAACTATATTGATCCTCGAATAACTGTTGCTTTTATGACAAAACATGATTTGCCGATTGATAAAATTTTTTCCAAAACATTACAAGAAAAATTTAAATGGGCATTAGAGACAGATCAGGATTATAGTTTCTAAAAAATTGATTTATAAATTATATAAAGCTTGTATACTTTATATAACCAAATATTCAACAAAGACGATATGAGTGAAGAACATTCATCACAAGTATCCATTAAAAATATTATTGACACTGTTCAATCAGATGATAATCAAAGTGATTTAGATAGTCAATCATCTGGTGAAACAATCTATGATTCTGATGATGAAACAACAACACAGCTAAAAGAACCTGTTGTATTCACAGAAGATGAAATAATGTCATTAAATCCTACTCATGAAAAATTACCTAGTAAATTAAAACATATCAAAAATTTAAAATTCTTGAATAATACTTATAATCCTTTAACGGGTAAATATGTTAAAGATGTTTGGGCTTTCAAACGAACTAAACTTGATCGAATCAAAAGAGATTTGATTTGGACTTATTTTCGTCATCGGAAAAACAAACTTGCAGCACAATCACTAAGAGAAACATATTATAAAAATATTAAAACAGTTATGATTATTCATTTTGATGATCCAACTCAAGTAAGATTCGAATTAACGGAACATATGGTACAAATTTTGAAACATTATTGTCATGAAAAAGAAATTAAAAAACCAAAAAAGAATAAGGATAAAAAAAATAAGAAGAAAGAATTAAAAGAACTTAAAATAAATAAAAATCATATACAAGAAGAACCGGCTGACTCTAATTCAAATAATTCGTTATCAGATTCGCCTAAAGAAGTATTACCAAAATCAAAACCAGAATACAGGCTTTTATGGGAACAAAAGAAAGCGGAGAAGAGAGAAAGAAAATTAAAAGAAAAAATGGAAGGTAAAGTTGTTAAAAAAGGTAAGCCTAGTAAATATGCAGGAAGAGTTAAGAATACTGATAAATATAATAAAAAGAAGATATTGGCAACACCGCAATTATCTAATAATAATCAACAACAAGCAGACCCACAATCCGTCCAACCAACTAACACAAATAATTATCAACAAGTGAATTCACAACCCATTCAGCCAATAAATACAAATAGTTATCATCCGGATTGGAATAATAGAAATAATTATTATACACAACCATCGTATTATCCACCAAGAAATCAATCAAATACAAAACCGGTTCCAAGACCTTATATGCAACAATATTCCGCAAATAATAATGGATATTATCCGAGAAATACAATGGAAAATAACAATCAACAAAGATCCTATCCTACTCCATATACTAAACCTTATGCTAAACCATATTCTCGGCAATCCAGTCAAGATAATCATTATCCAAGACCTTATCCTCGCCAACCAACTTATGAAAATTATCAAACAAAACCACATGCAAGACCACCTCGGCATGATCAAAATATACAAAGAACATTAAAAAAAGATAATATAATAGTTAATTATGACGGTGTAAATAACAACTAAGCATTTATTTATTCAAATAATTCATACTATTAACGCTCCATAAGATAAATTTTGTCCAAGTTAGTGTGATAAAATGATATGATTACAAATGGATAATCTTTCGATTTTTAATTAACTACCCTGTGTCTTTTTTAAATATTATCATTATTTGTTTATATTATCATTTTATTACAAGTAGCTTACCTTATTACTTTTTATCCATATAATTGTAATTCATAAAAGTACAATAGGTTAATATTAATCACGTAAAAAATCATATATGAACAAATACGATGTAACCCATATACATATTTTAGTTTATCGTAGCACTTTATTGTAATTATTAAAATATTATCATTATTTGTTTATATTATCACTTTATTACCAGTAGCTTACCTTGTTACTTTTTATCTATATAATTGTAATTCACAAAAGTACAATAGGTTAATATCAATTACATAAAAAGACATATATGAACAAATATAAGATATTTCATATACTTAATTTAGCTTATTGTAACACTTTATTGTAATTATTATAATTATAAAATGTCATAAGGTAACTAATTAATAAATTAAATTTTTGTACCCCTAAAACCCTATTTATATAGATATCCTAAAAAACGCAGGTCAAAACACACAAACTTTGTGTAAATTATATTCAATAATTAGTAAAATCTATTTTAGATCAATTTATCGTACCATTTTTAAGGACAAAATGTCACAAGGCAACCATTTTCTATTTTTTTTATTTTTTGGAATTTATATTTTTTAAAATTTATTAAATGAAAAAGTACAACAGATAATGTTTAATAGATGAAATAAGAAGCTGTGTTATTTTTAAAGACTCGGTGATTATGAAAAGGATAAGAGATAATAATAGTACATAATAATTTCATTATATCTTATACTTTTTTACCATTATTTTAAATTTTTTAACCAAATTTTTTACCAGTTTAGTTTCAAAAATAAATATATAGAACAATTGTATATAAAATCTATGAAATATTTGTGCGAACTATGTAATTATGAGACTGATACCAAAATTTGTTTTCAAAAACATGTAAAATCAAAAAAACATTTGGGAAAAGTTAAAGAGGTTCCAAATATATCACAATTGACGCATCATAGTATCTCAAATTGTTCATATATTTGTCCATATTGTCAGACTAAATTTACAAAAGCTTGTAATTTGGTGAGACATAAAAAGACATGTGGTGCCAAAATTGAATTAGAAAACACCCATTATGCCGAAATTAATAAGCTAAAAGAAAAAATCACTCATCTCGAACAATTATATGAAAAAGATGTTAATCATTATCGAACATTGATTGATAAAGATAGGACCGCTTACGAAGTTCTTTTAGAAGAAAATAAATATCTTAAAAGTTTAATCAATAATGCAGGAAATATCATTAAAACATCTGTTTCAACAGTATCCTATGTTGCTAAGAATTATAAGAATGCTCCGGCTTTAGAAGCTTTACCTGATTATGCTAAATTAACATTCAATCGAGAAACTGATAAAGATGAAGATGATGAAGATCAAGATAAATGCAAAGATAGTGATGAATATTTGCTTGAATATTTTAGTGAA
>Ga0214471_10002245_pt1 | contig 15174 bp, 15 predicted proteins | sample RVTome_5_FD_207665 | JGI IMG/M metagenome (GOLD analysis project Ga0214471, IMG submission 207665) | Soil microbial communities from uranium-contaminated site in the Upper Colorado River Basin, Wyoming, United States - RVT142D155 | ecosystem: Environmental > Terrestrial > Soil > Contaminated >... | reverse complement strand
CGCTACCTCGTCACCCACGAGACGGCCCACCAGTGGTTCTACTCCCTGGTCGGGGGCGACCAGGCCGCGGAGCCGTTCACCGACGAGGCGATGGCCGACTTCCTGGCGCGCTACGTGCTCGGCCAGCGTCGGGCGAGCCGGTGCGCGGGCGCCCGTCTCGACCTGCCGATCTACGACTACTCGTCGACGTGCTATTACGAGACGGTCTACATTCAGGGAGGGAACCTCATCGACGACCTCCGGCGCGAGATCGGGAACGACGCCTTCTGGGCAGCGGTCCGGGGATGGATCGACGAGCACCGCCACGCGATCGCCTCGACCCGCTCGCTTCTCGACGCCTTCTCTGGCGCGACCTCGGCGGATCTCGCGGCACGACTCCGCTCGCGCTTCCCGAGCCTGTACGACTGAGGGTCCCTCGTGACAGCCATCCGCTCGATGCTCGCCGCGCTGCTCATCGCGATGACGATGGCCCCGAGCGTGGCGGGCTGCGCGCTGAGCTGTCCGGCGGCCCTGCTCGAGGGCGTGCTGACGCGGCGAGGTGACGAGCTCGTCGTGGCCCACAACGACGGGTTTCTCGAACGTGTCGATTGGGCGCACTCAAACCACCGCGTTATCGAGCGGGACGGGACGCTCAACGTCATCGATTGGCTCGGGGTCGTCAGGGCCCGGGAAGGCGAGTTCGTGCGCATGGGCGGCGGCGAGGTCGAGACGGGCGTATGGGGCATCTGCGGCTCCTTCGAGGTTGCCTCACCGCCTCCGTGACGCGCCGAACCGGCGATCCGCCGCCGTGGCTTGCGGCATGGAGCGGAACGAGCGCGGGAGGATCGGCCGCCACGCGCGCCAGGCGGCGACCAGCCACGCCGAGACGAGCCGCTCGCGCGGTCCCCAGGGAAGGGCGTACCCGTCGCGCACCGTACCCGGCAGGAGCCCGATCGCCGGCCACAACGTCCAGGCGTACAGGACGGGCGGCAGCCACCCGAGCGCGGGCAGGATCGGCCCCAACGGCGGCGCGAGAATCGTGGCCGCGATGTCGCGAGCGATCGGCGTGGGGTGGATCGGTCCGGACGGCGCGAGCATGTCGGCGACGTAGTGCTCGAATCCGTCGAGGTCGGCCGGCAGGAGGTCGTCCGGGATGCCGAACGCCCGGCCGATCGGCCGCGTCTCCGCGTAGAACCGTGCCCGGCGGTCGCGCGCGAGTGGCGCCATCCAGCGGTCGTTCGCGACGATCGTCGAGTCGACGAGCGTGGCGTGAACCCACAGCGACAGCTCCGGGTCGCGCGCCGCATACGCCGGTCCGAAGGCGGCGCGTGCGCTCTGGTCGCGGACCGGCCCGCCAATCCCGCGATGGAGCGCGTTGAGCCGGCGGATCTCCGCGCGCGCCCGCGGCGCCGTCCCGTAGACGATCGCGAGGTAGCTCCGCAGCGTGCCCTGCAGGCGCCGCCACGGGTCGGCCCGGAAGTCGCTGTGCGCATTGACCCCCTCGGCGACGAGCGGGTGGGCAACCTGGAGGAGGAGCGCCCGCGGGCCCGCGCCGAGCAGGAGCAGCGCCTCGCGATTGAGCCGCCACGCCTCGCTGCCCGGCCCGTACAGGCCGGCCGATTCGCGCGTTCGGACTACCGTTCGCCCGGACGCTTCCCGACGATCCACCAGGCGATCGGGAAGATCGCGGCCGCGGCGACGAGCTTGACCGCGTCCCAGGCGAGGAACGGGGTCAACCCGGCCGCGATTGCCGCGGACGGCGTCAGGTCGAGCACGACCGCCAGCCACGGGACGCCGATGGCGTAGATGAGCGCGTTGCCGAGCAGCATCGCACCGATCGCGCCGCCGATGTGTCGGTCCCAGCCGAGCTCCGCGAGCCGGCCGACGAGCGCCGCGGCGAGCACGAACCCGATGATGTAGCCGCCGGTCGGCCCTTGGAGGATCGCCAGCCCGGCGCGGCCCTCCGAGTAGATCGGCAGCCCGACTGCCCCGAGCAGGACGTACAGCGCGAGCGAGATCGCGGCCCGCCGGAACCCGAGTGCGCCGCCGACGAGCAGGATGCCGAAGGTCTGGCCGGTGAACGGCACGGGCAGGGTGGGGATGTAAACGCGCGCGCAGGCCGCGACGAGGAGGACGCCGGCAAGGATGAGGACGATGTGCCGGGAGCGCGAGCTGAGCGACTCGCCGACCCGGATCGGGACGAGGAAGTCCCCGATCGTGATTCCGCGCTGGTCGGCCGGGACGCGGTTCAGCCTCGGCAAGGCCAGGGTCACGCTGGGCTCCTCCTTCGCGGCGTCGGTGTCGCGGCGCTCACCTCGCGAGTCTAGCAGCCGTCGATCGGGGCCGAAACACCCGTCAGGCCCGAAACGCCCGTGGCGGCCTACTCGAACTGGACCGCCCGAACGATCGACAGGCGGCCGGCCAGGCGGGCCGGATAGTACGCCGCGATCATCGACGCACCGACCCCGAGCACGAAGCACAGCGCGAGAGCTCCCCACGGCGGGTCGATCGGCAGGTCGAGCCGGCCGCCGCCGAGGGCGACGAGCACGAGCCCGGCGACGAGCCCGGTGACCGCACCGATGATCGACCCGACGAGACCCAGGATGCCCGCCTCGACGACGACCATCCGCCCGACCTGTCGGCGGGTCATGCCGGTCGCACGCAGGACCCCAATCTCGCGCACGCGCTCGACGACATTCATCGTGAGCGTGTTGACGATGCCGAGCGCGGCCACGACGACGGCGACGAAGGCGAGCGCGTCGAACAGGCCGAACACCCGCCCGAGGGCGCCGGCGATCGCCCCCTGGACCCGCTCGAGGCTCGACGGATCGAGCGCCAGCACGCGTGCCTGCGTCTCGAGCGCCGGTGCCGCGACGGCCGCCGAACCGGGCGCATACCGGACGGCGAAGAAGTCGGCGCCGAGCACGCCGAACGAGGCACGCGCATCCTCCCAGCCGACGAGCACGCTCTCACCGGTGCCGCCGGGCAGGCCACGGGCCACGATTCCCACGACCCGCAGCTCCGTCGTGGCACCGCCGCCGACCGCGATCGTCAGGCTGTCCCCGAGTGCCACGTCGAGCAGATCCGCGACGCCGGCCGGAACGATCGCCGCGCCGCCCGCGTCGATCGCCGCCAGCGCGGTGTCCCGATCGCCTTCGAGGAAGTCCAGCCGGCCGTCCGCCGCGAAGTCCGCGCCGACGATCGCCGCGGCATCGAGCGCGAGGTTCCGGTACGCGATGTCGAACGTCGCGATCGGCGTGACCCGGGCCACACCGGGCACCCGGGCGAGCGACTCGGTCACCCCCTCCTCGGGCGCGATCGCCCGGATCGAGGTCACGACCGCGTCGCCGGGAATCACGTCGGCTAGCCATCCCGTCGCCGCGCGCCGCGCGTTCTGGGCGACACCGCCGATCGCCACGATCATCGCCAGGCCGATCGCGAGCGCGCCGACGGTCAGCGCCGCCCGACTTCGATCGCGCACGAGCGAGCTGCGAGCGAGTCGCTCCTCGAACCGAAACAGGGAACGGAATGGGAGGCCGGCCAGCAGAGACAGCGGGCGGAGCAGGAACGGCGACGCGAGGGTCGCGACGAGCAGCACGCCGTACACGGCAAGCGACCGGGTGGCGCCGTCGCCGAGCCCGGTGTCGGCGCTCGGCCACGTGAACAGGCCGAGGACCCCGATCGTGACGAACACGCCGGCCAGCCAGCGCAGGCGAGCCGCACGGACCGTCGCGACGTCCGTTTCGGCGCGCGCCTTGAGAGCCTCGATCGGCGAGATTCGCGACGCCCGCCAGGCCGGCTCGAACGCCGCCGCGACCGTCACGACCACGCCGACCGCCGCTGATGCGACGAACGTGGCGACGGGCGCCTCGAGGCCGTCGAGCGGGATCGACCCGATGGAGCGAACCCAGGCGACCATGATCGCCGCCAGCACGAGCCCGGCGACCAGCCCGAGCAGCGACCCGAGCACACCGATCACGAGCGCGCCGGCCAGGATGAACCCGGTGACCTGGCGGCGCGTCGCGCCGGCCGCGCGCAGAAGCCCCACCTCGCGGACGCGCTCGGCGAGGGTCATCGACAGGGTCGAGAAGATGAGGAACGCGCCGACGAACAGCGCGACCGCGGCGATGAGCGCGGTGGTCGACCGGAAGTCGGCCGTCGAGGCGCGCAGCGACGCGGCGATGTCGCCGGGCGACGACAGCACGTACGGCTCGAGCGTCAGACGGGATACGAGCGCCGTCTCGACGTCGCCGATCGTGGCGCCGGGCGCGGCGCGCACATCGACCCGGGTGACGCCGTCGACCCCGAACACGGTCTGCGCGGCGGCGAGCGGCACGACGACGACCCGCCCGAGCGAGCCGACGGTAGGCCCGTCACCGGCCATGATGCCGATGACGCGGAAGCGGCCCGGGTCGCCCGCCGCCTGGATCGTCAGCTCGCTGCCGAGGGCATAGCCGTCGTCGGCGGCCAGGCGCTCCGTGATGAGCACCGATGCCTCGTCCGGCCTTGCCAGCAGGGACCCCGCGACGAGCTCGAACGAGCGCACCTGCGGATCGAGCTCCGGATCGATGCCGAGCACCGTGACCGGCCTCGGCAGCGTCGGGTCACCGAGTGCCTGGCGGAGATACGTTCGACGCTCCAGCGTCGGTGCCGCGAACGCCACGCCCGGCGTCGCCGCGATCGTCGCGACGGAGTCCGGCGACAGCCCGCGCTCCTGGAACGCCGACACCCGCAGGTCCGCCCGCCCGACGAGGTCGCGCACGGTTCGGCCGATCGAGGCATCAATCCCGGCGCTCGTGGCGAGCGAGGCGAACAGGACGCCGACGCCGAGCGCGACGCCGGCGATCGTCAGGCCGGTCCGGAGCCGGCGCGCAGCGAGGCTGCGCCAGGCCAGGCCGGACAGACCGCGCACGGCCGCGCTACAACCCCAGCTGCGCGAGCCGCGTGATGAGCGGCGTCGCGTCGTGCGACTCGCGCCGGCCCAGGGCGATCTCTTCGCGGATCCGGCCGTCGCCGATCACGAGCACCCGGTCTGCGTACGCTGCCGCCTTCGAGTCGTGCGTGACGAGGACGATCGTCTGGCCGCGCTCCACGCACGAGCGCCACAGGGCGTCGAGCAGCTCGCCGCCGGTCGTGTAGTCGAGATTCCCGGTCGGCTCGTCGGCGAAGAGCAGGGCGGGCCGGGTCACGAGCGCGCGGGCGACGGCCACCCGCTGCTGCTCGCCGGCCGACAGCTGGTCCGGTTTGTGTCGCTCCTTGCCGTCGAGGTCGACAAGCGCGATCACGTCGCGGATCCGGCCGGCCAGCTCGCCGCTTGTCGGATCGAGGCCGGCGATCGTGAACGGCAGGGCAACGTTCTCCGTCACGTCGAGGAGGGGGATGAGGTTGAAGAACTGGAAGACGAAGCCGGTCTTCTCGCGACGCAGGCGGGTCGCTGCCTCGTCGTTGAGCGAGCTGACGAGCTCCCCGTCGAGGAGAACCTCGCCGCCGGTGGGTCGGTCGAGACCGCCGAGCACCTGGAGGAGCGTGCTCTTGCCGGAGCCGGACGGGCCCATGAGGGCGACGAACTCCCCGGCCTCGACGGACAGGGACACGCCGCGCAGCGCCTCGACCGTGGTCGCACCGAGGCGGAAGTGCTTGGTGAGGTCGCGCGCCTCGAGGATCGGCGGCATGGCCGCAGTGTACCCGGCGACGACGGCCCGGCGTCCGAGGCGACCGGGCGTGCCCGGCGCGGACGCGCCGGGTCAGGACCCGAAGAAGAACCCGGTCACGTCACCGACGATCGTGTCGACGAACCCGCGCGCGACCGGCCGATCGATGACCCGGAGTCCGGCGATGCCGGGCGAGGTCGGGCTGATCGGGTCGTCGGCGGAGGATCGGCCGTCGGTGATCCAGGCGGCGGAGAAGTCGGTCGGCTCCGGCGTCGGCGTGGGGGTCGGAGTGGGCGTGGGGGTCGGAGTGGGCGTGGGCGTCGGCTCCGGGGTGGGCGCGACGGTCACGGCGGGCGCCGGCGTCGCGGGCGCAGCGGTCGGCTTCGGCGTCGGCTTGGGTGCCGGCTTGGGTGTCGGCTTCGGGGCTGGCGCGACGGTCGGGGCAGGCGTCGGCACGGGCGTCGGGGCCGGGGTGGGAACCGGTGTCGGGGCCGGGGTGGGCGGAGGCGGCGCGCTGCCGCCGCACTTGTCGGCGAAGATCACCGTCCACATCTTCTTTCCGTCCGCGCCCTTGTAGGCACCGATGCCGAAGACGTCCCACGACGCGCCGAGGATGTTGGCGCGGTGGCCGGACGAGTCCATGAACGAGTTGTGGATCGCCTGGGTCGCGATGTCGTCGGGGTAGTTGTTCCAGCCGATGTTCTCGCCGGCGAGGTTGAAGCAGTAGCCCTGCTCCTGCATGTAGTTGAAGACTTTTTTGCTGGTCCCGAGGATCGTGTGGCTGAAGTAGTTGCGGTCAATCATGTCCTTCGACCGCCAGCGGGCGAGATCGGTCAGCGCCGGGTCGATCGACAGGGCGGCGAGGCCGGCGCTCGCGCGGGCCTGGTTGTGGAGCGCGGCGAGCTGCTGCTCGGAGCCGGCATCGAAGGCATTCGGGTCCCAGGCGAGTGTCGCGCCGGGTGCGGCGAGCAGGCCAAGCGATGTCAGGGCGAAGGCTGCGGCGACAAACGCCGGCAATCGGCGGCGAGTTCGAGGCGCGGGCAGGGCGGTCATTCGATCCGGTCTCTCGTGCGGGCATCGGGTCTGGGGTCCGACTGCTCCACACGGTAGAAACCGGGTGCCGCGGCGTCTGCGGCGCGATGGTCATGGGCGACGGGTGCCCGGGGTCCTACGAACCTCCTACGGAGAACGCAGGGTCGAGGGTGGTGCGGGGCGGTACGGGGCGGTCACGCGTCGAGACGATCGCGTGCGACTCCGCCTCGATGACGTGCATGACCGCGTTGATGAGGGCGAGGTGGGTGAACGCCTGCGGGAAGTTGCCGAGGTGGCGGCCGGTCTCGGGATCGAGCTCCTCGCCGTACAGCTCGAGCGGGCTGGCGAACGACAGGAGCCGCTCGCACAGGCGGCGCGCCCGCGCGATCTCTCCGATCTCGACGAGCGCCGACACAAGCCAGAACGAGCAGATCGTGAACGAGCCCTCCTCGCCGGACAGGCCGTCGTCGGTCTCCTCGGTCCGGTAGCGCAGGACGAGGCCGTCGACGGTCAGCTCGTCGGCGATGGCGAGGACGGTGCGGCGGATGCGCTCGTCCGAGGGTGGGAGAAACCGCACGAGCGGCATGAGCAGGAGCGACGCGTCGAGGGCGTCGGTGCCGTAGTACTGCGTGAACACCCCGCGTGCATCGAGCCCGTTGGCGCAGATGTCGGCGTGGATCTCGTCGGCCGCGGCTTGCCAGCGATCGGCCCGCTCGTGGTCGTCGCGGAGCCGCGCCAGCCGCGCGCCGCGATCGGCCGCCACCCAGCACATGACCTTCGAGCTCGTGAAGTGCTGCGGCTCGCCGCGCACCTCCCAGATGCCGCGGTCCGGCTCGCGCCAGTGGCGGATCGCCTCCTCGACCTGGCGCGACAGGATCGGCCAGATCCGCTCGTCGAGGTGGTCGCGCGACTTCGTGTGGAGGTAGACGGAGTCGAGCACCGCGCCCCACATGTCGTGCTGGCGCTGGTTGTAGGCGCCGTTGCCGATCCGGACCGGGCGCGCCCCCTCGTAGCCTTGGAGGTGGTCGAGCGTCTGCTCGGTGAGCGTCCGCTCCCCACCGATCCCGTACATGATCTGGAGGTCCGCCTCCCCGGCCGCGTCGGCAATGAAGTACAGGAAGTCGTTCGCCTCCCAGTCGAAGCCGAGCGTGTAGAGACCCCACAGCGCGAACGTCGAGTCGCGGATCCACGTGTAGCGGTAGTCCCAGTTGCGCTCGCCACCCGGCGTCTCCGGGAGCGACGTCGTCGCGGCGGCGACGATCGCGCCGGTCGCCGAGTAGGTGAGGCCCTTGAGGGTCAGCGCGGAGCGCTGGAGGTAGGCCCGCCAGGGATGGTCGGGGAATCGCCCGCGGGCGAGCCAGTGCTGCCAGTGATGGGCCGTCCAGACCTGCCGGCGATATGCCTCCTCGTACGTCGTCGGGGGCTCCGCGGTGCCCCATGACAGTGCGCAGAAGCGCGTCTCGCCCTCCTTGATCAGGGTTCGTCCGATCGCCCGCGGGCCCTCGAACCCGATGTTGAGGTCCGTGGTCAGGGTGAGCGCGATGTCGGACCCGTCAGAGCGGCAGATGCCCTGCGTGAGTCCCTGTCCCGTGTACGCCCAGCGACCGAGCGTTCGGCCATAGTCGAAGACCGGCTCGCAGTCGATCGTCAGCTGCATCTCGCCGTTGACGCAGCGCACCGAGCGCAGCAGGACGTGCTCCGCGTCGTAGTCGGTCGGTGCCCGGCGATGGCCGTCGAGGCGTTCGACGTCGCCACGCCACGGACCGATGAGCAACACGTCGCGCACGATGATCCAGCCGTTCGGCGATCCCCACGTCGTCTCGAGCACCATCGTGCCGGGCAGGTACCGCCGGGCCGCCGGGACCCGGATGTCCGCCGGGCCGAAGCGAAACCCGCCCGCGTCGCGGTCGAGCATGGCACCGAAGACGGACGGTCCGTCGAACCGCGGCAGGCACAGCCACTCGACGTTGCCGGACGGGGCGACGAGCGCACCCACCTCGCAGTCGGACAGGAAGGCATAGTCCGCGATCGGCGGAAAAGGAGACGCTCCGTGCTGCACCGGCTGCACCTCTGCCTGCATCGGGGTGGCGGCGATCCTGCGGCGCTCATCTTGCACGCGCCGGCGCACCGCGCCAAGACCCGGCGACCTCGGCGCATCCTCCCGGCTCGCGCACAGCGGGCTCACAGGATCGCCAGTCACGATCGGGCATCATCGTCCCCACGGAGGCCGCATCGAGACACAAGCCGACACCGACGACGTCCTGGTCGGGCGCGTCCTCACCCGGCGCGAGGTCCTCGCCCTGTTCGGCGCGGCGGGAACCGCTGCGGCGGTCGCCGCCTGCGCGCCCGGCGGGGTGGGCTTACCCGGGGCGAGCGCATCGGCCGATGGATCCACCGCCACGGCGACGCCCGGGTCGACCGGATCCGCCGCCGCGTCGGCCTCGGTGGCAGCGGCAACTCCGGTCCCATCGTGCGTCGTCCGGCCGGAGCTGACCGAGGGGCCGTACTTCGTCGACGTGCAGCTCGACCGGTCCGACATCCGGTCCGACCCGGGTGGTGCGGCCGCCCGCGACGGACTGCAGCTCGAGCTCGCCTTCGCCGTCTCGCGCATCGAGGCCGGTGGCTGCGTCCCGTTCGAGGGAGCGCTCGTGGACGTCTGGCACTGCGACGCGGACGGCCTCTACTCGGGCGTAGCGGACCGGTTCGGCGACACGACCGGGCAGGCTTGGCTGCGCGGCTACCAGGTCGCCGGCGCGGACGGCATCGCCTGGTTCACGACGATCTACCCCGGCTGGTACGAGGGCCGGGCCGTCCACATCCACTTCAAGATCCGGACCGACGCCGCGGCCGAGCAGGGCCTCGAGTTCACCTCGCAGCTGTTCTTCGACGATGCGATCAGTGACGAGGTGTACGCGTTCGAGCCGTACGTCGGCAACGGCGAGCGCGGGACGCGCAACGCGAATGATGGGATCTTCGGCCAGAGTGGGAATCAGCTCACGCTGGCGCTGGCCGGCAACCCACAGACGGGCTACACGACCACGTTCGAGATCGGCATCGACATGAGCTGACGCCGCGCTGCGGCGTCAGGCGGCGACGGGCGTGCCGTCGACGATCGGGCGCTCGACGTGCGGAAAGAGTGCCGCAAGCAGGCGGAACGTCCGGCGCGTCTCCCAGCGGTGAAGGTTCGAGCAGACGAGCCAGATGCCGTCGTCGCGGCCGACCGGGACGGTCGGCGCACCGCACGGGCAGAGCGGCGTGTCGTGCTCGGCGGACTTGATGCGCTCGAGAGCGGCCGTGGTGTCGAACATCGGATGAGCCTCCGGGGTGGTGTACGACTCGATGATCCGCCCGTGCGTGGTCGTCTGCCATGAGCACAACGTCCCGAATCGCCTACGACGCGCTCCGTAGTTCTCCAGCCGGCGCCCCGCGTCAGCGACTCATCGAGCGGTAGCGACGCACCCCGAGCGCGCCGAACACGATCACGAAGACGACAACCCAGACGAGCGTAACGACGACAGGGTTCTGACCAGGAAAGCCGGTCCCGACATACGGGTTGGGATTACCCCACAGCTCGCGTAGGGCGGCCGTCAGCGTGCTCGTCGGGTTCCACTCGGCGACCGGCTGGAGGAACTCCGGCAGGCTGGCCGGCGGGACGAACACGTTCGAGATGAACGTGATCGGAAACAGCGCGGTGAACACGACCTGCTGGCCGACCTCGGGCGACGGGACGTTGAGGCCGAGCCATACCCCCAGCCATGACATCGCGAAAGCGAACACGAGGAGAAGCGCCACGCCGGCGACCAGCTCGCCGATCCCCGTGTTGACCCGCCAGCCGACGACGAAGCCGGTGACCATGAGCACGACGAGGATGCCGCCGTTGTAGACGACATCGGACAGGGTCCGACCGCTCAATACAGCCGATCGCGCCATCGGCAGCGACCGAAAGCGGTCGATGATCCCCTTGGTCACGTCGTCGGCCACCCCGATCGCCGTCGTTCCCGCGGCGAAGACGATCGTCTGGGCGAAGATCCCGGGCATGAGGTACTCGCGATACGAGCCGCCGTCCGGCAACGGGATCGCGCCGCCGAACACGAACGCGAACAGCAGCACGAACATGATCGACTGGAGGATCGCGAAGATCGCCAGCTCCGGGATGCGCGGGATCCGCTTGAGGTTGCGCCAGGCGATGACGAGCCCGTCGCGGACCGCGCCGTTCACGCGGCCTCTCCCGCCGCCGCGGTGGCCTTCTCGTCGGTCACGTGTCCGGTCAGGGCGAGGAACACGTCGTCGAGGGTCGGCCGACGGAGGGCGATGTCGTCGATCGTGATCCCGGCCTCGTCGAAATCGCGGACCACCTGGACGAGCGTCTTCGATCCACCGGACGCCGGAACGGTCACCTTGCGGGTGTGCTCGTCCACCGTGCACTCGCCGTGGGTGTCGCGAGTGAGCACCTCCATCGCCCGGGCGATCTCGTCACGTCGGTGGACAACGACCTCGATCCGCTCGCCACCGACCTGCGACTTGAGCCCGTCGGCGGTGCCCCGGGCGATGATCCGGCCACGGTCGACGACCGCGATCGTGTCGGCCAGCTCGTCGGCCTCCTCGAGGTACTGGGTCGTCAGGAGGAGCGTCGTGCCCTCGCGGACGAGGGAGCGGATGACGTCCCACATGCCGAGCCGGCTGCGCGGGTCGAGCCCGGTGGTCGGCTCGTCGAGGAAGAGCAGGCGCGGGCGGCCGATGAGGGCGCTGCCGAGGTCGAGCCGGCGGCGCATGCCGCCGGAATACGTCTTGACGACGCGATCGGCGGCATCGGTCAGCTCGAACTGCTCGAGCAGCTCGTCGGCGCGCGTGCGGGCGACGGCGCCGGGCAGCTGGTAGAGCCGACCGAACATGCGCAGGTTCTCGCGCCCGGTGAGGTTCTCGTCGACCGCCGCATACTGGCCGGACAGGCCGATCAGATGCCGGAGCTGGTCCGCCTGGCGGACGACATCGAGACCAAAGACGGTGGCGCGGCCCGCGTCCGGCTTGAGCAGCGTGGCAAGGATCCGGACGGTCGTCGTCTTGCCGGCGCCGTTGGGGCCGAGCAGCCCCAGCACCGTGCCCTCGGCGACGCTGAGGTCGACCCCGTCGAGGGCCCTGACCTCGGAGCGGCGCGAGCGATAGATCTTGACCAGGCCTTCGGCCGTGATCACATCCACGGGTGGTCTGCTCCTCGGTTCTCGAGCCGCACCGGCGCGCGTGGGCGCCTGCGGCCACCATCGATTCGGGGAGCGCGAATCTAACCGCCGAGGGCGGACGGGTCAAACGAGCCGTAGGAGGATCGATCCTCACTGGTTGATGCTCACGCCGTCCTCCCTGGCGAGTGCGCTCCGGCGGGTCGATCGTCGCGGGCCCGATCTCTGGCGACGACTTCCCTCAACGAGACGTTGCCTTCGGGGGATCGCCTCGGGGGATCGCCTCGAAGCGGAGCGAGGGTCGCGTTGACGGCTCGTGCCATCCTCGACCGCATGAGCCGGCTGCTCGGCGTCTTGATCAACCTCGCCCTGCGCGCGGCGATCGTGGCCATGACGGCCGCGGTCCTACGAGCGAAGCCGGACGATCGTCGCTTCGCCGGCAAGGGGATCGGGCCGCGCGTGCTCATGGTCGGCCTGCCCGCGACCCTCGCCGTGCCGACCGTCTGGTTGGCCCGCGGTGGGCCGCGCGGACCGTATCCCGTGGCGGTCGATTCCCTGTACCTGTCGATGTGCGCACTCGACCTCGCCGGCAACGTGTTCGACCTGTACGACCGGTACCGCCACTTCGACCTCATCCCGCACGCGCATGGCGCCGGCGCGGTGACGGTCGCGGCCGCCTGGGCGTTCGACCTTCCACCGCTCAGCGCCGTCGGCGTCGCACAGGTCGGCCACATCCTCCTCGAGGCGCAGGAGCATGCCAGCGACGTCCTGTTCGGAACCCGCAACGTCCGCGGAACGTGGGATACCGCCGGGGATCTCCTGGCCGGCGTCGTCGGGTCGTTGGCCTACGCGGCGCTGCTCAGCCGGGCCGGACGCCGGGCTCGACCGGGCTGATCGCCGAATCCAGGTCGGGCTCGCCGGACAGGCCGGCCGCGAGGCCGAACGCCGCCGCAACGAGGGCGAACACCAGCCCCCAGCTCGCGACGACCCCGGTCACGTCGGCGATCGCGCCGAGCGCGAGCGGAGCGACGAGGATCGCGAGGCCGGACGCGACCGTGAGTCGGTTGCCGGCCAGCGCGAGCAGCCCGGGCGCCGCTGCGAGGGCCGCGGCCACGCCGAGCGGGTAGAGGCCGGCGACGCCGAGCCCGGCGACGAACAGGCCGAGCCCGGCCACGACGGGCGAGGTCGTGACCCAGGCGATCAGCCCACCGACCGCGACCACCCCAAGGGCAGCCCACGCCGTCGGCCGCGGCGCACGACCGGCGGCCAGCCCGTAGCCCATCGCGAGCCGACCTGCGAACATCCCGCCGAGGAACAGCGCCGCGATCGACGTCGCCTCGGGGATGGACGTGCCGGCGCGCCGCTCGACGAGCGTCGCCGCCCAGAAGACGATCGAGAATTCGACGGCAACGACGGCCACGACATAGGCCCAGGCTCGCCAGAAGGTCCGCGGCAGCCGGTCGTCGCCGGCCGATCTCGCCGTCGTGACCGGCATGCGCGGCGGGAGCCGAAGGTCGAAAGCGACGACGGCGAGGAGCCCGACTGCCGGGATCAGGCCGCCCGGCCAGCCGATGCCGGACGTGGCCGCGGACGCAAGCGCCAGCGGGGCGGCGAAGGCCGCGACCATCGCCCAGACGTTGCCGCGGGCGAGCTGCCGGCGCGCCACCGTTCCCCCGACGGCGCCGAGCGATGCGTTCGCATAGCCCAGCAGCGTGCCGGACCCGAAGCCGATGAGCCCGGCTGCCGCGAGCGTCCCGACGATCGACGGCGCGGTGGCGATGACGGCAATCGCCACGACCAGACAACCCACCGCCGCCCCGCGCGCAACCCGTTCGCCGAAGCGGCGACCCAGCTCCGCCGCGGCCACGCCCGCCGCGATGAGGCCGATGGCAAGGGCCGTCGAGTGGAGGCCCAGCTCGGCGTCGGACAGGCGCAGCCGCTCCCGAAGGTATGGCCCCACGGCGCCGAGCCCGTAGATGACGTAGCCGACGGCGGCCAGCGCCGCATACGACGGCCACGCTCCGCGATGTCGGGGTTCGGAGCGTCGCGAGAGCGCCCCAGTGGAATGGGAAGTCACGGACCGTGAGCGTATCGTGGCGGCGGCGCGCTCTGCGTCAGGCTGCCCGATCCGCGGGCAGGATCGTGAATGCTCCGCCCTGGAGTGGCGCGACCGCCCGGAAGGCTCGCTCGTCGAACGTCAGGATGCGCGTGCTTGCATATCGCTGGGCGAGGACCACGAGCGACGCGTCGGCCAGCCCGATGCGCAGGTCGCGATGGCGCTCGGCGAGCCGCCTGGCGAGCTCGAGTTCGTCCCGCGACAGGCAGTCGACAACGAAGGTCCCGCCGACCAGATCGTCGAGGAACGCAAGCTCGACGTCGACGCCGAGCCGATCTAGGATCAGGTAGTCCGCCTCGGCCACGGCGAGTTCCGTCGTGACGATGGTCTGGCGTTCCTCACGCAGGACCTGCGCGACGGCCTCGTGGCGCGGCTCGTCCGCGTTGGCCTGCGCGTACAGCCCGCCGGCGTCGATGAGCAGGGCCACTACCGGTGACCGAGCGCCTTGTCGCGGAGCTCGTCCGCAGTCCAGCCCTTGTAGGCCGGACCCCGACCGAGGCCAAGGGATCGAAACGTCCGCGGCGCAGCGTCGAACTCCTCGATGACCCGGCGCACGCCGTCGCGGATGAGCTCCGCCTGCGGACGACCCTCACGGATCGCCACACGGCGGAGGCCCTCGGCCTCGTCCTCGGTCAGGTACACGGACGTCTTGCGCATGACGTACGTAGGGTACCATACGTACGCCGAGAGAGCCATTGCCGGAGCGTACGCGACCGATCCGGAACTCGAGCGGAAATTATTGAGTCGTCCGGCTCGTGTCGGCGCCCATACCCTTCGAGAGCACCGGTTCGAACGGGCTCCACAGGTGGAAGGGCATGGATATCAGTCTCGTGATCCGGGCGCAGCAGGGCGACGAGGAGGCATTCGCGAGCCTCGCCGTCGCCTGCGGCGACGGACTCCATGCGGTGGCGCACAGGATCCTGCGCGACATCGACCTCGCCGAGGACGCGACGCAGCAGGCGCTGCTTGCCATTTGGCGGGACCTTCCGCAGCTCCGCGACCCGGCCCGCTTCGAGGCCTGGTCGTACCGGCTCCTCGTGCGCGCCTGCTACGCCGAGGGTCGCCGAACAGGGCGCTGGACGCCGACCCTCCGTCTTCTGCCGACCGACGAGCCGGCCGCGACGGACGTCACCGGCCCGGTCCACGATCGGGATCAGCTCGAGCGCGGCTTCCGGCGGCTTTCCATCGACCATCGCGCGGTCGTGGTGCTCCACCACTACCT
>Ga0214471_10002244_pt1 | contig 15177 bp, 7 predicted proteins | sample RVTome_5_FD_207665 | JGI IMG/M metagenome (GOLD analysis project Ga0214471, IMG submission 207665) | Soil microbial communities from uranium-contaminated site in the Upper Colorado River Basin, Wyoming, United States - RVT142D155 | ecosystem: Environmental > Terrestrial > Soil > Contaminated >... | reverse complement strand
GAGCTGGACAGGATCGCGAACTGGGCCAGTTCGGTGCCGATGCCGACGACGATGCCGCCGACGAACGCGCCGGCCAGGCTGGTCAGGCCGCCGAGCAGCGCCGCCGCCAGCGCCGGGACGAACAGCTCGCTGGTCATCCCGAACGTGACCGACCCGATGGTCGGGGCGATCAGCACCGTGGCGATACCGGCCAGGACCCCCGCCACGACCCAGGTGAACGCCGAGACGCGCGCGACCGGTACGCCGTTGAGGCGCGCTGCCTCCTCGTCCTGCGAGGCCGCCAGCACGCCCAGCCCGAAGTCGCTGCGGCGCAGGAACCACGTCAGCCCGAACCCGAGGACCGCCAGCGTCACCAGCGCGATGAGCTGCGTGTTGCTGATGAACACGCCCAGCACGCGGTGGCTGCCGTCGATCGGGTGCGGCAGCTTGCGCGGGCTGCCGCCCCACACCTTGGCCTCGACCGCCAGCGTCAGCAGCATGAAGCCGACGGTGGCCACGGTGACCGCCAGCCGGGGCGCGTGCGCCATCCTGCGGATGACCAGCCGCTCGAACGCGAGGCTGGCCAGCGCCACGACCGTCAGCGCCACGGCCAGCGCGGCCAGCCACGGCCACCCCTGCTCGGCCGCGAAGTACCAGGTCGTGAACGCGGCGACGGTGCCGAGCTCGGGCTGCGCGAAGCTGAGCACGCGCGTGCCCCGGTAGATCATCACGATGCCCAGCGCGAGCAGGCCGTAGATGGCGCCGTTGAAGACGCCGATGATCAGTGCCTGTGACATGGGGCGCCCCCGTTAGCTGTAGCGCGTCCAGCAGTACCGGGTCGGCGTGAACGCGGGGCCGAACCCGGGATGGTCGCGGACCTCCTGCGCGTAGAACGAGAACCCGCCGTAGTGGCTGCCGTACGACCGGCTCCAGCCGAAGTCGACCGCACAGTTGGGCCGCCACAGCGGGTCAGCCTGCGGGGTGGCCGTGTAGCCCGAGCTCAGCATCGCGTGCAGCCGGTTGCGGTCGCAGTCGGCGCCGCACTCGTCGAGCACATGGTGCATCGCCTTGAGCCCGGTCCACGTCACGTAGAGCAGGTAGTTGGGCTCGGTACCGGGCCGGTACGTGGCGTAGGCGGCCTCGAACAGCTCGATGTCGGCGTTGTGCCCGTACGCGTCGTTCTCGCCGAAGCCACCGGGTGCGTACGGCGCCCACGCCGAGACCCCCTCGATGGGCGACCGGGGGGTCGCGATGTCCAGGGTGGTCTGGAACGGGAACACGACCCAGGTGGGGAAGTACTGCTGCTGGTTGGCCTGCTCGATGATGTTGCCCGAGAACAGCGCGTTCTCCCAGACCCAGACGACCTCGACGTCGTCCTGCTGCAGCGCGAAGATCTCCTGCTGGTAAGAGCCCTTCCGCGCCGTCTCGAAGTCGTGCACGATGTTCACGCCCCGCCGCTCCATCTCGGCGACGGCGGCGTCGTGACCTGGGCTCCAGTTCTCGGATTCGAGCGCGATGATCCCGACGCGCTTGGCTCCGTGACGGGTCGCGATGTACTCGCCGAACGCGGTCCCGGTCTGCTCGACCGACGGCAGGAAGCCGAACGAGTGCGTCGGGTTCTGGGTCGGCTCGACCGCCATGTGGTGGATGTAGGGCACGCCGTTGTTCTCGGCCCACGTCCGCACGCCGGGGATCTGGTCGAAGCCGAAGCCCGACAGCAGCACGAACGGGTTGCGCGCGTTGCAGGTCTGCGCGGCGGTGATGGCCTGGTTGCCGTTGTAGGCGTCGTCCTCCCAGTCGAAGCGGACCTTGCGCCCGTGGATGCCGCCCTGCTCGGTGTTGATCATCTCCCAGTAGATGTTGAGATCCTCCTCGCGAACGTCGAACGCCTCGGCGAACACCAGGGCGGCATGACCACAGAGGTAGATCTCGTCGTCGGTGATGCCGACCGTCGCCCGCTCGGCGCTGTAGGGGCCCGAGGGCGGGGGCGCGCCACCGGTCGTGTCTGCGCCGGTCGTATCTGCGCCGGTCGTGGTGGTGCTGCCGCCGGTCGTCGACGTGGAGCCGCCGGACGTGGCGCCCGACCCCCCGCCCGTCGTGGTCGCCGGACCGGACGCATCGCCACCAGTGGAGCCACCGCCCGCGGTGCCCTCGCCGGGCTCGACGCCGCTGTCGGAGGTGTCGCCCCCGTCGGTCGTCGCGGTCGTGTCCGTGCCGGTGGTGTCGCCCCCGTCGTCCCCGTCGTCCGGCTCGTCCGCGATCGCCAAGCCGGCCGGGTCCTCAGCGTCGTTCCGCGGGGCGCCGGAGCACGCGACCCCGACCATCGTCAACGCCGCGAGCCAGACCGCTCCTCGGACATGCCTGCGACCCACGATCTGCCTCCTCTTCCGGGTGTCCACCGTCACCCACCTCCGGGCGCTCGTCTCGCCCAGCGACGTTACGTAGGGGTTTCGACAGAAGTCCTCGGGAATCCTTCGACTTTCCCTGAACTTCTCGGTGCCGATGTTGTGAGAACCACATATCGAGCCCGGCGGGAACCCACCCCGACGCCCACGGCCGCCCCCCACTGATCGAGTGTGCTCGTTACCGCGATATATGCGAGTAACGAGCACACTCGATGGGGACGGGGACGAGGACGAGCAGGCTCAGGGGGGGCAGGGTGACGTTGATGCTGTGCGACCGGCCGTGGTGGGGCAGCGGGGTGGCTTCCACGCCGCCGAGGTTGCCCTGGCCCGAGCCGCCGTAGATCCCGGCGTCGGAGTTGAAACGCTCGCGCCAGAACCCGCTGACCGGCACCCCCACCCGGTAGTTGTGCCGCGGGATCGGCGTGAAGTTGGCCAGCACGAGCGCGACGTCCTCGGCTTTCTCGCCGCGGCGGATCCAACTCAGGACGTTGTGCTCCCAGTCGGAGGCGTCGACCCACTCGAAGCCCTCCGGGTGGCAGTCACGGGCGTGCAGCGCCGGCAGGTCGCGGTACAGCCCGGCGATGTCGCCGACGCAGCGCAGGAGCTGGGCGTGCTGCTCACCCTCCAACGCCGCCCAGTCGAGCGACACGTCGTGATTCCACTCGGAGCGCTGCCCGAACTCGTCGCCCATGAACAGCAGCTTCTTGCCCGGCAGGGTGAACTGGTAGCCGTAGAGCGTGCGCAGGTTGGCGAACTTCTGCCAGTCGTCGCCGGGCATCTTGTCGATCATCGAGCCCTTGCCGTGCACCACCTCGTCGTGGCTGAGCGGCATGACGTAGTTCTCGGTGAACTGGTAGACGGCGCGGAACGTCAACTGGTTGTGGTGGTGCTTGCGGTAGACGGGATCACGCTGGAACACCTCGAGCGTGTCGTGCATCCACCCCATGTCCCACTTGAACCCGAAGCCCAGCCCGCCGATGTAGGTCGGGCGGCTGACCATGGGCCAGGCCGTGGACTCCTCGGCCATGGTCTGGGCGTCGGGGTAGTTGGCGTAGATCTGGCTGTTGAGCTGGCGCAGGAACTCGATGGCCTCGATGTTCTCGTTGCCCCCCCACTCGTTGGGTATCCACTCGCCGTCCTGACGCGAGTAATCGAGGTAGAGCATCGAGGCGACGGCGTCGACGCGGATCCCGTCCACGTGGAACCGGTCCAGCCAGGACAGCGCCGAGCTGATCAGGAACGAGCGGACCTCGTTGCGCCCGTAGTTGAAGATCAGCGAGTTCCAGTCCGGGTGGAAGCCCTGGCGCGGGTCCTCGTGTTCGAACAGGTGCGTGCCGTCGAAGTAGCTCAGCCCGTGCTCGTCGTTCGGGAAGTGGCTGGGGACCCAGTCGAGGATCACCCCGATGCCCGCCTGGTGCAGCCGGTCCACGAGGTGGGCGAAGTCCTCGGGGGTCCCGAACCGCGAGGTCGGCGCGAAGAACCCGGTGGTCTGGTAGCCCCACGAGCCGCCGAACGGGTGCTCCATGATCGGCAGCAGCTCCACGTGCGTGAAGCTCATCCGCTGGACGTGCTCGATCAGGGGCTCGGCCAGGTCCCGGTAGCTCAGTCCGTGTCCCGCCCCCCCGCCGTCCTCGTACTTGCGCCACGAGCCGACGTGCAGCTCGTAGATGGACATCGGTGCGTCCAGCGCCTGGCGCTGCGCCCGCGACGCCATCCACTCGGCGTCGCCCCAGGCGTGGTCCATCTGCCAGACCTTGGAGCCGGTGTTGGGCGGGGTCTCGGCGTGCAGGGCGAACGGGTCGGCCTTGTCGACCTGGTAGCCGCCGCGCGAGACGATCCGGTACTTGTAGACGGTGCCGTTGCCGAGGTCGGGAACCTCGGTGCGCCAGATTCCCGACGACCCGACCGCAGCCATCTGGTGCGACCTCGGGTCCCAACCGTTGAAGTCGCCGATGACCGACACGGTCCTGGCGTTGGGCGCCCACACCGCGAACTGGATGACCGGTTCCTGCTTGCCCCGGGTGACCCGGTGGGCTCCGAGCTTCTCGTACAGCCGGACGTGGTTGCCCTCGTTGAACAGGTGCAGGTCGAACTCGGTGATCTCGTGGTCGCCGGGCACCTCGGTGGGCTTTTCACGGGACCGTGCGACCGATGGCATCCGCCGTACTGCGGCCTCCGCGGCAGCCTTGCGCGCGAATGCCTCCTCGGCGGGGGTGGGCTCGGCGCCGTCGGGCCCGTGCGGACCCGTCGGCGCCCGCGTAGCCAGATCCGGCGTCTCGTCCGTGCGCCTGCGACTCATCGTCAGCCTTCCCGGTTCAGCAGACCCAGCGCCCCCTGGAGCGGGATGCGGAGCCAGTCCGGTCGGTTGTTCAGCTCGTAGCCGAGCTCGTAGGTGGCCTTCTCCAGCAGGTAGGCCTCCAACAGCGTGCGAACGTGTTCGGGGTCCTCGGGGAGGAAGGAGGCACCTTCGGCCGTGGCCAGGTACGACCGCAGGAACGCGACCCCGACCCACAGCGCCCAGTGGCGCAGCCACGCCTCGAGTGCCGCCGCCGCCTCGGACCCGTCCGCGATACCGCCGCGCTCGAGCTGGTCGAACAGGGCCGCGTAGGCCGCGTAGTCGAACGACCGCAGCATCCCGGCGACGTCACGCAGCGGCGAGCGCTTGAGCCGGCGCTCCCCCACGGGCTTGGCCGGCTCACCCTCGAAATCGATGATCACGAAGTCGCGACCGGTCCACAGCACCTGACCGAGGTGGTAGTCGCCGTGGGTCCGGGTGCGGACCGCCTCGATCCTGGTGTCGCTCACGGCCTTGAAGTGCGACAGCACGTCCGCCTCGCGGTTGACCAGCTCGGTGGCGACCTCGCGCACCTCGGGCGGCAGCGACTTGGCCCCCTTGCGCAGGAGTGCGAGGTTGCGACGGCCGGCGTTGCGCATCGACTGGTACAGCCCGCGCTGGTGCAGCGTGGTGAACTCGACGGGGGCGAACGCCTTGTCGCCGGTATCGGTGGCCAGCGCGATGTGCAGCTCGGCGGTCCGCTGACCCAGCAGCATCGCCGCGTCGAGGTACGTCCCCACGATGTCGGCCATCGCGTCGGGCACACCCTCGCGGGCGAGCTGGACCACGTTCGGCGCGTCGGCGAGGCCAGGCCGCTCCTGCGTCTCCTCGGTCATCACCCGGTCGCAGAACCGGCGCAGCGCGTCGATCGTGTAGCTCCACGCGTCGCCCTCGTTGGGGACGTAGCTCTGCAGGATCGCGAGGCTGCGCGATTCACCGTTCGATGGCGTCAGCTCGAGCTCGCCGCACAACGGTGGGGTGTGCGGGAAGCCCACCTGCTCGGTGAGGTACGAACTCACCTCGGCATCGGGACTGCGGCCGGGCTCGAGCCGGCGCAGCACCTTCATCATGTACCGGTCACCGAACGCGATCGACGTGTTGGACTGCTCGCCCCGCAGCACGTGCGGCGTGAGTTGCCCGACCTCGGTCCGGGAGCCGAACAGCTTGGTTCGGCGCCCGCTCAGCGTGGCGCCGCCGCCCTTGACCGTGCGCTTGCGCGCGATCAGGTCCAGCAGCGCGGTGGCAGCCTCCTCGTCGAACAGGCCGTCGAACAACACGCCCGACTGGCCCTTGCTGCCCTGGCCCTTCACCTCGGCCAGCACCGTGCGCGGGTGCTCCTCGCGCAGCCGCTCGGCCTTGACCCCTTCGGCGAACGACACCGGCAGCAGGTAGTCCTCGGGCTCGCCGTCGGTGTAGTCCACGTGCACGACCAGCAGGTGCAGGACCGGATCGGTCTTGCCCATACCGACGGGCACGACATCGGTGATCGTCGTCTCGCGGATCCCGCGCGCCTTGCCGCCGAACCAGCGCCGTGGCAGCAGGATCACGGGCAGTGCGGACTCCAGCCGCTCCCGACCTTTGCCCTTCAGCAGCGCGGTCCAGGCACCTGCGGTGGTGACCACCGGGTGCTCGACCGGTAGGGCCTCGGGAGGCTCGTCGAGCCGGGGTGTCAGGGTGAACCCCGGTCGGTACTCCTCGACCGAGAACCAGTAGACGGCGTACGGGTTGAGCGTCAGGAAGTAGGGGCGCTCGGAGATCGGCGGAAACTCGGTGCGCCCGAACATCTCGATCGGCGTCAGCCCACGGAACTCGGACAGGTCCAGCTCGACCGGCTGTACGTACCGCGAGAGGTTCGCCACGACCAGCACGGTTTCGCCGCGACCGTCATCGTCCTCGGGGGGCAGCGATCTGGTGAACGACAGGACCTTGCCGTTGTCGGGCGTGAGGAAGCTGATGTCGCCACGACCGAACACCTGCGTGCGCTTGCGCATCGCGATCAGGCGCTTCACCCACCACAGCAGCGACCGCGAGTTGTTGCTCTGGGCCTCGACGTTGACGGTCTCGTAGTGGTACTCGGGGTCGATGATGGTGGGCAGGTACAGCTTCTGCGGGTTGGCGTCGCTGAAGCCGGCGTTGCGGTCCGAGCTCCACTGCATGGGCGTGCGCACGCCGTTGCGGTCACCGAGGTAGACGTTGTCGCCCATCCCGATCTCGTCGCCGTAGTACAGGACCGGCGTCCCGGGCATCGCGAACAGCAGCGACAGGAGCAGCTCGATCTGGCGCCGGTCGTTCTCGACGAGCGGGGCCAGCCGCCGCCGGATCCCCAGGTTGATGCGCATGCGCGGATCGCGGGCGTAGGCCCGGATCATGTAGTCGCGCTCCTCGTCGGTGACCATCTCGAGCGTGAGCTCGTCGTGGTTACGGAGGAACACCGCCCACTGGCAGTTCTCCGGCGCATCCGGCGTCTGCTCGAGGATGTCGAGGATGGGGAACCGGTCCTCCTGCCGGATCGCCATGAACAGCCGCGGCATCAGCGGGAAGTGGAAGTTCATGTGGCACTCGTCGTCGTCGCCGAAATAGGCGGCGGCGTCCTCGGGCCACTGGTTGGCCTCGGCCAGCAGCATCCGGTTGGACCACTTGCTGTCGAGGTGGGCGCGCAGCTCCTTCAGGAATGCGTGGGTCTCGGGCAGGTTCTCCCCGTTGGTTCCCTCCCGCTCGTAGAGGTAGGGGATCGCATCGAGCCGCATCCCGTCGACCCCCATCGCGGCCCAGTGGTCGAGCGCCCGCTTGACGGCTGACCGGACCTCGGCGTTGTCGAAGTTGAGGTCCGGCTGGTGGTGGAAGAAGCGGTGCCAGTAGTACTGGTCGGCCTGGGCCAGGTAGGTCCAGTTGCTCGGCTCGAAGTCCTGGAAGATGATCCGGACGTCGTCCCACTTGTCCGGCGTGTCGCTCCAGACGTACCAGTCGCGGTGCTGGGATCCCTTCGGGGCCTTCACGGCGCGCTGGAACCAGGGGTGCTGATCCGAGGTGTGGTTGATGACCAGCTCGTTGATGACCCGCAGGCCGCGGCCGTGGGCCTCCTGCACGAACCGCTTGAACTGGCGCAGCGTGCCGTAGTCGGGGTGCACGCCCTGGTAGTCGGCGATGTCGTAGCCGTCGTCGCGCAGCGGCGAGGGGTAGAACGGCAGCAGCCACACGGCGGTGACGCCCAGATCCTGGAGGTAGTCGAGCTTCTCGGTCAGGCCCTTGAAGTCCCCGACGCCGTCGGCGTTGCTGTCACGGAAGGCCTTGACGTGCAGTTGGTAGATCACCGCGTCCTTGAACCAGAGCGGGTCGTCGCTGAGCTCGGTGGACACGGATGCTCCTGCGGGGTCGGCGGTCGCGCGGCCCGGGCGGGTCAGGCGAAGGACGGGAAATCGCGCTCGGTCCGTACGTGCGGCCGGATGCTGAACACGTGGGCCGGAGCGGTGTGGGGATCGAGCTCGACGTAGTTGCTGATGCCGCGCCACAGGTAGTGGGCGGCCCCGAACTCGTCGTGCACCAGGTAGCCCTCGTCGGGGTCGAGGCCGAGGGCCTGCACGTCGAGGTGCACCATCCCCGCCTGCTTCCAGTGCGGGTCGAGGTTGACGACCACGAGCACGAGGTCCTCGCGCTGCGACTTTGTGTAGGCCAGCAGGGCGTCGTTGTCCGTGGGGTGGAACCGCAGCGTGCGGTCCTGCTGGAGCGCCGGGTGGCGCAGACGGATCCGGTTGATGCGCGCGATCACCTCCCGCAGCGACGCGGGTGCCGCGAGGTCCCAGTCCTTCAGCTCGTACTTCTCCGACGCCGCGTACTCCTCCTTGCCGGGCATCGTGGCCCGCGACTCCATCAGCTCGAACGCGGGCCCGTACAGGCCGTAGTTGGCACAGAGGGTCGCGGCCAGGATCAGGCGCTGGACGTGGATCGGGCGCCCGCCGTACTGCAGGTGCTCCGGGAGGATGTCGGGGGTGTTGGGCCAGGCGCTGGGACGGAAGTGGTCCACGACCGGCGGGGAGGTCAGCTCGGTGAAGTACTCCTGCAGCTCCCACTTGTGCACGCGCCACGTGAAGTACGTGTAGCCCTGGCTGAAGCCGCGCTTGGCGAGCTCGTACATCACCTTGGGCCGGGTGAAGGCCTCGGACAGGAAGATCGCGTCCGGGTGCTGCCCGTGGACCTGGCTGATGCACCACTCCCAGAACGGGAACGCCTTGGTGTGCGGGTTGTCGACCCGGAAGGTGCGCACACCGTGGTCGAGCCAGAACAGGAACACGTCACGCACGGCCCGCCACAGGCTCTCCCAGTCGTCGGACTCGAAGTCGAGCGGGTAGATGTCCTGGTAGCGCTTGGGCGGGTTCTCCGCGTACTGGATCGAGCCGTCAGGGCGCGTCCGGAACCAGTCGGGGTGCTCGGCGACCCACGGGTGATCGGGTGCGCACTGGATCGCGACGTCGAGCGCCACCTCGAGGCCGTGCTCGCGCGCGGCCGTCACGAACGCGTCGAAGTCCTCGATCGTCCCGAGGTCGGGGTGCACCGCGGTGTGGCCACCCTCGGGGCTTCCGATGGCCCACGGCGAGCCGACGTCGTCGGGGCCGGCGTCCAGTGTGTTGTCCTTGCCCTTGCGGTGGGCGCTGCCGATCGGGTGGATCGGCGGGAGGTACACGGTGTCGAAGCCGAGCTCGGCGACGTAGGGCAGCACGTCCTGGGCGGTCTGGAACGTGCCGTGCTGGCCCTTGGGCCCGGTCGAACGCGGGAAGAACTCGTACCAGGTGGAGAACCGGGCTGCCTCGCGCTCGACCCGGACGTCGAGCTCACGCTCGTAGGTCGAGGCGAACCGGCGCGGATCGTGACGCCGGGCCAGCTCCTCGAGCTCGTCGTCCAGCGCGATCTCGATGCGCGACGTCAGCGAGGCATCCTCGTCCGAAAGCTGTTCGGCCAGCTCGCGCAGCCGCTTGGCGTCCCGGCCGGCCGTCTGGTCCGCGAAGCCCGCGATGTGCTGCGCGCCCGCCGCCAGGTCGAGCTGCGTGACCGCGCCGGCGTCGTCGCGCTTGACGAGGTCACGGCGCCAGGTGCCGAAGTGGTCGACCCAGGCCTGGACCGTGAACACGTGCCCGCCGAGCTCCTCGACCGTGAAGCTGCCGGTCCAGCGATCGTTGAGCTGGCCCTGCATCCACGTCTCGGTCCACTCGTCGCTGTCGGCCGTGCGGTAGCGCACGACGGCGCCGACCGCGTCGTGCCCATCGGTGTAGATGTCCGCGGTGACCTCGACCTGCTCGCCGACCACCCGTTTCGCCGGGAACCGGCCGCCGTCGATCTCGGGGGCGACGTTGCGGATCGCGACCCGGCTGCGGCCGTCTCGCCAGGCGGGATGCTCGGGCACGGGGGTCCTGTCGATCGGCTTCGCATCCGAGACTAGGAGCGAGCGCCCCACCCCGCAGGCCCGACCGGCCCGTCCGATGGGAACCCACCCCTCCTCTGATCGGGTGTGCCAGTTACTGCGTCATGAGGTAGTAACGAGCACACTCGATCGTGGGCGAGGCGGGGGCGGTGATCGCTTCGGGCGTACGCTGCGCACGATGGACCTGCGGCTGTTCCTCCGGCGGTTCGTCACGGTCGGGCTCGGTGCCTCGCTGTCCGTGGCGCTGCTGACCGCGTTCCTGGCGTGGGTCGCGCTGCAGGCGCAGTGGGAGCTGCCCGATCCCGCGTCGCTGAACACCCCCTCGGTGGTGTACGACCGCAACGGTGCCGTGATCGCGCGGTTCACCTCCGAGCAGGACCGGCGCTTCGTCACCATCGAGGACGTCGCCGACGTGGCTTGGCAGGCGGTGGTCGTCAACGAGGACGCCCGGTTCTTCGGCCACGAAGGCGTGGACCCGACCGCGCTGATCCGGGCTGTGTTCCGCAACGTGCTGACGGGCCAGATCCAGCAGGGTGGCTCGACCCTGACGCAGCAGTACGTCCGCAACGGCCTCGAGGGGGTGGGACGCGAGCGCACGATCGTGCGCAAGGTCAAGGAGGCCGTGCTCTCGGTGCAGTACGAGCGCGATTTCACCAAGCAGGAGATCCTCGAGCGCTACCTCAACACGGTGTACTTCGGCGAGGGCGCGTACGGGATCGAGGCAGCGGCGCTGACCTTCTTCGACGTGCCGGCGTCCGCGCTGACTCCCAAGCAGGCGGCACTGCTGGCCCAGACGCTACCCAGCCCATCGGGACGCAACCCCCGGGTCGACCCCGAGGGCGCGCACACGCGTGCCGGCGACGTGCTGGCCAAGCTGGTCCAGGCGGGCTATCTGACCCCCGACGAGGCCGGCGCCGCCCGGGGCGAGGTGGTGGCGATCCGCCCCCGGCAGCGCCCGCCGGTCAGCCACCCGTACTTCGTGCAGTACGTCCGCCAGCAGCTCGAGGCCAACTACGGCCGCGACGCGGTGCTGACCGGCGGCCTCCAGGTCACGACCACCATCGACCCCGACGTCCAGGCCATGGTCGAGGCCGCCGTCGCCGAGGAGCTGCCTCCACAGGAGGGCGACAACGCCGACGTGGACGCGGGCGTGGTCGTGCTGGACCCCAGGACCGGCGACATCCTCGGAGTCTACGGCGGCCGCGACTTCGCACAGGAGCAGGTCGACCTCGCGCTGCAGGGCGACCGCCCCAACGGCTCCACCTTCAAGCCGGTCGCGTTCCTCACCGCGCTCGAGCAGGGCATCCCCCCCACCGAGCCCTACCGGGCGCCCAGCACCATCCGGTTGACGCCCGCGGCGTGCAGGGACTACCCGGCCGGCAGCCCGACCTGGTCGCCCAGCGGCGGTGGCAGCGGGACGCTGACCATGCAGGAGGGCCTGATCCGGTCCATCAACACCGTGTACGCGCAGGTCGCCTGCGAGGTGGGCGGGCCTGCGATCGTCGACCTCGCGCACCGCATCGGGGTGCGCAACGACCTCGGGGCCAACCCCGCGGTCGCGTTGGGGACGCCATGCGACGCCGACGTGCTACCCAACCCCGAGGAGTGCCCTGGCCAGGGAACCGCCGGTGGGGCGTCGGTACTGGACATGGCCTCGGCGTTCGGGACGCTCGCCAACGACGGCATCCACTGCCCGGCCCGCTCGATCCTGGGGGTGACCACCGCGGGCGAGATGGACGTGGTCCCACCAGTCGAGGTGACCACGACGCTGGGGATGAGGCAGGTTCCCCGCCCCCTGACCGGCGAGGAGCTCGAAGCGCGCGCCGAGGACCTGGCCGAACGCGACGAGGGTCGCTGCGTCGGCGCCCTGGAGGCCGACATCGCGCGGACCACGACCAAGGCACTGCAGCAGGTGGTGGAACGCTCGACGGGCCGGCGCGCGAACATCGGCCGGCCCCAGGCGGGCAAGACCGGCACCACGAACAACGAGGTCGACGCGTGGTTCGTGGGCTACACGCCCGACATCGCGATCGCGGTCTGGGTCGGTCACCGCTACTGCGGCGGCGTCACGGAGAGCAACCCCCGTGATCCCAAGTGCGTGCTGCGCAACATCGAGGGGTTCGGCAGGGTCCAGGGCGGCACCATCCCCGCGTTGATCTGGAAGAACGTCGCCGAGCAGGTTCTGGCCGAGGTCCCGCCCAACAGCTTCCTCGAACCCGGTGAACTCGACGGGCGCGGTCGCCGCCGCGTCGGTCCGGCCTACGCCCCGCCCCAGCCCTCGCCCACCGAGGAGCCCTCACCCACCGAGGAGCCCTCACCGACCGAGGAGCCCTCACCGACCGACGGCGGCGACACCGACGGCGGCGGCGATGACGACGGCGGCCCAGGTCTGCCGACCGGCGGAGGCACCGACGATGGCGGCGGCTGCATCCCCCTCATCCAGAACTGCGACGAGGGGGATGACGGCGGCTGACGGCGGCGTCAGTCGGAACCGAGCGTCTCGCTGTTCTTGGCGTGGGTCGGCTGGATGATGAGCGTCCGGTTGCCGATGACGCCCGTGGAGTCGCTCTCCTCGCCGACGTTGGTCTCGTCGTACTCGGCCCAGACGGTCACGTCGAGCAGCCCGTCGCCGTCGGCGTCCCAGTGACCGGCGCCGAGCACGACCCAGTTGAACGCGTTGGCCGAACGCGTGGCCAGGTAGTCCTCGATGGTCGCATCCGGGTCGTCGAAGAGGCTGGTCGTCCGCTGGTACTCGCGGTCGCAGAACACGACCCGACCCGCGTCCTTGTCGGCATCGGAGACCGGGACGTGCTGACCGTCGATCGTGATGTACAGCCGGAGCTGGCCGTTGGTGCTGGCGGTGTCGTTGCCGACGGTCGTGATCTCGCTCAGGATCGAGCACTCGGCCGTGACCGCGAGGATCAGATCCTGCGGCTTGGACACGCGCAGCGTCTCGTGCAGCAGTTCGGTGGGCTGGTCGACGACGAACGCCACCTCGCTCTCGGCAGCCGCCACGTTGGTCTTGTTGGCCGGTTCGTTCGCGGCGATGAGCACGGTGGCCGCGAGCGCGGCCACGGCGAGCGCGCCGAGCGTGCGGTTGGACAGGTCGATGGTCACGGTCGTCTCCTGGTTGAGCTCGGTTGAGCTGGTTGAACGGCGACACGGCGCCATCGAGCCGCATGCCCGCGTCGTCCGGCGCAACCCCTTCGCCGTCGGCGCCCGAACTCCTGTTGCCTCGGGCGACCTGCGCACTCCCCGTCCTCGCAGCGCACGGACGCTGCACGGACAGTCCGCGTCAGTCCGCGTCAGTCTCGTCGGGGTCGGTCCGGCCCTCGGTCCCCCCCTGCTGCTCGGCCGTGCAGCGCAGAAGCCGCTCGCACAGCACGCGGATGGGCACGCTGGCCTGCCCGTCCGCGTTGCCATAGGGCCGGTACGCCGCGGTCGCGATGCCGACCACCCGACCGTCGAGGTCGACCAGCGGGCCGCCCCGGAGGAAGTCGGGGACGATGACGTCACTGACGAGGACGCGCGGGTCGATGGCCGCGATCGTGCCACCGACCTGCGCCGTGCTGAGGGTCGGCGTCAGCCCGACGGCCCACAGCTTGTCCCCGGGGACCAGGCCCTCCTCGAGCGGCCGCCAGGCAGGGACGTCGAAATCACCGCCGACGCGCAAGAGGGCCAGATCGAGGTTGGGGTCGAACGAGTGCACGGTGGCGCGCAGGGTCCGGTCCGCCGCGATGACCTCGATGTCGGACACGAACGCACCCGCGTCGTAGGGGCTCTCGACCACCTCGAACGAGGTCACCAGGAAGGTCGTGCCGCCGTCACGCACGACCGGGAAGGCCGACCCGAATGTCGGGGCGCCACGGTCCGGCGGCGGTTCGGGCTGCTGCGGCTGCTCCTCGGCCGGCGGCGGATCCTCCTGGTTCGCACTGTTCGCCTGGGCCTCGGAAGCGGACTCGGGCGGGGGTTGCTGCTGCGGGGCGGGGCCGGGGAACGCGCGCACGACCACGACCCCGGCGTCGGAGGCGTCTGCGACCGGCAGGTCGCTGACCAGCGATCGCCGGACCTCCTCGACCTGCTCGTTGATGGTGGCCAGCGCCTCGTCGGTCGCCTCCCGGATCTCGTCGCGCGCGCTGCTCGCCTCGTCGCGCGCCGAGCGCGTCTCCGTGCGTAGCGCCCCCACCTGCGCGGCGTAGTAGATGACCGCCAGACCACCGGCCAGCACCGCTCCCGCCAGTCCGACCGCCAGGAACACCGGCACGGTCCACCACCCGAGGTGGTCGCGCGTGCCCATCAGGCGCTCCCGGAGCCTGCTCACGTCGCTCCGCCCTCGACCGGGTCGCCGGGGATGGCGTCGCCGCGTCGCAGCAAGGCCACACCTTCCTCGATGCTCATCCCGGCGGGCAGGCGCGACCCGACCACGCGCGCGGGGACGCCCACGACGATCGAGAACGGCTCGATGTCGGTGTTCACCACGCAGTGGCTGGCGACGATCGAGCCCTGGCCGATGTCGACTCCCCGCAGGATCGAGGCCTTCTCCCCGACCCACACGTCGGGGCCGACGCGGACCGGCGACTTCACGATGCCCTGGTCCTTGAGCGGCACGTCGAGCCGGTCGAAGCGGTGATCGAAGTCGCACACGTAGATCCAGTCCGCGTACAGCGAATACTCGCCGAGCTCGATGTCGAGGTACGTGTTGACGACGTTGTCGCGGCCCATCACCACCTTGGGGCCCAGCGTGAGCTGGCCCTCGTGGGCCCGCAGCTTGTTGTCGTTGCCGATCCAGCACCACGGACCGAGCACGAGCCGGCCGTGGCCGGGGCGGGCGTGCAGCTCGACGCGCCTGCCCGTGAACACCATGCCCTGGAACTCGACGTGGTGGCCACGGACCCTGCGTGACAGCACGTGGCGCGCGAAGCGGGTGTAGAGCGTGAGGTACTGGGGGGTGTACATGCGTCGCTCGACGGCGAACCGCACGGCCCGACGCCAGCCCCAGCGCGGGTAGCGCAGCCGGGGCGGCTCACGACGCAGGCGGTCTGCGG
>Ga0214471_10002243_pt1 | contig 15181 bp, 15 predicted proteins | sample RVTome_5_FD_207665 | JGI IMG/M metagenome (GOLD analysis project Ga0214471, IMG submission 207665) | Soil microbial communities from uranium-contaminated site in the Upper Colorado River Basin, Wyoming, United States - RVT142D155 | ecosystem: Environmental > Terrestrial > Soil > Contaminated >... | reverse complement strand
GATCCTATCAACACCGAGTTCTATACCGGAGTCTGCGACGTTAAGGACGGCGCGATTGAAATCAACTATCCGTTTTAGCCGAGCTCAAGCTCGGCTCAGCCGGCAGCTACAGTGCCAAGTACGGGCCCGTGCTTAAGACTAGTGGTTTTATCGGTTCTGTCGTTTCTACCTGGCGGTCAAAGGCTAAATTTACGATAGTCAGTAACATATCTTCATAACCCAAGCCTAGATTTAGAGCGCAAGCTTTGGGAAAGTTGCCGTAACCTTCAATTAGACTGGGTAGTAGGTTTGCTTCCATAAATTGCGGTTCGCCGCGGGCGTCCAGACGGATATCTATCCGGCCGTAATCAGTTGCGCCTAGAGCAGTGAAGGCGTCAAACGCCAAATCGCTCAGTTGCTGGCGTAATTCGCCGTCGTCAACTGCTAAAACCCGCTCCTTATTGGCCAATTTTACCGCCGCGCTCAAAAAACTGGCACCGTCTTGGGCCTCGGCCACTATCTCCAGGGGCATGACGCGTAAGTTGGCCAAATCAATATCGCGAAGCAAAGCGACACTGAACTCCCGACCTGGTAGGTATTTTTCTATTAACGAGTCTGACTTCAGACGCTGACTAATCGTCTTGACTTTGGATTTTAATTGTTGAAAATTATGCACCAGCGAGGCTTGGTCGACTCCGACACCGCCACCGCGGTCGGTCGGTTTAACGAATAGCGGGTAGTCGATATTGACATCAGACGGCAACAGTGTTTGCCCTTGTTCCACCACCAACCATTCAGAAGTGTTGAGCCCGGCTGCCAAGGCACGGCCTTTTGCCATCGGTTTGTCCAGCTCCAAAACGTGGGCCGCCAAGCCCGAACCGGTAAAGGCAATGCCTTGGGCTGCCAGGTATTGACTGATCCAGATATTACTGGCCGTCTCCGCTGAGTTATCAGTAATATATTTTAGACCCAAAAACACCATATCCGGCTGACTGGCGACCAGCGCCTGTAGATCGGAGCGGTCATCGATCAAGCTAATACCAACCCGGGCATAGCTCTTGGCCAGGGTCGCTCGGGCTGCATCTCGAGATTTTTTACCCATCGAACTAAGCCGCGGGTCACGCGAGGACACAATTTCAATATGTTTATTCATTTTCACCATAGATATAACTACCTAAAAAACGGTCCTAATTAACGCTAAATCTAAAAACTAGCGGTAGGCGCCAGCTGGTCGGCTAGCTTGCGGGCGGGCTTGGTTGACCACGATTGCGCGTCCGTCAACTTGTTTGCCGTTGAGGTCTTTGATGGCGGCTTGGGCGCCGGAAACGTCTTCCATCTCGACGAACCCGAAACCTTTGGACTGGCCGCTGTCCCGGTCTTTAATAACGGCTACGCTTAAAACCTTGCCATGCTTGGCAAATAATTCTTCCAATGTTTGGTCGGTTGTGTCGTAAGACAGCTTGCCGACATAGAGTTTCATTGACATAAACTTCTCCCCGGTTTAACTAATATCGCCCGCGCTTAGTACGATCTGACCGCGACGATAGTTAGCCCGTGGGGGTCAACTTATAGCAACGGAGAGGTTATAATAACCACTTGCTGTTGTTAATTATATCACAGTTTAAAGTGTAATGCACGCCCTGGCTAGTATGCGTAGCGCCTTGCTCGCATTTTATAACGCTGGCTTGCCAGCCAATAAAGTTGTATTTTTACGTTATGTTAGTGGGTCCGGGCCAGTACTAAAATTATCTGGATCATCTAATCAGACTTGCGCATGCCCGTTTAAGAGCACTGAGAAAGAAGAAATTAATCTCATCAGGCCCAGCAAGCGTTTCGTGCCTATCGCCCGATATGATTTCAATCGACGGTGCCCGGGTGTCATAAGGACTTTCCCCATCATACATCTCGGCATTAAACTCCCGATACGGAACTCTCAACCCATCTAAAACCTCCTTGACGGCTCTTGACTCGGGATCCTCCGCTATGGTTAGCCAAATTTCATCAATCTGGCCGACAGCTTCAACAACCTCCGGTTGGCTTAAGATTAAACTTTCATTTCTGTGGGCCATGGCTGTTCCTCCTGGTTATATATCCAAATCGTCCAGCTCGGCCAGTTCTTTTCTGGTCTTATCCGCCAACGAACCATCCTTCTTGCCTTCAGCTGTCGGTGCTTCTTCCTGAGCTTCCTCAACCGGCGCTTCTACCACCTCTTCAACCGCGGCTTCCTCGGCCGGTTCGTCAGCGACGGGTTCTTCAGCTGGCTTATCATCGGCCGGAGCGGCCGATGGCTCATCTCGGGGGGCTCGATCCTCACGCGGCTCGCGCGGAGGGCGGTTGTCCCCTTCCGGATCGATAATTTTCAGATTATATCGGGCGTCATTCTTGGTCCCCAATGCCCGAAGCAGCGTTCTAATACTTTGAGCGGTCGAACCGCGCTTACCGATGACCCGGCCTAAATCCTCGTTGTCGACGGTTAGTTTAAGTAGTACTCCCTTTTCATCGATCGTTCGTTCGACCTGGACGGAATCTGGTTTGGAGACCAGAGATTTTACGATGTATTCAACAAATTGCTGGTCGATGGTAGACACGGTAACCTCCAATGATTTTAATAAAGCAATTGTAGCAGAAAACTATCGGCTCCTTTTTTGGTGGCTTCCTCTTTTAGTAGCCTGTTAGGGTTATTTAGTCCGCTTTTTCAGCTGGTTTTTCTTCGGTTGGGGCTATTTCAGTTTTGGTTTCGACCGGGGCTTCTGCCTCGATTGCTTCTTTCGGTGTTTCTTCGGTTTTTACGCCGTTTAATTTGGCCTCTTCAACGACTGGCTCAGCCGGGATTTCGGCGGCCGGCTGCTCTTTAGCTTTTGGCTCCTCCGATTTGACCGCCGGGGCTTCGGCGCCAGCCGGGCGGTTTTTTCTGAGTTTTTCCGGGTTGCGTGTGGTTTTTTTAGGTTGTTTTTCAATACTCACCCAACTCGGCAGCTTGACGCCTTCTTTTTTGAGTAATCTGGCGGCAGTTTGAGACGGCTGAGCGCCGTTTGATAAAAAGCGTTTGGTCTCGTCTTTATCTATGGTAACTGTCTTGGCGTGCGGATCAAAAGTACCTAAATATGCCACGACTTTGCCGCGGGTAGGGTGGCGCCGGGAGTCCTGCACGATCAGCCGATAAAACGCGTCGTTGGCCCGGCCGATTCGTTTTAAACGAATAGCTAGCATGATTAAAAAAAGTTTTAACTCCGCCTATTGTTACTGATTTAAAACTTGGCTCATTTTACAGATTAACTCCAGGGGTGTCAACTTCGTACTGGTCTTTTTGATCGTCTGATTTGGGCCGGGCCAATCAATTATGCAGCTGCCTGAGATAGTCAAGATAGCTGAGTTTAGCCGCGATTTCGTCTTCAATATTAAGGCCGTGCCCGCCCCAGCCGTATTCGTCTATTCTCTCTTCCCTCAAAGCCTCGAGATAGTCGATCCAATCAGCCAATACGCCTAGCACGGGAAACTCGCCAACCGCCACGCTTGCTCGAATCCCATCCAGCTCGTCGCTAGTTTCAAAATCTGACCCAATCATGTCGGTATTATTTTACCGGCCAGCCGGCAATAATTAAAAAGTTATTGATGAGTAAATCAAGCGATAAATGAACCTCTTAGAGCCTGTCTAGCCGTCTCAGTCAAGCCAATCTGTTTTTTTTCACGATCCTTCTTTGATTTTACGAAAAATAATCAACCAGCAGCTTTTTTATTTTATTTCAACGTTATTGATACTTCTTGGGGGAGAATCACAAAGCCGCCCAGAGGCAAAGTTTAGCGGAGTGCCACCACCTTAAAACGTAGTGCAAGCAAAGCTCTATTCGTAATACTTCAAGGCCGCGTCCGCCGCCGATTGTTGGGCCGCTTGCTTAGACGGGCCGGCGCCCTTGCCGCGCAGTTCATCACCGATAAAGACACCAATAGTAAACGACTTGTCATGGTCCGGACCTTCTTCGCTCATGACCTTGTAACTCGGCGTTACGCCTTCCTCGCTCTGGGCTTGTTCCTGTAGCAGCGATTTGGGGTCACGCCATGCATCGTCGGCCAATATGGCTTTAAGCTTGGACAAAATGTTAGTGCTGACAAATTGTTTGGCCGCCTCATAACCTTGGTCGAGGTAAACCGCGCCAGTTACAGCTTCAAAACAATTAGCCAGGATTTGATCCCGAGCCCGCTGCGAGCCGTTCTTTTCTCCGCGGCTGAGCCGCAAATATTGCTCAAACCCCAGCCGGTGGGCGGCCTCGCTCAAGGACTCAGTTCGAACTAGCGCGCTGCGCCAGTTGGTTAAAATCCCTTCGGGCTCGTCGTAATTATGGTAAAGATACTCCGTTACTATTAGCTCTAATACGGCGTCGCCTAAGAATTCCAGCCGTTCGTTGTGCGCTTTGACGCTTTTACGGTGCTCGTTTAAGTAAGATCGATGGGTAAAAGCCGTCATAAGCAGCTGCGGGTCATTAAACTCCAGCCCAATCACCTGCTTGGCCATCAACTGGTAATCATGCGGCATAGATAAAATTTCCTTTCGTGGGACCAAAGTTGTAAGCACTATGCACTGCGATTATTAATCACAACGCTTGAGTCCGTACACTTTGGCCGATTAATTGTTCTCGGCCTATGATACTGGCTTTTAAGCCATAGTCAACTGGTGTTTTTTAGGCCTACTAAAGGCTTAGAGGCCGGGTGTCTGGCGGATTTTCTTCATGCCCAGCAGGATCAGTTTGCCGATATCGTCGTACTCAACTTTGTCCAGCGCGTCGTTAAGCGGAAACCAGGCTACTTTGGTAATGTGGGCAACGTCTTCTTTGGACAGCTCGCCGGTTTGCCCGGCGGCCTTGACTAAATAGACGTGCATGGTCTTAAGCACCAGGCTGCTCTGGCGTCGATATCGAAAGTGGACTTTTCCCAACCAGTTAAGTACCTGCATGTCCCGCAGTCCAGTTTCTTCTTTGATCTCGCGTTCGGCGGCTTGCTTGAGGTTTTCCTCTTTATTGACCTTGCCCTTTGGCAGCGACCAGCGGTCTTTGGAATCCCTAATCATTAGGATCTCAACTTTGCCTTGTTTGTCGCGGCGATAAACTACTCCGCCCGAGGACACCTCCCGCACTACCTCTTGAATAGCCGGCCGACGACGCCGTTTGAATATCTTTCTAAACCGTTTGATGGGCTCTGGTCGTTTCATACGTTAATACCTAGATTATGATTTATTTCCGGCTGGTTTTCGCTTGGCGGTTTTCTTGGCCGCCGGTTTTTTGGCAGCCGCTTTGGTTTTAGCGGGTTTTTTCTTCTTAGGCTTATCTTGGCGGTTTTCTTCCAGCTGGCGGAAAGCAGTGCCCAACACGCCGTTAATGAAGCGTGAAGAGTTTTCGCTACCAAAGGCTTTAGCTAGTTCCACCGCTTCATTTATAACGACCTTCGGGGGTACGTCGTTACCAAAAATCAACTCGTTCAAGGCTAATCTAAGGATCGAGCGGTCGACTCGGGCGATTTGGGCGATCGGCCACTCCGGCGCGATCGGTTGGATGATCTCGTCTAACTCTTTTAGCCGCTGCTGGGTGCTCATCGTTAGCGACCGCACGAAGTCCGTATCGTCGATTGTGTCTTCATAACGCACCACGTTGCGCTGAAGTATCTCGTTTAAATCGGCGGTTTCGTCTTTGCAGTCTAATCTGAACTCATATTCGTAAAGAGTCTGCAGAGCTACAATTCGGCCAAGGTGTCGATTTGATGCCATGGTTTTTTAAAGTTTATTAAGTAACTACAGGTTAAGCCGTCTTAACCAGCTTAGCGCTTTCGCGCTTGGTGGTGCGAACCTTAACCGGAGAAACGGCGTTGACCCGCCGCGCTAAACTCAGCCTCAAATGAGACCGTCTGTTACCCGTGCGCCTCGGTGTCGTCCGTTTTTTTGGTTTACCCATTCTCCAGTCGCTCCCTTCAGGAGTCCGTTAGTTCACTTAGTTAAATTCTAAAAGAAAGTGGCCTCAAGAGCAAGCGTTAGTGCTTCGCCCGGCTGTCGGTTAAATCACGAAGTTAACTAGTCGATCGGCTACGCTGATGGTCCTGGTTGGCTGGCGGCCGCTAAGGTACTTGGCCACATTATCTTCTTTTAAGGCGGTCTCAACCACTTCGGCCTCCGGCGTGCCGGGAGCCACCAGTAAATTGGCCCTGACTTTGCCGTTGATCTGGACAACGATCGTAATCAGTTCCTCCGCCAGCAATTGGGCGTTAAATTCCGGCCAGCTGTCGATATGGACCGATTCGTCATGCTCCAGCACCCGCCAGAGCTCTTCGGCGGCGTAAGGTGCAAATGGCGCCATTAACGCTATCAAATCATTGAGAGCTTGCCGCCAGACGTCAGCCGCGGCGCCAAACGGCAATTCCGGCGCTAGTTTATTGGCGATATTGACAAACTCCATCAGCGCGGCGATAGCGGTATTAAAGCTTAACCGATTAAGATCATCTGTTACCCGTTTGACAGTCCGATGGAGCGCGGTGTTCAACCTGGCCTCGATTTCGGCCTGATTATCTAGGTCGGGTTGTTCTTCGGCGGCCAAGAAATCCTCAACCAGCGTCCAAACCCGCTGCAAGAACCGAAAAGTACCCGGCACCCCTTGGCTGTTCCAGTTGACGTCTTGGTCGTATGGCCCCATGAACAAAACGAACATCCTCAGCGCATCCGCGCCGTAGCCGCTGTCAACGACTTGAAGCGGGTCGATGACGTTATTCAGGCTTTTGCTCATTTTGCGGCCGTCTTCGGCCTTAACATAGCCGTTGAAGACCAGCCGCTTAATCGGCTCGCGGCTATTAGACAGCCCTATATCAGCAAAAAATTTGTGCCAAAACCGGAAGTAGAGCAAGTGGGACACGGCGTGGTCGCCACCGAAGTAAAAATCGACGTCAAACCAATAATTTAGCTTGGCCGGATCCCAGGCCTGCTTGGTGTTATGGGGGTCACAATAACGGTGCATGTACCAACTGGAACAGGCGTAGCCGTCCATGGTGTCGGTCTCTCGCCGAGCCGCTGTCTGACCACAGTCGGGACAGTCGGTATTGACCCAGTCGGTTTCAGCCGCCAAGACCGATTCGGCCCTGCCGGTCGGGGCAAAATCCTTCACCTCCGGCAGTACGACTGGCAGGTCCTTAGCCGGCACAGCCACCGGGCCGCACTTAGGACAATGGATAATCGGAATCGGCGCGCCCCAATAGCGCTGACGGCTGATCAGCCAATCGCGGATTTTGAAATTAACTTGCTCGCTCGCCAGTTGTTTGCCAGCCAGATACTCAACTATGGCTTCGCGCGCAGTTGAACTGTCACCACCGGAAAAATCGCCCGAGTTTACCAGCCGGCCCTCGCCCTCGTAGACCTTTTCAGCTAGATAAATTTCATAGGCCCGGCGATGGAGGGGATCGGTAATATCCCGTCCGGCTTGCTCCGGACTGACCCATTCAATCTTAAATTTGCCCTTTTCATCGGCCTCCAGTCGGGGTTTGTCTTGAGCAGCTCCCACTACCGTTGCGTAAACGAACTTGGTAGTAGCCGACACCGCCTGACTCTTGGAATGAGCAAAGTATCTATAATGAAAAGTTTCGTCGCTGACGCCTTTGATCTTAGCCTGGCCATAACCGGTTTCTTCCCTGATCTCGCGCCGGGCGGCATCGGCTGGATCTTCGTCGACTTCAACCGTACCGCCAACAAATAATCGCCCGCCCAGTCGGGGGCCCCAGTTGATAGTTAACACCTCTCCTTCGGAGTTTTTTACCACCGCCACGATTTTGTTTTTGGCTTCAAAGTTGGTTTGATGGGCGACATCAGTCCGGATGACGTCAGGATCGATTACCCGCCGTTGCGGCAAATCATAGGCTTTGGCAAAGTCATTGTCGCGCTGGTCGTGCGCCGGTACGGCCATAATCGCGCCGGTGCCGTAACCGGGCAAAACATAGTCGGCCACCCAGATTGGAACGGCGGCGTTAGTGGCCGGATTAACGGCAAACGAACCGGTAAAAACGCCGGTTTTGGCGCGGCTCTCATCCATCCGATCGATATCGGTTTTAATTAGCGCCTGCTTAACATAAGATTCAACCTTCGCCTCGTACGCTTTGGTCGTTAGTTTAGTAACCATCGAGTGCTCCGGCGACAAAACTAAAAAGGTAGCGCCGAAAACCGTATCTGGGCGGGTAGTAAAAACTTCGATCTGGCCCGGGCCATCTTTTAGCTTGAAGATGAGTTCGGCGCCCTGGCTTTTGCCGATCCAGTTGCGCTGCATGGTTTTAATGCTGTCCGGCCAGTCCAAATCCTCGATCGACGCCAGCAGCTCTTCGGCATAGTCGGTAATCTTAAAAAACCACTGTTTGAGCCGTTTTTTTATTACCGGCGTATCTTCGTGCCGCCAGCAACAACCATTAATTACCTGCTCGTTAGCCAATACGGTTTTGCATTTAGGGCACCACCACTGCCAACTTTCCGCCTGGTAAGCCAGGCCGTGCTTAAACAGCTCGAGGAAAATCCATTGGGTCCATTTGTAATAGTTCGGGTCAGAGGTATCAATTTCTCTCGACCAATCATAGCTAAAGCCCATGCGTTTGAGCTGTTTTTTGAAAGTCTTAATGTTGTTTTTAGTTGTTTCCCGGGGAGAAATGCCGGTTTTAATGGCATAGTTCTCGGTCGGCAGACCAAAGCTGTCCCAGCCGATGTTGCTCATGACGTTGAAACCGCGCTGGCGATAAAACCGGGCCATGACATCGGCAATCGAATAATTGCGGACATGTCCGACGTGCAACCCGGCACCGCTGGGATACGGCAGCATCGGCGTGGCATAGGTTTTTGGACGGCTGGCATCCTCTTTAACCTCGTAAAGATTAGTCTCCTCCCAAATTTTCTGCCATTTGGGCTCAATTACCGATGGATTGTATCGCTGCATATTGCTACTCAAGTATAGATTATAGGTTATTTACTATATAGCCTCGGTCTAATCCTGTCTTTAAATCTACTGTTGGTAGAAAAATGCTTCTCGCGGACTATTTTGCAAAAAGATGATATCGCCTTTTTTGGCGTATTTGCCCAAGTGATTGTAAATTTCATCCGGCTCCCTAACCCAATAGGCGTCATCTCGGCCGGCCTCGACCATACCCTCGCCCATCCATCGGGTTACCCGGTTGGCAACTAAGTAGATTTTGTCGATTTTTGACTTGGCTAGCTCCCGACCGATAGCCTTATGCACTGTCTCGGCGGCTTGGCCCAACTCGATAATACCCGGTGTGACATAGGCTCGTTTTTTCACACCTTGAAGCTGATTAAGAAACTCAATAGCGACTAAAAAACCGTCCGGATTGCCATTGTAATTATCCTCTATGACGGTGGCGCCGTTACTCAGCTGGCGCGGTTTGAACCGACGGTCAAAGGCTTCGATGGCGGCAACGCCTTTGGTGATGTCCATTCTGCTCAAGCCAAGCTCGCTGGCAATAGCGGCGGCGGCGGCCACCGGGCCGATTTGATGAAGCCCCAGCAGCTTAGTTTTAAGTTCCATCGTCTCGCTGCCGCGTTTCAGCCTAAAACTCGAGCCCTTCAGATCGGTCTTGGCACTATCAACTCGCCAAGAACCAACCCCTTCCCGGCTATATGTAATATGCGGCTTTTGTAACCGCCGATCGATATATGCGCTCTCGGTATTAACATAGAGATTTTTATTATCGAGCCAGTCGGCCAGCTCAAATATAGTATTGAGCGTGTTATCGATTGATTTCATCCGCAACAAGTGTTGCTCGTTGACACCAGTTATCAACCCAATGTCCGGCTGGGTCAGCTCGGCAATTTGCCAAATGTCGCCGGGTTTGTACTCGCCGGCTTCGACGATTAAGACGTCCTCGTCACCCTCAAGCCCCGCTGCAAATTTGCTGATCCCGACCGGTGTATTGTGATTACCCGGTGTAAATTTAACTTTAAGCTTAGTTCCTAATACCGACGCTAAATAATGTTTTAACGATGTTTTGCCGTAGCTGCCAGCAATCACAATGGTAGTCCCGTGATGCTCGGCAAAGATTTTTTTAGCCGTTCTAACAGCTAGAGCCTCGGCCGGCCGCTGCACCAGCCAAGTTATTAGCCAAAGCGGGATTAACAACAAATGAGCCGTTAACATCGGAACCAACATGATAATGCCAGTGCCCAAAAACAGCGCCGCGATCGATTCTCCGCTCAACCACTGGCCAATCTGCCACAAACCGATGGCTAATAATTTAATAACACCGATCCAAGCTAGCGCCAGGACTAAGCGGGATTTAAGCGTAAATTTAAACTTGGAATTTTGATTTACAAACTCGCCAAAGTTTGGCGTCCGCCAATACCAATTGAGGTAGTCTTTAAAGCTATACTCGACCGCCTGGAGCATATAGGCCAAGGATTTGACATAAGCCGGCCGGTATAGGTTTAGTAGTTGCTTCATAAAAATTTGGTGGAGCTACAGGGACTCGAACCCTGGACCTCTTCCATGCCATGGAAGCGCTCTAGCCAACTGAGCTACAGCCCCAAGACTTTTACTATATCAATCTAATTACGAAAAACACATGAAAAACGGCTCTTGCGTGCCCACCCGGCCTTAAACTATGGATTCATTTTGGTCAATTTTTGTTTTAAGGCCGTACGCACGAACCGTCCGACACTAATTCTAGACGCTTGTGCTTAGCTGTCAATTCAGCCGGATTTAGCTAGCAACCGTTCAAAGGCAGATTGATCGATTACCTGCGTACCGTAGGCTTCGGCCTTTTGGCGCTTTGACTCACCGATTTTAATACCGTAAACCAAATAGGTCGTACCTTTTGCCACGCTGGTCTGAAACGTGCCGCCCAAGCCCCGTATCCGTTCGGCGGCTTGTTCCCGGCTCATGCCATCAAGCGTACCGGTAATGACAAATGACTGCCCGACCAGTGGTCCACTAATTACTCTGGCCGGCTCTGGCCAGACTCCGAGCCGCCGGAATTTTGACAACAGTTTCTGGTGGCGATCATTATTAAACCACTCGACAATCGAGCGCGCCACAACCTCGCCGATTCCGTCAATTCCATAAAAAACCTCGGGCTCGTCCTCGGCCGTCGCCACGATTTTTTCCAGCGTATGAAAGCGTTGGGCCAAATCAATGGCCGTTTGGCTGCCGACGTGGCGGATACCCAAACCGGCCAAAAAACGATTAAGCGGCGGGCTTTTCTTATCATTTATGGCCGCCGCTAGGTTGCTGGCCGACAACTCGGCAAATCGTTCCAGCGCCTCCAGCCGAGTAGCCATCAGCTGAAAAATATCGGCAAAATCCTTAATCAAACCCTCGTCTACTAGTAGTCGTACGTTCTTCTCGCCAAGACCTTCGATGTCCAACGCGGCTTTGCCAGCAAAGTGTTCGATTGACCGTGCAACGATGGCTTTATCGTTCTGATTTACCGCCCGCCAGGCGGCCTCGCCCTTAAGCCGGAGGAAGTCTAGATCGTGTTTTTTAAGCTCACCGGCCATGTCGTATGGCCGTTGCGAGCCGTCTCTCAGCTCGGTCAAAACCCGGGTAATCTGAGGGATGATATCACCAGCCTTATGAATAATGACGGTGTCGCCGATTCTAATATCAAGCCTCTTAATCTCATCTTCGTTATGCAAGCTGGCGCGGCTGACGGTACTGCCCGAGACATTGACCGGCTCTAATACGGCAATCGGTGTAGCCGCGCCCGTTCGGCCGACGGAGATAATAATATCTTTGACCTTGGTCGTGGCCTCTTCTGCCGGATATTTAAACGCCACCGCGCCGCGCGGCGCCTTACCGACGACGCCCAGACGTTGATAGATCTGTCGGTTGTTAATCTTAATGACCAAACCATCGGTCCCAAACGGCAAGGTCAAACGCGCCGATTCCCATTTTTTGATTTGCGATTTAACCGCCTCGATGGAGCCACAGATCCGGGCGGCGGCGTTGGTTTTTACGCCCAAATGACGCATCGCTTCGTAGGCCATGCTGTATGTCTCGACTTCATTCGGGTCGTCTCGCAACAGATCGTAACCATGAAAATGCAGTTTTCGCTGCGCCACAAGCGCACTGTCGAGCTGCCGCATGGTGCCGGCCGCGGTGTTACGCGGATTCTTAAACAACGCTAACCCCCGTTGAGACTGGTCTTGGTTGAGCCGCGCAAAATCTGCCTTGTACATCAGTACTTCACCGCGAATCTCAGTCCGGCCCGCTAAAAAGTGTTTATATTTTGGCCCCTCACGAAGTTTAAGTGGAACCGATTCCAGCGTTTTAACATTCGGCGTAATATCCTCACCCGTCTGGCCGTCGCCGCGGGTGACTGCCCGCTCCAATGCACCGTCTTGATAGACCAGCGCGCAGGCAAAGCCGTCCATCTTAACATCGGTAAAAAAGTCTTGCTGGCGAATATTTTCCGCCACCAGTTTGTCGATCCGATCGAGCCAAGCCTCGAGCTCGCCGTGGTTAAAGACGTCGTTCAAACTCAGCATCCGGTTCTGGTGCTGGACTGATTTAAATTGAGGCGAGGGTGCTCCCGCCACCCGCTGTGACGGCGAATCGGGCGTTATCAACTCGGGAAACTGGCTCTCCAGCTGGCCGAGCTCGTGCTTGAGGCTATCGGCCGCCGCTTCGCTCATGATGGAATTATCCAGAACGTGATATTGATACCGGTACTCGCCAATCAGCTGCCTCAATTTAGCCAGGCGTTTTTGGGCTTCGGCTTTGGTCATACCAGCGAGCGGTACAACTGATAATAATAGGCGTGGACAACCGGTAGGGACAAAATCAGGCAAAGATCGATAAACCCATACACTGCCCCCGGGGCCACGACCACAATGAATAAAAACAAGACTATAAATATAAGAGCCAATATAAGCGGCAAGAATAAGATTTTTCTGAGCAAAAACCAGCGCCGCTTTGTTACTAGCTTCTTGGTGGCGCGGAGGGCGGCCATCGGATACATTCCCGGCAAGGTAACGGCGTAGCTAGCCATGATGGTGTTGACCAGCCAATAACCACTTAAGAAGGCCGCCGCTAGCCAAAAGCCGCTAAATAGCAGATCCTCCGCCGGAGTTACGGCAATATCCTGAACATTTGCGATAGAATAAACCAGTCCGCCAGCCGCAAACGGTAGAATTTGGAGGGACGCCACCGCCAGGATGGTAAAAAACGCGATAAGCGGAGTTTGACTGCTATATAACGCATCCCGGATAGAGACTGCCTTGCCGGCCATTAACCGTCTAAAGACCCAAATCAGAACGAGGCTAAAGACTATGAATAAAACCAAACCGTAGAGCAAACGAACGTCGTCCAGCCCTTGGTTGGCGGTCCCCAGGGCCACGCCGGCCAATGTTAGGTTCCTGACAAATTCCGATTCGTTGCCGCCCAGAAACTCGTCAACCACCTCTCGGTAATCATCCAAGCTAACTGTCGGCGCCACTCGCACCAACAAGACATAGAGCAGGCCGTAGATTAAAGTTATGGCGCCGATTTTTCGCCAATGGGCGGCTAACAACTGGTAGGCTCGGCCAAGAATCTGCCAACTGTTGGGCAGGTCGGTGTTATCCCGTTGTGACCGCCAAAAACGATAATTCCGTTTGCTTGGGACTGATTTTTTCTTGGGTTTGACCATATATTAGAGTCCCTGCCCCATGTCTTTGAGCCGGCGGATGCGTTCTTCAACTGGCGGGTGGGTGCTGAATAAATTAGCCATACCGCCCGACAGTGGATTAGCAAAAAACAGATGCGCGGTCGCAGTATTCTGCCGCTTAAGGGTGGATCCGTAGCGGCCAATCTTGGCCAGCGCGCTGGCCAAACCGTCCGGATAACGAGTAGTCAGCGCCCCAGTAGCGTCGGCTAAGTACTCGCGCTTTCGAGAAATCGCCAGTCTGAGCAAATTAGCAATAATTGGCGCTAGGATAGCCGCAATTAGTCCAAAAATAACAATTACGCCGCCGCCTCGCTCGCGGTTACGGCCGCCAAACAGCTGGCTTCGCCAAAAAATGTCCGCTATCAGCCCAATTGCGGTTACCAGCGCGAAAGCAATCATCGATACCCGGATGTCATAATTTTTAACATGCCCGAGCTCGTGTGCCATGACTCCTTCCAGCTCACTATCTTCCAGCACGTCCAACAATCCGCTGGTGGCGGCTACGATGGCATGGTCCGGACTCCGGCCCGTCGCGAAAGCGTTGGGAGCCGGGTCGTCGATAATATACAATTTTGGCATCGGCATACCGTTGGTGATGCTTAGATTTTCGACTGTCCGCCACAATCGGGGGTTGTCCTTTTGGCTAATTTCCTTAGCCCGGTTAATAGCCACCGCTAACTTACCAGCATTAAAGTAACTAAAAACCGCGTACACGGCCGCGATGGTAAACGCCACAACGGTAAAGGTGTAGTCGCCAAAATATTGGCCGAGGAGCCAGGCCAACCCAGCCACAACCAGCAGAAAAACAACCATTATGGCCCAGGTCTTCCGCTGGTTGGTGGCAATTTGGGAATACATAAAACTATATAGTTAGTTATATAGTTTTAAAACTTGACGTCTGGCGCTTGTTCGACCGCTCCCTGATCTTCTACTTCGAAGAACTCGCGCCGTTTAAAGCCAAACATTCCGGCAATCAAATTAGTCGGAAATACCATTATTTTAGTGTTTAGGTCGCGGGCTGAACCATTATAAAACCGGCGGGACGCCTGAATTTTATTCTCGGTATCGACCAGCTCTTCTTGGAGGTGCTTAAAATTGGCGTCAGCCTTCAGATCAGGGTAATCTTCGGCCACCGCAAACAAACTTTTGAGCGCACCTGCAAACATATTCTCAGCCTCAGCTGTCTCTTTTACGCCGGTGGCGTTTAAGGCCATAGTCCTAGCCTTAGTAACGTTTTCAAACACTTCTTTTTCGTGTTTAGCATAGCCTTTGACCGAGTTGACCAAGTTAGGAATCAAGTCATAGCGGCGTTTGAGCTGAACGGTGATATCGCTCCAGGCTTCATCCACTCTTACGTTTGATTTAACCAGCCCGTTATATGTCGCCCACAGCCAAACGATGACTACGGCCACCAGGCCCAATGCAATTAACATAATCTCCTCCTATTTCTCCTTATGATTATACACTTAAAAACACCTAAATTCCGACCAATTCCTTGGCCCTAATATATTTTACAATCGATGAATACCACTTGGTCCCG
>Ga0214471_10002242_pt1 | contig 15182 bp, 20 predicted proteins | sample RVTome_5_FD_207665 | JGI IMG/M metagenome (GOLD analysis project Ga0214471, IMG submission 207665) | Soil microbial communities from uranium-contaminated site in the Upper Colorado River Basin, Wyoming, United States - RVT142D155 | ecosystem: Environmental > Terrestrial > Soil > Contaminated >... | reverse complement strand
CACGCTCGCCGCGAGCCTGCGCAGCCGCGGCGACTACGCGGCGCGTCTCCAGGAGATCGACGCACAGGTGAAGAAGATCATCGCCGGTCTCGAGGCGCGCGGCTTCAAGTCGCCCTACCTGCGCAGCTACGTGGTGGCGCGCATCAACCCGGTGCGTTTCCATCGCGCGAAGCAGGGCGATACCGCGCCGCCCATGCCGATCGCCGCGGCGCTCACGCGCATGGCGGCGGCGGCGAAGAAATTCGATCCCGGCTCGGTGCGATCCGGCGATCTGGCGCTGGTGGCGGCCTTGTCCGGCGGCGACAACGGCTAGTAGGGTGTTGAAAAAGTCGATCCGCGACTTTTTCAACCACGCAAAGCCCCTTGGTAATATTATCAGGGGCGATTTTTGCTTTGCTCCATTTTTCAAACACTTCCGTGTTTGAAAAATGCCGGTCGATCCGTCGACCGGCTAGCAGGGTGTTGAAAAACTCGTTTATCAACACCCTGCTAGCCGACACAAGCCGTATATAATGATGCTGAGCCCATGAACGCCCTCGATCCGATCACGCAATTCGCCCAATGGTACGACCGCGCCGCCGCGGCCGGCATCGACAAGCCGCATGCCATGACGCTCGCGACCGTCGCCGCCGACGGCCGCCCGGCGGCGCGCGTCGTGTTGTTGAGTCGCTTCGACGACGCGGGCTTCGTGTTCCATACCAACTATGCCAGTCGCAAGGGCGAGGAGCTGGCGGCACGGCCGCACGCGGCGCTGGTGTTCTGGTGGGATCCGCTCGGCCTGCAGGTGCGCATCGAGGGCCGCGTCGAGAAGACCCCGCCCGAGGAATCGGATGCCTACTTCGCCGGCCGGCCGCGCGGCAGCCAGGTCGCCGCCTGGGCCTCGGACCAGAGCCGGGCGATCCCGGACCGCGACCATCTCGAGGCGCGCATGACCGAGCTCGAGCGCCGCTACGCCGGCCGGCCGGTGCCGCGGCCACCGCACTGGGGCGGCTACCGTTTGATTCCCGACAGCATCGAGTTCTGGGAGAACCGCGACAACCGCCTGCACGACCGACTGCGCTACCGGCGCGGCGCGGGCGGCGGCTGGCAGGTCGAGCGCCTCGCGCCGTGAGCGTCGGCGCGCCGGATTGGTGTAGAATCGCGTCCCCGGCAGTTCGTAACCGCAGGTGACGCCATCATGGAACCATCCGACGAGGTTTTTGACGAGGCCTTCAACCGGGCCGTGGAGCTGGGCAACCGTGTGGCCGACGAGGACAACGAGGCGGATATCTGGGACGTCGCCGACGGCCTGCTCGCCGGTGCCATCCAGTACTGGCTGTACTCGCGTCAACCCTGCGGCGATCCGCGCTGCGAGGACTGCGCGCCGATCAGCACCGCCGAGGGCCGGCTGGCGGAGCTGACGCGCCTGGCCCGCGAATTCGCCGAAGACAGCGAGTATTACCATTCGCCATCGGACAGCAATGTCGGGCGCGCCTGAGCGCGTCAGCGACCTGGCGAACCGGCATGAGCAAACCCGGAAAGAAGCGCGCGACGCGCCGCCCGGCGCCGCAGCGATCCGGCCGCGCGACCCGCAATCCGGCGATCAATGCCCAGACCCGCAAGGTGCTGCGCAGCCACTACGCGGCCAAGTACCGCGTCAATTGAGGATGCCGTGTCAGGCGGACGTCGTGCGCGCCCGGCTCCGGACCAGCCGGTTCGCCTGGTAGTCGGCGAAGGCCTGACGGATCTCCTGCTCGGTGTTCATCACGAACGGGCCATACTGCACGATCGGCTCGCCGATCGGCCGTGCAGCGACCAGGATGAAGCGCGCGCCGCTCTTCCCCGCGGTCACCGCGACCTCGTCGCCGGCGCCCAGCACCACCAGGTGATGGGCCGCGACATGGGTGCCGTCAATGGCCAGATAACCCTCGTAGGGATACAGAAACGCGTTGAGTTCCGCCGCCAGTGCATGACGGAAACCGGCGCCGGGTTCGAGCGTCACGTCGTAGTACCGGACGCCGGTGTGCGGATCGTCGATCGGCCCGCGGGCATCGGCGTACTCGCCACTGATGACCTTGACGCGCGTGCCGCCGGCGCTTGTCACGGGGATGCGCGCCGCGGGGAATTCCTGGTAGGCCGGCTCGCTCATCTTCTCCTTCGCCGGCAGGTTGATCCAAAGTTGAAACCCGCGCATCAGGCCGTCGGTCTGCTGCGGCATCTCGGAATGGATCACGCCACTCGCCGCCTTCATCCACTGGATGCCGCCGGCGCGCAGGTCGCCGCGGTTGCCCATGCTGTCCTGGTGCAGCATGTGGCCGTCGAGCATGTAGGTGAGCGTGACGAAGCCGCGATGCGGATGGTCGGGGAAGCCGGCGATGTAGTCCTGCGGATCGTCTGTGCCGAAGTGATCGAGCATCAGGAAGGGATCGAGGTGCCGCAGGGCCGGCGTGCCGAGCGTGCGCCGCACGGTCACGCCGGCGCCCTCGGTGACGGCATGCGCCGGGACGACCTGGCCGATCCTGCGTTCGCTCACGCGCTGTCTCCGGTGGCGGGTGGGGCGGGGCGGGTTCGCCGCGCCGCGCCGCGGTCGCGCTGCCGCCGGGCGCCGATGCCGAGGATAACCGGGATCACCACCAGCGTCGAGAACAGGGGGGCGTAATAGACCGCGCCGCTCGCGTAACCGTCGTAGTGGATGAAGCGCTCGGGAATCCTGACGCCGAGGTCGATACCGAGCACCAGCGCCCCGGCGATCAGCAGCGGCCAGCCGCGCACGATATCGCTCAGCGCCGCGTAGGCCAGGTAGGGGATTAACCCCACGAGCAGTACGCCGAACGCCAGCCGATAGCCGGCATCGTAGAAGGGTACGACCGCGCTGGCTGCGGTAAGCACGCAGCCGGCGGTTACGAACAAATAGGCGAGAGCACGGAAATCCGGGAATTTTTCCATGGTCGTTCTCCGCAATCCGGTGAGGTCGGGCTTGAGGTCGGGCTGGGGTGCAAGCTGTACGACAACGCACGGTCGGGAAATATCCCGGCGCCTTGGGCGGGTGCCCGGCGCGATGCTATGCTCGGTGTTCATCGACCACCCGGAGCGGCACTCGGCACGATGACCGCGGAAGCCCTGAACTGCTGGAAATGCGGCGCCGCCGTTACGGAGTTGCCGCGGCCCTTGTCGCGGCTTGCCGAATGCCCGGCCTGCCGCGCCGAGCTGCATGTCTGCCGCCAGTGCCGGCACTACGATCCGCGCGTCGCCGAGCAATGCCGCGAGGATCGCGCCGAGGAGGTCAAGGACAAGGAGTGCGCCAATTTCTGCGACTGGTTCGAGCCCAGTGCCGACGCCTACCGGCCGCGCGACGAGACCCGCACGCGCTCGGCGCGCGAGCGGCTCGAGGGTCTGTTCGGCGCGACGGGCGATGACGCGACGCCGGGCCCGACCGATCCGGCGCGCGCCCGGCTCGACGAGCTGTTCGGCGGATCGTCCGACAAGAAATAGCGCACGCCGGATCCGTTAATCACAGGAACCTGTGAAAAAGTGGAAAAGTCGTCACGAAGGGTGCCCTCTCCCTCTGGGAGAGGGATAGGGTGAGGGCAGAAGTTGGCACGCCCCCCTCACCTAGCCCTCTCCCCCCGCCCACGGCGGGGGGAGAGGGAACTCGTTCCGAGGTCACCTAGTCGACCACGACGCGGTAAGCGCTCCAGGCATGATCGGCCGCGGCGATCTGGCCGACTGCGCGTTCCGCGTCGAACCGGCCGTAGGCCTGGGAATTGTCCCACAGCGTCAGCTCGCGACGGATGGCGTCGGCGCGGAATCGCCCGCCGCCGTGGATCCGGAGCTCCGGATCGTCGACGTCGAGCTGCTGGTCGCTCGCCCAGTGATGCGCGATGCCGTGCTCGGCGAGGAACTGCGCGAGCATCTGGTTGTGATAGCGATGCAGGCTTTTGGGCGCGAACAGCAGATGATCGCGCCCGCGCCAACTGATCTGCAGAAACTTGCCGTCGAGCTGCGTCGGCGACGGCGCGCCGCCCGGCGGCAGGTAGACGTGAATCCCGGTCGCGGACATGACGATCATTCTGCGCGCCGCGGCTCGCGAATTCAAACGCGCAACGCCGGCAACCGGCCTTTACGTCCGCGCGGTCGCGGTTCATCATGATCGACGAGGCAGGCACGATGAGCGCCCGTTCTGGTTTCCCGGTTCTGCCGTATGCACCGGCGCCGCTGGCGCAGGCCGTGTTCGGCGCCGCGCGGCGCGTGCTGCTGTTCGGCGCGCCCGGCACCGGCAAATCGACGCTGGCCGCCGGGCTCGCCCAGGCGCTGGCGGCGCAGGGCCGGGGGTGTGTCGGCCTCGGCGCCGATCCGGGCTCGGCGCCGTTCGGCGTACCGGGCGCGCTGAATCTCGCGGACTGGCGCAACGCGGCCTGGTCGGTGCGCGCCCACGAGCCGCTGTGCACGCTCGACGCCGCGCGTTTTCGTCTGCCCTTGATTGCGGCCGTGCGCCGCCTGGCCGCGGGCATCGGTTCCGGCGCCGCGATCGTCGATGCGCCGGGCGTCATCCGCGGCGTGGCCGGCGCCGAGCTGCTGCCGGCGCTCTGCGAAGCGGCCGGCGTGGGGGCGGTGCTGGTGCTGGCGCGCGACGTCGCGGCGCCGCCGCTCACCGCGGAGCTGGCGGCGCTGGGCATACCCGTGTCGGTCGTGCCGGCGGCGGCTGCGGCGCGGCGGCCCGGCCGGCGTTCGCGCGCGCGGGCGCGCACGCGGCGCTGGGATGAGCATCTCGCCGGCGGCGTCGAGCAGCGCCTGCCGTTCGACGGTCTCGAGTGGTTGGGCACGCCGCCGCCGCGCTCGGCGGCGGCCTGGGCCGGACGCCAGCTCGCGGTCTACGACGGCGCGCAGCGGCTGCTGGCGATGGGCGAGGCGGTGGCGCTCGAAGACGGCGCGCTGCGCGCGCGCCTCGAGCGCGCGGCGCCGGCCGCCACCGCAGTGCTGGTGCGCGACGCCCAGCGCCTGGCCGACGGGCTGCTGGGCAGTGCGCCGCCGGCCGGCGGCGCGGCGATCGCCTATGCGCCGCCGTCGGATCTGCACGCGCGACCGGGTCTTCGCACCGCCACCGGGCCGCGGCCGGTGGTGCGCCTGAGCAGCGCGGCGGCGATGCTGGTCAACGGCGTGTTCGGCGATCCGCTGCTGCATCTGCGCCTCAAGCATTGGCGCCGCAGCCTGCTCGTCGATCTCGGCGAGGCCGGCCGGCTGCCGGCGCGCATTGCGCACCAGGTGAGCGACGTGCTCGTCAGCCACGCGCATGTCGACCATATCGCCGGTTTTCTGTGGCTGCTGCGCTCGCGCATCGGCGTCGAGGCGGTCTGCCGGCTCTACGGCCCGCCGGGCCTGGCGGGTAACATCCAGGGCCTGCTCAATGGCGTGCACTGGGACCGGATCGGCGAACGTGGTCCGCGCTTCGAGGTTGGCGAGCTGCACGGCAGCTGCCTCAAGCGCTTCCGCCTGCAGGCCGGACATCCGGCGGCCGAGCCGGCCGGCGGGGACGAGGTCCGCGACGGCGTGATCATCGCCGAGCCGGAGTTCCGGGTGCGGGCCGTAACGCTCGATCACGGCACGCCGGTGCTGGCCTTCGCCTTCGAGACCGCGCGCAGCTTCAAGGTGCGCAAGGAGCGTCTGGCGGCACTACAGCTTCCGGCCGGGCCGTGGCTGGCCGCGCTCAAGCGCGCGCTGATCGGCGACGATCCGCGGGCCGCGATCGTGCTGCCGGACGGGCGGCGCGAATCCGCCGCCGTGCTCGCCGAGCGCCTGATCCTGGTGAGCCCGGGCGAAAAGCTCGCCTACGCCACCGATCTCGCCGATACGCCGGCGAATCGCGCCGCGCTCGCCGGGCTTGCGCACGGCGCACACACCCTGTTCTGCGAGGCGGTGTTTCTCGATGCGGACGCCGCCCAGGCGCGCCGCACCGGTCATCTCACCGCGCGCGCCTGCGGCGAGATCGCCGCGGCCGCCGGCGTCGAGCGGCTCGTGCCGTTTCACTTCTCGCGGCGCTACCAGGACGATCCGCGGCCGGTCTACGATGTCGTGCGCGCCGCCTGTCCGGCCACGCTGGTGCCGCGCCTTTGACATGAACTACCTCGCGCACCTGCTGCTGTCGGCCAACACGCCCGAGATCGCCATCGGCGGGTTGCTCGGCGACTTCGTCAAGGGCGGCCGCGACCGAGATTATGCGCCGGCGGTGCGCGCCGGCATTCTCCTGCACCGGGACATCGACCGTTACACCGACGCGCACGCCGCGCATCGCGCGAGCCGCGCGCTGATCAGCCCGGAGCGCCGGCGCTTCGCCGGCATCCTGGTGGATGTCTTCTACGATCATTTTCTGGTGCGCCACTGGGCCTCGTTCAGCAGCGCGCCGCTGGCGGAGTTCACCGCCACGATCTATGCGATCCTACTGCGTCACCGATCGGGCTTCCCGGAGCGGCTGCAGCATATCCTGCCGGCGATGGCGCGCGACGACTGGCTCGGTTCCTACGGCGATCCCGCCGCGGTGGCGGCGGCGCTCGACGGCATCCGCCGGCGCTTCGGCCGCTATCGGCGCGCCGCGGCGCTCGCCGGCGCGGTCGCCGAGCTCGAGGCGCGCTACGCCGAGCACGAGCGGCAGTTCCTGGATTTCTTTCCGGAGTTGCTCGGCTATGTCGAGGCGCGCGGCCTGAGCCCGGCCAACGATTGGCTCAAACCGCGCGCGGCGCGCCGGTGCTGAGCGCGGAGGTCCGCGCAAAAGAAAACCCGGCGTGGCACCGGGTTTCAATCGGCCGTGACGGCCCGCGCGATCAGCCTTCTTCGATCTCGATGCTGTGGCGTTTCGCGGGCTCGGCCTTGGGTAGCACGAGCTCGAGCATGCCGTCCTTGAAGGTCGCCTTGACCTGCTTGTCGTCCACCGCGCAGGGCAGATGGATGGTGCGCAGGAAGTCCTCGCGGCGGATTTCGCGCCGGTAGTACTCGCCGGCCCCTTCGCCCTCCTGGGTCTCCTCCGAAGCGCTGCCGCGCAGCGTCACGGAATCGCTGCTGGCGGTCACCTCGATGTCGTCCTTGCGGAAGCCCGGCAGCGCAGCGTGGATGACCAGATCCGCCTCGCGGTCGATGACGTCGACCTGCGGCGCGGCCCCGCCCCAGAACATGCGCTCGAGGTGCATCGGCCGTGCCCAGCCGAGCGGCAGCATGGTCTCCGCCCAGCGCTCCAGCTCCTCGAACATCCCTGTCGGGCGCATCAGCTCGCCCTTTCTGCCTTCCGTGCCCTTGATAGGTACCTGTGTCGCCATGATCCACCTCCTTGCCGTCCCCGTGTGCCGCGCGCCGGACATCGGCGGGCGGGAGAGGGCGGATCCACCCATACTAAGGGAACTGCCGAGGATTTCTTTGACGGGCATCATGGCGGGCGCGGCGGCGCCGTGCCGGCGCTGCGGCCGGCCGCCGCGGCCCGCGCCCGGCCGGACCGCGTGGCGGGGCGTTGAACTGCCGGCGCGGCGGTGCTATATAAAATTTCCGCCCCGGGACGCGGTCCATCGGGCGCAACGGAAGCACGGAGACCATTCATGGCGCACACCTACGAAGAACTCAAGCACAAGACCGTCGCCGAGCTGCGCGAGATCGCGGCGGGACTCGAGCACGAGGCCGTACAGGGCTACTCGCAGCTCAACAAGGACCATCTGCTGACTGCATTGTGCACGGCGCTCGGCATCGACACCCATGTGCACCACGAGGTGGTGGGCATCGATAAGGCCGAGGTCAAGGGCCGGATCCGCGCGCTCAAGAAGGACCGCGACGCGGCGCTGGCGGCCAAGGACCATGCCAAGCTGCGCGGCATCCTGCGGCGCATCCACAGCCTGAAGCGCGGCATGCGGCGTGCGATGGTGTGAGGTCGAGGCGGTATTGATGCACGTCAAGGTTGGCGGCATCGTGGCTTGTTAGGGTGCCGGGGAAGTCACCCGTTCAGAGCAGGAGGCAGTCATGTCGGAGCCGATCACGCTGGGCGTCAATCCGGAGACGGTCTGTTTCCTGATCACCAAGGCGCACGAATTCCACACCAAGGAGGAGGTGGTGCTGCCGGAGGAACCGTTCGGCCCGAGCGACGACTGGGCGCTGCAGGTCCTGGCCGATCACTCCGACGATCCGAGCTATGCCGAGCTCAAGAACACCATCAACGACCTCGAGCCGGATCAGCAGGTCGCGCTGGTGGCGCTGATGTGGCTGGGCCGCGGCGACTACGACGTCGAGGAATGGGACCAGGCGCTGGCCGCCGCCGGCGACGCCTGGAACCCGCGCAGCGCGGAGTATCTCATCGCCACCCCGCTGGTGGCCGATTATCTCGACGAGGGGCTGTCGCTGCTCGGCTACTCCTGCGAGGAGTGATCCGCCCGCCCGCCGGCCGGCGGCCGGCCCCGCGGCGGTGTTTGATGTCCCGAGTTGTCGCCGCCACCGGGCAGGGGGATAATCGGGCCATGAAAGGCATTTATCTCGATCCCGACAGCGACCTGGTGCAGGAATGTTACGCCGTCGTGTACGCGCCGCGCCGCGGCCGCGGGCGTTTCCCCGAGGATTGCGTGACGGTCATGGAGTCGGCGGCCGCGGCGCTCGATGCGGCCGATCCCGACAACCAGCGCTATGCCGCCAAGGTCGTCGGGCCGGCGCGTTCCTCGGAAGGGTTCCGGTTGTTCTATCTGATCGCCTGGCTGGACGAGGACGCGTAAGCGCCGGGCGCCGACCGCCACGCGCCGGCGCGGGCCGCTCAGCCCTGCACGCCGGCGACGGTATCGAGGGATTTCAGCGCGCGACGCTCGCCGCGCAGCAGCCAGTCGTGGATGCGCTGGGAGTCGCCGTAGCGGCTGAGCTTTCCCCAGGAGTTCAACAGCACGATCAGCACCGGCCGTTCGCCGATCGTGGTCTGCATGATCAGGCAGTTGCCGGCCGCCGCGGTATAACCGGTCTTGCTGAGCTCGATGTCCCAGCGGTCGCCGCGCACCAGGCGGTTGGTGTTGAGGAATTCGATATCGCGGCCGGCATGCCGGTCGGTAACGCTGAAGCGCGTGCTGGTGGTGAGATCGTGGATCAGCGGGTAGGCGTTGGCGGCGGTCGCCAGCCTTGCCAGATCGCGCGCGGTCGAGACGTTGCCTTCGCCGAGGCCGCTGGCGTCCGTGAAGCGCGTGTGTTCCATGCCCAGCGACCGTGCCTTGGCGTTCATCGCGGCGACAAACGCCTGCGTGCCGCCCGGATGGCTGCGGGCCAGCGCCGCGGCGGCGCGATTGTCGGAGGCGGCGAGCGCCGCGTGCAGCAATTCGAGCCGCGTGAGCACGGCGCCGAACGGAATGCGCGACCCCGAGCCGCGCAGCCGGTCGCGGTCGGCGCGGGTGATCTCGATCGGCTCGTCCAGTGGCAACCCGGCTTCGAGGATCACCAGCGCGGTCATGATCTTGGTGAGCGAAGCGATCGGTCGGCGCGTGTCGGCGGCGCGCTCGTAGAGCACCACGCCCTCGCGCGCATCCATGACCAGCGCCACGCCGGATCGCAGCGCCAGCGCGTTCGGCCGCGTGTGCTGGACCAGCTCGGCGGCCTTGATCAGCGGCTCGGTTTCCGCCGCCGGCGCCGGGTCGGTAGCGGCGACCGGTTCGGCCGCCGGCGTGCCGAGGTCGCCGGCACGGATATTCGGCATGACGATCGCCGCGACGGTGACGCCGAGCAGCGCCGCCAGGTAGATCAGCCGGCGTTCCGGCTTCATCGTGGGTTTCGTCGAGGTTTTCATTCTATGTGAATGATATTACTCACGATCGCAGCGCAATGCCACCCGGGATTTGCGCCCGCCGACGACCGGCGTCATGCCGACCGTCCAGCGCCGGCCAGGGTCGGGCACGGCGGAGGCGGCGGCGAACCGCGGGTCGGCGACTGGTGGGAAAGGACGGGCGGGCGGGTGGCGCGCGACGCGCGCCGTAAACTCAAGCCTGTTTCTTGTTGCGCGGCGACCAGATGGAGTGGGCACCGTTGCTGCGCGAGTTGAGCTGCTCCGCGTAGCGCGCCGCATAGGCGCTGACATCCTTCAACGAGCCGCGGCGCTGGCCGACGATCGTCGAGCGACCGTTGTGCAGCTCGTAGCGGTACCAGTTGCGACCGTCGCCGCCGTCCGGCATCTCGGTCTTTTCTACGCACACGACCTTGAACGGCCTGGCGCGGTGCGCCGCGGCGTCGGCGTGTGACGAGGGACTGCTGATTTCACGATCTGACATGAGTTGATCCGGCTGCTGACGGTGTTGGTGTGCCCCGGGCGCGCCAAGTTAAGGTTCACGGCGTCATCGCGGTGGCCGGGACAGGGTTGTCCGAACACGCCGGGAGTTCCATCCTCAGAGTGGGCCCGTTTCCCGCCGGGATGTAGCGAACGTATCGCGCGTGGGCGGTCGGGCACGGGCTTGCGGACGGCGGCACATTGAGAATCCAGGGCAGTATATCATAGGCATCCGGGGATGCCTATACGGGCATGAACGCGGCGATGGTGATGCCTACCGGACCTTCCGGGGGATTTCTATATAAGGCCGTGCTGATGCGCTGCGTGGCGTTGACGCTCGCGCCGACACCCGTACAGGGATCCGCGAGGTCGGGGCGGCCGGGCCCGAGGTGCTGCGCGCGGCGCGCCGCATGCGGGGCGACGTCTGCGGCGCGCCCGATGCCGGCGGGGCATCTGTTCCGCGGCGGGCGGCGTGCCGAACAGCGCGGGGTTGGAAGCCCCGCCTGCGCCATCTCATATGTAGGCGGGGCATCTTGCCCCGCCGGTTGCGGCTTCGTTCTGGCGTTGCTGCGGGGCTGGAAGCCCCGCCTACAACTATAATTACGCTATGAGGCGGGTCGCCGCCGACCGGAACCACACCCTATGGGATCGTTGAAGAAGCCGTTGCTGCTGCTCGGGTTTGCCGTGGCGGTGTCGTACGCCGGATTCAAGCTCTATCTGTACCACCAGGTGAAGCAGGCGGTCGATAACATGGTGTTCGCGTTGTCGCCTTATGCGCATGTACAGTACGGCGGCATCACCAGCGGCGTCGACGGCACGCTCGGCGTGGAAAAGCTGCGCGTCGAGCCGCGCGGCGTCGCGGACGTGATGACGATAGACAGCGTCGAGATCAAGACCCCCGGACTGATGTTCCTGCTGCGCGGCTGGAAGGTCCAGGAGACGCGCGAGCTGCCGGAATCGCTGAGCCTGATCGTGCGCGGCGCCGAGCTCGGCACCGACGGTGCGCTGATGCGCGCGATGTTCGGCGCGATGGGCGACGACGCCGCAGGCGTGCTGCATCATTGCGGCGAGCATCGCGCGCTCGGCATCGCCGAGCTGCGCAAGCTCGGCTATCACGCGGTGCGCATGGACGCGCGGGTCGGCTACGAGTACGTCGGCGCGCGCAATCGCAGCTTCGCCGAGTGGACGGTGCACGACATGTGGAACATGAAGCTCGACATGGAGGCGACCGGCGTGTCGCGCCGGCTGTTCGAGATGGACGATGCCGACGCCTACCTCGCCAGCGTGTCGCTCAGCTATCGGGACCTCGCGCTCACCCAGCGCGTCACGGCGATGTGCGCCGAGGCCGCCGGTGTCAACGCTGAACAGTACATCGAGGCGCAGCTCGCCCTGGACGACGCCGGATTCCAGCGCGCCTGGGGGTTCGTCCCGGGGCCGGGCATGCGCGAGGCCTATCGGCGCTTCCTCGTGCAACCCGGCGAGATCCGCGTTCAGGTGCGTCCCGACAAGGACACCAACTTCGAGGGCCTGCGTTTTTACAAGGCGCAGGACGCCTTCGAGATGCTCAATCCGCTGGTCAGCGTGAACGGCGAGGTGGTGAGCGATCTGAGCTTTCAGCACAAACCCCAGCTGGCGGCGCGCGCGGCCGCGCCGGTGCCCGCCGCCGCGCCGCGCCCGCGGCCGGCCGAGGCCGATGCCGCCGCCGATGCCGATGCGCCATCCGGCACGGAACCGCCGCCGCAGCGGCTGGCCGCGGTCGCGTCCAAGCCGTCGCGCAGCGGCTATGCGCCGGTTGCCCCCGCCGAGCTCGCCCGCCACCTCGGACGCAAGGTGCGGCTGCACGTGGGCGGCGGCCTGGTGCGCGAGGGCAAGCTCGTCGACCTGCAGAACGGCGTGGCGATCGTCGAGCGGCGCTACGACGGGGCGCTGATCACCCTCAAGGTGAGACTCGTCGAGATCGAGCGCGCCGAGGCGTATTTCTGACGCTTCCGTTTTCGCCGCCGGCATCTGATATGATACGGCGCCACACCCACGGAACCAGCGAGCGAGGCGCGGACCCGACACCATGACCGACCGAACCCATCGCGCCGTCAAGGCGTACCGCAACACCAATTTCCTCGACAGCAGCGACGCCCGGGCGCTGCGCATCCTGGCCGAGTACCTCGAGCCGGTCAGCCGCTTCGATCACTACCGCGTGGACGACACCATCGTCTTCATGGGTTCGGCGCGCTTCATCTCGCGCGAACAGGCGGAGCAGCGGCTCCAGGCGGCCGAGCAGGGCGGCGGCGACGTCGAGCGGGCGCGGCGCGATCTGCGCATGTCGCGCTACTACGAAGAGGCGCGCGATCTGGCGTACCGCCTGACCGAGTGGTCCAAGCAGCTCGGCGACGAGGCGCGGCGCTTCGTGGTTTGCACCGGCGGCGGACCCGGCATCATGGAGGCGGCCAACCGCGGCGCCTCCGAGGCCAAGGGGCTCAACGTCGGCCTGACGATCTCGATTCCGATCGAGGAATTCGACAACGCCTACGTGACGCGCGAGCTGTCGTTTCATTTCCACTACTTCTTCATGCGCAAGTTCTGGTTCGCCTATCTCGCCAAGGCCGTGATCGTCTTCCCCGGCGGCTTCGGCACCCTGGACGAGCTGTTCGAGCTGCTGACGCTGCTGCAGACCCGCAAGATCCGCAAGCACCTGCCGATCGTGCTGTTCGGCACCGAGTACTGGAACCAGGTGGTCAACTTCGACGCCCTGATCGAGCACGGCACGATCAATCCCGAGGACGTCAACCTGATGTTCCGCACCGATTCGATCGACGCGGCCTATCGCTATCTGGTGGACAAGCTCAGCACCTACGCGATGCAGGAGCGCGGCGCGATACTGTAGGCGGGGCTTCCAGCCCCGCTCGGCACAGTCCGGCGGGGCTGGAAGCCCCGCCTACAACAATAGGTATTTTCCCCGTGAGCAAGGACAAGACTGAAATCTACGTCAGCACCGACATCGAGGCGGACGGCCCGATCCCCGGGCCGCACTCGATGTTGAGCCTGGCCTCGGCGGCGTTCCGGGCCGATAAGACGCTCATCGACAGCTTCGCCGTCAATCTCGAGACCCTGCCGGACGCCGGCCCGCACCCCGCAACCACGGCCTGGTGGCAGGAGTTCCCCGAGGCCTGGGCGGCCTGCCGGCGCGATCCGCGGCCGCCGGAGACGGCGATGCGCCAGTATCTCGACTGGTTGAACGGCCTGCCGGGCCGGCCGGTGTTCGTCGGCTGGCCGGCGAGCTGGGACTTCATGTGGGTCTACTGGTACCTGGTGCGCTACACCGGCGAGCGGCCGTTCCGCGAGAACGCCCTGGACGTGCGCTCCTATGCGATGGGCATGCGCAAGAGCGAGTTCCGGCTCACGACCCGCAGCTATCTCCCCAAGCGCTGGTTCGACGAGCTGCCCCACACGCATGTGGCGCTCGACGACGCGCTCGAGCAGGGCGCGCTGTTCTGCAACATGCTGGCCGAGAACCTGAAGGGCCCGCCGCGGGAATGAACCCGCGGTCGCGGAACGCGGCCCGCGCCGCGCTATAATCACGGGCGCTCACGCACACCGGGGATCGCGCATGTCCGACAAGCCGCGCATCGAGATCGAATACTGCACGCAGTGCGGCTTTCTGCTGCGCGCCGGGTGGATGGCGCAGGAGCTGTTGCGCGCCTTCGAGGACGAGATCGACGCGCTGGTCTTGAAGCCGGGCGGCGGCGGCAACTTCGTCGTGCGGCTCGACGACCGGGTGCTGTTTTCGCGCCGCGAGCACGGCCGCTTCCCGGAGGCCAAGGAGCTCAAGCTGCTGATCCGCGACGCCATCGGATCGGGCAGGCGCTTCGGTCACACCGAGCGCGCGGCCGGGCCGTCGGAGGATTGAGTGCCGGCGGCCTGGGCGACGGGGTGCCGCGGAACGATGTTGGGCCTGCTGCTCGGCACGCTGGGCGCTGTGACCGCGCGTGCCGACGACGGCGGGGCCGTCGAACGGCGCCTGTCGGGCGAGGAGCAGGTCGCCGAGAGCCGCTTCGTCATCACGCCGCACAAGCCGAACTATCTGCTGCCGCTCACCTATGACAGCAAGCTGCGCGACGACGACCCGGCGCTGGACAACGCCGAGATCAAGTTTCAACTGAGCTTCAAGATCCCGCTGACCGAGCGCCTGCTCAACACCCGCAGCCGCCTGTACTTCGCCTATACCCAGGTGTCGTTCTTTCAGGCCTATAACAGCGACAGCTCGGCGCCGTTCCGCGAGACCAACTATGAGCCGGAGGTGTTCTGGCTGCTGCCGACCGAGTGGCCGGTGCTGGGCATGACCCATCGCCTGCTGGCGATCGGCGTTTCCCATCAGTCCAACGGCCGCAGCCTGCCGGACTCACGCAGCTGGAACCGGGTCTACGCCAACTTCGTGCTGGCGCGCGGCGATTTCTATTTGAGCCTGCGGCCGTGGTACCGCATCCCCGAGGATGAGAAAGAGAGCCCCACCGACGCCCGCGGCGACGACAACCCCGACATCGAGGACTATCTCGGCAACGGCGAGCTGCGCCTGGTGTGGCTGCATCGCGGCCACAGCCTGTCGCTGATGCTGCGCAGTAATCTCGACTCCACCGCCAACCGCGGCGCCGTCCAGATCGATTGGGGTATTCCGCTCGGCGGCAAGCTGCGCGGCTACGTGCAGGTCTTCAACGGTTACGGCGAGAGCCTGATCGATTACAACCGCTACCGTAACCGCATCGGCGTCGGGGTGATGCTCACGGATTGGTTGTGATTCAGTGGCGAGTAGCGAGTAGCTAGTAGCGAGTGGCGAGTGGCGGTACGGAGGTTTTACTCGCTACTCGCCACTAGCCACTCGCTACTTTTCTCAACTGCCGGAATAGACGCACCAGCTCGTCGAGCTGATAGTGGGCGTTGAGACCGCTCGGATTCG
>Ga0214471_10002239_pt1 | contig 15201 bp, 12 predicted proteins | sample RVTome_5_FD_207665 | JGI IMG/M metagenome (GOLD analysis project Ga0214471, IMG submission 207665) | Soil microbial communities from uranium-contaminated site in the Upper Colorado River Basin, Wyoming, United States - RVT142D155 | ecosystem: Environmental > Terrestrial > Soil > Contaminated >... | reverse complement strand
TCTGCGGGGGGTTAGAAATCGCAGTGGCCTGTGCGGAGACCGAGAGACTCGTCAGTCCCAGGAGCCGAAGAAAGGACGTGGGAATCGAAGCCGAATACTGGCAGCGGACGGCGTTGACCCGAGTACCATCGAAGGATGGAGTGAAGGTCACACCGTCCCAGATCCCCAGGACGATATCCCCGTTGGCTGCGTTCCCGGAATTGAGGTTTAGATTAATCGCCCCCGCACGAGAAGGATTCAAGTTGGCAAACCGCCAGGCTTCCATGCGCACGGTACCAAAGACACTGTCATCAAAGCCGAGATTGCCCGCCCCGGCCAACGCGGCCGCGTCCATGCTCCGCTGCACCTCCCCCCGCGCGGCGCTGAGGAAGGCCAGATCGATGGCAATGCCGCCGATGATGACAAGCAATGCCAGGCTCATGGTGATGAACACCAAGACACTGCCCCGCTGATTCTTCAGCCCATGACCGCTCATGGCCGGTTGCTTCCCTCCCGAAGTTACAGAAAACTTACTAGAGGGGGACGATCGCTGTTCGTGCAGGTTCCGCAGGACTCGGGAGCTCGGCGACGGCGGCCGGAGTTCCACCCCGCTCCTCGCTGCTCTTGACTCCCTCGTGCGGCTCAAAGCGGATGCTCTCGATCTCTTGCCACGGAATGTCCACGCGCCGATCCGCAGTCATCCCGCGCACGACTGCGGTACCCAGGTTCACGTAGTCCCCTTCGACGCGGGATCCGTCCAGGAGAACAACGAGGACCGAATAACGGAAGTGGGTCGCCGCCGCATAGGGAGGGAGAGGACTCTCCTCGACCGGCCGCCGGAAGAATTGGAGGCTTCGAATTCTGGTGAGCGGGATCTCCGTCTCGATTCCCCGACGGGAAACCGTCATCCCACGCGCCTGCCGGTGGCCCTGCTTTGGCTGCAACTCCTCCCCGGACGGCGTGCTCAGCCCAATGATCGTACCGGTCGTCTTCATGTCGGGAGATGGGGGCGTGGGAGGCTGTGCAGCCTGGGGCGCGGCAAGCCCCTCGGGTCCCCCCACGATGGTGTAGAAGACCTCCAGGGAGGGCTGGCTCAGCCGCCACGATTCGCCGGCCCACGTGCGGATTTCGGCGGTCACCTCCTGCGCCACCGCGGGAGCGGCGGCACTTGCCAGGCCCGTGAGTAGCGCGAAACCGATCAGCACCATGAATCTCATCTGCCCCTCCACGCGTTCACCTTCCAATCTTCTGCCATGTTTCCATGAGCCGTAGAAGTGCGGGAACCAGGACAACGATAAAGAAGACTGGCAACAGAAAGAGGACGGTCGGAAAGACCATTTTGAGCGGTGCGAGATACGCGCGTTCCTCCGCCCGCCGTCGCCGCTTCAGGCGGGCCGACTCTGCGTGGACGCGGAGCGTCTTGCCCAGGCTGGTGCCCAGCCGGTCCGTCTGGATAAAAGCACCAACCACCGCCTTGAGGTCCTCCACTCCGGCCCTCTCCCCGACCGCCTGGAGGGCCTCCTCGCGTCGCCGCCCAGCCCGCACCTCGAGGTGCATGCGGAGCATCTCTTGATGGAGGGGACTCCGGCGAGCCTCCGGCTGCTCGGTGACGCAACCGACAGCGGCGTCAAAGCCCATGCCGGCCTCGACGCACACCATCAGGAGGTCCAGCACTTCGGGAAGGGCGTGCAACATTTCACGCCGGCGCGTCCGGATGCGGGTGCGCAGCCAGAAATCGGGGAGGAAAAAACCGGCGACCGCCAGGGCGGCAGAGACCGGGAGGAGGTGGGGCAGTGCCCGCTCGATGGCCAAACCGTGGATCGTGTAGGCGTAGCCGCAGAGGATGGCGACGCCCACCTTTGCGCCGATGAATAACCCCACAGCACGAGGGTCGTGAAACCCCGCCCACACCAGTCGCTGCCGGAGTCGCGACAGCCTGACGCTGTTACGAGGAACAAAGGCCCACCCAAGGCGCTCGAGGACCCGCTGCCATCCCGCCCCGGCTCGCTTCTCCCAGCGGAGAATCGACGTCGGCCCGGTCTCGGGCGGGGCGACCTGAAAGCGCTCCATCTGCACGACGGACCATCGTCGCAGGAGGACGGCTCCCGCAAGACACACGACGCCCCCGACGATGACGAAAGCAAGGATCGCATAGCCAAGGGGTACCATCTGCACCTCACACCCTGATTTGCGCAATCCGCCAGATCGTAAAGAAACCGACAACCTCCAGGATGACCCCTACCGTAATAAGGGAGGGACCCAAGGGTGAATCGAGGAGCGGCCTGAAGTAGCCGGGGTTCAATAACTCGAGCAGGACCGCCAAGACGACCGGGAATACTCCGACGCAGACGGCACTCCAGCGGTGCTGGGCCGAAAGGACGCGCGCGTGGTCCAAAATCTTGAATCGCTCACGGATGACTTCGCTCAGGGAGTCCAGGATCTCGGCCAAATTGCCGCCGGCGCTCCGCTGGATGGCCATGGCCGAGCAGAAGAATCCCATATCTCCGGTGGGCACTCGGCGCCGCAGCCTCAAGAGCGCCTCCCCGGGCTCCATGCCCAGGCGACTCTCCTCAAGGACCCGCCGGAACTCGTGGGCCACGGGGTCCGGCATTTCCTCGCTCACCATCTGGATGGCCCCGCTCAAAGCATGCCCAGCACGGATCGAGCGCGTCATCATGTCCAGGGTGTCGGGCAACTGCTTCTCAAATGCCTGGAGGCGCTTGTGCCGCCGGTACACGAGATGGAAAGCCGGCACGGCCCCAGCGATGCATGCCGCGATGATCCCCCAGACCACCCCCCCCGTTCGCAGCCACACCCCGACGCCTCCCATGACGGCGAAAACGCCGATGAGGGAGAGGAAACGGCGGACATGTCTGATGTCGTACCCTGCCTGCTCGACGAGGGTGGCGAACGGGCTGATGGCCATCCCCCACTTCGAGCCCGTCTCCCGCGGGTCCATTCTCAGGAGTTCTGTCTCCGTGTTTGGGAGCAGCCAGAGACTCGTCCCGAGCCGTTCGCGGATCCTCCGGCCGATTTCCAAAAACCACCAGAGCCCCACGACGAGCGTGACAACCAGCAGGAACGCCAGTCCTGCGACGGCTGCCGCAAGGTTCATCTGTGCATCTCCTGACGTACCGAGGGATCGAAGGCCTCGGGTCCCAGGTGAATCCCCATACGGAGGATGCGTTCGGTAAACTTCGGCCGCACGCCTGTGGCCCGGTGAAAGCCCAGCACGCGGCCGTCCTGGTCCACCCCCTCCTGCTCGTACACGAAGATGTCCTGCGTGGAAACGACCGACTCCTCCATGCCGGTCACCTCCGTCACGCGCACGATCTTGCGGCTGCCGTCGCTGAACCGTGCGAGGTGGACGACCATGTCGAGCGCGGAGCAGATGTATTCCCGCGCCGCGCGGACCGGCAATGCGATACCGGACATCAGGATCATCGTTTCGAGCCGGCCAAGGGCCTCGCGCGTCGAGTTGGCGTGTACGGTGCAGAGGGACCCGTCGTGGCCCGTGTTCATCGCCTGGAGCATGTCCAGAACCTCGGCACCCCGCACCTCGCCCACGATGATGCGGTCCGGCCGCATCCGCAGGGCATTCCGCACCAAGTCCCGCTGGGTGACCGTTCCCTTCCCTTCGATGTTCGGGGGGCGCGTCTCCAGTCGAACCACATGCTCTTGCTGCAGCTGGAGCTCGGCGGAATCCTCGATGCTGATGATGCGCTCGGTTTCGGGGATGGCAGTCGAGAGTACGTTGAGCAGGGTGGTTTTCCCACTGCCGGTCCCGCCCGAGATCAAAAGGGTGAGGCGGGCCTTCACGGCGGTGAGGAGAAACTCCGCGAGGGCGGGCGTGAGGGTCCCGAACCCGAGGAGGTCCGCCATCCGGTAGGCCTCGACGGCAAAGCGGCGGATCGAGAGGATGGGTCCATCCAGGGCGAGGGGTGGGATGATGGCGTTCACGCGGGAGCCGTCCGGCAGCCGGGCATCCACCATGGGCGAGGACTCATCCACCCGGCGGCCCACCTGCGAGACGATCCGCTCAATAATCTGGAGCAGATGGGCATCGTCCCGGAAGATGACGTCGGTGCGCTCAAGCTTGCCCCGCCGCTCGACGTACACCTCGTAGGGCCCATTTACGAGGATATCCGCCACTGTCGGGTCCCGCATCAGCGGCTCGATCGGGCCGAGCCCGAACGTCTCGTGCTGCACATCGATGACAAGCTGCTCCCGCTCCTGGCGGCTAAGGGGCGTCTCATCCCCCGCGAGCAGATCTTCCAGGATCCGCCGGATCTGCTGCTGGACGAGCTCTGCCGGAAGACTGTCGAGCTTCGAGAGGTCGATCCGGTCAATGAGTTGCCGATGGATACGGTGCCTGAGCTCGAAGGACGCTTCGTCCCCCTTGCCCTGCCCCGCGCCGAGGAGCGCAGCGAGAGTGGGCCCTGTCGCCTTCTCCGGCCGGCCGCGACCGTGTTTCATCTACTTGCCTCCCGGCAATCGGTACGGGGTCCATACCAGGCGAAGGAGCGAGGCGGAGCGCGCCTCGGGTTCCGCAACCTCACCATCCAGAAGCATCTCGCTGAGCTGCCGTAAATTCCTCCCGATCCTCGACCGCGGCGAGGCTCTGACCACTGGCTCTCCGCTGTTGATGGCGGTCACCACGGTCGGATAGTCGCTGGGCGTCTTCCAGTAGATGGGCAGCTCGAGGGTCTCTCGGACGTGCTTGAGCGTTACGTCCTCGCCTGTCCCTTCGCGCATCACGACCATCCGTACCTTCTGCAGGTTCAGCCCCAGGTGACGGAAGGCGGCAAGGCCGGCCGCCCCCGAGCGGAGGGCGGACACGTTCAGGCTGACCAGAAACAGGATCTCGTCGGCGTGTTCGAGCGCCGCAATGGTCCCGGGGTCCATGTCGTGGGGCAGATCGAGGACGACATAGTCGAAATTCGATCGCAGGATCCCGAGCCCCGCCTCCACCTGCTCGGCGGACGGTTTGCTCCGCTCAATGCGCGCGGGCCCCGGGAGCACACAGAGCCCGCTCGGGTGCTGGGACAGGAGACCCCGCAGGAAAGACTCATCCATCCGACCGACGTTCTCGAAGGCGTCAAAGACCGAGTAGGTGTGGCGGAGGTTCAAGAACGTGGCGACGTCGGATTGCCGGGTGTCCAGATCCACCAAGAGGACTCGTCCGGGGGCCCGCTCGGCAAAGCACACCGCAAGATTGGTGGCCAGCGTGGTGACCCCGAGGCCGCCCTTGGTGGAGAAGACCGCCGTGATGCGGCCGTGGCGACGTTCGGGCGCCATGACGCGGCGAGAGCGGACGACCTTGTCGAGCACCGCCAGGAGCTCCTCGTGCCTGACCGGGCGACTCAGGAAGTCCAGGGCACCTGCGCGGATGACCTGGATGACGAGGTCCGCTGACAGGCGGGGGCCGGTAGCGAGGATCGCCGTGTTGGGAAGGGCCCGGGCCAGTTGCTCGATGGCCGCACAGGCTTCGCCGTCTCCCGTGCCTCCTGGATCCGGCGGGACCTCAACGATAAGGATGTCGGGGCGGCACGTCGGGACCTCCCGCGCCGCATCCGCGATGGTGGAGAATTCACCCACCACCACGGACCGCATGGCGCTCACCATCTGCCGGACGTTGGCGCGAGATTCCGGGTCGGAGTCCGCGATGACCACCCGTAGTAACGATCGCATGCCCGCCTCCGCTTACATGTCCTTCTCCTTCATTTGACTCTTGCCGAAGGGGCGCTCCACCACCTCGCCCACGCCTGGGATCCCGGGCAAAAGGGTAAACTCCCCCTTCTCCGCTTCGGTGAGTTCCATGAGAGTGGCCGGATCAGGCGCCGCAGGGGAGCCGGGAGGAGCGGCCTGGACCAGCTTCACCGTCACGATGAAGACCAGCTCCGTTTCGCTGTTCTGGAAGCGCGTGCTCCGAAAGAGCGCACCCAGAATCGGAATATCCCCCAGCAGCGGGATCTTGGCCACGGACTGCCGGACGTCATTGTTGATGAGCCCGGCAATGGCAAAGCTTTCGCCGTCCTTGAGGTTGACGGTGGTAAAGGCGTTGTTCTTCCGCACCACCGGAATGACGAATCCGCCAAAGGAGAGGCCTTGGCTGAAGTCGAGACTCGAGACCTCAGGCTCGACCCTCAGATTGATCCTGGTGCCCTCCAGGACCACAGGCAGGAAAACGAGGCGGACGCCGAACGGCTTGAATTCGACGGTGATGGTGGTGGTCCCCGCCCCGCTGGTCTGGGGGACGGGGAAGGGAAACTCGCCTCCGGACAGGAAGCTCGCCTGCTTCCCGCTCTCCGTGACCAGGTTGGGTTTGGCAAGCGTGCGGAGCAGGTTCCGCTCGGCCAAAGCCCGGGCGATCCCACCGAAGTCCCGGTCCGGGGAGGAGAAGAAGAAGCTAGCGAGATCGCTAAAGGCCAAGTCGGGTGCCGTAGGGTTGCTTAGCAACCCAATCGGCGGGAAGAAGGGGGTACCGGGAAAGGCCCCGCCCTGAAAGGCATTCGCCAGCAGCCGGAAGCTAAAGCCGAGTTCGCGAAGGGCGTTCCGTGCGACCTCCGCGACCTGGACCTGGAGAAGGACCTCGGGCGGTTTGACATCTTTTAGGGAGAGGAGATTGATGACCTTACCCTTGGGAGCAAAGACCCCGGCGACGTCGGCGGCGGCACCAACCAACTCTTCGCTCGAGACCGTCCCCTGCAGGATGATCGCCTCCTGGGCCGGGCGCACTTCGATCGTATCACGCGGGGCAATCTGTTTGAGCCGTTCTCGCAAGAGCTCCAGGTCGGTTTGGACGACGAGATCGAAGAACTGGGTCTGTTGGGAGTAGAAGACCACCAGCGACGTGACGCCGACGGCCTTGCCGTTGATCAGGATCTGGTTGGGCTTGATGACGAAGACATCCGCGATATTGGGATCCGTGACCGACACCTTGTCGAAGGGTTCCTTCACGTCGACCACGTGGGACTTGCCGATCGTGACGTCGATCCGAACCAGTCCCGGGCCCGCGGCCACCGCGGACAGGCAGGTGCCGGCCACGAGGACCGTCGCAAACAGGAACCCCGGAACGACCCGGCGCGCTCTAGCGGGACGTGGCAATCGCATGGCGGCCTGCCTCCTCACCGGGACCCGGCCGCAACCCAGCGGTCGCTGGACTCGCGGACGAAGGTCTGATCGCTCGGCTTGCCCGCCTTGAACACCGAGACGGTATGGCGCTCGCCTTTGGGGACGGGCAGCCGAGCATTGTCGGCCCCCTGAGGCTTGTTGTCCTTCGGCTGATCCCCGCCGAGCAGCCTTGCTTTTGTACTACCCGGTGTGGGGACCAGTCGGGCGTCGTGGATATTCCGCGTGGCAAGCATCAGCTTCCCTCTCGTCTCCGATTGGGCCAGCGCCAGGCGTTCGGCCTGCTCGGGTGTCAGCGCAAGGGTCACGGTGGTGACCTTCACCGGTTTGTTTTCCCGCATCTCGACGGTCTGCCCCGCTGCCAGGACCTGGACATTCTGGAGAATCATCTTGGCCACATGATCGAGGCCACCCTCCGATCGCAGGCTCGCGACGACATCCACGCGGCTGTTCGGCTGCACGAACCCGGTCTCCTGCACGGCCTCATCCACCTTGATCGTCACTCCACGCAGGCCATCCGGGACCAGCATCGGGAGGAGCCCCCCGCGCGCGGCGGACTCGGGGTCAATGAGCTTTGAGGTAAGCAGGGGCTCGCCCACCACGATGGAATTGCGGACGACCTGGGCCTCGGCCTCGTCGAGGCTCCGCAGGGCACCCTGGGGCACGGCCTGTCTGGGCCAGGACGTGAGTCTGACGTGTCGACTGGTGATCGCCTCTCCCACCGTCATATTGACGGCGGCCACCACGATGTCCTCGGTTGGCTGGGAATAGGCGGCCACCCGCTGCGTGATGTTCTGATAGACGAAGAAGGCGGTCACCAAGCCGATCACCGAGGCGGACGCTACAACGATTAATAGTCGTCGGCGCACGGCACACCTCCTACTCGTACCGCATGCTGGTGCTCTGCTGCATGGGGAGCGCACTGAGCATGGGCAGAAAGACCGGGAACAGCGTTGAAAACGTCACAGCCACATTCGCCTGCACCTCGGATCCGGGCTGACACGGGGCCGAGCAGGTCACGGTAACGCTGGTCGGGGTTACGTTGGACGAACGGAGGATGGAGTTGATCCGACCTATGGCGGGGGCGGGATCAAACGGACTGGTGACCACCCCTGCACGCGCCCCCTCGCGCGCCGCGGCCGTGACGATGCTAAACGTCAGCCACGCGCGGCTGAGCTCGACGATCGCAAAGAGAACGAGGAGAAGGCTGGGAAACACCAGGATAAACTCGATCGTCGAGGTCCCGCGTTGATGGTACCCTGATCGGACTCTGGCCATGGGTCCCCTTCCACTTATCCCTGGCACGCAGACTCTTCCGGGAAACTCCCCTCGCCAGAAGGAGGATTTACGAACCAGCGGGCGGCGGCGCCGGCGGGGCTGGAGCACTTCCCGTGAGGGCACTCGAGATGTTCGTGATCGCGGTACTCAGGGCTGTTCGGAGCGGACCCGGATACACCGCGAGGGCCATCGCCGAAATAACCGCCGCGATCAGGATCCATTCCAGGGTCTCGATGCCCCGCTGATTACACAGGTACCGAAGGCGATGGTATGCGGAATGCATGATGCTTAGCATGGTGTCTCCTCCTTCTCTCCTTTCCGTTCGGTTGCTCCCCGGCGGATGGTTCGGCGCTTCCGCCACTCGCCTTGCTTTCTTTCGTCGACGGGAACCCGCCGTCCCCTGTCCGTCCAGACCATCCTGACGTCACCGCCGGAATCTCGTGCTCCTTTCTTGGCCGGGAGGCTGCTCTCATATGGGGGAGGAAGCGTCCGTCCCCCAGCCGCCCGAGAGGGAAGGTGAATCATCATGTTGGAGGAAGAGTGCGATTTCTGATTGTTTGTCACGGTTCATCCGATAGCAGGCCGGCCTCGTCTTTCCCCGGCTGGTTTCGACCAATCCGCGCTTCAAGAGAATTTCCAGCGACTCCCTCACCTCCCTCACGGTGCGCTCGATGCGCGAGCGCTCCAGCCACCATCTGGCGATACCTTCAAGAGTATCCTCCGCGTCGGGGTTACTGAGGAGATACCGCAAAATCTCCCGGGTAGTTTCCTCCTTCCGCCGGTCCTCGTCTCGCGTTTCCACAGGCTCTCCCCTCCGGTTGCGGTCCACAAGTCCTGACGGTGCGCTCGTTACCCAATTGAACGTTGCACGCCGAGTGCCAGCTAGCGCGTGTACAGTCAACTTACTGATTTCAGAAGAACAGGACGGAATAGCCGCCTCTCCGGAACGGCCTGCTCAATGACATCTCCCCTCAGCCCAGAAGCGGATGCTGGGCGATAAGTTCTTGAAACTTCTCAGTAGTGATGGCCGAGGGAACTTTCCCCCGGAGTGGGGGGGGTTTGCCCCACCCCTCGGCGGGCATGCCTGGGCCCCGGGGACACGAAAGGACCGAGGTCTGGCGACGGATTACCTTCCGTTTGCCCAGCTCGACGGGTCGAGGCGGTGTTTCTGGATGAGCCGGCGGAATGTACGGCGGTCCTGGCGAGCGGCATGGGCCGCGCGGGAGATGTTACCCCGGTGGGTTTGGAGGAGCGCACTGAGATAACTCTGCTCGAACCGGGCGATGGCCTGTGCCTTCGCGGCGCGGAAGGACTCGGCGGGGCCATCCTCGACCGGTTGAAAGGGTCGGATCGACCAGGGAAGATCCTCACTCTGGATCAGTTTCGGCGGATTCATGACAGCGAGATGCCACACGACATTCTCAAGCTCGCGCACGTTGCCCGGCCAGTCATACTCGCAGAGGGTCTTGAGAGCATCCGGCGCGACGTGCCACCGGCCGTCGCCTGCCGCATGCCGGTCAAGGAAGTACTCCACAAGCAGCCGAATATCCCCGACGCGCTCCCGGAGGGATGGGAGGCGCAGATTCACCACGTTCAGGCGGTAGAAGAGGTCCCCCCGAAACCTGGATTCTTGCACCTTTGCGCTGAGATCGGTGTTGGTGGCCGCGACTAGGCGGACGTCCGCCTTGAGGGCTCGGGGCGAGCCAAGCGGCCGATAACTGCGGTCCTCGAGGAAGCGTAAGAGCTTGACCTGGACAGTGGGAGGCAGGGCATCCACCTCGTCCAGGAACAGGGTCCCTCCCTCCGCCTCGGCGATCAGGCCGTGTTGATGGGACCGCGCGTCAGTGAAGGCTCCCCGGCGGTGACCGAAGAGTTCGTTTTCGAACAACTCGGACGGAATGGCACCACAATCGACGGGCACGAAGGGTTTGCTTGCCCGGCTGCTGAGGTAGTGGATCGCCTGGGCGGTTAATTCCTTGCCCGTACCGGTCTCCCCGGTCACCAGCACGGTCACGTCGGTCTTGGCCGCACGGAGGATTCGCTGCTTCACCGCCAGAAAGGCCGGGTCCGTACCCCGGAGCCGGTTGAGGGCCATCGATTCATGCAGACGCTCGCGGACGCGTTCGACCTCTTCTTCCCTGATTTCAAGCGGGAATAGCCGCTGGACGCGCGCCAGGAGCTCAGGCCCCCGTACCGGACCCACCAGGAAGTCCGTCAGTCTGGGGAGGGGACGGTCGAGGGTACCCGAGAAGTGGCTCTCGTCGAGAACCGGCAGCATGGGCACCGCTGGTAATGAGGCACGGAGCTCGGTGAGGACGGCCCGAGGGTCGAGGCCCGAAGTGAGGATGGGAATGATAAGATCTGCCGGCGCGTCGGCTTCGCGCTCCAGCGAGACCACATAACCTCCTTCGCCAACCAAGATGTCCCGCACCTGCGCCGCGAGCTCCGGAGCCTGCGGCGCCAGGACGAGAATCCGCCGGCAAGGAGGGAAATGCCTTGTCAGGCTTACGTTGCCAGCCATGCTTTGCGTTTGCTCCTGACCTACAAGTTGGCGGCCCGACCCGCGGCCAGCCTCGAAACCCCAACGCATGCCTGTACGCGCCAGGTTTCTGTACGATTATTCCTTCATCTATTTAGGAATAACACGTATTCCAAAACCAAAACGCCGTCCCGGGCCGTTCACCGCCAGAGACGACGTCCTGCGGCACGAGACTCTTGACATCCGGGTTCCATGTGTGTGGCCCACGTGCGAGGAACTCGAGGGATTTCTGATACGTACCGCGCCTGCGGTGCCTCAGTAACGCGCGACCCAAGAGAATCCCTGTGACACTAAAGGTCAGGACAAGCTCAAGGAGATGAGCATGTAGGGGCAGCTGCGACTCTACCTGGTGTAGCCCTTGGCGCGCTGGGGGGCTTTGGTCTTCGAATTTGGACGACCGTCGTTGCTCTCATCGTCCCGCAATCACCTTACGCCGCGATGGGAGGGGTTCGCTGGAAGGACCTCTTATGTATCCGATCGGACCGCTCCCTGTCAAGTACAAAGTGCGGGTTGCGTAAGCGTGACAATGACCAGGGAACTTGGACCATTGACGACCCAGAGCCGATTTGCTACAAGGCATTCGTATGCGGCAAATCCTGGAACTGTATCGTCCCTATCGCGCCTCGCTCCTCCTGGGCCTCGCCGCCGTGCTCTGCTCGAGCGGCTTCGCCCTGACCATCCCGTGGATCATCAAGGAGGCCATCGACCGGCTGCGGGAGCGTCCCGCAGGCGCGTCCCTGCTCCTCTTCGCCGGCGCCCTCCTCCTCTTCACGCTGCTCCAGGGCGCCTTCCGCTTCCTGGCCCGCATGACGATCGTGGGCATCTCCCGCCAGATCGAGTACGACCTGCGCAACCGGCTCTACCGCCAGTGGCTCCGTCTCGACGGCGGCTTCTACGACCGGGTGCCGTCCGGAGATCTGATGGCGCGCGCGACCCAGGATATGAGCGCGCTCAGGACCCTGCTGGGAGCGGGCCCGCTGCACTTCTCCTCCACCGTCGTCGTGGGTATCTTCTCCGTGCTCCTCATGGCCCGACTCGACGGGTGGCTCACGCTCTACGCCCTGGCCCCCTTTCCGTTCCTCCTCTGGGCCCTCGCGGATCTGCGCCGGCGGATGGAGACCTCCCTGCACCGCGCCCAGGCTCGCTACCAAGAGCTGTGCGGCCAGGTCCAGGAGGCGGTGGCCGGGATACGCGTCATCAAGACGTATACCCTCGGGCAGTCCATGATCGCGGCCTTCCACAACAAGGGCGAGGAATACCTGGCCGAGGAGATGCGTGTGGTCCGCCTGGAAGGCATCTACCATCCCCTGACGAGCCTCGTCGGCGCCATCGGCATGGTGGTGGCCCTCGCCATCGGCGGCCGGCAGGTCGCCGCGGGGCAGATGACGCTCGGGGAGCTGGTCGCCTTCAACGGATATCTCGCAATGCTGATGTGGCCCACGCTCGCGGCGGCATGGGTCCTAAGCCTGTGGCAACGGGGCAAGGTCGCCTTCGATCGCATCACCGAGACGCTCGCGGCCGAGCCGGCCGTCCGGGACCACCGCGACCCGGTCCGTCCGCGCACGATCCGGGGGGCGATCGAGGCGAGGGACCTGACCTTTCACTACGCCAACGGCACCGGCCCGCCGGCGCTCTCTCGTCTGTCCCTGTCGATCCCCGCGGGCGCCTTCGTGGCCCTCGTCGGGCCGAGCGGCAGCGGCAAAAGCACGTTCCTCGCTTTGCTCGTCCGCCTGCGGGAGCTGCCGGAGGGACAGCTCTTCCTCGACGGTATCGACGTCACCCGGCTTCCCATCGCCCTCCTGAGGCAGGGCATCGGCTACGTCCCCCAAGAGGGCTTTCTCTTCTCGGACACCCTCCGCACAAACATCGGCTTCGGCCTCGATGATCTCGACGCCGCCTCGACCCGGCACGTCCTGCATCTTGCCGCCCTCGACGAGGACGTACAGGCGCTCCCGGACGGCCCAGAGACCGTGGTGGGGGAACGGGGCATCACGCTCTCCGGCGGGCAGCGCCAGCGCGTGACCATCGCGCGGGCGCTGGCCAGGGACCCCAGGATCCTGATCCTCGACGACGCCCTCTCCAGCGTGGACGCCGAGACCGAACGGGCCATCCTCGACCGGATCCGGGTCCACTTCCATGGGCGGACCATCCTGGTCGGCACGCATCGCCTGCCGAGCGTCGAGCGAGCCGACCTGATCCTCGTCCTCGACCGGGGTCGCCTCGTGGAGCACGGGACGCATGCGGAGCTCCTGAATCGGCACGGGCTGTATGCGTACCTGTGGGACCAGTATCATCGCCGGGCGGAGCTCGATGAGCTCGCACCACGCGATGCGCGCGTGGCTGGTGATTGGTGAATGGTGACTAGTGGCTGGTGGTTGGTAAGCGCCACATGTTCGGATTTTGCACCTTGGACGTCGGTCATCGGGACGTTCGGCTGAGCTCAGTCGAAGCCTCGTCGGTGATCGGTCATCGCGGCCTGGCCAGTCCCACAGGTGACAGAGCATGAGCGGGACGGTCCACCAGGAAGAGGAAGCGATTGTCGGACGGGTGGTTGACGCCCGGCTGATGAAGCGCCTCCTCGCCTATGCCGCCCCGTATCGGGCGGCCCTCGTCACGTCGGCCACCCTGCTGCTTGTCGCATCCGGCCTCGAGGTCATCCCCCCCTACCTCGTCAAGGTCGCCATCGACAGCCACATCCTTCCGGGTGAGCTGCACGGGCTCTGGGGTCTCGCCCTCCTGTACCTCGCGATCGTGGCCCTGGGAGGCGCGGTGCACTACGTGCTGCTCTGCCTGACGAACTGGACCGGGCAACGGGTGATGGCCGATCTCCGGCTCGCGATCTTTCGCCACCTCAACCGCCTCCCGCTCCGCTACTTCGACCGCAACCCCGCCGGACGCATCTTCACCCGCGTGACCTCGGATGTCGAAAACCTGAAAGACCTGTTCACGAGCGGCCTGGTGAGCGCCGGCGGAGACCTGCTCACCGCGGGAGCGATCGTGGCGGCCATGCTCTACCTCGATCCGACCCTGACCCTCATCGCCTTCACCGTCCTCCCCGTGCTGATCGCCGCCGTCGCCCTCTTCCAGGAGAAGGCACGGGGAGCCTACCGCCTGATCCGGCAAAAACTCAGCCGGTTGAACGCGTTCTTGCAGGAGACCCTGAACGGGATGGGGGTGATCCAGGCCTTCGGGCGCGAGGAGCCGATGGCGCATCGCTTCGCCGGCCTGAACGCCGAGCACCGGGAAGCCACGCTCCAATCGCTCCTCTATTACGCCCTCTTCTATCCCGCGGTCGAGGTGATCGCCGCGGTCGGGCTCGGACTTATCATCTGGCACGGGGGCGGGCAGGTGGTCCGCGAGCACATGACCCTGGGCGTCCTGGTGGCCTTCCTGGAGTATCTCCAACGGCTCTTCACGCCCATCAAGGACCTCAGTGAAAAATATTACGTCATGCAGGCAGCCATGGCCTCGTCCGAGCGGGTCTTCGAGCTGCTGGATGAACACCCGGAGCCGGCTGGCAATGGCAATCAGATGAGCGCCCTCCAAGGCGCGATCGAGTTCACGGATGTCTGGTTCGCCTACCGCCCCGGAGAGGACGTCCTCACAGGGCTGTCCTTCGCGATTCAGCCCGGAGAGCGGGTCGCCCTCGTCGGGGCCACCGGCGCCGGGAAGAGCACGGTGGTCAGCCTCCTGACCCGCCTGTACGAGATCGACCGGGGGACCATCCGGGTGGACGGGCAGGATATCCGGCAGCTGGACCTGACCGCGCTCCGGCAACGCATCGGCCTCATCCCCCAGGACCCCTTTCTCTTCTCGGAGAGCGTCGCGGTGAACCTGCGGGTCGGCAACGGCGTGACCCCCGAACGGGCGACCCGCGTCCTCGAGCTCGCCGGCGCCCTTCCCGTCATCGAGCGCCTCCCGGCCGGCCTCGCGACCCGGCTCACCGAGCGCGGGGCGTCCCTCTCCATGGGCGAGCGGCAGCTCATCGGACTCGCCCGGGCCCTCGCCTACTCTCCGGATATCCTGATCCTGGACGAGGCCACCTCGAGCATCGATCCGGCGACCGAGGCGGCCTTCTCACGCCGGCTCCGCGAGCTCACGGCAGGCAAGACCGTCGTCCTCATCGCCCATCGACTGCGGAGCGCAGCGGATGCGGACCGGATCCTGGTCCTTCATCGCGGCATGCTGGTCGAACAGGGCACGCACCAAGCGCTGCTCGCGTCTGGTGGCCTCTACGCCCGCCTGTGGCACCTGCAGCACGACGGCCATCCCTC
>Ga0214471_10002237_pt1 | contig 15205 bp, 14 predicted proteins | sample RVTome_5_FD_207665 | JGI IMG/M metagenome (GOLD analysis project Ga0214471, IMG submission 207665) | Soil microbial communities from uranium-contaminated site in the Upper Colorado River Basin, Wyoming, United States - RVT142D155 | ecosystem: Environmental > Terrestrial > Soil > Contaminated >... | reverse complement strand
GCTGACGATGACGCCGATCTCCCCATCCCCCCGGCGGGGCAGGAACTGGAGGACCCAGTCCGCCTTTGCGATATCGGTAAACCAAGCGTCGCAATCGCCACAGTTCGAGCCGGGGTCTCCCCAGTGGGTGCCGCCGTCGCGCGTGAAGAAGTCGTTGTTGTCGCCGCAGCCCATGTAGAGCGCGGGGGCCTCGCCGTGACCAAACAGACCGGCGACGTTGATGGCATCCAGCGTCTCTATGCCGTCGGCCATGTTCCAGCTCGCTTCGCTCCGGCCACCGTCGTCGCACCAGTAGACGCCGCCGTCGTTCGCCATCCACAGGCGCCCGCCAATGTGGCTATCCAGCTCGCTGTTGCGGTCGTAGGGATCGGTCACGCCACTCGGCGGCTTCAGCGTGATCTCGAAGTCCGGCGTGTAGGCGATCGCGTGCGGATCGACATGCACGAAGAGGATGTTGGAGCGCCTGCTCTGTCGTTTAGCTTCCGACGCGTCCATGCCGTCCAGCCGGTGCCACGAGGCGCTGGCGGTCGGCCGACCCACTGAGACGTGCACATGGCTGTTGTCGGAGAAGAACAGCAAGAATCCGCTGCCAGTCGGCTTGGCCGTGACATAGCGATTGCCGCTCGGCGTGGTGGCACCGGAATAGACGGGCGGCCCCGGCAGCAAGGTCCACTGCGCGCTGCCGCCGGCATCGAACGCGCCGAAGTCGCCGACCCAGAGGCTTGCCTCACCCGCCAGGCGGCGGCAATCGGTGTTGACCGGCGTGCCGTCCGGCACCTTGCTGTTGTAGTAGGTCGGGCCGTTGGCGCCTCCGGCCGTGGCGAGATAGACCCGCGACGGCGCGCCCGGCTCGATGGCGAGGATCTGCGGCGCGTCCCCGACGGCGGCCGCGATCGCGCCCGCGAAGCCCCCGGTGCCGCCCGGCGGATTGCACGACTGCTGGAAGGCGTTCAGCTGCTGCCGGCTCGCGAGGATGGTGGCGATGCCGTTGTCCATCCGCCAGGTCGCGCCGCCATCGCTGGAATGCCAGATCACGCTGTCGCCGACGGCGTAGATCCGTCTGATGCCGCTCGGCTCGAGAGGGCCGACCGCGAGGTGCCAGAGCGAGCGCCCGACCGCTATCGTACTCCAGGTCGCGCCCGCATCGCGGCTGACGGCGAAGAGGCCCCGCGTCGGGGAGAAGATGACTTCGCTGCCCACCGCGTAGACCAGCGACGGATCGTCCGGCGCGAACGCGATGTTGAACGGCGTGGTCGTGGGGAAGGACGTGGATTTCAATACGAGCGCCCAGGTCGCGCCCGCGTCCGTTGACCGGTAGATGCCGTCGCGGCCGTCGATGAACTGGCTGTCGAGCGCTGACACCAGGACGAGATTCACGTCGGCGGGCGATGTGGCGATGTCGAAGATGTGCGGCGCATAGAGCGCGCCCGGTACGTCGCCTTGGGGGCTGCCGAGCGGCGGCTGCGGCCAGGTCAGTTGGCGCCACTGCTCCCCGCCGTCGTCCGACCGCCACAGGCCTGCGAAGGATCCCGCGTAGATCCGCATTCCGTCGGCAGCCAGAGCCAGCGACGACATGCGCCCGCTGGAGGAGTGGTGCTCGTTGGCGGGTCGCCGCGGGAAGCTCGCCGGCTTGGGGCCGACCCCGAAGTAGGCGATCACGGCGTGTCGACCTGGATCCCGTCGATGAAGCCGGAGTCGCTCTGCGCGAAGATATGCACAGTCAGCTTGCGAAACGCGGCTTCGCGCACCAGCGCCAGGCGCTGGCTTTCGATGACGCGGTTGACGGCCGGGGCGTCGTCACGGCTCTGCCAGAGATGGAACAGCCAGGACGTTCCCGTGCCCGCTTCCTTGACGGTGATGTTGCAGAGGTCGAAGGCGTTGATGGTGCCCTGCAGAAAGCTGTTCACCTTGATGCTAGTGATCTTCCCGATCGTTTCGGCCATGGCGGGGCTGCTCCCTTCAGCAGGGCGACCGATAGGTCGCCGCGGGATCGGTGAGGTGCTGGACGATCGCCTTCGCGGATTCCAGGTCGCCGCCGACCCGGAGCTTTCCCGTGTAGAGCGCTTCGTAGGGCGCGAGGCGGCCTTGCGCGATTAGCATCCAGGTCTCGGGCCGCATCACCACGACGACGTCCGGCTTCTTCGCCTCCTTGCGCTGCGCCTTCGCGACCTTTTCGGCCTTCGCCACCTTCGCGGCCTTCGCGACCTTCGCTCCGCCGCGCACGTGCCAGTGCTCGACGGTCTCGCCATCGTCGCCCGAGACCAGTCGGACGTGGAGATTCACCTCTGTCTGGAATCCGCTCAGCGCCTTAGCGAGCCCGTTCAGCGCCGCCGCCGGATCGTCGCGCTCTTCGGCCATCGGCTTCAGTCGCGCGAAGGATGCGATGGGGCCGATCTCCCTTCGCAGCTTTCCACCCTGCCATGTCATTGCCGCACCTCGCTATGTGGTCCGGCAATAGGACGATTGCCGGCAGCACTGGAACGTTTTGCGGGTCTATCCGCCTTGGCGTCGCCCTGCGCGCCAAGCCCATAGTCGGCAAAGGTTTCAGACGGCCTTTTCCAACACTCGATCGGGATGCATCGGATGACTGGCTGCTGGGTCGAATGTTTGCCCAAAGCAAAAACGTTGACAAGGCCCGCCGATGTTTTGGAGCCGGACTAGTCACCAAAACAGCTGGGGCAAATAATGGCTCCTCGGCTGATATCAAGAAGGCGCCACACCTGCGTCGTTTTTTGACTAACCGTGGCCCGCGACCTCCGCTCCGCAAGCGGAGCGAGGCATCAGCCGATGCCGCCGCTCATGGACGCGGCGGCTTTCCCGGTCTCATCGAGAAGGCATGGGGTTCTGCCATTTGACCCTTGCTAGCGTCTGCTGCGTAGTGTTCGAGGTCACTGAGGAATCCCAAGATGCCCTGGACACCTACCTGGCCGCCGCTGGCAGCAAGTTTGGGCCATGGCTGTTGCCTGGCCGCCGCGGATGTCCTCTGATCACGCGCCAATAGGCTCGGCTGCTGGACCATTGGCTATCCGGGGTCGGACTCGAACCGCGTTGTTTGGCACCCAATCGCTGGGACGAACCAAGGCGACCTTGATCTATCGGCGGAGAGCGAATCTCCGGGCCGTCCAACGTTTACTGGGCCATAGCAAAATCGAGAGCACCTTTCGCTACTTAGGTGTCGAGACGCCCTCGCAATCGCCGAGCAGGTCGACGTCTGATTCCGGGGGCAGAGCGGACACGCTCTGCCCTCCTCCCAGTGTCTGGGTCGTGCCCAAGCGGTCATTGACTCTGCAACCTGCCGGTACTCACTCGACTGGCTCACGGCGCCAACTCCTTCAGGCGCCTTTCCAGAAATCGCCGCTCCGATCCCTGCTCGGCGAGACTGAGCGCATGCTCGTAGCTGGCGCGCGCCTCAGCAGTGCGGCCGAGACGCCGGCAGAGATCAGCGCGGGCCGCATGCAACAAGTGGTAGTTGCGCAGGTGTCCACGGGACAGGATGGCTTCGATCAGCGCCAGCCCGACTGCCGGCCCGTCGCGCATCGCCACCGCCACGGCCCGGTTCAACTCGACGACCGGTGTCGGCACGACCTGCAGGAGGGCATCATAAAGCAAGACGATCTGCGCCCAGTCCGTGGCAGAGGACCGCGCGGCCCGCGCATGGACTGAGGCGATCGCGGCTTGCAGGCTGTAGGGACCGAGGCGTCTCGTGGCTAGCACCCGCTCCACCAGGCCAAGACCTTCGGCGATGAGCGCGCGATCCCACAGCGCGCGGTCCTGCTCTTCCAACAGAACCAGCTCGCCATCGGAACCGCTGCGCGCCGTGCGGCGCGATTCCTGCAGCAGCATGAGTGCCAGCAGACCGATCGCCTCCGGATCCGGGAGCAGCGCCACCACCAGGCGGCCGAGACGGATCGCCTCGCCAGAAAGCTCCTGGCGTGTGAGTGCTGCGCCGGAGGAGGCCGAGTATCCCTCGTTGAACACCAGGTAGATTACGTGAAGGACGCTGTCGAGGCGATCGCCCAGCTGGTCAGGCGGCGGCACTTCATAGGGTATCCGGGCATCCCGGATCTTGGCTTTCGCGCGCACGATGCGCTGCGCAAGGGTCGGTGCCGGCACAAGAAAGGCGTGCGCGATCTCCTCCGTGGTGAGCCCGCAAACCTCGCGCAAGGTCAAGGCGATGCGGGCCTCGGGGACAAGGGCCGGATGGCAGCAGGTGAAGATGAGGCGCAGGCGATCGTCCTCGATGTCCTCTGCTTCCTCGAGCCGATCCTCCGGGCCCATCGTCCCATAGGTCTCGGCGTAGAGCCGATCATCCAGCTCGCCCTGGACGGCGTCGAAGCGCGCCCGCCGGCGCAGGCGGTCGATCGCCTTGAACCGCCCGGCGGAAACCAGCCAGGCGCGCGGATTGGCCGGCAGGCCCTCCGACGGCCAGCGCGCCGCTGCTGCTACAAAGGCCTCGTGCAGCGCTTCCTCGGCGAGGTCGAAGTCGCCCAGCAGACGGATCAGCGTGGCAAGAACCCGGCGCGATTCGGCACGATAGACGGCGTCTATCGCGGCATGGCCGGTTCCTTCGCAGCTCATGGTTGGCGACATCGGCCCTCGGTGATCGGCCGTACCTCGACGCTGCCGAGCCGCGCCGAGGGGATACGGCCGGCCAGCTGGATCGCTTCGTTCAGGTCCCGCGCCTCGATCAGATAGAAGCCGCCCAGCTGCTCCTTGGTTTCGGCGAAGGGGCCGTCGGTGACGGAAACCTGCCCGTCCCGCAGCCGTACCGTGGCAGCTGTGCGGACGGGCTCCAGCGCGTCGGAGGCGATGACTTGCCCGCTGCGGCGCATCTCCTCGTCGTAGGCGACCATCTCGTCCACCAGGGCTTCAAAGTCCTCGGCCGACAGAGCGCTTAGTTGTCGTTCCTCGTTATAAATCAGGCAAAGGTATCTCAAGGCCTTCTCTCCCTTCCGCTATTCCAGGTCCGTCACGGGCCGCACCTCGATACTGCCGAGGCGGCCGGGCGGGATCTTCGAGGCGAGTCGAACCGCCTCCGCCTTGTCGCGCGCCTCGATGAGGACAAAGCCGCCGAGCTGCTCCTTAGTCTCGGCGAAGGGGCCGTCCGTGGCGGTGACCTTGCCGTCGCACCGGCGCAGCGTCGTCGCGGCACGCGCACTCTGCAGAGCCGCCGACTCGACGTAGTGGCCGCCTTTCCGCAGCTCCTCATCGTAGATCAGGCTGTCGCGCACCAGGACGTCGAAGTCCCCCTTCGACAACGCCTCCAGCTTCGCTTCCTCATAGTAGACCAGGCAGAGATATCTCATTGCTGGCTCCTAGTGGCTCGGGTTCTCCCTGGCTGGTCGCCCGGCGCTCCCCGGAATCGACAAACACCACAAAAAAAATTTGCAGCCCGCTGTCGAAAGCGGCCCGGCCGGGCGACTAAGGGGGTGAAAGGAGAAATGCCATGTGCCCCGGATGCATGACCGCCGCCGCCCTGCAAGAGCTTCGCCCCAACCCCTTCGCCGCGCTGCGCGCCGCCTTTGCCAGAAGGCCGGGCGGGCCGGAGCGCGCCCAGCCTAGCACCCCGGCCGAAGCCGCCAAAGCCCCGGCAGACGAGGAGTTTGACGATGTCGAATGAATGCATTGCCGCCGAGAGAGGCGCCGCTAGGCCGAGGGCCACACGCCGTGAGTGGGTCGGCCTCGCCGTCCTCTCCCTGCCCTGCCTGCTCTATTCCATGGACCTAACGGTGCTGAACCTGGCGGTGCCGCATCTCAGCGCCGACCTGCAGCCGACGTCGGCCCAGCTGCTCTGGATCATCGACATCTATGGCTTCCTCATCGCCGGATCGCTGATCACCATGGGCACCCTGGGCGATCGCATCGGCCGGCGCCGGCTGCTGCTGATCGGCGCCACGGCTTTCGGGATCGCCTCGCTGCTTGCGGCCTTCTCCACTAGCGCTGCGATGCTGATCGCCGCCCGTGCGGTGCTCGGTATCGCGGCGGCAACCTTGGCGCCGTCGACTTTGTCGCTGCTGCGCACCATGTTCCACGACCCGACCCAGCGCCGCTTTGCCATCGGCGTGTGGATCGCCAGCTTCTCAGCCGGCGGTGCCATCGGGCCCCTCGTCGGCGGGCTGCTGCTCGCCCACTTCTGGTGGGGCTCGGTCTTTCTCATTGCCGTGCCCGTCATGCTGCTGCTGTTGCTGCTCGGCCCGAGCCTGCTGCCCGAGTACCGCGACCCGACTGCCGGCCGTCTCGACCTGGCGAGCGCCGGCCTCTCCCTCGTCGCTGTCCTTGCGGTGATCTACGGCATCAAGCAATTGGCGGTCGAAGGTCCGGCCGGGCTTAGCCTGCCGGCCATCCTCATCGGCGTGGTGATCGGGCTCGTCTTTCTGCGCCGCCAGCGCCGGCTTGCCGCGCCGCTGATCGACCTCGGCCTGTTCCGCGCGCCTGCCTTCAGTGCCTCGCTTGCCATCAACGTGGTCGGCTTCTTCGTCGCCTTCGCCGCCTTCCTCTTCATAGCCCAATACCTGCAGCTGGTGCTCGGCATGGGGCCCCTCGAGGCCGGTCTCTGGACGGCGCCGTCGGGCCTCGCCTTTGTCGCCGGCTCGCTGCTGACGCCGGCGATTGCCGCCAGGCTGCGCCCCGGCAGCGTGATGGCCGGCGGCTTCCTGCTGGCGGCGGCCGGCTTCCTGCTGCTGACCTGGGTCGACGCGCCGAACCAGGTGGCCGTCGCGGTGACCGGCTATGTGGTCTTCTCGCTGGGCCTGGCGCCGGTGGTCACCATGACTACCGATCTCATCATCACCGCCGCCCCACCGGAGCGGGCGGGCACCGCCTCCGGCATTGCCGAGACCAGCACGGAGTTCGGCGGCGCCCTCGGCATCGCCGTGCTCGGCAGCATCGTCACCGCCGTCTACCGCAGTGTCATCGCCGGCGGACTGCCGGCCGACATCACGGCTGAAGCCGCGCTGGCGGCTGAAGACACCCTCGGCGGTGCGCTGGCAGCAGCTACCCACCTTCCGAGCCGGCTCGGCGCGGAGCTGATTGACGTCGCACGCGATGCCTTCGCGCAGGCCTTCCAGGTCAGTGCCGTGATCTGCGTGATCGCCGTCCTCGCCGCGGCCCTGCTGTCGATCACTGCGCTGCGGCGGATCGGCGACGAAGCCGGTGGCAACCCGAATCCCTAAGTAGCCCTCGACGTCAAACCAAGGAGGATGACATGCGTGAAGCAAAGATCGTTTCCCGAGAGGAGTGGACCGCAGCCCGCAAACGCCTTCTGGAACAGGAAAAGCAGTTCACCCGCGAACGCGACCGCCTGAACCAAGCGCGCCTGGCATTGCCCTGGGTGGAGATCGAGAAGAACTACGTCTTCGAGGGACCGGACGGCCCGCTCGCCCTGGGCGACCTCTTCGAGCATCGCAGTCAGCTGATCGTCCAGCATTTCATGCTCGGTCCTGGCTGGAAGGAGGGCTGCGTCGGCTGCTCCTTTGCCGCCGATCATCTCGACGGCGCCCTGCTGCATCTCGAGCATCACGACGTCAGCTACGTTGCCGTCGCGCGCGCACCCTACCCGGAGATCGCTGCCTTCAAGCAGCGCATGGGTTGGCGCTTCCGCTGGATATCGTCCTACGGCAGCGACTTCAACTACGACTTCAACGTCTCTTTCACACCGGAACAGCTGGCCAAGGGCGAGGTCACCTACAACTTCGAAACGACCGATGCCTCGATTGAGGAACTGCCGGGCTTCAGCGCGTTCTATCGCACCGAGGCGGGCGACATCTTCCACACCTACTCGGCCTACGGCCGCGGCGGGGAGGAGATACTCGCGACCTATATGCTGCTCGACATGGCCCCGCTGGGCCGCAATGAGACTGGCCCGACCGGCAACCTGACCGACTGGGTACGCCACCACGATCGCTACGATGACGGCGGCCGGGTGGACGAAAACGGCCTCTTCGTCGCGGCCGGCATGTGACACGCAAAAGGGTGCCGCGGAATTTGTTGCCCGCCGCACCTGCAAAGATGGAGCAGGCAGATGAGCAAGATGCATGAGATCGACGCAGGGCGCGGCGACGCGGTAGACGGGTTATCGCGCCGCAAGCTGCTCAAAGGGCTAGCGGCAGGCACCGCCACGGCCGGTGGGCTGACGGGGAGGGGCCACGCGCTCGCTGTACCCGCGATCACGCCGTTCAGCTACTACGCGCCGCAGGCCGCACTCGACGATCTCAAGGCTCGTCTCAACCGCACGCGTTTTCCCGAGCGCGAGCCGATGGACGACTGGTCACAAGGCGTCCCCCTCGCCCGACTACGGGCCCTGGTCGACTACTGGCGGCACGACTATGACTGGCGCCGCTGCGAGGCCACGCTGAACGGCTTCGAGCAGTACCGCACCGAGATCGACGGGCTCGGCATCCATTTCCTGCATGTGCGTTCATCTCACGCCGACGCTCTGCCAATGGTCCTCACCCACGGCTGGCCGGGATCGGTCGTCGAGTTCTTCAAGGTTATCGGACCACTGACGGAACCCACCGCCCATGGCGGCGAGGCGTCGAATGCCTTTCACCTGGTGGTGCCTTCGCTGCCGGGCTTTGGCTTCTCGGACAAGCCACGTGAGGTCGGCTGGAACTCGGATCGCATCGCCCGCGCCTGGGGGGAGCTCATGCAACGTCTCGGCTACCGGCGCTATGTCGCCCAGGGCGGTGACTGGGGCGCCGACGTCACCACCAAGATGGCGCAGCAGGGCGCGGCCGGCCTTGCCGCCATCCACCTCAACATGCCCCTGGTGTTTCCCGAGGAGGGGTCCGGCCGACCGCTGTCCGAGGAGGAACAGCAGGCCGTCGAGAAGCTGGGCCGCTTCCAGAGCGACGGCTTCGGTTATTTCCTGCTGCAGGCAACGCGGCCGCAGACGATCGGCTACGCCCTCACGGACTCGCCCGCCGGGCTGGCCGCCTGGATCTACGAGAAGTTCCAGGCCTGGACCGACAACCGGGGCACGCCGGAGGACGCCCTGACCGTGGATGACATGCTCGACAACATCACGCTCTACTGGTTGACTGAGACGGCTGCATCCTCGGCACGCATCTATTTTGAGAATGAGAAGGACGGCTTCTACGGCGGGCGTGTCGACCTGCCGGTCGGCGTCAGCATCTTTCCGAAGGAGATCGTGCCGGCGCCGCGTAGCTGGGCCGAGCGTGTGTTTCCTAACCTCATGCACTGGAGCGAACTGGACCGCGGCGGCCACTTCGCCGCCTTCGAGGAGCCCGACCTCTTCGTGGAAGAGATGCGAACGTGCTTCAGGGGCCTTCGCTGAGCGTATAGGCCCCACCCGTTCCCGCGTCCTGCCATCGCGCGAGGCTCAGGTCGGCTCCGGGTCTTGGCCGTGTGAAAACCCTGCCGCAAGGGCAGTTGATGCCGTGTGGTCGGATTGGCCGGCACCCAATCGAGGGAATCACGGTTTTGGCCACCACCGAGGTTGTGGGGAGCTGTAGCGGGACCCGGAGAGGGCTCTGACGCGTTGCCGCGATTGGATGCGTCCGGACAGGGCCGATCAGGCCCTCATCGCGGCTATTAGCGGGCCCGCGCCCAGAATATTGATGGCCCGGGTAAAGTTGTAGGCGAGCACGTGTAGGGACATCTCGGTGGCGACGTTTGGCAGCCTCTTCATCAGGAAGTGCGTCGCGCCCATGCGGGCCTTGATGGTGCCGAACGGGTGTTCGACGGTCTCCCGGCGCTGGCGCATGGCCTGTGGGTTCTCGTCTAGCCGCCGCTGGACGGCCTCCAGAACGTGCTCGTGTTCCCAACGGGTGATGCGTCGTTGAACGCCCGTAGTGCAGCGATGCTTGATCGCGCAGGCCCGGCAGGCGTTGGTCCAATAGCGCCGCAGCGTCAGTCCTCTTTCCTCGGTCGTGAAGTAGTACTTGAGGCGCTCTCCGGCCGGGCAGATGTAAACATCTTCATCCGCCAGGTAGCGAAAGTCGGCTTTGACGAAATGGCCCTTGGCTTTGCTGCCGGATGTCATCGGCTTTGGTAACGTGACTGTGACGCCGGCCTTATCGCAGGCCAAAATCTCCTCGCTGCTGAAATAGCCGCGGTCGGCCACGACATCCAACTTGTCGATCCCGAGCCTGGTCATTGTCTTCTTGGCCATCGCAAAGAGTTGGGATCGATCATTCCCGACGTTCGTTACCTCATGGGTCACGATGAGGTGATGCCTCGTGTCGACTGCCGCTTGCACGTTGTAGCCCACCGTGCCGCTGCCCCGGCCGGATGTCGCCATCGAACGGGCATCTGGATCGGTCAATGAGATCTGCTGGTCCGGTCTTTCCCGCCTCTCGGCGTCGAGCGCTTCAAGGCGCCCCATCTCTTTTTTGAGCTTTTCAATCTTCTCCTTCAGACGTGTCGTCCTCAGCGTCTGGGCAAGGGACGGCTCTTGCCTGTCGCTGCTGTCGAGCTGATGCAGATAGCGCGCGACGCTCTCCTCGATCTGCGCCATCCGTCGCTTCATCTTAGCGGCCGTGAAGTTGCGATCCCGGTTGTTCACTGCTTTGAACTTGCTGCCGTCGATCGCCACGCTGGCCTCGGCAAAGAGATCGAGCCGGCGGCAAAGCTCGACAAACCGCGCGCAGACCTGGCGAATGGCGGGGCCATTGTCCTTGCGGAAATCGGCGATCGTCTTGTGGTCGGGTGCCAGACGGCCGGTCAGCCACATGACCTCCACGTTGCGCCCGGCCTCGCGCTCCAGCCGACGGCTCGACTGCACCCGGTTAAGATAGCCGTAGACGTAAAGCTTCAGCAGCACCGCGGGATGATAGGAAGGCCGACCCGTCGCCTTGGGATCAACCCCGCTGAACCCCAGCCCGCCGAGATCCAGTTCATCGACGAACACATCGATCACCCGGACCGGGTTCTCCTCATCGACCCAGTCCTCCAGGCACTCCGGGAACAACGTCGACTGACTGCGATCCACCCCCTCAACAAACCGCCGCATCCGATCCTCCCCGATGCTTGCAGGAGAATCGTAAAACGCACCGTGTTTTCACACAGCCAGGGTCAGCGTCGGAAGTCGGCACTTGAGCATGAGCGGTCCGCTTGTCACCCGGAAGCGGACCAGCAGTTGCCTACCAGCTAGGCGTGACGGCCGCATCCTGCCCTGGACCGACTTGGGTGTCGTTGGAATCAGAGGCACGCAGCCGCGTTAGTGGTACGTCGAGAGCGGGCGTAGCCAATCACCGCGACACGTCCGTATCCACTGCGCAGTACCGAGCTAAGCTCCGGCGCCGCCGGGCACCACCTGGGTAACTCGCTCTCCAACTGCCAGAAGTCCGCTATGGACCCTAGACGTCCGCGTCCGCACGCTTATCCTTCTTTGAAAACGCGATTTGCCGCCTTGGCTAGCTGGTGTGCTGCGTCGTCAGGGAGCTTGGAAAATGACCACGAAGATCCGTCGGTTCACACGCAGGGAGCTATACGACGAAGTTTGGCGTACTCCCGTCGACACGCTCGCAAAGGAACTTGGAATGTCCGGGCGAGGCCTTGGCAAGCTGTGTGAGCGCCACGGCATTCCAGTGCCGCCGCGCGGCTATTGGGCGCGCAAGACGGCGGGGCAGAAGGTGAAACGACCGCCTTTGGTGGAGCTATCCGATCCTAATAGCCCTGAGGTGACGATTGATCTGAGATTGCCGACGCCGCCACCGAACGCTGCCGGTTCTGAGACTCCTCGCAGTCCCGCCCGCGAGTTCTACGAGCGCCAACTTGTGAAAATCGGCACCCTGACCGTTCCTCCGAAGTTGCGGAAGCCTCACGCGATCATCGAGCGCTGGCTGAAGCAGGAGGCGATTGATCGGGAAGATGCCCGAGCTCCCTTCTTTGGCAGGCGCACGACCTTGCCGGAGCTCTCTACTTCCATTGGCCGGCGCCGGCTGCGCATCCTGAACGTCGTGTTCCGCGAGTTGGAGCATCGGGGTTTCCGGATCTCTGCAGAACACGGACCTGTCACAAAGGTCACAGCGGAGCTGGGCCACGATGCCGTCGAGATCATGCTCTTGGAACAGGTCCGGCGGGTGCGGAGGCGCCTGAGCGAAGAGGAGATGGAGACCTCACACTTCTCCAGCCGGAGGAGGACGCAGACGACCGAGCATACCGGGGAGCTCGAGCTGCGGGTCACCTCCTCGACAGCAAAGGACGTTCCTAGCACGTTAGCCGATGAGGGCGACGACCACCTCGAAGGCCGGATGGCCGAGTTTCTCGCTGCAATTCTGGCTGCTGCGGCCTATGCCCGCGCTAGGCGCGAGGAGTACGAGGCCGAGCAGCTTCGGTGCCGCGAGCGGGAAGAGGAGGAGCGCCGCCGCGAGGCCGAGCGGCGCGCGGAGCGTGCACGCGAGCTGGGCCTGCGCCAGCGCGCCGAGGCATGGCACATGGCCGCGGCCGTGCGCGACTATGTCGCCGCGGTCCGGACAGCGGCGGAGGGCAATGGCATCGATCTCACGCCGGATGTGCTTGAGGAATGGGCGTCCTGGGCACTCGCCCATGCCGATGCCTTGGACCCGCTGCGCGGAGGGAATCCGACCGCTACGACGCTCCTGTGGACGGGAGAACCCTCCCAGGGACACGGCTATCAGCGCAGCACAAGCGACGCCTCGCTCGGAGACCCCGACTGGTTTTGGGGCAGGCGTTGGTGGCTGAAAGGCTGACGGGCCCTCCCCAATCGCAAGTTTTATGCAGTAATTGCGATAACGAAGAATTATTTGATCTAACACATATTTTCTATTTATGTGCCAATCCCGATGTTGACGCTTTATCGGATCTGGCCCATAATCCGCCCATGACAGAGCTTGCCCGCACACCAAGACAAATCGGCAACCTGGTCCGCCGTGCCCGCAAGCGGCGCGGCTGGAGCCAGACGCAGCTCGGCGAGAAAACCGGCCTGCGCCAGGAGACGATTTCCCTCATCGAGACAGGTAATCCAGCCACCAGGCTGGACACCATCCTCGCGGTCCTGGCAGCGCTGGACCTTGAGTTCCGGCTTGCCGCCCGGTCGAAGGGCCAGCCCTCGGATATCGAGGCGCTGTTCTGATGGCCCGCCGCCGCCAGCACGCACCGCTGCTCGTCTATCTGAACAACCGCCTCGTCGGCCATCTGACCAAGGAGTCGAGCGGCGCAATCAGCTTTCGCTACGACGAAAGCTGGCTTGGCTGGGATCAAGCGTTCCCGGCCTCACTCTCCCTGCCGCTGCGTGAAGATCCCTATCGTGGCGAGCCGGTTGTGGCGGTCTTCGAGAACCTGCTCCCGGACTCCGAGACCCTGCGCCGCCGCGTCGCCGAAAAAGTCGGCGCCCGTGGCACCGACGCCTATAGCCTCCTTGCCGCGATCGGCCGCGACTGTGCGGGCGCGCTCCAGTTCGTTACTGATGGAGCAGGCGAACGGGTTGACAGCACCGCGATCGAGGGCGAGCTCGTCGATGAGGCGGCCATCGAGAAGGTGCTGCGCAATCTGGCCCAGGCGCCGCTCGGCCTGGACCGCGACGAGGATTTCCGCATATCGGTTGCCGGCATGCAGGAAAAGACAGCGCTGCTGCGCTATAAGGGACAGTGGCTCAAGCCGCGCGGCACGACGCCGACAACGCATCTGTTCAAAACCCGGATCGGACAACTGCCAAACGGGATCGACCTCTCCAACAGCGTCGAAAATGAATACTACTGCTTGAAGCTCTTCGAAGCATTCGGTCTTCCGGTCAACGATGCCCGGATTCACACCTTCGGCGAGACGATGGCGTTGGTCATTGAGCGGCTCGACCGCCGCTGGACGCGAGACGGCCGCCTCCTGAGGGTGCCGCAGGAAGACTGCTGCCAGGCGCTTTCCGTCCCGCCGTCACGCAAGTATCAAAGTGACCAGGGGCCGGGGTTGGTCGATATCCTGAACCTGCTCAAGGGCAGCGATACGCCCGCGGACGATCAGAAGCTGGTGCTGAAAGCGCAAATGCTGTTCTGGCTGATCGGTGCGACCGACGGCCACGCCAAGAACTTCAGCATCTTTCTCGGGCCCGGCGGCAGCTATTCGCTCACGCCCTTCTACGACGTCCTCAGCGCCCAGCCGAGCCTTGACGCTGGTCAGATCGGGCGCAAACAGATGAAGCTTGCCATGGCGGTCGGGAGCAAAAACCACTACCGCATCGACCAGATCCACGCCCGGCACTTCGTCCAAACCGCTGAGCGTGCCGGTCTCCCCAAAGCCATCGTTCATGAGGCCATCGAAGAGTTCCGGGGAGAGACGGATGACGCCATCGCACGGATGGAAGCGGCGCTGCCGGTGGGGTTTCCAGAAAACATCCACGAGTCGGTCAGTGCCGGCATGCGCACGAGGTTGCCGAGTCTGGCACTGCCGCAGACCATAACTGAATAGGAGCGCCCTTCTCCCTCGCCTCGCGGGAGCAGGCCCCGTCCAAACTTCCTCAATCGCGCCATGCGGCGCCAAGACGTGGCGATCCGACCATCTCACGGCCGTCAATTCAGCCACAGCCGCAGGACCTGCCGTCGCACAAATCGCTGCACACGCCGTGCACACGGCATGGCTTAAGCCACTGACACCTATCGCCTATCCGCCAAGTCCATCATCGGCGCGACGGAGAGCAGATGTGTATGTGATCTCAGCACTTTATCGTTTGCCATCTGAAACCGGGCGACCCCCGGCAGGCTCATCGATCTCCACCTATCGGATTTGCGGGGTGTCGGCAAGTGCCGATCCCGGGGCCTTACGGCCGGAGGCCCGCGAGGGCCGAGGGGCGGGCAGGGCGAAACCGCCGGTCAACCGTTGATCTTGACCAGGAGCTCCGCCTTAGAGAAAGGCTTCGACAGCACGTCATCGGCGCCGAGCTGCCGCGCGGCGTCCAGCACCGGGGTCGCACCAATGGCGCCGCCACCGGAGACGGCAATGATCCTGACCTCGCGGTTCCGCTGCCTGATCTCCACGATCGTCTCGATGCCTTCCTTGGAAGGCATCAGGATGTCGGTGACGACGAGGTCGATCGGGTGCTGCTGGAACAGCTGCACCCCCTGCTGCCCATCCTCGGCCTGGACGACCAGGTAGCCCGCCGACTCAAGCATGGCAGCGATGGTTCCGCGCACGAGGTCGTCGTCATCGATGACAAGGGCTCGACGTTGCTGCGCGCCAGACGGGGAGTCGGATTTCATGCAGCCGCCATCCTTACAGTTGGGCCGCGCGCTCC
>Ga0214471_10002236_pt1 | contig 15205 bp, 11 predicted proteins | sample RVTome_5_FD_207665 | JGI IMG/M metagenome (GOLD analysis project Ga0214471, IMG submission 207665) | Soil microbial communities from uranium-contaminated site in the Upper Colorado River Basin, Wyoming, United States - RVT142D155 | ecosystem: Environmental > Terrestrial > Soil > Contaminated >... | reverse complement strand
CCATTGGCGGCGTCGAGGATCTCGTTGGCCAGGCGCTCCGACATGGTGCGCTCACGGCGATCCCGGGAGTTGGACACGATCCAGCGGATGGCCAGCGTGGTGGCCCGCCGGGGGCGCACGTCGACGGGAACCTGGTAGGTGGCACCACCGACGCGACGGGACCGGACCTCGAGGGCAGGTCGCACGTTCTCGACGGCTCGCTTGAGCGCGCCGAGTGCATCATCCTCGGTCTTCGAGCCGACGGTGTCGAGGGCGCCGTACACGATGCGTTCGGCGGTGGCCCGCTTGCCACGCTGGAGCACCTTGTTGGTGAGCTGGGTGACGAGGGCCGAGCCGTAGATGGGGTCGGCGACCATCTCGCGCCGGGGCGCCGGTCCTTTCCGGGGCACGTCAGCCTTCCTTCTTCACGCCGTAGCGGCTGCGGGCCTGCCGGCGATCACGCACACCGGAGGTGTCGAGGGTGCCTCGGATGATCTTGTAGCGGACACCCGGTAGGTCCTTCACTCGACCGCCGCGCACCATCACGATGCTGTGCTCCTGAAGGTTGTGACCCTCGCCAGGGATGTACGCGGTGACCTCGACACCGCTGCTGAGCCGCACCCGAGCGACCTTCCGCAGCGCCGAGTTCGGCTTCTTCGGCGTGGCCGTATAGACGCGGGTGCACACACCTCGGCGCTGGGGTGCTCCCTTCAGCGCGGGCGTCGTGGGCTTGACCCGCTTTCTGGTACGGCCCTTGCGGACCAGCTGCTGGATGGTGGGCACTCGTGTTCCTCAGGTGATCGTCGATGGAGCCATCGTGGGTGACTCGGTGGGCGGAGTCTTGGTGGAGTCAGGGGCGGCCTGACGCCGGGTGACGTAGAACGGCCCACCCGAAGGGCGGGCCGGGGAGCAATGCTACGAACTCCCTGTCACCCCGGCAAGTGTGAAGAACCCGACCTAGGACGCGGCGTCGTCGGTGGCACTCTCCGCGGGAACCGAAACCCCACCGGGCACGGTGGCGCCGTCGCCCGCACCGCCGGCACCGCTGGCGAGCCAGGCGGCGAGGTCGGCCTCCTCGTCCATGTCGTCAGACGACCAGAACGCCATCGGCTCGTAGTCGGGGGCGTAGTACGGCGGCCGCCGGTACATCTCCATGCCGGTCCCGGCCGGGATGAGCTTGCCGATGATGATGTTCTCCTTCAGGCCGACGAGGTCATCGCTCTTGCCCTCGATGGCGGCTTCGGTGAGCACGCGGGTGGTCTCCTGGAACGACGCCGCCGAAAGCCACGAGTCGGTGGCCAGCGACGCCTTGGTGATGCCCATGATCTCGGGCCGAGCCTGGGCCGGCTCCTTGCCGTCGGCAACCATCGTGCGGTTGACCTCGGCGAACAGCTGCGCGTCGACGGCGCTGCCGGGCAGGAACTCGGTCTCACCGGGTTCCTCGACGTGGACCCGCCGCGTCATCTGGCGCAGGATCAGCTCGATGTTCTTGTTGTGGATCGTCACGCCCTGGTCCCGGTAGACCCGCTGGACCTCCTCGACCAGGTACTGCTGCGTCTCGCGCACGCCCTTGATCTGGAGGAGTTGCTTCGGATCCTTGGGGCCGTCGACGATGGGCTCTCCGGCGGCGATCTCGTCACCGTCAGCCACCTTGAGCCGAGCTGACGTGGGGATGAGGTACGGATCCTCCTCGCCGTCGTCGGTGACGATGGTGACCGTGAGGCCCTTGTCGTCCTCGCCGATGCGTAACGTGCCTGAAGCTTCGGCCAGGATGGCCTTGCCCTTGGGGCTTCGGGCCTCGAACAGCTCGACGACTCGGGGAAGCCCGCCGGCGATGTCTTGACCACCGGACACGCCGCCGGTGTGGAAGGTTCGCATGGTGAGCTGGGTTCCGGGTTCGCCGATGGACTGGGCGGCGATGACGCCCACGGCCTCACCCAGCTCGATGGGCTGGCCAGTGGCCAGCGACCGGCCATAGCACTTGGCGCACACGCCCTGGCGGGTCTCGCAGGTGAGCACCGAGCGCACCCGCACCGACTCGATCGACTCGTCGTCGCGCATCTGGACCAAGACCGCGTCGTCGATGGAGCTTCCCGCCTTCAGCTTGGTGCCGTCGGACAGCTTCACGTCGTCGGCGAGGTTGCGGCCGCCAAGCCGAGTCTCGAGGTAGGTGCGGCGCTCGGGGGTGTCGGCGAAGACGTGGTCGATGGTGAGCCCGCGGCTGGTCTCACAGTCGTCTTCGTTGACGATGAGCTCTTGGGCGACGTCGACGAGACGGCGGGTGAGGTAGCCGGAATCAGCCGTTCGCAGCGCCGTGTCGACGAGTCCCTTACGGGCGCCGGGGGTGGCGATGAAGTACTCGAGCATCGCCAGGCCCTCTTTGAAGTTCGACTTGATGGGTCGAGGGATCATGTCGCCGCGAGGGTTGGCCACGAGTCCCCGCATGCCGGCGATCTGGCGAACCTGGGTGACGTTCCCTCGGGCACCGGAGCCGACCATCATCTGGATGGGGTTGAACGGGTTGGCGTCGAGGTAGTCGGTGAGTGACTTGGTGACCAGGTTGGTGGCATCGGTCCAGATCTCGACTTCCTTCTGGCGGCGCTCGGAGTCGGTGATGATGCCCTTCTTGAACTGGCCTTCGACCTTGTCGGCCTTGGTCTCGGCCTCGTCCAGCAGGGTCGCCTTCTGCTCGGGGATGCGGACGTCGTCCATGGACACGGTGAGGCCGGACTGGGTGGCGTAGCGGTACGACAGGTCCTTGATGGCGTCGAGGCTGTTGGCCACGACGGCCTTGGGGTACTCGGTGGCCAGGCGGTCGACGATGTCGCCCATGTTCCGCTTGGTGACCGCTTCGTTGATGAAGGGGAAGTCATCGGGGAGCGTGTCGTTGAAGAGCACCCGTCCCGGAGTGGTGGGGGTGTAGGAGCCATCCTCGTTGCGGAGGGCGTCGCAGCGGTACTCGATTCGGGCGTGGATGGCGACGCCCGTCGTGGCCGCGGCGCCATTGCTTCCCCCACGCGCACGCGCGGCGGAGTGCAGCTCGAGTGCCGCTTCGACCTCGTGGAGGCGGCGGAAGGACATGCCTTCGCCGGCCTGGTCGTCGCGCTCGGCGGTGACGTAGAAGGCGCCGATGATCATGTCCTGGGTGGGCGTGACGATCGGCTTGCCCGATGCCGGGCTCAGGATGTTGTTGTCGGAGAGCATGAGCACCCGCGACTCGGCCTGGGCCTCGGCCGACAGCGGAAGGTGCACGGCCATCTGGTCGCCGTCGAAGTCAGCGTTGAAGGCTGTGCACACCAGGGGGTGCACCTGGATGGCCTTGCCCTCGACCAGCACCGGCTCGAACGCCTGGATGCCGAGTCGGTGCAGCGTGGGGGCGCGGTTGAGCAGCACCGGGTGCTCGCGGATGACGTCCTCGAGCACGTCCCACACCTGCGGACGGCGTCGTTCGACCATGCGCTTGGCCGACTTGATGTTCTGGGCGAGCTCGCGGTCGACCAGCGCCTTCATGACGAATGGCTTGAAGAGCTCGAGGGCCATGAGCTTGGGCAGACCGCACTGATGCAGTCGCAGCGTGGGGCCGGCCACGATGACCGAACGACCGGAGTAGTCGACGCGCTTGCCGAGCAGGTTCTGGCGGAACCGTCCTTGCTTGCCCTTCAACATGTCGCTCAACGACTTGAGAGGGCGGTTGCCGGGCCCGGTGACGGGACGGCCGCGACGACCGTTGTCGAACAGGGCGTCGACGGCCTCCTGAAGCATCCGCTTCTCGTTGTTGACGATGATCTCGGGGGCACCGAGATCGAGGAGACGCTTGAGACGATTGTTCCGGTTGATCACACGCCGGTACAGGTCGTTGAGATCGGAGGTGGCGAAGCGGCCGCCGTCGAGCTGGACCATGGGCCGCAGCTCGGGCGGGATGACAGGCACGACGTCGAGCACCATGGCCTTCGGATCGTTGATGCGGCGACCGTGCTCGTCACGGCGGTTGAAGGCCTTGAGGATTCTCAGCCGCTTGATCGACTTCTGCTTGCGTTGCTGGCTGAGCGGCTTCTCGCCGTCGGCGGGGTTGAGCTGGGTCTCGAGGATCTCCTGCTCATTGTCGAAGTCGATGCGTGCCATCAGCTCGAGGATGGTCTGGGCGCCCATGCCACCCTCGAAGTAGTCGCCGTAGCGGTCAACCAGCTCGCGCCACAGCATCTCGTCCTCGATGATCTGGCGGGAGAAGAGACCCCGGAACTCGTCCCAGGCCCTCACCACGAGGTCGCGCTCCTCCTCGTACTGCTCGCGGACGGCTGCCACCTCCTTCTCGACCTCGCGACGGCGCTTGTCGAGCTCCTTTTGGTTGGAGCCCTCGCTCTCCATCTCCTTGAGCTCCTTCTCGAGCTCGGCGAACTCCTGGTCGATGCGGAGATCGCGCTCCTTGTCGACCGCTTCGAGCTCGCCCAGGTACTCGGCCTCGAGGCTGGAGAGATCAGCGTGACGACGGTCCTCGTCGACCCAGGTGACGAGGTTGGCCGCGAAGTAGATGACCTTCTCCAGCTGCTTCGCCTTGAGCTCGTCCTTGGGCGCGGTACCGGTCAGGAGGTAGGCGAGCCAGGAGCGGGTGCCGCGCAGGTACCAGATGTGGACGACGGGAGCGGCAAGCTCGATGTGGCCCATGCGCTCGCGGCGAACCTTCGAGCGGGTGACCTCGACGCCGCAACGCTCACAGATGATGCCCTTGAACCGGACGCGCTTGTACTTGCCGCAGTAGCACTCCCAGTCCTTGGTCGGACCGAAGATCTTCTCGCAGAAGAGACCGTCCTTCTCCGGCTTGAGCGTCCGGTAGTTGATGGTCTCGGGCTTCTTGACCTCACCGTTGGACCACGTCCGGATGGCATCTGCGGTGGCCAGACCAATCCGGATCTGGTCGAAGTTGTTGACGTCGAGCATCCTGAAATCTCTCCCTACCGCTGGGCGGCGGCTGGATGGACTGGCATAGAAACAGAGGTGGTGAGTGCGAGCCGCGGCATCAGGCGCCTGACCGGCGACGCTCGTCTTCTTCGTCTGAACCCCGCTCGGGGCGGCTGATGTCGATGCCGAGCTCCTCGGCGGTGCGGAAGACCTCTTCGTCGAGTTCGCGCATCTCGATCTCGGTGCCTTCGACCGACAGCACATCGACGTTGATGCAAAGGGCCTGCATCTCCTTGATGAGCACCTTGAAGGACTCGGGGATGCCCGGCTCGGGGATGTTCTCCCCCTTTACGATGGCCTCGTAGACCTTGACCCGGCCCAGCACGTCGTCGGACTTGATGGTGAGCAGCTCCTGGAGGCAGTAGGCGGCGCCGTAGGCCTCGAGGGCCCACACCTCCATCTCGCCGAACCGCTGACCACCGAACTGCGCCTTACCGCCCAGCGGCTGCTGGGTGATCATGGAGTATGGGCCGGTGGAGCGGGCGTGGATCTTGTCGTCGACGAGGTGTGCCAGCTTCAGCATGTAGGTGTAGCCGACCATGATCGGATGGTCGTAGGTCTCTCCGGTGCGGCCGTTGTACAGCTGGGCCTTGCCGTCGACGCCGATGAGCCTCTCGCCATCGACCGACTCGGCGTTGATGGTCGTGAACAGGTCCTGGATCGACGGATGGGTATCGCCCGGGCGAGCGTCGTCGTCGCCCCAGTGGGCGCCGTCGAACACCGGAGTGGCGACCCATTGCGTGGCCGGCGTGTAGGGCCGGGTCTTCTGCTCGTTGCCGCGAACCGGCTCGCCCTCTCCGTCCCAACCCCATCGGGCGGCATAGCCGAGATGGGCCTCGAGCACCTGTCCGACGTTCATGCGGGAGGGGACGCCGAGCGGGTTCAAGATGATGTCGACCGATGTGCCGTCGGCCATGTACGGCATGTCCTCGACGGGGAGGATCTTGGAGATGACGCCCTTGTTGCCGTGGCGGCCGGCCAGCTTGTCGCCCACCGAGATCTTGCGACGCTGAGCCACGTACACCCGCACCAGCTCGTTGACGCCGGGCGGCAGCTCGTCGCCGTCGTCGCGACTCGACACCTTGACGTCGGTGACGACGCCGGTCTCGCCGTGGGGGACCTTGAGCGACGTGTCGCGCACCTCACGAGCCTTCTCACCGAAGATGGCACGTAGCAGGCGCTCTTCGGGGGTCAGCTCGGTCTCGCCCTTGGGGGTGACCTTGCCGACCAGGACGTCGCCGGGGTGCACCTCGGCCCCCACCCGGATGATGCCCCGCTCGTCGAGGTCTTTGAGGATCTCCTCGGAGAGGTTGGGGATGTCGCGGGTGATCTCCTCGGCGCCCAGCTTGGTGTCCCGGGCGTCGATGTTGTGCTCGTGGATGTGGATCGAGGTCAGCACGTCGTCGCGGACCAGCCGCTCCGACACGATGATGGCGTCCTCGAAGTTGTAGCCCTCCCAGGGCATGAAGGCGACAAGCAGGTTCTTGCCGAGCGCCAGCTCGCCCTGGTCGGTGGAGGGGCCGTCGGCCAGGAGCTGGCCCTTGCGGATCTTGTCGCCGGGTGACACCCGGGACTGCTGGTTTATGCAGGAGTCCTGGTTGGAACGCCGGAACTTGGCCAGGCGGTAGGTCTTGCGCCCGGCCTTGTCGTACTGGACCGTGATGTGATCGCCCGACACCTCGCCGACGGTGCCGTTCTCTATGGCCAGAAGGGTATCGGCGGCGTCACGAGCGGCACGGCCCTCGACGCCGGTGCCGATGAAGGGCGCCTCGGGCTTGAGCAGGGGGACGGCCTGGCGCTGCATGTTGGCGCCCATGAGCGCCCGGTTGGCGTCGTCGTGCTCGAGGAAGGGGATCAGGGCGGTGGCAACCGAGACGATCTGCTTGGGCGACACGTCCATGAGGTCGACTTCTTCGGGCGGCACTGAGGCGATGTCGGTGGTGGAGCCGTACCAGACGTCGCGCTCGAGCTGAGCCTTGAGCTGGGTGAGGCTGGCCGCCTGCGGTGACCGACGGACCAGGATGCGGTCGTTGACGAACGCGCCGTTCTCCTTGACCGGCGCGTTGGCCTGGGCCACCACGAACTCCTCTTCCTCATCGGCGGTGAGGTAGACGATCTCGTCGGTGACCTTGCCCTTGACGACCTTGCGGTACGGCGACTCGATGAAGCCGAACGGGTTGACCCGGGCGTAGGTGGCAAGCGCGCCGATGAGCCCGATGTTTGGACCCTCGGGAGTCTCGATGGGACACATGCGCCCGTAGTGGGAGAAGTGGACGTCGCGGACCTCGAAGCCCGCTCGCTCACGGCTGAGGCCACCGGGGCCGAGCGCGGAGAGACGGCGACGGTGGGTGAGCCCTGACAGCGGGTTCACCTGGTCCATGAACTGGCTGAGCTGCGACGTCCCGAAGAACTCCTTGATCGCCGCCACCACCGGCCGGATGTTGATGAGCGTCTGGGGCGTGATGGCCTCGACGTCCTGGGTGGTCATCCGCTCGCGCACCACGCGCTCCATGCGGGACAGACCGATTCGCACCTGGTTCTGGATGAGCTCACCGACCGAGCGGATGCGCCGGTTGGCGAAGTGGTCCTGATCGTCGAGGCGGTAGCCCGAGTCGCCCACCGCCAGGTGCAGCAGGTACGAGCAGCTGGCCAGGATCTCGGCCTCGCAGATGACCGAGCTGTCGGGGTCGGGATGCTCGAGGTCGAGGTTGAACGTCTTGTTGAGCCAGTCGATCTCGGGGCCGAGCTTGCGGTTGAGCTTGTAGCGACCGACCCGCGACAGGTCGTAGCGCTTCGGGTTGTAGAAGGCGCCCTCGATGTAGGCGCGGGCGGCCTCGGCCGACGGCGGTTCGCCGGGGCGGGCTCGCTTGTAGATCTCGATGAGGGCCTGGTCGCGGGTGGACAGACCGCCCTCCTCGGACTGCATCGCGTCGCGGTCCTTCTCCCACTGTGCCTCGAGCATGTCGAAGTTGCGGACGAAGGCGTCCAAGAACCCGGGGCGGGTCTCCTCGTCGAAGCCGATGGCCCGCAGCAGCACGAAGATCGAGAGCCGCCGCTTGCGAGCGATGCGGGTTCCCGCCGTGGGGTCTTTGCCCGGCTTGTGCTCGACGTCGAACTCGATCCACTCGCCTCGGTACGGGTGGATGGTGCCGGTCACCAGCTGGTGCTTGGCCAGGTTGCGCAGGCGGAACCGCTCGCCGGGCTGGAAGATCACGCCGGGGCTTCGCACCAGCTGGGACACCACGACCCGCTCGGTACCGTTGACGATGAAGGTGCCCTTGTCGGTCATCATGGGGAAGTCGCCCATGAAGACGGTCTGCTCCTTTATCTCACCGGTCTGAGCGTTCATGAACCGGGCGCGAACGAAGATCGGCGCGCTGTAGGTCATGTCCTTCTCTTTGCACTCCTCCACCGTGAACTTCGGTGGGGGGCGAAGGTCCTCATCGTTGGGGTCGAAGTCGAGCTCGAGCCGCAGGTGGCCCGAGAAGTCCTCGATCGGGCTCATGTCGTTGAAGGTGTCCCTCAGGCCCTCGTCAGAGAACCACTTGAACGACTCGCGCTGGATGGCGATGAGATCGGGCAGCTCGAGGACCTCGTCGATGGAACCAAACGAGTAGCGCTCGCGGACCGAAGAGCGGTTGGGCACGGACTCCTCCTCAGGAGCGAGGCGTGGGGGTGAGGGGGCAGTGGGCGCGCGTGATCCCCAGAGGAGTTTCCGAGAAGACACAGGACGCCACGGCAACCGCAAAGGATAGGGCCGCCCGCGCGTGAACGCAACCCCAGATGGGGGTCGCTTCCGCAGACCCTCTACCGGGTCTGGCCGAGCCCCCACGGCTGCGGTCCGCAGGCAGGGTAAATCCGCCGCCCGGGTAGGTCAAGGGTTGACCTTGTGACCAAATCGTGGTTGGGACCGGGCGCGACGAGGCCCCGGCGATCGAGTGCCGGGGCCTCGAAGTGGTTGGCCAGTTCCAGCTAGGAGCTCGAGCTACTTGAGCTCGACGCTGGCGCCGGCGGCCTCGAGGGCCTCCTTCGCCTTCTCGGCGTCCTCCTTGGACGCCTTCTCCAGGACGGCACCCGGGGCGTTGTCCACCAGCTCCTTGGCCTCCTTGAGACCGAGGCTGGTGAGCGAGCGCACCTCCTTGATCACCTGGATCTTCTTCTCGCCGGCCGCGGTGATGACGACGTCGAACTCGTCCTGTTCCTCCTCGGCCGCGGCCTGGCCCTCGCCGGCGGCGGGGGCAGCAGCCACAGCCATGGGGGCGGCGGCGGTGACGCCGAACTTCTCCTCGAAAGCCTCGAGCAGCTCAGCGAGCTCGAGGACGGTCATTGCGGCAATACCATCGAGGATCTCGTCCTTGGTGGCCATGTGGGTGCTCCTTACATGCGTGCGATGGGGCGGGATGCCCCGTGGTGAAATATTCGATTGTCGGTCAGGCGTCGTCGGACGCCTTCGTCTCGTCGGACGGCTGGGTCTCGTCGGACGGCTGGGTCTCTGCGGATGGCTCGACAGCAGCGGCCGTGTCCTCGACCTCAGCCGGAGCATCGACCTCAGCCGGAGCGTCAGCCGGAGCACCGAGGGTGCCCCCCTGTTCGATGAGGGCGCGGAGCCCGTAGGCCATGTTGCGGGGCAGCGCCCCGAGCAGGCTGGCAAGCTTCTGCATGGGAGCGGCCAGTCCGCCGGCGATGCGGGCCAGAAGCTCGTCACGGCTGGGCAGCTGGGCGAGTGAGTCGATCTCCTCGGCGGAGAGCCGCTTGTCGCCTAGGAGGCCACCTTTGATGACGAGGGCCGCGTGGTCCTTGGCGAAGTCCCGCAGTGCCTTGGCGACGCCGACGGCGTCGGTGTCGACGAAGGCGATGGCGTTGGGACCGATGAGGAGGTCGTCGAGATCGAGGTCGAGATCTCGGGTCGCGAAGCGGACGAGTGAGTTCTTGTAGATCCTGTACTCGCCACCGGCTTGGGTCACGGCTCGCCTCAGGGCGGCCATGGCTACGACGTCGAGCCCTCGGTACTCGGTCAGGACCGCGGCTTGAGATGACTCGAGCCTGGCCTTCACCTCCTCGACGACGGCGACCTTCTCCGGACGTGGGTCTCGGTCCATGTGTTCACCTCCTCTCGAATGACTCGGGCGCTCGCAAGAGCGAACGCCCCAGGTCACCCGAACTATCGGGAGATGAAGGTTCGCCTCGGCAGGCGGGTGGTGATCCCATTACCCCCACCGAGCGGTGGGGACCTGCGGTCTCAGGCAAGCACGCATGTGGTCGGTTGTCGGATCGGGAAGAGTAGCCGTGCCTCCCCTCCCGTGTCGCCCTCGACCCTCTACCCGCCTGACCACGAGGCCGCGGACCCATCGGAGCCGGTTGCTCCGTGTGGAATCAGTCCTCGACGATCCGGACCTGTTGGGGGTCGATGCGAACACCGGGGCCATGGGTGGAGGCCACGGTGACGCTGCGGAAGTAGCGGCCCTTGGCCGAGGCCGGCTTGACCTTCCACAGCTCCTCGATGACGGCATGGAAGTTCTTGTTGAGGGCCTCGTCGTCGAAGCTGGCCTTGCCGATCATCACGTGCACGTTGCCGTAGCGGTCCGTGCGGTACTCGACCTGGCCACCCTTGCGATCGACGACAGCCTTGGCCACGTCGGGGGTCACGGTGCCGGTCTTGGGGTTGGGCATGAGACCTCGTGGGCCGAGCACCCGGCCGAGCTTGCCGACTTGGGCCATGAGGTCGGGCGTGGCGATGGCGACGTCGAAGTCCAAGAACCCTCCCTCGACCTTTTCGACCAGGTCGTCGGCACCCACATGGTCGGCGCCGGCGTCGCGGGCCGCCTGGGCGGCGTCGCCCGTGGCGAACACCGCAACCCGCACGTCCTTGCCGGTCCCGCCGGGAAGGCTGACGGTACCCCTCACCATCTGGTCGGGCTTGCGGGGATCGACGGCTAGCCGAGCAGCCAGCTCGATCGTCTCGTCGAACTTTGCCTTGGCGTTGGCTTTGACCAGCGCCAGGGCCTCACGGGGGACGTGGTGATGCTCTCGGTCGAACGAATGCATCGCGTCGTTGTATCGCTTGCCGGTCGCCATGGTGGCTCCCTCCGGTGGTGACGGGCCCCGGGCGAGGTGCTCCCGGTGACCCCATGGTTGGGTCGGTCTGGCGGCGCGACGGCCGCGAGGCGAAACGAACAGGAACGGCTAGGAGACGGTGATCCCCATGGAGCGGGCAGTGCCGCGGATCTGCTGCTTGGCAGCCTCGAGATCGTTGGCGTTGAGGTCGGGCATCTTCGTCTGGGCGATCTCGGTGACCTGAGCGTCGGTGATGCGGCCGGCGACCTCTCGACCGGGGCTGCCGGCCGCGGTGCCGAGACCCGCCGCCGCCTTTATCAGCACCGCGGCGGGCGGCGTCTTGGTGATGAAGGTGAAGGACCGATCCTCGAAGATCGTGATCTCGACGGGGACGATGGTGCCGCGCTGGGAGTCGGTCTTGGCGTTGTACTCCTTGCAGAAGTCCATGATCGCCACACCGTGGGGGCCGAGCGCCGTACCCACGGGAGGCGCGGGGGTGGCCTGGCCGGCGGGGATCTGGATCTTGACCAGAGCCGCAACCTTCTTCTTAGCCATCAGAACTCCTCGAACTCAGGGCCGGAGCAGAATAGACGCGCCATGACGCCGCGCTCCATTGCGGGTTGGGGTCCGCCCGGTTCAGCGGCGGCGACGTCGGGAACGGGTGGGTGGCATCGGCGGGGCGGCGCGCCTGGTCAGAGCTTGGCAACCTCGGAGAAGTTGAGCTCTACGGGGGTCTCCCGGCCGAAGATGTTGACCAGCACCTTGACCCGGAGCTGGTCCTCGTTGATCTCGGAGATGGAGCCGGAGAAGTCGGCGAAGGGGCCTTCCTTCACCCGCACCGACTCGCCGACCTCGTACTCGAGACGGGGCTTGCTGCGCTTGGGAGCCGCATCCTCCTCGTCACCGGGGACGTACAGGAAGTTCTCGACGTCCTTGCGGCGCAGGGGGCTGGGCTTGCCACCGGTGCCGACGAAGCCGGTGACTCCAGGGGTGTCCCGGATGACGCGCCACGCCTCGTCGTCGAGCCGGGTGACGCGGACGAGCAGGTAGCCCGGGAACACCTTCTGCTTCTTGGTGACCTTCTTGCCCTGGCGGAACTCGGTGACGTTCTCCTCGGGGATCACGACCTCGTGGATCTTGCGCTCGACGTTCATCGTGGTGATGCGCGAGCTCAGGTTCTGCTGAACCTTCTTCTCGTAGCCGGCGTAGGAGTGGATGACGTACCACTTGCCGGGCCGGTCGTAGGGGCTGTCGCGCGTGGGGCCGGTGGCCTCTACCAGCAGGTCTTCGGCGTCGATCACCTCATCGTCGTCGGTGGCGATCAACGTGGGAGCGGGAGCATCGGCCTCGGCGGCCGGGGCAAGCTCTGCGGCAGCCGGCGAGTCGCCGGCGTCGTCGGGCTGGTCGTCGGGCTGGCCGTCGGGCTGGGGGTCGGTCACAGCGGTCATGCGTCGAAGAGGAAGAGGACGGCCTTGGCGAACACGGTGTCGATCCCGGCGATGAAGGCCATGACGACCGCCAGGGTGACAAGGACGACAAGCGAAGAACGAACAACTTCGTCGCGGGTGGGCCAGGCCACCTTCCGCAGCTCGCCGCGGATCTCACGGGCGAACTGCGCCGGTCCGGTGCGTTCCTTGGGAGGACCGGTCGGGCGCTGCGGCTGCTGCCGTCGGGCCACGGGCTCGCCGTCGGGGCCGAGCTCCCCCTGGCGCTGCAACATTCGCTTGGTCTCTCGATTCACGATGCTTCCTCGATGGCTCGGTGGAGCAGGGCAGGAGGGAATCGAACCCCCAACCGCCGGTTTTGGAGACCGGTGCTCTGCCTAGTTGAGCTACTGCCCTACGGGGGTCCGGTTGGCCACCTTACCATCGGGCCTCGACTGCGCACCTTCGCGAATCAGCGCTGCCCCCGCCGCAGCGGGTGGCGCGGGCTCGGCGCCGGTCAGCGCTCAGATGGGTGCTCGTTGTCGCCGAGCAGCAGATCGACGTGGAAGGCCGCGCCGCCCAGCTGGCTGTCGGTGACCCACACCGCGCCACCATGAGCCAGGGCCAGGTAGCGGACGATGGTCAGTCCCAGACCCCGATGGCCATCGCCGGCGTTCCGGGCGCCGGGGGAGAAGATGCGCTGGCGGTCACCGACCGGCACGCCGGGACCGTCGTCTTCCACTACGAGATGCACCCCCTGGGCGATCCGGTAGGCGGAGACCCTGACCGCCGCGCCCTCACCAGCATGGTCCAACGCGTTGCGCACGAGGTTCCCGACCACATGGGCGACGGTCGACTCCGGCACCCGGAGACGGCGCTCGGTCTCTACCAGGTCGAGCACGACGCCGGCCGCCGGAGAATGCTCGGCGATGACCTTCGCCACGACGTCTCCCAATGCAGCGAAGCTCCTGGTCTCGGCGAGGCCGATCCCATCGACGAGGTTGGCGAGACCGCCAATGAGCCGTGCGAGCGAGTCGGCGGCGTGGGCGGATCTGACGATCATCTGGCGCCGGTCGTCGTCGGACCACCGATCCTCGCCGTCCCGGAGCAGCGCCAGGAATCCGGTGATGGCGGCAAGTGGGTTCTGAACGTCATGGATCAGCGCCAGGCAGACCCCACCCCGTGCCGACGACAGACGTCGCAGGTCGGCGAGCTCGCGGTCGACGGACCGCCTGGTGAACCCCCCTGGCAACAGTGACCACAGGTAGTGCCGATCGCCGGAGGGACCGATGGGGGTGATCGAGCACACCACGCGGACGGCGGCGGGGTTGTCCAACGAGGCCACGACCGGCTCGGCCATCCGGCCACCGACCGTCGCCGCCAGCAAGCCACTCAGCGGCCGGCGGTCATCGACGTTGAACACCGTGTAGATGAACTTGTGGACCAGCCGGCGGGGCTCGAACAGCTGTCGGGCCCGGGCGTTGTGCCGCTCGAGCCGCCCGTCGACATCGGTGATCATCATCGCCACCGGCGAGTGGTCGAAGAGATCGCGGCCATGCTGGCGCTCGCGCTCCAGTTCGTCGCGAACCTGCTGGAGCTGCTCGTTCTGGGTGAAGAGCTCCTCAGTGACGACTTGGAGCTCTTCGACGGTGACCGACAGCTCGTTCAGCACCGCCCCGAGCGTGAGGCTGGGCGGCTGGTCAGCAGCGACCCTTTCGAGCGAGCGAAGACGATCGGTGATCGTGGTCAGGTGAGTCGGCAGCTCCATGTTGCTCGCCCACTTCCGCACCGTCATCGAGTGGCGGATCTCGAAAAAGGATGGACGGTACTTCACCTATGGTAACTCTGTCCGTATTGAGCCGAAACCAGGGACGATCACCGACCCTGCTACGGGTTCTAGCTGGCAGTGCGGAGCGTCCCGCGCCGGGCCAGCACGAGGGCGGCGGCGCCACCGGCGGCGGCGGTGGCCGCGGCGATGCCACCGATGTAGGCCACCCGCCGCCCGCTGAGCATCGAGCGGATGGCGCGACGCTCGCCGGCCTCCTCGAGGGCCACCAGCACGTCGGTCACGAACCCGGGGTGGGGTGCCAACACCTCGGTGCGGATGCCGTGGAGCGTGCGAAGCAGCTTGCGGTACTGCACGATCTCGGCCTGGCAGCGCAGGCACTGCTCCACGTGGACGCGGGTGGGCTCTGGCGCGGCCCCGATGCCATCGGCGTAGGCGGCCAAGTCATCTCGAAACGTGTCACACAGCACGGGCATGGCGTTCCTCTCCGCGATTCGGGAAGATCCGGGACCGCAGGTGGCGGCGGGCCCGGTGCAGTCGCACCTTGGCGTTGGTCTCGGAGATCCCCAGCTCGGCGGCGATCGCCGCGTGGCTCATGCCGTAGACGTCGCGCAGGACGACTACGGATCGCAGGTTCTCGGGCATCTCATCGAGTGCGTCGGCCACCTCGGCGCGGAGAGAGGAGGCCTCGGCACGAGCCACGGGGTCGAGCTCGGGGCGCTCGTCGGCTATGGACATCTCATCGGTGAGCTCGTCGTGGCGATGACGATTGCGTTTGGTGAGGTGGGTGGCGGCGGCGTTGGCGGTGATGCGGTACATCCACGTGGTGAACTGCGCGTCACCACGGAAGCGTCGCAAGCCCTTGAAGGCTCGGAGATATGCCTCCTGCGCCACGTCGCGTGCGTCCTCCTCGTTGCCGCAGAGCCGGCGGGCGAGCGTGAAGGTCTCGGCGTAGGTGGCTTCCACCACCTTGCCGAACGCGTCGCTGTCGCCCTCGCGGGCGGCG
>Ga0214471_10002234_pt1 | contig 15214 bp, 8 predicted proteins | sample RVTome_5_FD_207665 | JGI IMG/M metagenome (GOLD analysis project Ga0214471, IMG submission 207665) | Soil microbial communities from uranium-contaminated site in the Upper Colorado River Basin, Wyoming, United States - RVT142D155 | ecosystem: Environmental > Terrestrial > Soil > Contaminated >... | reverse complement strand
CACAACCCGCCACGCAGTGGGGGTTTGCGTGGGGCGATCGGCGGGAGTGGACGCTGCGGAGCCCGAAATCGACCAACGTGCGGCCAAGGTCCGTCCAGAATCAGCTCCATTAAGCCAAGCATGCGACCTGGAAGTGGGGATCAGATCGCAGGGATGGCGAGAAGAGCAGAAGGCCGCGGCCAGACCGCGGGCCTCGGGGCAACCCCGACACAAGTCCCCCAAGGCTACTCGAACCGAGGTAGCGTCACGACACGATTGCCCTCATACTGCAGCTCGCGACCGGCACTGAATACTTGACCGCCGATCCTGCTGTTCTGAACGAAGACACCAAGAAGCCCGACGCTGTTGAACTGGGGATCCAGCTGCAGCCAGCCCGTGGCTACTCCCACAAGCTCGTCCATGTCACCCTCAATCGACAGGTTGGCTTGCGTTACGGCGCTTGTGATCTCGCCCAGGCTCGCCTCGGTCCAGCAACGGAAATTGAAGGTCCGCGAGAAGCGCTTCTCGTTGTTGTTCCATCCGAGAAGACGGACGCCTGTCAGGTTGGGCGAGGTCGACATGAGGTACAAGGTGTTGTCGAAGGAGACGGCCGGCCGTGAGGCGGGACTCCCTTCACCGAAGAACTGGTCGAGGTAGAGCGTCGCAGGAAACGATGATAGCTCCGCTCCGTTGAAGTCGGCCGTGCCGTAGTTGCCGCTCGACGGAACGTCCGTGAAGGGTCTATTGCAGGCATCGAATCCATGTGGCGTAGCGCCTCCGGGAAGGCCCTGGAAAGGGTACGGAGTGTACGCCCACTGGAAGTCGAACTCGCTGTTGACGACGAGCGCGCTGCCGATCAGATGATCGAAATCGATCGGTAGTCCTGTCTCGGGGTCGCGAGCCTCGGCCGTGAGGAAGCCGGCCTCCTGGTTGGGATTGTGCTGGGCGGCAAGGACCACGACCTGATCGGCGGGCGTCAGCCTCTCCTCAAGGTTCGACTCGGCCCAGGTGATTCCGTCGGTGTACACGAAAAGCACGCCGACATCACCCTGTCGGAACCCGTTGCCGCACGAGATCTCCGACTGGTTCGTGTTCGTCACCGTGATCACGGTGTTGTTGCCGTCCGTGGAGTTGAAGAGTGGATAGATCAGGTAGCTCCCGGGCTGCGCGTGGAGCGGCTGTGCCACGGCAGACGCCGCAAGTGCCGCCGTGGTCATTCCGGCAAGGAACCCGAGGATCATGAACTTCAGCATGGACATATCTCCGTTAACGTCTCGAGTCGGATCGAAGGCCAACCATGGATGCCGTCCGACGTGCATCTAGCCACTGCTCCTGTTCGTTACGACGCAGCAGGCCAGGAGAGCTGCAAGGAATATAAGGGCCCACCCGGATAACGTGGGGATGGTCGAAGTAGCGGGGGAGTCGATTATTGTGACCGCGTATGTCGCCGTGCCCACGCAGCCGCTTGCGTCCACGGCGGCGATGGTGAAGTTGAAAGAGCCGACTGTGGTCGGTGTGCCGGTGATGATACCGGTCAATGGGTTGAGAAGGAGACCAGGAGGGAGCTGCCCGTCCAGGATCGAGAAGATGTATGTTCCGGGCGGAGAAGCAAGGATGGACCTGTTGTAGAGGGATCCGACGACTCCCCCCGGAAGGACGATGGGACTCAGCGTGATCACAGGGCACCCGCCGGCCGGTAGGATCCGGACGAAATACACCTGAGCGCCGGTGCACCCGCTCGTGTCCGTGGCGGTGATCGTGAAATCAAAGGGCCCGGTCGCGGTCGGTGTGCCGGTGATGGCCCCCGTCAAGGGGTTGAGCGACAGGCCCGTGGGCAGGAGCCCGAGGGTGACGAGGAAAGTGTACGTGCCGGGCGGAGAAGCGGAGATCACCTGGTTGTAGGGTATCCCGACTTCACCGTCGGGCAGGATGGAGGGACTCAAGGTGATGACAGGGCACCCGGCCGGAGAGGTATTGACGGTGTACGACGTGCTTCCGGTGCATCCGTTGGTATCGGTGGCCGTGATCGTGAAGCCTACAAGAGCCTCCGTGGTCGGCGTTCCCGTGATGGCTCCCGTTGAGGCATCGATGACGAGGCCGTCGGGCAGTGCTCCGGTGGAGACCGAGAACGTGTACGGCAGGGCTGTGCTGCCGGCCGCTGACACGGTCGCCATGTAGGGGGTCCCGACGACGGCTCCCGGAAGGGTTGCCGGGCTCACCGTGATGACGGGGCACCCGGCGGGGAGGATATCGAGGACGTATGCCCTGCTGCCCGGGCATCCGTTCGTGTCCGTCGCCGTGATCGTGAAGATGAACTGGCCCTCAGCGGTGGGCAGTCCCGTGATCGCGCCGGTCGAGGGGTTGAGGGATAGACCGCCGGGCAGGGCGCCACTGGAGACCGCATAGATGTACGGCAAGTCCGTGCTGCCGGCGGCCGAGACGATTCCCACGTAGAAGGCTCCGACGACACCCGTCGTGAGGGTCAGCGGGCTCAGCGTGATGACGGGGCAGTCTTGCGAGACCTGGCACCGCTGGGATATCGTGTTCGCATCCAGCGTCACCGCACCAGTGCGGGCAAAGGCTCTGCCCGACAGGGTCGTGCCGGAATTCAGGCTGATGCTCGCGAGCGCCAGGATGTTCCCCGAGAACTCGGTGCCAGTGCCGAGCACCGCGGAGCTGCCTACCTGCCAGAAGACGTTGCAGGCCAGACCGCCATTGGTCATCACCACACTCGCGTTGCTCGCGGTCGTCAACATGCTGCCTATCTGAAACACGAATACTGCGGCAGGATCGCCAAGAGCGTCCAGAGTGAGGGCGCCGGTCAGTTGCGCCGCGGACGAGAAGCAGTACACGCCGGGGGTCAGCGTCATGTTGCCGAGATCCATACCGGTGAGGTCTGTGTCGCATGGAAGGCCAGCCAGCGAGTTGTACGCGGTGGTGACGTCAGTCTGAGCCTGGAGAGCGACCGCATCGGCGGCGTGTACGGCCCCGATGACGAGGCCAGGAGGAAAGCCGGTGATCGCAGTACCGGGACTGACGCCGAGGTCACCGACGATCTCGGTGGGGCCGGTGTTGGTCACCGTCGAAGCGCCCAAAACGGCGAAGCTCTCAGCGGTACCCAGAGTCTGGGAAAACGCCGATGAGGCGCACAGGAACAGGAGAAGCCCGACGATTCCCGGGATTACTCGGACACGGGAGTGCGTACATTCCATGTTCTACACCTTTTCTCGTGGATAGCCGGACCGAAGGAGAGTTGCTCCCATTGACTGGCATCGAGCATGGGCGTCGATTTTTCGCCCGAGCCGAGGCCAAAAAAAAAGCCGACTCGGACCAGCACTAAAAACAGTGCTGGTCCGAGTCGGCTTACTCGCGATGTGGCCTCCCGGCTCGAGCCGGGCTGCCCCAGATCTAGTCCTCCGACTGATGGACTCAAACCATCATTGGGTACAATCTACTATCGGGATCCCTCTGGTGTCAAGGGTTTTCCCCTAACACGAGGGGATGAACGCGTGGAGACAAAGGGGTCTCATCGCCTCCCAGAGGGCCCCCCAGCGGGTCCGGAGAGGAGAGGACGATGAGCAGAAGACGGTTCAGGTGGCCGAGGCCGGGGGGTGCGGAGCCCCTTGGGCGAGGCGCAGCACCCCCCGGCTCGGAGGCCACTCCGGAGGCTCCCGGGAAGAAGAGGCGCCACTTCTCGGTCAAGCAGAAGCGGGGAATCGTCGCCGCGTGGAGGGAGGGACGATCACACTGGACGAGGGAGGACGGTGATTTGCGCGGCGGGGCACCGCTGCGGTATCCTCCAGTAGCCGGAGAGCTTGCAGCCCACCCGCCCTGTTGTTCGCCCCTCACGCCCCTGCCAGGAGAGCCGCATGATCCATCCCGCACAATCTTCGTCGCCCCTCCCGACGTCCATTCCCGCCGACAACCTGCGCGAGCCCGGGTCCTACCTGTGCCTCTGGAGCGGCACACCTTCCACCACTCGCCACGCAACCGCTATCAGAGAGCCATCGATCCCCTGGCGGCCGTGTACCTCGCGAACATCCTGATCCACGAGACGGATCTCGAGCCTCCACCGGCAGAGCCCCTGGACCAAGAGTATCTGGCGACTCTCAAGATGGACGAGCACCTTGCGGAGTGGAGAGCCGCCGCGCGAGAGATCCCAATGGCCGTGGGAGGGGGGCAGTGATGATCCCCACAGGGCTCCACACTGCCCCCTGATTGATCGGACCTGGGATGCATGGATGGCGAAGGGGCAGATCTTGACGGCTCCGGGGCACGCGGATTGCACAGGTGGCGAGAGACAGGGGACATCCCCCGCCGTTGCCGGACGGAGGCCGGGCGAACGAGATCGCCGCACGGGCGCCGGCTCCCTGTTCCCGATCCCGAGTCAACGCCATGCCACGCAACACCATGCTGCCAGGAGCACGACGCGCCGGGGCTTCGTCCCCGGGGCCGGAGAGGGGGGCGTTCGCCCCCGAGCGAGAGGGGCCCGGCGGCGTCAAAAGGCAGGTCGTCGTCGCATTTCTCGGACTCGCGAGCTGGGGAATCACCGTTGTGCTGGGTTTCGTCCTCCTTCTGGACTACCAGTTCGCGCAGGGAGAGTCCCTCCCCACGCCAGCGGAATGGCCGCCGGGAACGGGTGTTGTCCGGGATCCCGGGCGGCCGACCCTTCTCATCTTCCTGCACCCCCGCTGTCCCTGCTCGGAGGCGAGCCTCGAGGAGCTGGCGCGGCTCCTGGCGCGCGTTCCCGGCCGGGCGACCGCGATGGCGATCCTGGTCAAGCCTCCTGGCGCCCGGGACGCCTGGGAGGAAGGAGAGATCGGGGAGGGCGTCCTGAGGATACCGGGCGTGCGGCTGGTCGTCGACACCGACGGAGCGGAGGCCAGACGCTTCGGGATGAGGACCTCCGGCGCCGTCGCCGTCTACGATGCCGGAGGCCGGCTCGTCTTCTCGGGCGGAATCACGGCCGCTCGAGGTCACCGTGGCGACAGCACGGGCAGTCACGCGATCCTGTCCCTGCTCGACGGCAACGGACCTGGCTTGACCGGGACACCCGTGTTCGGGTGCCCCCTTTTCTCGCCTCCCGGCGCAGGATCGGATCACCCATGCGCGGAGTAGATGCCGGAGGCGCATTGATCGTCGAGACCATCGCGCGATCCACGCGAGACCTGTTCGAGATCCACCACGACCGGATCCTTCGCCGGACCGATCGTCTGTTCGCGTACCTCCTGCTGACGGAGTGGCTCGGGGGAATCGCCGCGGCTCTTTGGATCTCGCCGAGGACCTGGTCAGGTCTCCAGAGCAGCACGCACGTCCACGTCTGGGCAGCGGCCATCCTCGGAGCGATGGTCGCGATCCCGCCGACGATCCTGGCCGTGCGTCGTCCGGGACGTCGGCTCACGCGTCACTTCATCGCGGTGTCGCAGATGCTCATGTCGGCACTGCTCATCCATCTCTCGGGCGGGAGGATCGAGACCCATTTCCACGTCTTCGGCTCGCTCGCGTTCCTGGCCTTCTACCGGGACTGGCGGGTGCTGGTCACCGCGACGGTGGTGGTGGCTGCCGACCACTTCGTCCGTGGCATCTACTGGCCGCAGTCCGTCTTCGGAGTGCTGACGGCCAACCCCTGGAGATGGCTGGAGCATGCCGGTTGGGTGATCTTCGAGGATGTCTTCCTGGTCCGATCTTGCATCCAGGGTATTGCCGAGATGAGGGAGATCGCGGAGCGGCGGGCGACATTGGAGGCCACCAACCTGAGGATCGAGGAGGAGGTACGGGCGCGGACGGCTGAGCTCCAGAAGAGCGAGTCGCGACTCCGCGAGATGACCATCGAGCTCCAGCGGGCACGCGACGCCGCCGAGGAGGCGAGTCACGCCAAGAGCGCGTTCCTGGCCAACATGAGCCACGAGATCCGCACCCCGATGAACGGGGTCATCGGGATGACGGGGCTCCTCCTCGATACAGAGCTCACGAGCCAGCAGAGGGAGTTTGCCGAGACGGTGCGGAGATCCGCCGACGCCCTCCTCTCCATCATCAACGACATACTCGACTTCTCGAAGATCGAGGCCGGTCGGATGGATATCGAGGCGATCTCCTTCGACATGCGGCAGGTGGTCGAGGAGGTGGGTGAGCTCCTGTGCGAGAGAGCCCATGCCAAGGGACTCGAGCTGGGATGCTTCGTGGACGTGAAGACGCCCGCCTGCCTTGTGGGCGATCCGGGGCGGATCCGGCAGGTGCTCCTGAACCTGGCGGGGAATGCCATCAAGTTCACGGAGCGGGGAGAGGTTCTGGTGAGCGTGGGGCTCGTCGCCGAGGACGAGGAGACGGCGGTTCTGCGTCTTGAGGTCAGCGACACGGGGATCGGTATCGCACAGGAGATGCAATCCCGGCTCTTTGAGTCCTTCACGCAGGGAGACAGCTCGACGCGCCGTCGTTTTGGTGGATCGGGGCTCGGTCTCGCGATCTCGAAGCAGCTGATCGAGCTCATGAACGGCGAGATCTGGCTCCAGAGCGAGGAGGGCAAGGGGAGCACCTTCCGGTGCAGGATTCGCCTCGACAAGGCGGATCGCGAGATGGTCACGCAGCCCGGCGCTCCCATTGATCTGTTGGGCGTGCGCGTTCTGGTCGTCGATGACAACGCCACGAACCGGAGGATCCTCCACCATTACCTCCTGGCATGGGGGATCGATGATGCCGTCGTGGAGGACGCCCAGCGAGCCCTGGAGCAGATCCGGTACGCGGCCAGGAGGAGAAAGCCCTTCGATCTGGTGCTCCTCGACATGCAGATGCCCGGCATGGACGGTCTCGAGCTCGCAGCGAGGATACGAGCCGAGCCCGAGATCATGGAGACGCAACTGATCTTGCTGACCTCGGTCGATGGCATCGGCGACCGGGAAATGGCGCGGCGGCTGGCATTCGCCTCGTACCTGAGGAAGCCGGTCCGGCACCGGCAGCTGCACCGGGCGATCGGAGCGGCCGTGGGCCGCTGCGAGGCCACCCCGGCCGAGCCGCAGCGACTCTCATCGAAGCCACCACGGAGAGACCGGCAGGCGCATGCCAGGCACCGGGTGCTCGTGGCGGAGGACAACCAGGTCAACCAGCTGGTCATCGCCCGCATCCTGGACAGGCTGGGGTATCGCGCAGACCTCGTGGCCAACGGAATCGAGGCGATCGGGGCCCTGGAACGCGCTCCGTATGACCTGGTCCTGATGGACTGTCACATGCCGGAGATGGACGGGTACGAGGCCACCGCCCGCATCCGGGAGCTGAAAGGGCTCGCGCGCAGGACTCCGATCATCGCCATCACTGCCTCCGTGATGCAGGAGGACAGAGATCGATGCGAGGCTGCGGGCATGGACGACTTCATGTCCAAGCCTGTCACCCACGACGATGTGCAGCAGATGCTGGAGAGGTGGATTCCTGACGTGGTTGGCGAGGATCCCGCGTGCGATCGAGAGGTAGAGGCAGGGGAGGGAGAGGGGCGAGAATGCGAGGGCTGGCAGGACGACGGGACCACCTGCATGTGAGACGCCCGCGACCGGTCTTGATGGGTGCTCTCCTCTGTGTCAACCAAAGAGTTCGAGTTCGCATGCAGAAGTGGGGTCCCCCCTGAGCAATCAGGACTCGAACCGGAGAGCACGGCGGGGCCGGGACGAGTCCGGATCGACAACCGCACTATCCTCTTGCCCTTACCAGCGTTCGTCCGTGTTTGGAGTCCTGGATGGGGTACCCATTCCACCCCTAAAAGCGAACCGGGAGAGCGGTTTGCTTTTAGCGTCGGAATGGGGAGCCATTCCACACCAGAACCAGAGCACGAGTGACAAGGGCCGCCGGTGAACAGCCGGGCGGCCTTTTCGCGTTGGGGGTGGCAAGGGTAGACGGGTGCGGGGGTTGGGGTCGGGGAGAGGGATGGGGATTGCGGGGGGAGCCGGGCGCGTGTTGACCCGGGAGAGCAGGTGAATCGCGGTCGAGGGTGGAAGATAGCTCTCCGACTCTCCCGCGGTGGGGGGAGAGCCGGGCGAAGTGGTTGACACAATTCGGGCTTGTTTGTGGCCCGGCAGGTGATTGTGTCAAGCGGGAGAGCAAGGAGAGCATGGGACTGGCCGCCACCCACCGCCGCTGATCCCGTTCGTGGTCCCGCTCGCGGCAGCCCCCCCGGGGTTGTCTCGGGAGATTTCGTGTTCGGTCTCGCTGCGCTTCCGGATCCTGGGGTGTAGGAAGGTCCTGGTTTTGGATCACCATCCCTGGACGCTCGGGAGGAGGTTGAGCATGCGAGTCCCGTCCCCGAGACTCCTGGCCGTCGTGCTGCTGCCGACGGCCCTCGGCGGCCCACCGCTTCTCGCCCAGACTACCGCGCCTGTCCACTTGCCCCGTTTCCGGGTCGCGAGCATCTTGTCGGCGGTCCGCTCCGCGATCATCTCCCTCTCGAACTGCGCGAACGGGCCGAGGTCCGTCCAGAATCAGCTCCATTACACCCAAGCATGCGACGTGGATCTGGCGATCAGATCGCCCTGGTGGCCAACGTGCGGTCAGGTCGCATGACGGGGGAGATGGGCGATGCCCCCCTTTGGCGGGTCCTCCACGGACTTTCTCGGAATTCGTGTTCGGTCCGAGCGGCGTTCCGGATCCAGGGGGTGGATCAAGAAGGGCTCTTGGGTGCGGCCCGGGGCTGGCCCAGGCCAACGAATCCGGGCAGAGGGTTGACCCCGGTCTCCTACCAGGAGCAAGATCAAGAATCGACCGGAGCCAAAGATCGTGTGAGTGTGGCGACCCGAGCCACTCTTCCATTGGTTTCCCAGAGGTAGATAGGAGGAAGGATCATGAGAGAAAGAAACACGTGGACTCGGCCGACGACACGAGGTCTCGGCTGGCTCGGCCTCACGGGGAGGAAGATGCCCCACTGCTCGCCCATCCGCGATGCGGTGATCGAGCCCCCTCAGGGCATGCAGGCCGACCAGCTCGTGTTCATCTTCAACACCAGCACCGAGAGCCGGCTCCAGGCGATCCTGGTGACCTTCGACCCGAGTAACGCCAACGATCCTCCTGAGCTCGACAACGGCGGAGTTCCCACGACGCTCCGGCTGGAACAAGGGGGCATCATCACCTTCCCCTTCTTCAACCCTCATCCGACGAACGGCATCAACCCTCTCACCGATCACCGCTGGGTCAGCTTCGAGGGGCCGTTCCAGGATCCCAACAACCCGAATGCTCCCATCAGGGCCATCGCCCAGCGCATCGACTTCGATGCGAACAGCCTGGATACCATGGGCAATCCCGGCACCTTTGCCTCCGAGAACTTCCCGCTCTGGTTCGGGCATGGCGAGGCCGCGTGCTCGGAGGTCCAGGGAGGTGGCGGCTCGGGAATCGACCCCATTCTCTACGCTCCGCTCGACCCGAGCACGGCTCAGTCCATCCTCTTCCAGCCACCCGGTGGCCTCTCCTGCGAGAGTCCGGCTCCCTCTCCGGCTACGAGCTCCAGCGATCCGACCCATGAGATGGTCATCTCGCGCTGGGTCGTCTCGGATCCTCTGCAGGGTCCGTTTCCCGCCGAGATGCATCGCTTCCAGCGCGGTCAGGATCCCTCCACGGATCTCCTCGTCACCTACGGAGGGCTCGCGAGCTGGCTCAACGACGAGAGCTTTGCCTATCCCAAGCCACTCGGCGCCTTCACGAACCTCTTTCTCAACGATCATGACGGCGAGACCCTGACCCACGGGATCTCGCTCCTCTTCAGCAACGGATCGGGATTCGACGCGCGCATTTCGAGGGGCGGCCTGCAGCAGCCGGTTTCCCTGGCCCTTGGAGACCTGGATGGCGAGGGCGGCCTCGATCTCGTCACTGCGCCCCAGGTCACGGGCCGGCTCGGTTTTCTGTTCGATGTGTCTTCGGCGGGAGCTCCCACCCGGGGAGGCCTTGCCACGGGAAGCGGCTCCTCCCCGTTCGATGTGCGGCTCTTCGACATCGACCCCTCCGATCTCGATCCCGAGAGTCCGGGTGTTTCCGCGCTCGACATCGTCGTCGTTAGGCGGGACCTCGACTCCATCCAGATCCACTGGAACGACGGAAAGGGGCGCTACGACACCACCGTCGAGGGAGCCCTGCCGCCCGAGTCTTTCTCGGTCGGGGACGAGCCCGTCGCCCTCGCCATCGGCCACTTCAACCCGGGCTCGGATCCCGAGGAGCCCCTTGCGGACATCGGCACCGCCGATCGCACCGCCGACACGGTGACCGTCCTTCTCCAGAATCCCGACTTCGATCCCGAGGACCCGGGTGAGCCCCGCTTCCTGTCCTCGAGCTTCTCGCCGGGGGATGGCCCCTCGGACATCAAGGTCGAAGACCTCAACGATGACGGCCACGCCGACATCGCCGTCACACTGGAGAACGACCACACGGTCGAGATCTGGGAGGGCGACGGGACGGGGAGCTTTTCCTTCGCCGTCTCGCTCCAGGCCGTCGATGCCAACGACATTGCCCTCCAGTCCCCGACCCCGTCGGGACTCTTCATCGGCGACTTCGGAATCGCCACCTCGAATCTCATCGCCGGCAAGATCGTCGTCTGGAAGAACTTCAGCACCCCCACCACCTGGTCGTTCTCCGCAGCCACCTTCTACACGGTCGGCGACCAGCCCACCGGGATCGCTGGAGGAGACGTCACCGGCGACGGGATCCTCGATCTCGTCACGGCCAACAAGGGCAGCAACGACGGGACAATCCTCCCCGGGACCGGATCCGGGAACTTCGGGAGCCCGATCACGATCCCGGCGGGGACCAAGCCCTGGCGGGTCGCCGTGGGGCAGTTCCTGGGCGACGACACGGTGGCCGACATCGTCTTTGCCTGCGGGGTGAGCGACGACCTCGTGATCGTGGAGAGGGACCCCCACAACCCCGGCTCCTACAGGATCGCGACCCGGCTTGCCTGTGGGGAAACCCCGAGGGCGGTGGCAAGCGGGGACTGCAACGGGGACGGTGTTGCGGACCTCGTCTCGGCCGATCTCGGCTCCGACGCGGTATCGATCCACTTCCGGGCCCTCCAGCCGATCACGAACCGGGTCGACCGGCTGGGCTACTCGGGCTACTTCGACGTGGAGGTGACCGACACGGACTACCCGGTCGCCGATCCCAACGACCCGAACCTCACGATTGCCATGAAATCGTTCAACTCTCCCGTGGCCGTGCGGATCCTGGACTTCGACGGGGACGGCACGAACGATCTGGTCTCCTCGAGCGTGTCCTCGAAGTCCCAGATCCAGGTCCTGGCGAGGGACCCGAACACACACCTGTTCGAGATCGTGTACCAGCACCCAACTGATCCGCTCCCCTCCGTGCGCTTCACGGCTCTTGCCACGGGTCAGTTCGACGGCGATGGCGACGGCTACCAGGACTTCGTGGCGGCGAACGAGAAGAACGACGAGCTCCGCTTCTTCAAGAGCGACGGCTCGGGCGGCTTCAGCATGTCCACGCTGAGCCTGAAGAACCTGGGTGGAGGGCAGGGACCCACCGACGCGCAGGTCCGGGGCGTCCGGTATCTTCTTCCCGTGGATGGCGACGAGGACGGGATCGTCGATGACCTCTACGTCGTCTGCGGGCTGGGCGGCGCCGTCATCCGGCTCGAGAACGACGGCGAGGGGAGTTTTTCCTACGGATCGCATGCCGTTCTGTCATCCGAGCCGCATCAGATCGTGGCGGCCGACCTGAACGATGACGGCGGGATCGACCTTGCGGTTGCACTCGCGGCCACGAACAAGGTCAAGGTGTTCCTGACGTCGGGGTCCAGCTCGGACGCGCTCCAGACGACCGCGAGCGCCACCCTGACGATTCCGGCTCCGGAGGCCCTCGGTGTCGGCGATTTCGACGGCGATGGCGACATCGACCTCGTGGTGACGAGCCTCTCGACGAACAGCCTCTACCTCTACCTGAACAACGGATCGGGGACGCTCACCCTGCAGGGGACCCATGCCTGTGGACCGGGCGCGCTGGAGATCGCGGTGGCGGACCTGGACGGCGATGAGAAGGACGACGTCGTCGTGGTGAACGCCTTCGGCGAGGCGGACAAGATGCTGACGAACCGGTCGAGCCACTACTCGCGGCCGGTCACCTACTCGAACGGCGAAGTCGAGAGGATCGCGGCGACGGTGATCGACGCCTCTGGCTTCAGCCAGATTGCGGTGATCGACCTTGCCGCCACGGTGCTGCCCGGGGACACGATCGTCACGAGCACTGCGACCCATCACGGGTCTTTCGACGTTTTCCACTCTGGTCTCACCTGGAATCCGGAGGGGAACAGGCTCTACTTCCGGAGGGATGCCCTGGGCGAGGTCGACCCCGGGCTCGTCGTGCTCCGGATCGACTGAGCTGATAGAAAGGAACACGAACCATGACACACAGCACGATGATGAGGCGGTCTCGGAGATCCACGGGGGGGCGACGGCTTCTTGCCGTCGCCTTCGGGGTGACCATGCTTGCCGGCCTGGCCGGCGCCCGGGCCCAGCAGGAGCTCCACTACTCCCCCATCACGCTTATCGACCCAGGGGGGCCGTACATGACCCTCGGCGAGACCGGTGTCGTGTATCTTCTGGAGTTCGATTTCAACCAGCAGGATACGTGCTTCCGGCGTTCGGATGACTTCGGGAAGACCTTCGGGGCCCCACTGCGGATCGCCGACTACGGACGGAACCAGCTCGAAACACCGCTCCATGCCGACCATCTCGGGCACATCCTGGGGGCGTGGACGAATCAACTCACTAGTTTCGTGACCATCTGCACGTCACGAGACGCCGGAGAGACGTGGTCGTCGATGGTCCACCAGCCCGATCCCGTTCCGGGTCGGAGAACCGACCTCGAAATCTTCGGGCTCGTGGATGAAGGGGGCCGGATGTACGTGGCGCATGAGTCAGATGATTGTGATCCGCCCGTGAGAACCACAACCTGGTTCACGCGCTCGCTGGACGGGGGGTTGACGTTCGAGGCGGCCCAGACGATCGGCTATGACCCGAACCACCCGTCTGCCGTCGGGCTCAGTGAGCTTGTCGCCGACGGAGAAGGAATGGTCTACGCCGCGTTCGTGGGCCGGCCGGACGAGGAGTCGCCCTGGGAGATCTTCGTGCAGGCCTCTTGCGACTACGGCGGGAGCTGGGGTCCGAGATCGGTCGTCCAGACCTTCTCGACGACCGGAACGAGCTCGATCCGCATCGCGACGTCCGGGCACGGGATCGTTCACGCCGTCTGGGGGAGTAACGGAGATCTCTTCCTTTCACGGTCGATCGACGGGGGCACGACGTTCGAATCCCCGGTGAGGCTTGACACGCACACACCTCCGGGAGAGAGAAGTAACTTCAACTGGGACATCACAGCCGACACGTCGGGAAACGTCTACGTGGCGTGGATGGATGAAGGAGTTCCCGTGGCCAACGTCTCGCACGACTTCGGGGCGACATGGGAAGGGGTCCAGACGATCGGAGTCATCGGGGACGACCGGCTCGAGATCGACTGCAACCAGACCGGCCACGTGGCCGTGAGCTGGAGCAGCTTTTCCGACGGGCTGGGGTTCAACACCTCGAGGGACTTCGGTGAGACGTGGCTGCCGGAGCGAGTCGTCCTGAACAGTGGGTTGCAACCATTTGCAAAGCCGACGGAGATCGACGGCGCCGGGCGGGTGGCTGCCTGCTGGGAAGATGCCCCGGATGGCTTCCGGCGCTTCCGCACGGTCTTCCCGACCCTCGGGGTCTCGATCGACCCGCGGGACGACGGCGACGGGGTCGTGATCATCCCCCCGGAGGGGGACCGGCTCGTCGTCGACATCCAGCTCCGGAACCACCACCCGACCGATCCCATCGAGGACCTGACGGTGTTCCTGGAGGCCCAGCTTCCGTCGGGCAACGTCATCGGTCCTTTGACGATGCCCCGGACGATCCGGATTCCTCTGGACCAGAGGAGGAAGGGGACGCTCCGAGCCAACTTCGGCTCGAGCAAACCTCCGGGGCTGTACCACCTCATCGTCACGACGGAAGGTCCGATCCCCGATAGCGTGCGGTTGCCGATCATCAAGAGGTAGGCGCAATGCGCGGGCGATGTCGCCTCCCGGAGACACGCCGGAGCGGACCCGGCCCTCCTTGTTAACCGGGAGAGCCAGAGTTCGCGTGCGCGAATGGGGTACAATCTGAGCAATCAGGACTCGAACAAGAGAGCACGGCGGGGCTGCGGTGAGCCCGGAGAGATAACCACATCATCCCGTTGCTTTTAGCCTCATTCCCTCCGAGTTCGAGTCCGACATGGGGTACCCATTCCACCCCTAAAAGCGAACCGGGAGAGCGGTTTGCTTTTAGCGTCGGAATGGGGAGCCATTACCGAAGAAGACGTCGAGAGGGCCGCCGGCCGTGGGCTGGGCGGCCCTTTTTCGTTGAGGGGGTGGAAGTGTAGGTGGGGGCGGGGGTTGGGGGTGTGGGGGGAGACAGGAAGGGCGAGGGGTGAGCGCCGGAGTGTCAAGCGAGAGAGCGCGGCCGAAGGTCGGAAGCGGCGCTTTCTCGCTCTCCGACTCTCCCGCGCCGCGGGGAGAGCCTGCAATCCGGTTAACACTTTTCGGGCTCGGATCGGCCCCGAGGGCGAGAGTGTTAACCGGGAGAGCAGATTCCGGGGCGAAACGGGCGAATCGGGACTCGCAGCGGCCCGGATCGGGGAACGTGTCAAGCGGGAGAGCACGGGCTCGCTCGACCGGGCCGTGAACTGCGCCGCCGCCTCGCCGAAGAGACTCCGGATTTCGTGTTCGGTTTCGCCGCGCTTCCGGATCCCTGGGTAGGCAAGATGTCGACACCCCGGGGTACCTCCGGAGGAGGCTGAGCATGCGAGTCCTGTCCCTGAGCCCGCTGGCCGTCGTGCTGCTGGTGACCGCCCTCTGTGGCCGACCGGTACTCGCCCAGCGGACCGTCTACGTCCCCGACGACTACCCGACCATCCAGGGCGCGATCGATGCGTCCTCGGACGGCTGGACGATCCTGGTGAGGCCGGGGACGTACGTCGAGAACATCTCAATCGATCCGAACGGGATCACGCTCCAGAGCACGGACGGACCCGAGGCGACGATCATCGATGGCAGCGAGCCCACCGACCCGAACACGGTGTCGATTCCCGCGCTTGTTGACATGACGGTTCTCGAGATCGTCAAACGGGAATACTCGCGGTGCTCGCTCCAAGACCAGTCGATCACGCAAGCCAATCGCGGCACCTGGATGAGTCGTGACGC
>Ga0214471_10002233_pt1 | contig 15216 bp, 13 predicted proteins | sample RVTome_5_FD_207665 | JGI IMG/M metagenome (GOLD analysis project Ga0214471, IMG submission 207665) | Soil microbial communities from uranium-contaminated site in the Upper Colorado River Basin, Wyoming, United States - RVT142D155 | ecosystem: Environmental > Terrestrial > Soil > Contaminated >... | reverse complement strand
CCACAGGCAATGATTCCTGGGCGCGGCCCGGCGCGCGCGCTGCTCGAGGCCTGCGCGGGGCAATTGGCCGAGCGGATTGACTAGGGAACCTCTGAACAAGTTCCGCGTGCGCGACGGGTCGCTTTTCGTTCTCCCTGTTGCCGGCCGGGGCCAATGTTCCCGCCATTGGCCCCGGCCGGCGCCTAGCATTCGCCGCATCCTGGCCGCGGCGAAGGGTGTGGGGCCCCTTCGCTCCACACGGCCCGTGCGCGCAATTTGTTCAGAGGCTCACTAGAGTGGAGCGCCATCGCTATATCGTGGTCGAGGGCCCGATCGGCGCGGGCAAGACCAGTCTCGCCCGGCGCCTGTCGGCGCGCCTTTCGGCGGACCTGCTGCTCGAGCAGCCGGAGGACAATCCGTTCCTGCCGCGCTTCTATCAGAACATGGCGCGCTATGCGCTGCCGACGCAGCTGTTTTTCCTGTTCCAGCGCGCCAAGCAGATCGAACCGCTGGCGCAGCCCGACATGTTCGGCCGGCCTACCGTGGCCGACTTCCTGCTCGACAAGGATCCTCTTTTTGCCCGCATTACGCTCTCGGGCGACGAGCTCGTTCTGTACCAGCGGATTTACGAAGCGTTGCGGCCGCAATCGCCCACGCCCGACCTGGTCGTGTACTTGCAGGCCGCGCCCGAGGTGCTGATCGAGCGCGTCAAGCGCCGCGCCGCGCCCTACGAGCGCGGCATCGGCGAGGACTACCTGGCGGTCCTGGCCGAAAGCTATGCGCGCTTCTTCTACTACTACGAGGCCGCGCCGGTGCTGATCGTGAACTCCGAGAACCTCAATTTTGTCGACCGGGACGCGGACTTCGAGCTGTTGGTCGAGCACCTGCGCGGCATGAAGACCCGCCGCGAATTCTTCAACCTCGGATAGGGCGGCGAGACGCGACCGGGCCGGCGCTCCGAGCGCGTCAGTCCGGATACGGATCGAAGGTTACCGACTCGACCGGACAGCCCATCACGTTGGCGATGCGGTCCATCGCGTCGTCGGTCAATGCCACGGGCTGGAATTCGCCCTCAGCACCCTTGGAGGAGATGAAGGCCTTGGCGGCACCTTCGTTTTTCCAGGTGACTACCGGATCCGGGCTCACGCCCGGCACCTGCCGACAAACGGGAAACCCGTCTGATTTGAAGACGATCGCGAACATGCTGCCCCCTTCGTGAATGCAGAGCGCGAGACGATCAGTGCTGAATGTAACCGATACGCCAGCGCGGGGCTACCTGCGACGCAACGGTCTGTGCAAAGTGCGCCGGACCACAAGGGTCGGATCGTTGCGATTGAAGGCAAGCGGAGCATCGAGGTACGAGCCGGCGCAACTCCGACGAAATGTTCTTCGTCTCGGACATCTTTCACACCGGCCCAAGGCGCCGTGCGTCGCGCAAAGCGCTCGGCAGCGTCTACAGGACGCGATGGTTCGAGTTCCGCGTCTCGCAGCCCGAGCAGTACTCCGATTTCATGCGGCTTGGGAGCGAGACGCTGCGCCTTTTCGATAGGCCGTTTGTGTCGTGGCGAAACGACATCGCGCTCTTCATGGGACCGCGGCAGGCGGGGTACTCCGCAGTGGACGTGGACGACCTGACCGAAGTCGAGTTTCGTTCTCATGACTTGATGGCAGCGCATCTCTAGATCTACCTGCGGGAGGCGCCCGGTTTTGCGCGGGCCGATCTGCTGCTGAGCTCGCCGCAGCTCGGCGTGCGCCACGGTCGCCAGCTCGTGAGTGTGAAAAAAGTCACACGCCCCCAGTGGACAGGTGCCATGGTGGGGAACGACGAGATCGGTGTCACACCGCGACTCTCACCCAAGTTTCCCAACCTCTCGATTCCCTACGGCTGGCGGCGATCGCCGCCAACCTCGACGTCGCACCGCGCGCAATCGATCTTGCCGAGCTGCATGGGGCGCTGCGCGCGCAGGGTGATCTGGTCAGGCCATCTGTGACAAAAGTCTCGTTTGGCGCCCAAACGGTCGCCTAGCACACCCTGTCATTCTGTGCCCGACGAGGCTCCCAGGTGGGGCAGGTCCGGGAAAAACAACACTCGGTCATTGTCAGATTGTGTGAACCGGCGTCTAATTCCCTCGGGAGGCGCACGTTCGGCATAACGCCGCGCCTTGGCCAAGCAGATGGACCGCCCCGCAAGGGGCGTTTTTTACGGGGAAGGAGGAGCACCATGAGTAGCATGCGCGACGTTACCGGCCTGCGTACGCCGTACGGCAAGGCCAAGTCCCAGTTCGAGTCGGAGTACGAGCCGGATACGGGCACGATCTGGGGTTACTTCAACACCAAGGGCAACGCCTGCTTCAGCCTCGGCCTGCTCAAGGACATCCGCGCGCACGATAGCGCGCTCGAGCAAGACGCCGGTCGAATCGAGTACGGCGGCCAGATGTTCAAGGCCAACTACTACGTGCTCGGCTCGCGCACGCCGCGCGTGTTCAATCTTGGCGGTGATCTTGCGCTGTTCGTGCTGCTCATCAAGGCGCGCGACCGCGAAGCGCTGGCGCACTACGCCAAGCTGTGCATCGACAACATGTATCCTCGCATTCGCAACTTCGGCTCGCAGACGCTGACCTCGATCTCGCTGGTTCAGGGCGACGCGCTCGGCGGCGGCTTCGAGTGCGCGCTGTCCTCCGATGTGATCGTCGCCGAGGAAAGCGCGCAGATGGGTCTGCCTGAGATTCTGTTCAACCTGTTTCCCGGGATGGGCGCCTGCAGCCTGCTTGCGCGCCGCATCGGCATGCGCGCCGCCGAGGAACTGATCCTCTCCGGACGCGTGCTGCCGGCAGCGAAGCTGCAACAGATGGGCATCGTCGACGTGCTGGCGCCGGACGGCCAGGGCGAGTCCGCAGTGCGGGAATGGATCGCGAAGAACAGCAAGCGCCGCAATGGCATGCAGGCCGTGTATAACGCGCGCCAGCTGGTGTCCCCGATCACGCGCCAGGAGCTCGACGCGGTCACCGAGTCGTGGGTCGACGCCGCCCTGCGCCTGGAAGACCGCGACCTCAAGATGATGAGCCGCATCGTGCGCGCGCAGATGCGCCGCATGGAGTACGGCGACGTCACCGACGTCACCGCCGAGGCGATGACGGCCGTCGGCTGAGCGTTCTCGTCGCTTTAGCTACCGACGGCGGCCATGAACCCACCTTCCCCGAACATGCCGCTGAACTGGTAGAAGTTGACGCGCGTGGAGTTGACGATCGACGCCTGGGCAGCCGGGTCGTCGATCGTCTTCACCAGTACATTGAGTTTCGCCATGTGGCCCACGTCCATGGTGGCGTGGGACGTCAGGAACTTGAAACCACCCCCGTCCACTTCGCGCCCAAGCGCCCGCGCGATCGAATCGGACACTCTCCCGCCGTACACTGAGGACACCACCTCGAGCATGTAGAGCATGCCGAGCACCGAGCAGGGGTGCACGCGCTCGGCGGCGTAGTAGTTGTACGCGATCATCGCCTGTACCGGTACGCTCGGCGCCCGGGTGTCGGCGCCCGCGACGTCGCCGCCCACCGCCTCGATGTCTTCCATCACCCAGCCTTCGTGGCCTTTCTCCTCCTCGATGCGCTCGTAGAGCTCATAGCGCACGCCGCGGAAGCGGTCGTCGAGCCGCGCCGCCGCCGCTGCCATGATCGGGCAGAAATGCCACACGATGTGATACAGGTCGTGCAGGAACGCCCGGTACTCCGGAAGCGTCAGCCCATGGTTGATCATCGAGTGGACCTTGGAGATCGTTTCCAAATCGCGCCGGTTCGCGTCGGTCATCTCGACGAGCGTGATGAAAAAGGACATCAGGATCAATCTCCGGGGAGTGACGTGCGAGCGCGATTTTAGCGCGCTCCCGGAGCGCGCGCTGCGGCAGACTGCCGCACCGCTAGCCGGCGGACTTTTGCCGCTCGCGCAGATGGCGCTGCAGCTCGCCGCGCGCCGTCGTGAACTCGTCGGTGAGCGACTTGACCAGTGCGGGGGCTTGAAGCCGCAGTTCCGCATCCGAGAACTGTCCCAGATTACCGCAGACGCGCGTCAACCGATCGGTGCCCATGCTGGCCGAGGAGCCCTTCATTGCGTGCAGCAGCGAGCGGAATTCGGCCAGATTACGACCGGCGATCGCCGATTCCATGCGCTCGAGCAGCGACGCGTTGTCCTCGAGAAACACGCCGATAAGCTTTTCCAGGAAAATGTGCGACGAGCCGAGCTCCTCGAGGTGCGCCAGCGTATCGAGGTTGACCGCGGGAACCTGCGCCGGCGAGCGCCGCACGCTGCGCTGCGGCGCTTCCACCGCCCGCGCCGCCTCCGTCGCCCTCGCGCCAGCGAGATTCTGGATTTCCTCGAGCAACCGCAGCGCTTCCACCGGCTTGGGAAGAAACGTGTCCGCCCCCGCCTCAAGGCATTCGCGGCGCGCCTCGGGCGTTACGTCCGCCGACAGCACGATCACCGGCAGGCGCTCGCGCCCGCGCGTCATCATGCGGATCGCTTGCAGCGCCTCGATGCCGCCCATGCCGGGCATGTTGCGGTCGAGCAGCACCACGTCGAAACGCGCCTGCTCCAGCGCATCGAGCGCCTGCTCGCCGTCCGGAACTAGGGTCACCGCGTGGCCGCCGCGCTCGAGAATCTTGCCGACGACCTCGCGGTTGGTCGGATTGTCGTCCGCAAGCAGCACATTCAGCTTGCGCAATGCGCCGCCACGGCGCGCGTAGTCCTGCAACCGCACCACGCCTTCTCGCACCTCGTCGCCGGCGCTTACGGAGTGCAGCACGTTGAACAGCTGGCGCTTGTCGAATGGTAGCTCGAGCATCGACGTAAATCCAGACGAAAGCGCCTCGAAACGCGGCACATCCGCCATGCGCGGCACCGCCAGCACCGTGGGCGGTGCTGGGTCGGGCGCCGCGCGCCGAAAACGCTGCGCAAGCTGCAGATCCTCGCCGTCGGCGTACAGGAGCGCGCTGTGGTAAGGCTTCGCAAGGCTGATCTCGGCGACCATGCGCGCCACGCCTTCCTCGATCCTGGACACCGCGACCGGGGTGGCGCCCCAACCCGCGAGCGCCAGCTCGAGCGGCTCGCGCTGCTCCACCGGGAATCCGACCAACAGCACGCGTGCGCCGGCCAGTTCGCCCGCGCCGCTGGCGCGCTCCGGCTGCTTCTCGAGATCAAGCTCGAACGAGAAGGTGCTGCCGAGGCCGACTGCGCTCTCCAGGCCGATCTTGCCTCCCATCAGGCCGACCAGCTGCTTGGCGATGGTGGTGCCCAGGCCCGTGCCGCCAAAGCGCCCCGCGGTGGACTGCTCGCCCTGCGTGAAGCTCTCGAAAATGCGCGCCTGCGCCTCGGGCGCAATGCCGATGCCGGTATCGCGCACCGAGAACTTGAGCCGCACGCTGGCATCGGTCTCGCCTTGTGCCGAAACGTGAACGGTGACGCTGCCGCGCTCGGTGAACTTCACCGCGTTGCCGGCAAGGTTGATCAGGACCTGTCGCAGGTGGAGCGGGTCCCCGCGCAGCGCCGGCGGCACTTCGGGCATGATCGAGACCACAAATTCCACGCCCTTGGCGGCCGCCTGCGCCGCAAGGATGCGGCAGGTGCTGTTGACCAGCGCGTGCAGGTCGAAGTCGGTGCGGTCGAGCACCAGCTTGCCGGCCTCGATCTTGGAAAAGTCCAGCACGTCCTCGACCAGGCCGAGCATCACGCGTGAAGAGCTGCGCAGCGTCTGCAGCATGTCAGCCTGCTCGCGGTTGAGCGTAGTGTCGCGCAGCAGGTCCGACATGCCGATGATCGCGTTCAGCGGCGTGCGCAATTCGTGGCTGACCACAGAGATGAAGCGGCGCTTCGCCAGGTTGGCCGCTTCAGCGCGCGTGAGCGCATCGAACATGCGGGTAACGAGCGAGCGCACGTATAGGCTCAGCGCCATCAGACCGATGATGAGGCCGGCGCCGACGCCCACGTGCGCACGCCAGAAATCGCTCTCCCACAGAACCACCGAGAACCCGAGCACGCTCAGGCCAAGCGCGATGAGGAGGTACTGCGCACCGAAGCGGAAGCCGTTCGCCAGCGTGACCCATACGTAGATGAGGAAGAGCGGCGCCGCCCTTTCTCCAAGCATCGCCATGCACCAGGTGAGCGTAGAGACGTCGGCGACTGCCGCGAGCACCCGGCGCATCGGGGATATGCCTGGCGCCGCAAGGATGCTCAGGAAGATCAGCGCCGCGGTGCCCAGATAGGCGCCCATGATCCAGATCGTCGGCTCGGCGTGGTGCGCGAGCGCATCGGGCAGCAGGTACAGCACGGCCAGCGCGCCGAGGATCAGGCGCACGATCGCCTGCTCGTGCTCGGTGTCCGGCCGCGAGGCGAGCCGAACACGCAGCGCGGTGAGCGAGGACGGCAGCGGTGACATCAAAGCGTGCCAGCCTCGATGGGCGGGTCGCGCCACTCGTGCTGAATGCGCAGCACCTCCTCGCGTTTGCCGAGGAAGGCGTTGACCAGCTGGGGATCGAAGTGCTTGCTGCGCTGCGTGCGCAGGTACTCGAAGGCGTCCTCGCTCGTCCAAGCCTTCTTGTAGGGGCGTATCGAGGTGAGCGCGTCGTACACGTCGGCCACCGCGACCACCCGCGCGCACAGCGCAATGTGGTCGCCCTCAAGCCCGTTCGGATAGCCTGACCCGTCGTATTTCTCGTGGTGACCGAGCGCGATCAGCGCGCCCATGCGCACGTACTTCGAGGCGCTGCCTTTTAGGATCTCGTGTCCGATTACGGGGTGGCGCTGCATCACGATCCACTCGGCTTCGTCGAGCTTGCCCGGCTTGAGAAGAATCTGGTCGGAGATACCGATCTTGCCGATGTCGTGCAGCGGCGCCGCCAGCTCGAACGACTCCGCCTCGCCGCGCTCCAGGCCGAGCGTATTGGCGATGAGCCGCGAGTAGCGTGCCATGCGCAGCAGATGGTAGCCGGTTTCCTCGTCGCGGAACTCTCCGGCGCGCGCAAGGCGCAACAGCGTTTCTTTCTCGCGATCGCGGATCTCGCGCGTCGCCTCTTCGACCATGCCTTCGAGCAGCCGCCTGCGGTCCTCGAGTGCAAGATGCTGGCGACGCAGCATGAGCAGGTTACGGCAGCGCGCCAGGCACTCGCGTGCATCCACCGGCTTGGTGAGGAAATCTGTGATGCCTGCGTCGAGCGCCGAATAGCGCACGGCGCGATCGTCCTGCACCGTCACCATCATGATCGGCACGTGTTCGTAGCCGGGTAGCGCCCTCAGGCGCTTGACGAATTCGATGCCGTCCATTTCGGGCATCATGTAATCGACGAGCACCAGGTCCGCGACATGCCGCGTCGCCCAGACTACGGCGTCGATTGGCCGCACGAAGCCCTCGACCATGACCCGCTCGTCGAGGCTGCGGACGACTTGCTCGAGGATGGCGCGGCTGGTCGACTGGTCGTCGACCACGATCACCGTATTGCGAGCGGAGGGCAGGACCCTGATCTGCGCCTTGCCCATGAACTCTCCCCTGGGAATGACGGCGCAAGACTACGCTGGCGCCTGGGCCCCTGTCTAGCGAGCGAAGCGCGGCAAATACGACCCAGAACTGAATCTGACGATCTGGCGCCTGGCGAGAGCGCGCCGGGAGGCTCGAAACCAGAAATACGTCACGTTTTGAGGTGGCCCTGGGAGAGCCGGAGACGCTCCGGTGCTCGAAGCGCGGCGTGAAGCGAAGCGCCGACACCGAAAACTGTTGCTTCCGCACGACGACTCGCCAGGTCCAAGGTGGGGCAATCATGGTGCCGGAAGTGGGACTCGAACCCACATGCCATCGCTGGCACCGGATTTTGAGTCCGGCGCGTCTACCAATTCCGCCATTCCGGCAGGCAGGCGCGCATTATCGCGCGGCGGTGGCCCGAGCGGCAAAACGCGCCCCTCTATAATGCCGCGCCATGCGCGTCGCGGAATTCGACTATGCGCTTCCCGAGGACCTCATCGCGCAGCACCCGGTGGCGGAACGCTCTCGCAGCCGCATGCTGCAGCTCGACGGCGCATGCGGGTCCCTGACGGACCGCGCCTTTGCCGAACTGCCCTCGCTGGTCGGGCCAAAAGACGTCCTGGTGCTGAACGACACGCAAGTGATCAGGGCGCGCCTCCTCGGCCGCAAGAGCACCGGCGGGCGCATCGAGTTGCTGGTCGAGCGAGTGCTGAACGAGCACGAGGCGCTCGCTCTGATCCGCGCCAGCCACCCGCCGCGCTCCGGCAGCGAGCTCATTCTAGGAGATCGATTGCGCGCCGAGGTGCTCGGACGTGACGCCGACCTGTACCGTGTGCGCTTCGTGGGCCTAAGCGTCGTCGACGCGCTCGAGGGCTACGGCGCTGTGCCCTTGCCGCCTTACATTAAGCACGCGCCGGAGCGGGAGGATGCCGATCGCTACCAGACCGTCTATGCCGACCGGCCGGGTGCGGTCGCCGCGCCCACGGCGGGATTGCATTTCGACGCACCGATGCTCGAGCGAATTGCCGCGGGCGGCGCGCGCATCGTCAAGCTGACGCTGCACGTGGGCGCCGGCACCTTCCAGCCAGTGCGCGTCGAGCACATCGAGGAGCACCACATGCACAGCGAGTGGTTCGAAGTGCCGCAAGTCGTGGTGGACGCGGTTGCGGCGGCCCGGGCCGCGGACGGCCGCGTGCTCGCCGTCGGCACCACGGCGCTGCGCGCACTCGAAAGCGCCGCACTCGGCGGCCAGCTGCAGGCGGGTGCCGGCGAGACTGAGCTCTTCGTCTACCCGGGATTCCGTTTTCGCGTGGTCGATCGGCTGCTTACCAACTTCCACCTGCCGAAGTCGAGCCTCCTGATGCTGGTCGCGGCCTTCGGCGGCCTGGAGAACATCCGGCGCGCCTACGCGCACGCGATCGCGCAGCGCTACCGTTTCTTCTCCTACGGTGACGCCATGCTGATCGAGAGGTTGGTTTGAAGTTCACGCTCACGCACCGCGACCGCGCGGCGCGCCGCGGCGTGCTCGAGCTCGCCCACGGCCGCATCGACACGCCGGTGTTCATGCCGGTTGGCACCTACGGCTCGGTGAAGGCGATGTCGCCCGACGAGCTCGAGCAAATCGGCGCGCAGATCGTGCTCGGCAATACCTTCCACCTGTGGTTGCGCCCCGGCCTCGAGGTGATCGGGCGCTTCGGCGGGCTGCATCGCTTCATGGGCTGGGAGCATCCGATCCTCACCGATTCGGGCGGCTTTCAGGTATTTAGCCTCGGGCCGCTGCGCAAACTGAGCGAGGAAGGCGTCAAGTTCGCCTCGCCGGTGAACGGAGACCGCATGCTGCTCACCCCGGAGGAGTCGATGCGCATCCAGCGCGCGCTCAATGGCGACATCGCCATGGTGTTCGACGAGTGCACGCCCTACCCGGCGAGCGAGCAGGCGGCCGCGTCTTCGATGCGCCTGAGCCTGCGTTGGGCGGAGCGCTCGAAGCGTGCCTGGCAGAGCTCCCCGAACGCGCTCTTCGGCATCGTCCAGGGCGGCATGCTCGAGACGCTGCGCGACGAGTCGCTCGCCGGGCTCACGGCAATCGGCTTCGACGGCTACGCGGTCGGTGGCCTGTCGGTCGGCGAGCCGAAGCCCGAGCGGCGGCGCATCCTCGCCCACACCGTGCCGCAGCTGCCCGCCGACAAACCGCGCTACCTGATGGGCATGGGCACACCCGAAGATCTCGTCGAGGGCGTGTTGGCCGGCGTCGATATGTTCGACTGCGTGCTGCCCACGCGCAACGCGCGCAACGGCTGGCTGTTTACGCGCCGGGGCGACGTCAAGATCCGCAACGCCCGGCACCGCGACGACCCGGCGCCACTCGATGAGCGCTGCGCCTGCTATGCCTGCCGCAGGTTCTCGCGAGCCTACCTGCACCACCTGCAGCGCGTGAACGAGATCCTCGGGGCGAGGCTGAACACGCTGCACAACCTGTTCTACTACCACGAGCTGATGCGCGAACTGCGCGGCGCAATCGCGGCCGGGCGGCTCGAGCAGAACGCCGAGCGCATCCTGGCCGAACGCCGCCAGATCGCCGAGGCGCCAGACTGAGCGCGCGCCTCGCGATGCTATAATTTCACGCTTTTTTCGTCACTCCAAGGAGTTCGTCGTGCTGATCTCCCCCGCGTTTGCACAAGCCTCCGGAGGCATCACGGGAGATTCGGGATTCATCGGGCTGCTGCCGATCGTCCTGATGTTCGTGCTGCTGTACTTCCTGATGATCCGCCCGCAGATGAAGCGCGCCAAGGAGCACAAGCAGATGGTCGAAGGGTTGCAAAAGGGCGACGAGGTGATCACTTCAGGCGGCGTTCTCGGGCGCATCACCAGGCTTGGCGACGCCTACATCGCGGTCGAGATCGCACCAAACACCGAAGTCAGCGTCCAGAAGGGCGCGGTGCAGACGCTGCTGCCCAAGGGCACGCTCAAGAGCATCGTATAGCGCCCGCCCGGAAAAGGCGGACGCCCTAACCACTGCATCATGAACCGCTATCCGGTCTGGAAGTACACGCTGATCGCGATCACGATCCTGGTCGCGCTGCTTTACACGCTGCCGAATTTCTTCGGCGAATCTCCCGCCGTGCAGGTCTCGAGCGCCAGGTCGACCGTCAAAGTCGACCTGGCGCTGCTCGCCCGGATCGAGCAATCGCTCAAGTCGGCGCAGGTCCCGATCACCGGAACCGTACTTGACGCGAACAGCGTGCGCGTGCGCTTCGCCGACACCGATACGCAGCTCAAGGCCAAGGACCTGATCGACCGCGCGGTCAATCCGGACCCCTCGAGTCCGTCGTACGTCGTGGCGCTGAACCTGCTGTCGTCCTCGCCCGGGTGGCTCTCCGCGATCAGGGCGCTGCCGATGTACCTGGGCCTCGACCTGCGCGGCGGCGTGCACTTCCTCTTGCAGGTCGATATGCCGGCTGCGATCACCAAGCGCCTCGAGAGCCTGGCCGGCGACGTGCGCTCGCTGCTGCGCGACCGCAACATCCGCCACGGCGGCATTGCGCGTGAGGGCCAGTCGCTGCGCATCCGGCTGCGCGATAGCGCGACGCGCGACCGTGCGCGCGAGGCGATCCTCGCCAGCCTGGCCGACCTCCAGGTCACCGAGCGCGACGCGGGCGACGAGCTGCAGCTGGTGGCGACGCTCAAGCCCATCGCGATCAAGACGACGCAGGATTACGCCATCAAGCAGAACATCACCACCTTGCACAACCGCATCAACGAGCTCGGCGTTGCCGAGCCGATCATCCAGCAGCAGGGCGCCGACCGCGTCGTGGTGCAGCTGCCAGGCGTGCAGGACACCGCCAAGGCAAAGGACATCCTCGGGCGCACCGCGAGCCTCGAGGTGCGCATGGTCGACGAGGAAAAGATGACCGCGGATAATCTCGCCGCCGCGACGCGCGGCGAGCCGCCCTTCGGCACTGATTTCTACATCGAGCGTAACGGCCAGCCCCTGCTGGTCAAGAAGCAGGTGGTACTCACAGGCGACCGGCTGATCGATGCCCAGCCCGGCTTCGATTCGCAGACCAACGAGCCCGCGGTGCACCTGCGCCTGGATGCCCCCGGCTCGCGCATCTTCCAGCAGGTGACGCGCGAGAACGTCGGCCGGCGCATGGCCGTCCTGCTCGTCGAAAAGGGCAAGGGCGAAGTGATCACGGCGCCGGTCATCCGCACCGAGATCGGCGGGGGACGGGTGCAGATCTCGGGCCGCATGAGTACCACCGAGGCGAAGGATGTGGCGCTGCTGCTGCGCGCCGGCTCGCTCGCCGCGCCGATGGAGATCGTCGAGGAGCGCACCGTCGGACCGAGCCTCGGGCGCGAGAACATCGATCGCGGCTTCGATGCCACGAAGTGGGGTTTCATCGCAATCATCGTGTTCATGTCCGTGTACTACACGTTGTTCGGCGTCGTCTCGTCGCTCGCGCTCACGTTCAACCTGCTGTTCCTGATCGCGCTGCTGTCGCTGCTGCAGGCGACGCTCACCCTTCCTGGCATCGCCGCCATTGCGCTCGCGCTCGGCATGGCGATCGACGCCAATGTGCTGATCAACGAGCGCATCCGCGAGGAGATCCGCGGCGGCGCCACCCCGCAGGCGGCGATCGCCGCAGGCTACGAACGCGCCTGGGGCACGATTCTCGACTCGAATATCACCACGCTGATCGCCGGCCTTGCGCTGCTCATCTTCGGCCAGGGGCCGGTGCGCGGCTTTGCGGTGGTGCACTGCCTGGGCATCCTCACCTCGATGTTTTCTGCCGTGGTGGTCTCGCGCGGTATCGTCAATCTGATATACGGGCATCGCCGGCGTGTCGCCACGCTCGCAATCGGCAACACGACGTGGAAATGATCGGGAGATAGCGAATGGAGTTTTTCAAGATCCGGCGCACCCTGCCGTTCATGCGGCATGCGCTGGTGTTCAACATCATCTCCGTCGTCACCTTCCTCGTGGCGGTGTTCCTCCTCGCGACGAACGGGCTGCACCTCTCGATCGAGTTCACCGGCGGCACGCTGGTCGAGGTCAACTACAAGCACGCGGCCGACGTGCAGGGCGTGCGCGGCACGCTCGATCGCGCGGGCTACAAGGCCGAAGTGCAGACCTTCGGCTCCTCGCGCGACGTGCTGATCCGCATGCCGATCGAAAAAGGCCAGTCGACCGCTGAGCTCTCCGAAAAGGTGAACGCGCTGCTCAAAGCGGCGGACCCCGGCGCCGAAGTGCGCCGCGTCGAATTCGTCGGCCCGCAGATTGGCGAGGAGCTTGCCGAGTACGGCGCGCTCGCGCTGCTGGTAACCATCGTTGGCATCGTCGCCTACCTCGCGCTGCGCTTCGAGTGGAAGTTCGGCGTTTCGGCGATCCTCGCCAACCTGCATGACGTGGTGATCATCCTGGGCTTCTTCGCCTTCTTCCAGTGGGAGTTCTCGCTGCCGGTGCTCGCTGCAGTGCTGGCGGTGCTCGGCTACTCGGTCAATGAATCGGTGGTGATCTTCGACCGGATACGCGAGAACTTCCGCAAGATGCGCCGCGCCGAGCTGACCGAGGTGATCGACGCTTCGATCACGGCCAATATCTCGCGCACCATCATGACGCACGGGAGCACGCAGATGATGGTGCTGACGATGCTCATCTTCGGCGGGCCGGCGCTGCACAACTTCGCGCTCGCGCTTACCATCGGCATTCTGTTCGGAATCTACTCGGCCGCGCTCGTGGCCTGCTCGCTGCTGATGTGGTTGCGCGTCTCGCGTGCGCAGTTCATCAAGCCGAAGAAAGAACCCCGCGACGAGCACGAGGGTGCGGTGGTCTGAGCGCGCTGGCGGCGCGCCGGCTCAGATTTTCTTTGCGAGCGTCTCGGCGAGGCCGGTGTACGCCGCTGGCGTGAGCGCCAGCAGGCGCTTCTTCGCCGCCGTGGGGACCGGCAGCTTCCTGATGAATGCCGCAAGCTGAGCCTTGCCCAGGCGCTTGCCGCGCGTGAGCGCCTTCAGCTTCTCGTAGGCGTCCCGTACGCCGTAGCGGCGCATCACCTGCTGAATCGGTTCGGCGAGCACTTCCCAGTTCGCCTGAAGGTCTTCGGCCAACCGCCTCGGATCGACTTCGAGCTTGCCCAGCCCCCGCAGGCATGCACGGTGCGCGAGCAGCGTATGGCCAAGTGCCGCACCGACGTTCCGGAGCGCGGTCGAGTCCGACAAGTCGCGCTGCCAGCGCGACACGGGCAGCTTCTCCGAAAGGTGCCGCAGCAGCGCGTTGGCGACGCCCACGTTGCCCTCGGAGTTCTCGAAGTCGATCGGGTTGACTTTGTGCGGCATGGTCGAGGAGCCCACCTCGCCTGCGCGCAACTTCTGCCTGAAATAACCGAGCGAGATATAGCCCCACAGGTCGCGGTCGAGGTCGAGCAGCACGCTGTTGGCGCGCGCGCAGGCGTCGAACAGCTCGGCGTACGAGTCGTGCGGCTCGATCTGGATGGTGTAGGGGTTGAACTCCAGACCGAGCTTCAGCACAAAGCGCTTCGCGAAGCGCGGCCAGTCGATCTCCGGATAGGCGGCGAGGTGCGCGTTGTAGTTGCCGACGGCGCCGTTGATCTTGCCCAACAACCTGACGCTTGCAATCGCGGTGCGCGCGCGGCGCAGGCGGTGCACGAAGTTCGCCAGTTCCTTTCCGAGCGTGGTCGGCGAGGCGGGCTGACCATGCGTGCGCGAAAGCATTGCCAGAGCGGCGTGCCGGCGGGCGAGCGCGCGCAGCGCGGCGATCAGCGCGTCGAGCGCAGGCAGCATCACCTTGTCGCGCGAGCCCGAGAGCGTCAGCGCGTAGGCGAGATTGCTGATGTCCTCCGAGGTGCACGCGAAATGCACGAACTCGAGAGAGCGGGCGACCTCGCGATTATTGCCGAGGCGCCCCTTTAGCCAGTACTCGATCGCCTTGACGTCGTGGTTGGTCTCGGCCTCGATGTTCTTGATGTGCTCGCCGTCGCGCTCGGAGAACTCGGCCACCAGCCGCGCCAGCTCGGCGCAGGTCGCCTTCGAGAAGGGCTTCAACTCGCGCACCGCGTGCTCGGCGGCGAGCGCCTGCAGCCACTCGAGCTCGACGCGAACCCGGTAGCGGATCAGCGCGTGCTCGCTGAAGTACGCGCGCAGCGGATCGAGAGCCTTGGCATACCGCCCATCGAGCGGCGAGAGCGCAGTGAGCGGTGTCGGCATATGCATTGCGGATCTTGTCTCGCGCGGGATGAGCCGCGCGCAGCGTCGGCTCCATCCCGCACAGCGCGCGCAGCGCGAAGCGTCTGGCGCGCGCCGCTATTATAGCGTCGTGGCCACCACGAGCGCTCTGGAGCGACTGTGCCGCGACGCGCGCGCCTGCCGCCTCTGCGAAGCACATCTGCCCCTTGGCCCGAAGCCGGTCTTCCTGGCCGGGCGCGGCGCGCGCCTGATGATTGTCGGCCAGGCGCCCGGCAGACGCGTGCACGAGACCGGCGTGCCGTGGAACGATCCGTCGGGCGACAACCTGCGCGCCTGGCTGGGCATGGACCGCGCGGCGTTCTACGACACTTCGCGCGTGGCGATCGTGCCCACCGGCCTTTGCTATCCGGGCACCGGACCGAACGGTGACCTGCCGCCGCGCCCCGAGTGCGCGCCAATTTGGCAGCCGCGCTTTCGTGCCGCGCTTCCCGGCATCGCGCTCACGCTGCTCGTCGGCCGGTATGCACAGGCGTATT
>Ga0214471_10002232_pt1 | contig 15216 bp, 12 predicted proteins | sample RVTome_5_FD_207665 | JGI IMG/M metagenome (GOLD analysis project Ga0214471, IMG submission 207665) | Soil microbial communities from uranium-contaminated site in the Upper Colorado River Basin, Wyoming, United States - RVT142D155 | ecosystem: Environmental > Terrestrial > Soil > Contaminated >... | reverse complement strand
ACCGGTGTATTTCGTGGGGCGGATAGACCTGACCTACATCACCGACCCCGCATACGTTCCATCGCCGCTTCCGGTGGCCTTTCGCCGTCAGTATACTTACATGGAACGAGATGCAACCCGAGATCCACGCACACGTTGAGTGCTGATGCGGAAGGGGGGAATGTCGGAAGTCCGGCCCCCGGTCGTCTTACTGCGGTCCGTAGTCCGGGAACGGGTCTGGGCAGAAATCGTCCAACAGCGGTGGCGACCGTCCGGGTAGTTTCAGCGGGTCGAAACTCCGGCCGACGTGAGCGAGGATTTTTCGGATGATGCGGATGCCAGTTTAAAAACTCCCCCGCGGTCTGGATGGAGACGGTGGCGGCGGGAAGCGCGTCCTGACCGGTATCGTCACGGATGAACGCGGACACCGCCTTCCAGGCGCATAAGGCGAGTCGCGCAAGAAGCTCCCGCCGATACCGGAAAGCCGGGCGCAGGACCTTGGGGAGGGCGAACACCAGGTGCCGGTGAGGGACGGGACGGATCACCTGCTCCCGGGCGAACTCGGCCCACAGGGTGGCGCGCTTGGCGGAACAGGAAGGGCAAAAACCGATGTCCCGCGGCTCGTCTTATCCAGACATCCGAGTATTAGATACCATAGATTGCCGAAGCACCATGCGTAAATGGCACCACATTCGCCAACGCCGCCGCACGCCTCGTCCGCGGCCGTCAAGGGGAGCCGGCGACGGAAACCTGCATAACGGAATCCCGCATAACGGAAACCTGCATGAAGTCGACGTCGCTCAACTCGCCGTCCGTTACGGTCAGCGCGATGTCGTAGATGCCGGCGATGTCCGGGACGAAGGTCGGGTCTTTGGCGCCCGGATCGCTGAAAGCGACCTGGCTGACCACCGGCACCATCTTCATACCCTCCATCCGCATCTTCATCGGAATCGTCACGAAGGTCCATGTGTACGTGATGGCGTCATCATCCGGGTCGTGGCTCCCGCCGCCGTCGGACTGCACTACGTTACCGGTTTCGACGTCCTGGTCAGGCCCGGCAGCAGCCACAGGATAGCGGTTCCCGACCGAAGGGATGAAGTAGCCGTCGGTCAAGGTCTGGAGGAAGGCGACGATGTCGTTGATATCCCCTTCGGTCAGGCCAAGCCGGCCGAAGGTCCCCGCCATGGGCGGCACGTGGCGATGGACGTTTTCCGGCACCTCGGGCGGCGGCCAACCGGCCCATGTCTCGTCGCGCGTGTTGTTGAACCTGACCACATCGTGCAGCGTCTCATGGACGCCGTTGTGCACGTACGGCGGGGTTACGGCGCAGTTGCGCAGCGACGGGATCTTGAATTTGCCATCCTCTTTCGCCGCGTCTTCTTCAGAGATCCACCCTGTGCTGCGCAGGAAATCCCCAAGCCCCCTGTCGACGTAATTTACGCCGTCCGGGTTGAGCGGCGGCGGCAGGTAGTAGTAGGGAAGCTCCGGATTGCGCGGCATGCCCAGGTTCTGGTGGCCGAAATTGGTGAACACCGGCTCGGCGTGGCAGCGGAAGCAGAGGGCCTTGCCCTTAAAGAGCTGATAGCCGCTGAACTCCTGGTCGGAAAGCCCGGTGTTTCCTGCCTTCCAGGCGTCGTACTTCGACGTGAACGGGCTGGCCTCGGGGGAGCGCATGTACGCCGCCAGGGCTTCCGCAATGCATTCATAGGCGTAGTCCACGTTTCGAGGGGACAACGGGCCGAAGACCTCCTCGAAAAAACCCGCGTAGGCAGTCTGGCGCACGGCCAGCACCACGGTCTTCCTGCTCGGATTATGCATCTCAAGCGGGTTGAGGAAAGGCTGCTTGGCCTGGTCTTCCAACGTGTCCGCGCGCCCGTCCCAGAAGAGCCCGCCCTTGTACATTCCCTCCATGATTCCCGGGCGCATTGTGGGGTCGAAGTGCAGCGGCGGACTGAACATGGCATACGATACGGTCTGGGCGTTGCGGTTGCCGAACCGGCTTCGGATGGCACCCTGAGAGACGGGCAGGTACGTATCGGGGTCGGCGAACCCCGCCTGAGGGTCATGACACGAGGCGCAGGACTGGCCCGCCGGCTTGGAAAGATCGGCATCGAAGAAGATCGCTTTGCCGAGCCGCACCTTTTGCAGGTGATCGGAAAACAGGTCGGAATCCCCGGCGAATACGGACGGCACAAGGCCGCCGGCGATCAGTGCCAGTACGAGGATGAACTTTCCAAAGAGATGGCTGCTCATGGCTTCCTCCTGATCCTTGAGAACAAACGTGAACTTCTCAATTTCCGACGGCGGTCCCGAGGCCCAGGCACCCGCCCGCGAGGGCGAGCGGCGACACCTTGAAGAACTCCCTCCGGTCGATCGGCTTCTTCGCCATGGGATCCTCCTTCCCGGGCTCGCTCGGTCCCGGTGAGGCATCTTACCATATCCAAATATCTTGATCACGCCAGCTAGAAAGGAAAGAAACAGATATGCTTGACCACGTATTTCTCTCAGTTAGCAACCTGGAACGCTCCATAGCGTTCTACACCACAGTCCTGCCTGCGCTCGGAATCACCCGGCGCGTTGACTACGACGGCAAGAACGGACCACCAGGGCATCCGGACCTGAAGGGTTTCGGCGCCAACGGGCGCATCTTCTTCTGGCTGCGCCAAGGTGTGGTCGATAGTCGCTCCGCACACGTCGGATTTGTGGCGAACAGTGAATCCGAAGTGGATGCCGCGTATGCCGCCGCTATCGCCGCAGGAGCCGCGGATAACGGAGCTCCCGGTTTCCGTCTTTATTATGACCCGCGCTACTATGCCGCCAATGTCCTCGATCCTGACGGCTATAGCCTCGAATTTGTTTACAAAAACTGGCAGCACACATCATGAAAAAGTTATTGATCTATGGAGCGACCGGATACACCGGACGCCTGACCGCCGAGCACGCGAAAGCATTGGGTCTGCCTTTCACGATTGCGGGGCGCGATGGAACACGGCTTGCCGAACCAGGTCAGGCTACACCTTTACACCGATAGCCGCAGCCGAAGCAGCAAGACGAGTGCTCGATGGCGCTGTAATTCCCGGCTTTCAAACTCCTGTAGAAATCTTCGGCATCGACTTTGTAAAATCAATCGCCGATACCCAGCTCCACGATATGTAGCGCCGACATCCTGTCGGCCCAAGGTGTGGGGAAATTCCGGGGACATAATACCGTTTTTTCAAAATTGTTTTCGCGGTCTCCCTGGCATCCCGATGCGTAACTCCCGCCCTGTTACCTGTTCGATATTTTTAACAAAATCATCATCGCCAGCCGGTCTCCCCGTACGCGTGGCGAGCCGCAATTTGCTTGTCTTTTCGTCGTCTTGTGAAGCAATAAACCCTTGCCAATTTGTGATCAAGCCTTTAAGTGTCCGGTCCTTCACAAAGGGGTCTTGTTGCGTGGCGAGGAGGTCGTGTGGCAATCGGACCTTGGTCCGAAAATCGATTGCGGAACAAGTCATCCTCGGGGCGGTGTACGAGAAGATTTCGAATGCAGAGGCACTGAGCTACATCTTTCGCCAAGTCGAAACGCAGACCGCCAAGGAACTCGCAAAAAGTCCGGAGACCATCCTTCAAAAGGAAGCGGAGTATGCGGATGAGAAGCGCAAGGTGGACAATCTTCTCAAGTTCATCATGGAGGGGAAGGCTGGTCACCTGAAGTCGGTTGCTGACAGTCTGGGACTTTGCGAAAGGAACGTCGAGCGGCTTGGGGCCGAGCTGGAAGCACTCCGGATGAGCGACAAGCGCCGGTTCAAGGCACCTCCGAAGGAGTGGATCCTGGAGCGGGTTACCGACATCAGGGGAATCCTGGAACAGAAGACGGAGCGGGCGGCCTTGCTCCTGAGGAATTTGTTGGGGAAGGTCCGTCTCGATCCGGTTACCCCCCTGAAGGGGCGGCCATACTACCGTGCGACGTCAAACCTTGACGCTCTCGCTCTTGTCGAGCACGGAATGAATGAACCGGGGTCCCCAGTGAAGGGAAGCCCCGGTTCGACGACTTTCCGGTGGTGGGCGCTACAGGATTTGAACCTGTGACTTCCACCGTGTGAAGGTGGCACTCTACCGCTGAGTTAAGCGCCCCGAGAGACTTCTATTGTACCTTCCCGCCTTCCCCGTTCAACGGTTATTTCTCGCGGCGTTCCCCCCGGGGCTGCGTTCAGAACGAGAGCTGCGCCCCGAGGTACGGCCCGCTCAGCTTGAAGGAGGCGAGCGTGCCGTCCTCGTCGATCTTCAGGTCGATGTGCCGGTATCCTCCCTGGATCCGGACGAACGGCAGGGGGGCGAACGAGGCGTATGCGTCAACGTCGTACAGGTGGTTCCCGGAGTAGGCGATCCCGGACGCGCGGGCGTCGACGCGAATCACGTCCTTTATGAATCCGACCCCCGCCGCCGCGCCGAGCATCGGGATCGGCGCCTTGAAATCCTTCGTTTCCGTCTGGGTGGTGCTGCGCAGCTCCACCTGCCCGTCCACGTACTTCACCTTCAGGAGGAGCCCAAGGTTGAAGCCGGCCACTCCCGCGTCGGGACGGAGGAAGTCGAACTGCACCTCCCCGTCGAGCATCTTCATGTCGAGGCTGGAGATCACGTTTTCCGATGCGAAATAGGGTGTCCCGTTGAAAACGACCGTCTGGGTCAGCTCCTTCTCCCCGTCGAACGCGAGCTGCATGTACCCCACCCGAAGCGTCGTGCTCCCGAGCCGCAGGAACGCCTCCCCGAACGGGATATTCTCGTCATCCACTCCCAGGGTGTCCTTGAAATCGAACCGGGTGTCGCCGGTCTCGTTCGTCTGCGCGCTGCCGGTCAGTTTGGGGAACCAGTACGCCCCGCGGGCTCCCACCTCGAACCCCGAAGCCGCCAATGCGCTGCCCGCCAAGAGGAGGAAACCCGCCGCCGTCACAACCTGTAGATACCGTCGCATCACACTCTCCTTTCCCCGTTCGAGAAAATCGCACATGGTGTATTATCGGCAGGAACGGCACGAATCCTTACGAACAAAGGACGGAAGCGGATGGGGCGCTGGTGGCCCCCCCGGACTTCAAATCCGGTCGGGAGGCGGAAACGTCTCCGGTGGGTTCGATTCCCTCACGCTTCCGCCAGTCATTTCCCATTGGAAGCCCGGGGAATCGAAGCAAGTCGAGCGCCGACGAACAGGAGGAAGAGCGGTCATGCTTCTTCTTAGTCCGCGTCAGCTCGACGAGCCGGCCCTCAATTAGCGAGCGGGCGACCGCGAGCTAACGTGGGGATTCCCTCACGCTTCCGCCATCCTCCTTCGCTCGAAATTATTAATAAAATCTTGGAAATTTCGAGCTTCGGAGGATGGCCTCCGAAGCTCAGGGGCCCGGGAGTTCCGTTGCGACCCGGAGCGAAGGAGGGCAATCCTCATCCCATCGGAAGCCCGGTGTTACCGGTAGGAGTACCTGCACCCGCAGTAGTTCTGGCGATAGAGGCCCATCTCCCTGCTGGCGCGGACGCTTTTCAGGTACCCGTCCCCCTTTTTCAGGTCCGCCTCGACGAAGCGGATCCCGGACCGCTCCCCCTCCTCGCGTCCCACGCGGTTCACCATGGCGGCGTCCTTCTTCGGGCTGACGGTCAGCACCGTGCCGAAGGCGGGCATCCCGAGTTCCGCCGCTTTCCTCGCCGTTTCCCGCATTCGCAGCCGGACGCACACCTCGCACCGGCGTCCCCGCTCGGGTTCGCCTTCCATTCCCCGGACGGCGTCCTCCCACGCCGCCTCGCCGCCGGCGCCGACCACCAGGGAGAAGGAGTCTTTCTCCTGCAGGTCGAGGGTCGCGCGGAGCCGCTTCCGGATCTCTTCCCGGGGGTGGATGTTTGGGTTATAAAAGAAACCGGAGACGTTGAACCGGTCCCGCAACGCCCTGACGCCGTAAGTGGCGTCCGGGGCGCAGCAGATGTGGACCAGGACTTCCGTCCCCGACGGGACGTCGCAAAGGAGTCGCACGAGGGAACCCGCCCCCCTTGTCGGTGATCTTACGAGGGATAATAACCGGATTTTTCCCCGAAGGGGAAGGAGAGATTCCGACGGTGCCGATCCTGCTGCTTCTCGCCACCTTCGTCACGACGCTGTTCGCCGGGTCGTTCCTCGCCGGAGGAAACCCCTTCGTCCGCCCCGCGGACCTCCTCCTCGGCCTCATGTTCAACGTCCCGCTGCTGTCGATCCTCGGAATCCACGAACTTGGACATTACGCGGCGGCCCGGCATCACCGTGTTGACGTGACCCCGCCGTTCTTCCTTCCCGCCCCGTCGTTCATCGGCACATTCGGGGCGTTCATCCGGATCCGGTCCCCGATTCCGCACCGGAACGCCCTCTTCGACGTGGGAATCTCGGGGCCCCTGGCAGGAGCGGTGGTCGCGATCCCCGTCCTGATGATCGGCCTGAGCCTTTCCGCTGTCCGGCCGGAGATGGCCCAGGGGGGGACCACCCTTGGGGAGTCCCTTGCATTCCAGGCGGTCGCCCGCCTGGTCCTCGGACCGGTCACCAAAGGGTTCGACGTCGTTCTTCACCCCATGGCCTTTGCAGGCTGGATCGGCCTCTTCGTTACGATGCTGAATCTCATCCCCGCCGGGCAGCTCGACGGCGGGCACATCGCGTACGCCCTCCTCGGCGACCGGTATGCGGAGGTGGCCCGCCTCGTCCCCTACGCCCTCCTTCTCATGGGGATGGCGTGGGTAGGCTGGTTCGTCTGGGCGGCCCTTCTGTTCTTCCTGGGGACGCGGCATCCTCGGACCGTCTCCGACGAGTTGCCGCTTTCGGCGGGACGGAAAATTCTCGGCGGGGTCGCTGTCCTCCTGTTCCTCCTCTGTTTCTCTCTCAATCCGTTCCCTATCGGCAGGGGATGAGCCATTCGCGAGCTGCTCACCCTGCGACCGTACCTCGCCATGCACCGGCGGGTGTATGCCCTGTGCGTCCTCGGGCTCATCGTCGCCAGCGTCTTCGGCCTCCTCGTTCCCTGGATGACCCGGGAGGCGGTGGACGCCGTCTCCGGCGCGCAGGGAGGCGGACCGTCCGGCGAGAGCCGCCTTCTCCGCGCCGTGGGGCTCATGATCCTCTTCTCGATCCTGTATGCCGTCTTCCGGTTCCTTTCGCGCCGGTCCCTGTTCATGGTCTCGCGGGACGTGGAGAAGGAGGTGCGGCTGCGCCTCTTCTCCCACGTGGTCCGCCTGCCGATCCGTTTTTTCCACGCGACGCCGACGGGGGACGTGATGTCGCGCATGACGAACGATCTGACCGCCGTGTGGCTCTTCCTCGGCCCCGGTCTGCTCATGCTCGTCGGGACCGCCATCTCGTGGCTGCTCGCGGTCGCCTTCATGCTCCGGATCAGTCCCATGCTCACCGGCGTGTCGCTGCTGATCGCCCCCGCGGTGGTGTACCTCTCCCGGGAGTACGGGCGCGCCTTCCACCGGCGGCATCGCCTGGTCCAGGAATCGCTCGCCTCGATGAACGCGGCGCTGCAGGAGAACGTCTCGGGGATCCGCCTGGTGAAGGCGTTCACCCTCGAGGCGAGGGAGGAGGAGCGGTTCTCCGGGGAGTGCGAGCGGTATTACCGGCACAACCTGGCCGTCGCGCGGACCTCCGCGGCGTTTCACGGGGCGATCGGCCTGCTCGCCGGCGCGGGCGTGGTCCTCGTCCTGTACCTCGGGGGACGGGCCGTCGTCCAGGGTGCTCTCACCCTCGGGGGGTTCGTCGCCTTCAACGCCTACCTTGCGATGCTATCCTTCCCGACGATGGCGATGGGATGGGTGATCAACCTTTTCCAGCGGGGGAGCTCCGCCATGGGGCGGATCAACGAGTTTCTGCGGCTGCCCGTGGAGTTTCCCGAAGGCGGGACTTCGCTCGCCGGGGAGGAGACGACACCCGTCGAGGATGCGCGGGGTTCCGGGATCGGGGAGCCGCCGCTCCTCGAGGTCCGGGGCCTCGCTTTCTCCCATGGGGGCGACGGAAGAGGGGAGGCGCTCCGGGGCGTCTCCTTCTCCGTGCGGAAGGGGGAGGTGCTCGGGCTGGTGGGGCCCACCGGCGGCGGGAAGAGCACGCTCCTCTCCCTGCTCTCCGGGCTCTATCCCGCGCCGCCCGGGACGGTCTTCCTCGACGGGATCGACGCGTCGACGATCCCGCTTCCCGAACGGCGCCGCCGCTTCGCCGTGGTCTCCCAGGACCCGTTCCTCTTCTCCGACTCCGTGCTCGAGAACGTATGCTTCGGGCGGGAACGGATCGACCCGGAAGCCGCCAGAATGGCGACCGGCCTCGCCCGCTTTCTCGCCGAGGTCGAGGAGATGCCGAACGGGTTCGACACCGTCGTGGGGGAACGCGGGATCTCGCTCTCGGGGGGGCAGAAGCAGCGGGCCACGATCGCCCGCGCGCTTTGCGCCGGCGCACCGATCCTGCTGTTGGACGACGCCCTCTCCGCCGTGGACGCCGGGACGGAGCGGGAGATCTTCGAGGGGATCCTCCCGGGAAAGGGGGACCGTACGGTCCTGTTCAGCACGCACCGGATGGCTTCCCTCTCCCGGTGCGACCGGATCCTCGTGCTGGCGGACGGCCGGATCGTCGAGGAGGGGACGCACGACGACCTTCTCTCCCTGCGCGGCGTCTACTTCGACCTGTACTCCCGCCAGATGCTCGCCCGGGAGCTGGAGGAGTCGTCGTGAAGCACGGGCCGGACGACTACTTCACGGACGACCGCGTCGAAACCCGGGGGATCGACCGGCGGCTCCTGGCGCGCCTCCTGCGATACGTCCTCCCCCACCGGCATCTCCTCGCGGCGGCGCTGGCGGCGCTTCTCTGCGGGACCGCCTGCCAGCTGGCGGGGCCGTACCTCATCAAGATCGTCATCGACCGGCACGTGATGACCGGGCGCCTTTCCGGGATGGGAGGGTGGATCCTCCTGTATCTCGGGACCCTCGTCGGCGCGATGGGGTTCCTCTTCCTGCAGATGTACGCGGTGTCGATCCTCGGCCAGCGGGTGATCCTCGCCCTGCGCCGGGAGATGTTCGCCCGGATGCAGCGGCTCCCCGTCGTCTTCTTCGATCGCACGCCGATCGGGCGCCTCATGACGCGGCTGACCTCCGACGTCGAGTCGCTCCAGGAGCTCCTCTCTTCCGGCCTCGTCTCGACGATCGGCGACGCCGCGGTGCTGGCGGGCACGGCCGTGATCCTGCTCTGGATGGACACGCGCCTCGCGCTCGTCACCTTCTCCGTCCTGCCCGTCCTCGTGCTGTTCATCGAGCTGCTCAAAAAAAGGATCCGCGAGGCGAACCGGGAGATTCGGCGGAAGCTCGCGAGGATGAACGCCTTCCTGCAGGAGCACGTGACGGGGGTGGCGGTGGTCAAGGCGTTCGGGGTGGAGGGGAAGTCGGAGCGAAGGTTCGACGCCCTGAACGGGGAGTATGCCACCGAGGGCGTTCGGCTCACGAACCTCTACTCCGTCTACTTCCCGGGCGTGGAGATGCTCGCCTCGATCGCGGTGGCGCTGCTGCTGTGGCGCGGCGGCGTCGGCCTGCTCTCGGGCGCGCTCACCTTCGGGACGCTCGTGGCGTTTCTCGAATACGCCCGAAGGTTCTACGACCCGATCAAGGACATGAGCGACAAGTACAACATCCTGCAATCCGCGCTGGCCTCCTCGGAGCGGATCTTCCGGCTCCTCGACGAGGAGATCTCTCCCGAATACGCGGAAAGCCGGCCCGAACCCCCGACCGATGCCCGCTCGTCGGCGTCCCCGCGCGTCTCCGGGTCCGCCGCCGCCGTTCCCGCGATCGAGTTCCGGGACGTCTGGTTCTCCTACCCGCGGCCCGCGGCAGGGGGGACCGCCGGAGGGGGGGAGGGACCTCCGGTCCTGCGAGGGGTCACCTTCGTCCTCGAGGAAGGGCAGACCGGGGCGATCGTCGGTCCGACGGGGGCGGGGAAGACGACGGTCCTCTCCCTGCTGTGCCGCTTCTACGAGATCCGCCGCGGGAAGATCCTGCTTTTCGGCCGCGACATCCGCGAGATCCCGCGGGAGGAGCTGCGCGGTTCGCTCGCCCTCGTCCTCCAGGACCCGTTCCTCTTCTCCGGGACGGTGCGGGAGAACGTCGCGGCGGGAGGCGAGGCGGTCGGGGCCGCGCTTTCGGCGATCGGCGTGGAACGGTTCACCCGGGAATGGGGCGAGGGGCTGGCGACGGACGTGGGGGAGCGGGGGGTGCGGCTGTCGACGGGCCAGCGCCAGATGGTGTCGTTCGCCCGCGCACTGGCGCGGGAGCCGCGCGTCCTTCTGCTGGACGAGGCGACGTCGAGCGTCGATCCCGTGACGGAGGGCCGGATCCAGGAGGCACTGGCGGGAATCCTCCCCGGCCGGACCGCCCTCGTCGTCGCCCACCGGCTCTCTACGGTCCTGTCCGCCGACCGGATCCTCGTGATGCACAAGGGGAAGGTGAGGGAGACGGGGACCCATCGCGAGCTGCTGGACGCGGGGGGGATCTACCGGAGACTGTACGCGCTGCAGTTCGAGGAAGCCCCCGGCGCCTGAACGGAAATCCCATTCCAAATGGCGTGGATCGAGATGAATCGTTGTTTTCGGGTACCTGCTTGCCGGGCTCTCAGCACATCCGCAGTCGCGCAGGAACACCTTCCGGGTGGGTTCCTCTTTGCCTCACAAGCAACAGGAGCATTCCGGCGGGAATTGTGGTCGCTACCGTTAGGGCGAATCATGTATAGTTAAAATTTCATTCATCGCGCCTTTGGAGGTATCACGTGACGCACGCCACGGTGGTCGAGACGACGCTTTCCGGATTGAAACTGCTGGGCCGCGGGAAGGTCCGCGACATCTACGATGTGGACGGGAAGCTGCTGCTGGTGGCTTCCGACCGGCTCTCCGCGTTCGACGTGGTGATGCCGGACGGGATTCCGGGGAAGGGGAAAGTGCTGACCCAGATCTCGGCGTTCTGGTTCCGCATGCTCGAAGACATCGTCCCGAACCACATGATCTCCATCGACGTCGACGCCTTCCCGCCGGAGGCCCGCGCGCACGCGGAAACCTTGCGCGGCCGGTCCATGCTGTGCCGGAAGGCGAAGCCGTTCCCGATCGAATGCGTCGTCCGCGGGTACCTCTCCGGTTCGGGGTGGACGGAGTACCGGGAGAAAGGCGAGGTGTGCGGCATCCCCCTGCCGAAGGGGATGCGCGAATCGGACCGCCTCCCGGAACCGATCTTCACCCCCGCCACCAAGGAGGAGAAGGGGCACCACGACGAGAACATCACCTTCGACCGGATGGTGCGCGTCGTGGGGAAGGAGACGGCGGAGAAAGTGCGATCGATCGCCGTCGCCCTCTACGAAAAGGCGGCCGCGTACGCCCGGGAGAAAGGGATCATCATCGCCGACACGAAATTCGAGCTGGGGACCGTGGACGGGGAGCTGATCCTGATCGACGAGGCGCTCACCCCCGATTCCTCCCGGTTCTGGCCCGTCGCCGGGTACCAGCCCGGTGGCCCGCAGAAGAGCTTCGACAAGCAGTTCGTCCGCGACTACCTGCTGACCCTGCCGTGGAACAAGACGGCGCCGGGGCCGCGCCTGCCGGCGGACGTTGTTGAGAAGACCGCCCTGAAATACCGCGAGGCGCTGACGATCCTCACCGGCAAGGACATCGGGTAGGCCGGAGCGCATGGGCGCTTTCCGTAAAATCTTCATCGCGAACCGGGGGGAAATCGCCTGCCGGGCCATCCGGCCGGCGCGGGAGCTGGGGATCCCCGTGGTGGTGGGGTACTCCGACTGCGACGCCCTGTCCCTGCACGTGAAACTCGCCGACGAGGCGGTGCGCCTGGGGCCGTCCCCCGCCTCGATGAGCTACCTCGACATCGACGCGGTCCTGCGGGCGGCGAAGGACTCCGGGTGCGACGCGATCTTCCCGGGGTACGGGTTCCTCGCGGAGAACCCCGACTTCGCGGAGGCGGTGGAGCGGGAGGGGCTGGCCTTCATCGGGCCGCCCGCCCGCGTCATGCGGATCCTTGGGGACAAGATCGCGGCCCGCAAGGCGCTCTCGGCGTCCGGCGTGCCGGTGACTCCCGCCATCGAGGACGTGGACGATCCCCGGAAGGTGGTCGCGTTCGGCGACCGGGTGGGGTGGCCGATCCTCATCAAGGCGTCCGCCGGCGGGGGAGGCAAGGGAATGGTGAAGGTCTTCTCCGCCGACGAGGTCGAGGAGAGCCTCGCCTCCGCGCGCTCGGTCGCCGAGAAGGCGTTCGGGAAGGGGACGGTCTTCGTCGAGAAGTTCATCGAGGGCGGCCGCCATATCGAGTTCCAGTTCCTCGCGGACCGGTTCGGGAACGTCATCCACCTCGGCGAGCGCGAATGCTCCATCCAGCGGCGGCACCAGAAGCTGGTGGAGGAGGCGCCGAGCTCCCTGCTCACCCCCGAGGTCCGGGCGAAGATGGGGGCGGTGGTCGTCAAGGCGATGAAGGACATCGGTTACGAGACGGCGGGGACGCTGGAATTCCTCGTGGACCGGGAAGGGAAGTTCTACGCGCTCGAGGTGAACACGCGGATCCAGGTGGAGCACACGGTCACCGAGATGATCAGCGGCTTCGACATCATCCGGAAGATGTACAAGATCTCCGCCGGCGAGCGGCTCTCCCTGCGGCAGCAGGACGTGCTGCTGCGCGGCCACGCGATCCAGTGCCGGGTCAACGCGGAGGACCCCAAGAACAATTTCACCCCCTCGTTCGGGAGGATCGCCTTCCTGCGCCAGATCAGCGGCCCCTTCGTCCGCACCGAGTCGGGAATCTACCAGGGTTGGGAAGTCCCTCCGTTCTACGACTCCCTGCTCTCGAAGATCTGCTCGGTGGGAAAGGACCGGGAGACGGCGATCCAGCGGATGCGGCGCGCCCTGCGGGAATTCGACCTCTGGGGCGTCCGCACGACGATCCCGCTCCTGCGCCGGATCATGGACCACCCGGATTTCGTGGCGGGCAGGATCGACACCGGGTTCATCGAGGAGAACATCGCCGGGCTGACCGAGTACGTCGAGTACGAGGAGGAGATCTTCAAGGTGGCGCGGTTCGTCGCCGAGGTTTCCGGCCTGGGCCGCAACGTCCACAGCGGTTGACGGGGAGGATTCGCGGGGGATGCAGGGCAGCCTGAGGAAGAAGGGGTACCGCAAGGTCCTCAAGACCATCCGGGACGGCAAGGCCATCTGGCTCGTCGGGACCGGGCCGCGCGACACGGGCCAGAGCGACTTCAAGAACCGGTTCACGCTCCACGACCTGTCCCGCCTCCTACCGATCTACGACGCCTCGGGGTATTTCGCCATCGACTCCCACGGCGGCGCCCGCCTGCACCAGAACATGATGAACAACATGATCCACCCCTTCGAGGAGGCCCGCTTCTTCGCTTCGCTCCTGCCGAACGTCCTGACCCAGACGCTCATCCGCGCCACGAACGTCTGGGGGTACCGGATGTACTCCAGGAACACCGTGCGGCTGGCGGTCGAGTCGTTCCTGCCGACGATCGACGTGTGGCGGTGCTTCGATTTCCTGAACTACGTCCCGAACATGGCGCCGGTGGCCGAGGAGGTCCTTCGGGGAGGGAAGATCTTCTCGCCGGCCATCTCGTTCACCGAGTCCCCGGAAACCACGGACGCCTACTACCTTCGGGTGCTCAAGGAGATCGTCTCCCTGTGCGGCGGAACGAAGGACATCATCCTGGTGATCAAGGACATGGCCGGGGTGGGCAGCCCCGCCCGGATCCGGCGTCTCGTGGACACGTTTCTGCAGAAGTACCCGGGGCTGATCCTCCTGTACCACCGGCACTCCACGGACGGGTTGGTGATGCCGGCCATGGCGGCGGCGGCCGAGGCGGGGGCGAAGCTCTTCGACGTGACCGACGACGCCTCTTCCCGGTTCTACGGCCACCCGCCGGTGCGCCCGCTGGTGCGGTACCTGCGGGAGCTGGGGCACGAGGTGCGGTTCGACATGAAGCGGGCCGACGAGGCGTCCGACGTGGTCCGCGGCTTCATCCGGAACTACGACCGGTTCGAATCGCAGTTCAAGGGGTTCTCCAACGACGTCACCGCCCACCGGATGCCGGGCGGCGCCTTCCCCTCCTCGTTCGAGCAGGCGGAGAAGGGGGGATTCCTCGATCTCATGCCGCACATCCTGAAGGGGATGTCGTACGGGAACCGGATCATCAAGTATTTCGACGTGACCCCGGGGTCGCAGATCACGTGGACGACGTGGGCGGCGATCCTGCAGCGGTACCACAAGGAGGGCGGGGAGCACGGCGTCAAGCGGCTGTTCAGCGTCCTGGACCGGTTCTTCGAGGCGGGGGAACGGCTCGAGGCGCTCGCCCAAGCCGACCAGAACGTGCTGCTGCGGCTCTACTCGGTGGCCACCGACGACCTCAAAAATCTCCTGCTCGGGAAGTACGGCCCCCTTCCGTTCGGATGGCCGAAAGAGTGGGTCTACCGGAGCGCCTTCGGGGAGGGGTGGGCCGAGAAGGTCGAGGCGGAGCGGATACCCTCCTCCCCGCTGTCGAGGCTGCCGGACGAGGACCTGGAGAAGACCCGGGCGGCGATGGAGGCCGAGATGGGCCGCTCCGTCACGCAGGAGGAATTCGTCCTGTACCTGATGCATCCAAAGGCGGCGACGGATTTCCTCATGTTCCATGCCCAGTACGGCGACACCACGGTGCTGCCGACCGGGGTCTGGTTCCACGGCCTGCGCAGGCCCGGGGACCAGGTGATGATCACGATCGGCGACAAGCCGCACGCCATCCGGCTGGTCTCCATCGGCGAGGGGGTGGGCGGTGTAAAGCACGTGGTGCTTTCCGTGGACAACATCATGCACGTCTTCCCCGTGGAGCTGCCCGAGGCCGCCGCGGCCCGCAAGGCGGTCCGGAAGGCGTTCCCGGGGAACAAGGGGGAGATCGGCGCGACCGTCACCGGGACGGTGTGGCGGATCGGGACGAAGGACCGGGCGCTGAAGGAAGGGGACCGCCTCCGCAAGGGGGAGGAGATCATGAACATCGAAGTGATGAAAACCGAGAACGCGGTGAAGTCCCCGATGGCGGGCGTCATCCGGGAGCTGTGCGTGAAGGTGAACGACCGGGTCGAAGAGGGGCAGCTCCTCGCCGTGATCGATCCCGGCGGCGAATGAACCGCGGGACCCTCGATACGGACCGGTTCTTCGGCGCGCTCCGGGGGGCGCTCTCCCCGGTCGCGAC